>Ga0114129_10001296_pt1 | contig 33341 bp, 31 predicted proteins | sample RhiMetdeltSRZDD1_FD_80071 | JGI IMG/M metagenome (GOLD analysis project Ga0114129, IMG submission 80071) | Populus rhizosphere microbial communities from Tennessee, USA - Rhizosphere MetaG P. deltoides SRZDD1 (version 2) (version 2) | ecosystem: Host-associated > Plants > Roots > Rhizosphere >...
GCCCGAGGCCGGCGGCCTCGAGCACGTTCGTGACAGTCGCGGCGGTGTCCGCCGGCACGTAAAGCACGTAGCCGCCGCGCGGCAGATCACCCGCGCGCACGAGGCGCACGTTCGCGCCGCCGAGGGCGATCTTCGCGTGCGACTCCGGGGCGAGGTCGGCGGCGTCCACTCCGTGCGCCCGCAGCCGCGCGACGACCTGCGGCCCGACGAGGCCGATCACGACATCGTTCGAAGGAGCGAAACGCACCGGCGCCGCCACGCGGTAGTGGTCGAGCAGGCGGTGGATCTCGTCACGGCGATCCAGGGGCAGCTCGAGGACGATCTCGCTCTCGGTCACGAGCGCGCGCAGGAACGTGAGCAGGTGGCCCCTGGCGTCCATGAGGGCGGCGCGTGTTCCCTGGCCCGGCGTCCGCGACTGCAGGTCGTTGCTCAGCAGGCCATGAAGGAACTTCTGGCGCTGCGGACCGGTGGCCACGAGGAGGGCGCGGGACTCGAGGGGGAGAAACGACGCGTCGTCTTCGGCTGTGTTCATCAGTTCCGAGTGTACAGTAGGGGTTTCGAAGCCAAGGAGGCAGGCGTGGCAGACAGCAAGATCACCGTGCGCAACAGCGGCCCGCTGAAGGTCGAGGGCGACAACATCACGATCTGCGACCAGGACGGGAAGGTCTTCGGCCTTGCCGGCCGCACCATCGTCTCCTTGTGCCGCTGCGGCCAGTCGGCGAACAAGCCCTTCTGCGACGGATCGCACGCGCGCGTCGGCTTCCAGTCGGACGTGGTGGCGACGGAGCTGCCGCCGCCGAAGCCGAAGGCCTAGAGCCGGCCGGTTTCCGACGGCCGCTACTTTCGAATGTCGGACAGCACGAGCTTGACGCCGTTCGTGCCGACGGCCACGCCTTTCGCCAGGCCTTCGATGTCGCCCGCCGCGGGCATGGCGTCGCCGTGCTGCGACCAGCGTGCGGTGATCTCCAGCGGCCCTTCGAAGGGCGTGCCCGGCGTCATCGCGTCGGCGGCGGACAGCTGGAACTTCTGGGGCAGGCCCACGCCGTCCGCTTTGTGAACGGCGACGATCTGACGCGCCGGGTTCCGCGCGATCAGGAACAGCGCGCCACCGGTGATGCGGCTCTTGAGGGCGGTCGCGACGTCCACCGTGCCGCTCACGGAAGCGCCGGGATCGACCTTTACCGCGCCGGGTGGAATCGGGCCGTCGGACGTGATGGGCGGATGCCCCGCCGGCAGGCTACCCCCCGGAGCCGTCGCCGGGGCGGACGGTGCACCGTCCCGCGACGTCAAGGGCGCGAGACCCTCTTCGGACGGCCGCGGGATGGGGGGCGGCGGCGCCGACTCCTGACGGCAGGCGGGACCGAGTGCCAGGACGAGGACGGCAAGGCTGAGGACGACGGGCATGCGCATGGCCGCTAGTTTAGTCCGACGTCGGACCGTCGGCGGCACGCGTCGCGCCCAGTCCCGCTTCGGTGCGTCCGGCCACCGCAGGCGGCTGCAGGATGAGCGTGCGCATCTCGTTGACGAACGCGCCGCGCGTCAGCACGCGCGTGCAGCCTGCGGCTTCCGCCGCCTTCGCCTGCTCCACCTGGGTGTGTCCGACGAACCCGACGACGGGGATCGAGGCCAGCTCGGGGTTGGCGCGCAGGGCCCGCACGCCGTCGAGGACGGGCAGTCGCTGGCTGTCGAGGTCTACGAAGACGAGAGCGGGCCGCTTGGCGCGACAGGCCTCGACGAGGCCCGCCGGCTCGCGCACGGCGCGCACGTCCATGCCGCACGCCGCCGCCGCTTCCTTGATGCGGCTCAAGAACATGAGGTCGTCCATGAAGGCGATGAGGAGGGTCATGAGACCCCCTGGAGGGACGATTCCTGGGTGATGCATGAGGCTATGAACACGTAGGACCTCCCGCTGGAACGGCAAAGGTTGAACGTCTTATAAGAAAGAAGAAGTATACGGCGGTTCGCGTCCCAGAATCCAGCACGAAATCCAACGGGCTCCAGGACTTGACTTGTCTACACTATCAATAATAATTCCTGCCATGCGTCATCGGCAGACGCGGCAGCGTGAGCTCATCCTCGACATCGTTCGCTCCACCATGGACCACCCGACGGCCGAGTGGGTGTATCGACAGGCGCGCCGGCGCCTGCCGCGCATCAGCCTGGCCACCGTGTACCGCAACCTCAAGGAGCTGGCGGACGAGGGCGCCATCCGCGAAATGTATTCCGGGGGCGAGCCCGCGCGGTTCGACGCGAACACCGGCCGCCACTATCACATCCGCTGCGTTTCGTGCGGGCGCGTGAACGACCTGCCGATCTCGGTCGACAACCGCCTGGAGGAAGAGGCAGGACGCGCCATGAGCTACCGCATCCTCGGCCACGAGGTCGAGGTGCTGGGCATCTGTCCGGGCTGCCAGTCGGCTAGAGCAAACGAGAATCATTCTCAAGGGGAGAGAGGAAACTGATGGCCAATCTGAAGGGCACCAAGACTCACGAGAACCTGAAGCACGCGTTCGCCGGCGAGAGCCAGGCGAACCGGCGCTACCTGTATTTCGCCCGCGTGGCGGACATCGAAGGCTACCCCGACGTGGGCGGACTGTTCCGTGACACTTCCGAGGCGGAGACCGGCCACGCCTTCGGCCACCTCGACTTCCTGAAGCCGGTGGGCGATCCGGCGACGGGTGTTCCCTTCGGAAGCACGCGCCAGAACCTCCAGTCCGCCGTCGAGGGCGAGACGTACGAATACACACAGATGTACCCGGGCATGGCCAAGACCGCCCGCGACGAGGGCTTCCCCGAGGTCGCCGAGTGGTTCGAGACGCTGGCCAAGGCCGAGCGCAGCCACGCCGGCCGCTTCACGAAGGGCCTCGAGAACCTGAAGGAGCTCTAAGCCCCTTTGGTCTTCGACCCGCGGGACAAGACGTTCTGGGACGCGGCGGCGCTCGACACGGAGCTCCGCCGCGTCACCGAGATCTGTGACGGCTGCCGGCGCTGCCATCGGCTCTGCCCGTCGTTCGACCACATGCTCGATCGTGTGGACGCGAACGAGGGCGACCTCGCCAAGATGGTGCCGGCGGACTTCCGCCGGATCGTCGATCTCTGCTGGCAGTGCAAGCTCTGCTTCAATCACTGTCCCTACACGCCGCCGCATCGCTGGGACCTCGACTTCCCGCGGCTCATGCTGCGGGCCAAGGCCGTGCGGGCGAAGGACGAGGGCGTCAGCCGCCAGGACCGATGGCTGGGGGCGATCGATACCGTCGGTCCTCTCGCCTCCGCCACCGCGCCGCTCACCAACTTAGCGAACACCCTGAAGCCGGCGCGGCTCCTGCTGGAGGCGGTCGTCGGCGTGCATCGCGACCGCAACCTGCCGAAGTTCCATCACAAGACGTTCGCGCGCTGGTGGCGCCAGCGTCGGGCGCGTCCGGCGGCCGACAAGAAGGTGGCGCTGTTCTTCTCGTGCTCGGTGAACTACAACGAGCCGGAGGTCGGCCGCGACACCGTGGCCGTGCTGGAGAAGAACGGCTGCGCGGTGTCCTGCCCCGAGCAGGTGTGCTGCGGGATGCCGTACCTCGACGGTGGCGACATCGCCGCGGCGACGCGCAACGCGCAGAAGAACATCGATGCGTTCCTGCCGCTGGTCGAGCAGGGCGCGCCGGTGGTGGTGCCGCAGCCCACGTGTTCGTATGTGCTGAAGAAGGAGTACCCGGTGCTCGTGCCCGGCGCCGCCGCCGAGAAGGTGGCGGCCGCGACGCAGGACATCTGCGAGTACCTCGTGAGCCGCCAGCGCGACGGGAGCCTCTGCCGTGAGTTCACGGGCAAGGGCCCGGGCAAGGTCTCGTATCAGATGCCCTGCCACCTGCGCGCGCAGAACATGGGGTACAAGACGCGCGACGTGCTGCAGCTCATTCCCGGCACGACGGTGACTGTCGTCGAGCGATGCACGGCCATGGACGGCACCTGGGCGATGAAGAAGGAGTTCTATCCGATCAGCCTGGGCTTCGCCCGCAAGGCGGCGGCGGAGATGGAGGCGGCGTCCCCCGACTCGTACGTCACCGACTGCTCACTGTCGGCCCTGCAGATCGAGGCGGTGCGCGGGCAGAAGCCGGCGCATCCCATGACCGTCCTGCGCGAGGCCTATGGGCTGCCTCCCGAGCACTGACATGCAAAAGATCCAGTTCTCCGAAGTCAAGAACCTCGTCGAGTACGAGAAGGTCCGCGACGTGATGCGGCCGAAGGTGATCGCCCAGAAGCAGCGGCGCCGCGTGATCCTCGGCGACCAGGTCAGCCTGCTCTTCGAGAACCGCGACACTGTCCTGCTGCAGATCCAGGAAATGATCCGCACCGAGCGCATCGTGGCCGACGCCAAGATCCAGGACGAGATCGACGCCTACAACGCGCTCATCCCCGCCGCCGGCGAGCTGTCGGCCACGCTCTTCATCGAGATCCCCGGCCTCGTCCACATGTCGCAGGAGGACGTGCGGCTGACCGTGAACCGCTTCCAGGGCATTGATCAGGCGGTGGCGTTGGCGGTGGGTGGTGAACGGGTGCCGGCGCTCTTCGAGCCGGGCCACTCGAAAGAGGAAAAGATGGCGGCCGTGCAGTACGTGCGCTTCGTGGTGCCCCCCGCGGTGCAGAAGGCCCTCGCGGACTCGTCGGTGCCCGCGCGTCTCGTCATCGACCATCCGAACTACAAGGCCGAGGCTGTTCTCGGTACCGACGCCCGCGCCGAGCTACTGTCGGACCTGGCTTAGGAATCGCAGCCCTCCCCTGTCAGCCCTCCCTGTCAGCCCTCCCCTTGACCTGACACCGTCCCCGAAATAGGTTCCGTGGGGACGGAGGATGCTAATGGGTCAGGCGCGGGTCGTTGCGTGGATCCTGCTCGCGGCCGGTGTCGGCGCGTCGCCGGCGAGCGGCCAGGAGCGCGGCCGTGACCGCCGTGCGTCGGCGCTCGTCGGCGGACGCGTGCTGCTCGCTCCGGGCCGCGTGGCCGATCCGGGTGTGGTCGTCATCCGTGGCGGCGTCATCGAAGCGGCCGGCCCCGCCGCGACCACACGCGTACCCGAGGACGCGCGCGTCTTCGGCGTCAAGGGTCTCGTCGTGCACGCGGCGTTCATCGACCCGCACGCGCCCGCCGACCGTCTGGCCGGACGCAAGCTGCCTGTGCCCATCGACGACGAAGCCGCGGAGGAGCGCAAGGAGGCCGCGCCGCCCCGTCGTCGCGGCGCCGCCGAGCACGAGGTCGCGGACGTGCGGGCCGACGAGCGCGCCGTCGACGGCCTCGAGATCCGCGAGCGCGTGGCGGAGTCGTACCGCCGCCTCGGCTTCGCGGTGGTGGCGGCGGTGCCCGTCAGCGGCGTGCTGCGTGGCGAGGCGGTCGTCGTCAGCCTGGCCGGCGGCCCGATCACAGGCCGTGTGCTCGCCGCGGAGGCGGGTCAAGTCGTGAGCCTGGAGCCCGACCGCCCGGAGCGCCCCGAATCGGAAGCGGGCGTGCGGCCGCCGTATCCCTCGAGCAAGATGGGGGCGACCGCGCTCGTCCGCCAGAGCTTTCTCGACGCGCTGTGGTGGCGGGACGCGGAGTCTATCTACGCGGCGGGTCCGGCCACGAAGACCCGGCCGCAGTATTGGCCCGAGATCGCCGCGCTCGTGCGCGCGGCCGAAGGCAAGTCGACCGTCGTCTTCGAGGCGACGGACGTCCTCTCTCTCCTGCGCGCGGTGCGTGTCGCGCAGGAGCGCAAGCTCCGCGCCCGCTACGTCGGTGCGGGCGACGAGTACCGGCTGCGCGCACAGGTGGCGGCCCTCGCGCCCGATCTCGTCCTGCGCGTGGACTTCCCGCGGCCCGACCGCCTGGAGAACGCCGACGAGTGGCTCGACGTGCCTTTGTCCCGACTGCGCGCCATCGACCGCGCCCCTTCGAACCCGAAGTGGCTGAAGGACGCGGGCCTCACGTTCTCGTTCACGACGTCCGGTCTCCGCGACGTCGAACAATTCGACGACCGTGTGCGCGAGGCCGTGGCGCGCGGATTGTCGCGCGATGACGCCCTGGCGGCGGTGACACTCGTCCCCGCGCGTCAGCTCGGCCTCGAGGCGGTGTTGGGCACCCTCGATGCCGGCAAGACCGCCAACGTCGTGGTCGCCCGCGGCGAGCCCTTCACCGTGGCGCACCGCGTCCAGGACATCTGGATCGACGGGCTGCGCCTCGAGACGCCGGAGGTCCCCGAGAAGAAGGACGCGGACGCGACGCCGACGCCGGCCCCGAAGGAGCTCGCCGAGGACATCCGGGCGTTTCCGGGTCCGGATCACGGGCCGCTGGCCGTGCCGCCCGCCGTGCTCGTGCGCGGTGCGACGGTGTGGACGCAGGCCGGCCCCGGCATTCTCGAAGGCACCGACGTGCTGGCCGTGGGTGGCAAGATCACCGCCGTCGGCAAGGCGCTGGCGGCGCCGCCCGGTGCGACCATCGTGGACGCCCGCGGCCGGCACATCACGCCCGGGATCATCGACGCCCATTCCCACAGCGCGATCGACGGTGGCGTCAACGAAGTGGGCGACAACGTCACCGCCGAGGCGCGCATCCGAGACGTGCTCGATCCGTTCGACGTGTCGATGTACCGGCAACTGGCCGGTGGAACCACCACCGCCAACGTGCTGCATGGCTCGGCCAACTCGATCGGCGGCCAGAACGCGATCCTCAAGTGGCGCCTGGGCGGCGGTCCCGACGACCTCGTCCTGGCGGGGGCGCCGGAAGGGATCAAGTTCGCCCTCGGCGAGAACCCCAAGCGCAGCCCGGTCGGCCGCGGCCGCTATCCCGCCACGCGCATGGGAGTGGCGAGCCTGATCCGCGACCGCTTCCTGGCCGCACGCGACTACCGGCGGCGGCAGGCCGAGTATCGGACCGGCGGCCGCGCCCGCGGCGAGATTCCACCGCGGACCGACCTCCAGCTCGAGGCCATCGCCGAGGTTCTCGAGGGCACGCGGAAGATCCATTGCCACTCGTATCGCAAGGACGAGATCCTGCAGATGCTGCGCGTCGCCGAGGAGTTCGGCGTCAAAGTGGCCACCCTCCAGCACGTGCTCGAGGGGTACAAGGTCGCCGACGAGATCGCTCGGCACGGCGCGGGGGCTTCGTGTTTCTCCGACTGGTGGGCGTACAAGTTCGAGGTGTACGACGCGATCCCCTATGCAGGCGCCCTCATGCGCGAGCGCGGCGTGCTCGTCACGTTCAACTCCGATTCGGACGAGCTGGCGCGACGCCTCAACCTGGAGGCGGCCAAGGCCGTGAAGTACGGCAGTGTGGCGCCCGCCGACGCGCTCGCCTTCGTGACCTCGAACGCGGCGCGGCAGCTCGGCATCGACGCGCGGACGGGGTCGCTCTCGCCCGGGAAGGACGCCGATTTCGTGGTGTGGAGCGGGGACCCTCTCTCCGCTTCCTCCACCGTCCTCGAGACGTGGATCGAGGGGAAGAAATACTTCGACCGCGGGCAAGATCTGGCGCGGCGCGCGGACCTCGAGAAGGAGCGCGTCGAGCTCGTGGCCGCGGCCAAGCGGCTGCTGGACCGGGACAAGAAGGCCGCTCCCAGTCCCACGCCGCAGGCCGCGGCGCCGGGAGGCCGGTCATGAAGCGCATCGTCCTGACGTTCGTCGCGGTTCTCGCCGCCGGTGGGCCGGTGCTGGGCGAGACGGTGGCCCTCGTGGGCGGTACCGTCCATCGCGTCGATGCTCCCGTCATCGCGAACGGAACTGTGATCCTCGCCGACGGGCGAATCGCCGTCGTGGGGGCCGGGGTGACGGTGCCCGCGGGGGCGCGCGTCGTGGACGTGTCGGGACGGCACGTCTATCCGTCGCTGTTCGCGCCGGTCACCGCCATCGGCTTGATGGAGATCGGCGCCGTGCGCGAGAGCTTGGATGTGACCGAGTTCGGCGAGATCAACCCCGAGGCGCGCGCCGACCTCGCCGTCAACTTCGACTCCGAGCTGCTGCCGGTCACGCGTTCGGGAGGCGTCCTGATCGCCGCCGTCACCCCCGCCGGCGGCCTGGTCTCCGGGTCGGCGGCCGTCATGAAGCTCGACGGCTGGACGCGCGAGGACTCGACTGTCAAGGCGCCCGCCGCCATCGCCGTCAACTGGCCCGACCTCCACATCGACCGCTCGCCGACCACGCGGCTTTCGGTGCGGCTGCAGGAGAAGCGCCGCGACGAGGCCGTCCGCAAGCTCAAGGAGGTGTTCGCGGACGCGCGCGCGTATGCGCGCGCGCGGACGACGGAAGGCAAAGCGGGCGTTCCGAGCCACGACTTCGATCCGAAGCTCGAGGCGCTGGTGCCCGCGGTGGAGAAGCAGATCCCGGTGGTGGTGTCGGCGCCCCACATCCAGCAGATCCGCGCCGCCCTCGCGTGGGCGAAGGCCGAGGACCTGCGCCTGGTGCTCGCCGACGCCGATGACGCCTGGCGGATCGCCGACGACCTGGTCCGCGCCGACGTCCCCGTCATCGTCGATGCCCTCACGCTGCCCGCGCGCTCGGACGAGGCCTACGACACCACCTTTGCCGCGGCGGGCGTCCTGGTCAAGGCCGGCGTGCGCGTCGCGCTCAAGGTGGGCGGGCCGGGCCCGGGAGGAGCGTCCTTCGTCCGCAACCTCGCGCACCAGGCGTCCATGGCGGTGGCCTTCGGCTTGCCGGAGGACAAGGCCCTGGAGGCGATCACCCTCGAGCCCGCACGGATCTACGGCGTCGACGACCGCGTGGGGTCGATCGCGCCCGGCAAGAACGCCACCCTCATCGTGACCGACGGCGACGTCCTGGACCTGCGCTCAAGCGTCGTCGCCGCTTTCGTCGACGGCCGCGAGCTCGATCTCTCGGACCGGCACAAGCGCCTGTACGAGCGCTATCGCCATCGCCCGAAGGTGGAGGCTGGGCCATGATGCGCTGTGTCCTGTGCGCGGTGCTGAGGGGACGGCCGTGCGCGGCGCGGCTGTTCGCTGAGCGTCTCTCGCGATCGCCCACCCAGGAACCCTGAGAGACGCCCTTGACCCGGCCACGCACCCCGGCATAGCGTTTTGGCCGGAGGGGTCGATGGTCCACGCTTGGATCGGGGTCTGGGTTCTCGCCGCGGCCGCGCCTGTCGTGTCGCCGATGCTCGAACGAGGGATCGCGCAGGTGCGCGACGGCCACATGACCGAGGCCGTCGTCACCCTCGACGCCGCGATCATGGAGCTCGCTCCCCAGGTCGAGACGCGGCGCGTGGAGCTGGTGAAGGCCTGGGTGCACAAGGGGTGGGCGCTGGTGCAGTTGCAATAGATCGAGGCGGCGCGCGTGTGTTTCCGTGCCGCGCTGCAGCAGGACCCCGACCTGCGGTTGTCGGCCGACGTCTATCCGGGTCCTGTCCTCGACGTGTTCGATTCGGTACGGCCCAGCGGCGCCCCCTCGGATCGCGGAAGCGGGTGGGACCCGGTGAAGATCGGGATCACGGCGGGGCTCCTCGGCCTGGGGGCCGCGATCGCGGTGAACGCGGCCAACCCGCCGCCGGACCCGAGCCCGTTCTTCGACTTCTACGGCGCCTATCCCGCCGTGCGGTTCGCCTTCCGCGATCCGCAGGCCTGTACCGGTGTCCTGTTGCCGAGCGCAACCACGATCGTGTTGAGCGGAAACCTCGACGGCTCGAACTTCTCCGTCGGTTTTCAGCCGAGCCTTCTGGTGGCCGCGGGCGTCACCGTGGCCAGCGCGGCCGGGACGATCGAGCCCAGCGGCGCCTTCGTCGCGAGCGCACCCGCCGCCGAGCTGAGCGTCATCGGGTTTCCGCAACGTGCGGGTCTCTCCACGCCCCGGCGCCTGACCGGCACCATGAATTTCAGAGGCTGCGTCTACGCCTTCCAGTGACGCCGCGCGCCGGCGGCGGGCGGCTCAATTCAACTTGCGCTTCAGCGCTTCGACCGCCTTGCGCGCGACGTCGTAGTCCGGCCGCAGCCCGAGCGCGTTCGTGAACTCCTCGATCGCGCGGTTGTACATCTCCTTGGCCACGTAGACGCGGCCGAGGTTGAAGTGCGGGTAGTGGGGCGCTTCGTAGCGCGGCGCGCGGCTGGCCTTCTCGAGCCAGGGGATGGCGTCGTCGAGCTGGCCGAGCTCGATGAGGTAGGCGCCGATGTCGTTGTACGGGTTGCCGAAGTCGGGGTCGACCTCGATCGCCTTCTTGCACTCGGCGATGGCGTCGGCCAGCGAGCCCTGGAACGAATACGTCCAGCCGAGGAAGGTGTGGGCCTCGGCGGTGGGGAAGACCTCGATCGATTTCTTGTACAACGCCACCGCGGTGTCGAGCTCGCCGCTCATCTGTGCCTGGAAGGCACTCTGGAACAGCTCGGCGGCCTTTTCGAGGCGTTCCTCGGCGGACATCTCATTTCTATTATGATGCAGACCACCATGGCGGTCGGCACCGGAGTTCTCCTCGCCCGCGCGGGCAGGCGCGTGTCACGGCAGATCAAGGGCGGGCTCTTCGCCGTCCAGGAGTGGGGCTCCCTCGCCTGGCGCGCGCTGCGCGCGATCGTCACCCCGCCGCGGCCCATCGCCGACATGCTGCGGCAGATGGACAGCCTCGGCGTGGGATCCCTGTCGATCGTCATCCTGACCGGCGTCTTCACCGGAATGGTGTTGGCGCTGCAATCGTCGGCCACCCTCGACGCCTTCGGCGCACGGCCGTACGTCGGCCGCCTCGTCTGCATCTCGATGGTCCGCGAGCTCGGGCCGGTGCTCACGGCGCTGATGGTCACCGGCCGCGTGGGCTCGGCGATGGCGGCCGAGCTCGGCTCGATGGTGGTGACGCAGCAGATCGACGCGCTGCGCGTGCTCGGCAGCGACCCCATCCGCAAGCTGGTGGCGCCGCGGGTGGCGGCGGCGATGATCATGGTGCCGACGCTCACCGTCCTCGCCGACACCGTCGGGATCTTCGGCGGCGCCCTCATCAGCATCTTCAGTCTCAAGCTGTCGTGGGAGTTCTACTGGCGGTCGGTGGGCTCCACGCTGGTCGTCAACGACCTCGTGATGGGGCTCAGCAAGCCGATCGCGTTCGGCTTCATCCTGTCGACGGTGGGTTGCTACATGGGCCTGTCGACGACCGGCGGCAGCCTCGGCGTCGGCACTGCCACCACGCGGTCGGTGGTGGTGGCGTCGGTGCTCATCCTCTCGTCGGACTTCTTCATCACCAAGGTCTTGCTGATCCTGTTCCCCGTCGTCTGATCGTCTCGCCGGCACGACGCGGACGTTTTACGACTCTCGTAGCGAACGGCGCCGAGGATGTGGACGCCGCCGACATCACCTCCGACGGGACGATGCTCTCTGTATCTCGACCTGGACGCGCTCGGGATCGATGCGTCGGAGGATGTGGGCGCCGTCGAGCTCAAGGAGTAGACGCGCTCCGCAGTTTACGGATGTCGTAATCGACAGACGCGTCGAGTAAGAGAACGCGGCAAGCAGGGAACTCTGCGACGCGCGTGAAAGTGACTCTCGACACGGGCGCGCGATCCTGTGGATCGAATCGGACCTGATCGAATCAGGGGCGGATGGTGCTTTGCCTCCGGACCCGCGCGTGGCATCGCGGTTGCAGCCGCAGCGGTGACTCGGGTTGGCAAGGAGACCACATGTATCGATCGATCTTGGCTGGTTCGTTCTGCCTGCTGCTCGCGCTGGGGTTGGCCGCTTGCAACGATGACGATCAGGAGCGGTTCGAAGCGACGCTGGCCGCCTCGAACGAGGTTCCGCCGAACCCTTCCGCCGCGACCGGAAGCGCCACCTTCACTGTCGAGGGAACGACAATCACCTTCGAGCTGCGCGTGAACGGGATGAACGCCGTCACCATGGCCCACATCCACTCGGCAGCGGCGGGCGCGAACGGGCCGATCCGAGTTCCGCTGTTCACCGGCCCCACCACCGCCACCGTGAACGGCACCCTGGCCACGGGCACGATCACCCCGGCCGACGTTCAGGGCATCACGTTCGACGTCCTGCTGACGGAGATGCGCACGGGTACGGCCTACGTGAACGTCCATACGACGGCCCTGCCGCCGGGCGAGATCCGCGGGCAGGTCCGGCTGCAATAGTGGCCGCAAGCGGCGCCGCCCGTTCGCCGGACCGTCCTTGGCGGCGCCGCCCCGTTCCTGCCGCCGCAAGTAACGCCGACGGGGACGTTTTTCTCGTGAATTCACTGCTCCGGCCGGGCCGGCGCGTCCAGACTCTTGTTCATCGAGCCACAGGAGAATGGAATGAAACCGAGCGCCCGCCTTCGTGTATTCCTGGCCGCCGCCGCCGCTTCCGCGGCGAGCGTGGCCTCCGCCCAGATCGCCGTCGACAGCCTCACCGGTCCGGTGACGGCCAACGAGGTCGCGACCTTCAAGAGCTACATGGCCGGCCGGACGATGTCGAACGACAACATCGGCAACGACTGGGTGTACGGGAACCCCGGCAAGGACACGGAGGCGCTGGGGATGATGTACGAGATCACCGGGGACGGCGCGATCCTGGATCGGATGATCCAGTTCGCCGACCATGCGCTTTCCATCCGCAACCACCCGACGACGGGCCGGATCATCTGGACCGGCCAGCGGGAGCTGTGCTGGCCGAACAAGGACACGACAGCCGAGGACGCCAGGTATTGTGGCAGCGAAAACGGCGACGTGGCCGGCCATATCGCGTATGCGGCACTGCTGATCCTGAAGACACCCGCGATCTGGAACCAGACCGTGCCGGTGGGTGACCCCCACGGCTACGGTGCCACCTACCGGGCGCGCGCCGTCAAGTACGTGACGGAGATGGATCGCACCCTGGACACGTTCATGACTCCGAGCTTCATCAAGGCGTCGGACGCGAACCACTATCGGTGGCCGGACACCGCCTCTTATGGTGCTCTCGGGTCCCGCTACGAAAGCGCCCGCGGTGACGCGATCCCGTGGAACCAGCAGACGATGATCAGCAACGCCTACATCCAGCTCGCGCAGTGTCACGAGATCCTCGGCGACGCCCCGGCGCGCGTGACCGACTACTACGGATACGTGCGCTCGAACATGCAGTGGTTCCTGAGCGACCTGCTGTCGTACACGCGCGACGCCAATCCCGTCTACAACTGGGGTTACTCGCTCGGGCGCCTCAACGAGGACACCGGCCACGGTGGCTACGACATGTGGGGGCTGTGCCGCGCCTACGACCGCGGCAACATGAACGTCAGCCGCACGACGATGGTCAACTTCGCGAACACGCTGGCCTTCGTCGTCTACGACGATGCCACCGACATGTACTACTGGCGCGTGGACGGCAGCACCGCCGGCGATCCGCCGCGGGACTACATCGGGGCGACGTGGACCTGCCTCGCGCCGTATCGGACGAGCCCGATCGACCTGCACCTGGTGACGGCCGCCTCCAACCGCAGCCGCGCCGCCACGAACCCGCTGGACGCCGCCTTCATCTTCTATAACAAGCATCTGCGCGTGGGCGCCGCTCCGCGGCCGACGCCCACTCCGACGCCGACGGCGACCACGGCGATACCGACCCCCACGCCGACACCGACGGCGACTCCCGGCGGTGCCTTCCGGGAGATTACGCCCGGTGCCGCCACCGCCAGCACCAACGACGGCAACGTCCCCGGCAACACCGTCGACAACGACCTCGGCACGCGCTGGTCCGCCAGCGGCGACGGGCATTGGATCCAGTACGACCTGGGCTCCACGCGGACGGTGGCGTTCGTGACGATCGCCTTCTATGCGGGCAACACGCGCCAGAGCCGGTTCGACCTGCAGACGTCGATGGACGGCGCGACGTGGTCGAACGTGGTGACCGGCGGCCTCAGCGGCGGGATGTCGCTAGCGGAGGAGGCGTTCGACTTCGCCGATCGGTCGGCGAGGTTCGTGCGCTATCTCGGCCACGGCAACACCGTCAATGCATGGAACAGCCTCACCGAGGTGAGCGTGTTCGAGCCGAACGCCGTCGGCCCCACTCCGACGCCCACGCCGACACCGACGCCCACCGCCACGCCCTGCATGGGCTGCGGCTTCAGCGGCTACTACCGCATCACGGCGCGGCACAGCGGCAAGGCGGTGGCGGTCGCCGGCGCCTCGACCGCGAACGGCGGCGACGTGGTGCAGTTGACGTACGGCGGGGCCACCACGAACGACGAGTGGGAGCTCGTAGATGTGGGCGGCGGCTACCACCGCGTGGTGAATCGGCACAGCGGCAAGGTCCTGAACGTCGCCGGGGCCTCCACCGCCAACGCGGCCAACGTGGACCAGTACGCGTGGACCAACGCCAACCAGCAGCAGTGGCAGGTCGTCGACCTCGGCAACGGCTACCACCGCTTCACGGCGCGCCACAGCGGCAAGGTGCTGAACGTGGCCGGCATGAGCACGGCCGACGGCGCCAATGTCGATCAGTGGAGCTGGGCCAACGTCAATCAGCAACAGTTTCAGCTGGTTGCTGTGCCATGATCCCCGCACCCGTCCGCGGTGCGGGGACCCGTGAACGACGTCAGTGCGCGGACAGGAATCGCGTCTTCCTCTCCTGATCGCGCTCGGCGATCCGATCGGCGAGCGAGCGTCCAGCGGCGGGACGGGCCGCCTTCGCCGCCACACGCTCGCGGCAGGTCGAGGCCGCCGACATCTCGGCCATCACTGCGTTCGACGAGCGAGAATCGAGGGGGGCGCTCGTCAGCGGCGACGCGAAACGCTCGTCCACCTGCCGGAAGCAGTCCGGAGTGCTGCAGGCACAGGTCGCGGCCGCATAGTCCTTCGCCACGCTCGCCGCAGACGTCGGCGAGGACGCGGCGGAGGCGCTCATGCGGGCCGAGTTGGCCGGGGCGAACGCGTTGTTGCAGCCGCGCGTCTCGGGGAACCGGTTGAGCAGCTGCGACCGCCCGTGGCCGCTCCAGAACACTTTGAGCGCCTGCTCGGCGTTCGGCATGCTTTGGTTCACGCAGACGTCCGCCCAGACGAAGAGCTGCTGGGCCTTGAACGCGTCGAACGTGCCGAACGTGAGGTTTCCTCCCGCCCACGGATACGGGTCGCCGGCAGAGTCGGTGTCGAAGTGGCTGATGTGGCAGGTCCGGCACGACTTGGCCACCACCTTCAGGTAGAGCTGCTTCCGGTTCGCGTCCTCTGCCGTGCTTCCGGTGCCCTTCCAGCCGAACGGGACGAAGTTGTTGTCGAAGGTCGTCCTCGTTCCGGAGCCGTACCAGCCGTTGATGACCTCGCGCGCGTCGCTGTTGAACCAGAGGTCGGTGAAGTAGACGAGGTTGTTCATCTCTTTGAACTTCCCTTCTTGCTTGGCGCGGGACAGCGAATTGGCCGAATCGGAGCTGAAGTACTCGAACGCCGTGAGGTCGAAGGGGAGAAACTGCGCGCCCTTGACCTGCGAGTTGTAGGGGAACGTGAACGCGGTGTTCTTCACGTACTTGGCGTTGGCGCCGTGGCAGACCAGGCAGTTCGTCGGGATGGACTTGTTGTAGCCCTTGTTGTCGAGCTTCGCCTCGTAGGCGATCGTGGCCGTGTTCTCGTCAGCGGGGTCCCACTGCGCGTTGTGGTCGTAGACGACGAAGAAGACCTTGTTCGGCGCACCCACCGGCATCTGGTAGCGCTCCACCATCGCCACCGTGGCGAACGGTTCGTGGGCGTCGAGGGCTTTCTTCGCCTCCGTGCGGTTGTCGAAGACGTTGCCGTTGCGGCCCGGGCCGCCGTAGTTCTTCACGTAGCAGGCCGTCTCCTGAGTGCACCCGTTCCAGATGCAGTGCATCTCGCGTCCCAGGCCGAGGTCGCCCTTGTTGAAATACTTCGTCACGTATTCGGGTGTGCTCCCCGAGCAGCTCGACGCGAACGTGAAGTAGCGGTCCTTGAAGTCACCCAATGTGTAGAGAGCGGAGAGGATCTTCAGGCCGCCGCCGAGCTCGTCGGTGCCCACCGAGAGGTAGTACTTCCCCGTCTCGTCGTTCACGAGGAGGTCGTTGGGCTGCTTGTTCAGATAGCGCGGCGTGTTGTCGAGGCCGCCGTCCACCGGCGAGGGAGTGCTGTCCGAGAGGACGAGGTCCACGAGCTTGCCGGCGACGCCGTCCTTGTCGCGCACCGGCAGATAGGCAAAGCCGGCGCCGTTGCGGACGGCGCGGAAACGTACACGGGCGATGCCACCCCGCGGCCAACGGTTGAAGCCGAAGATCGTGCTCGTGGTCAACGTCGCTTGCCAGCGGTAGTGGTTCGTGGTGCCGCTGATCGGCGTGGTGCCGCTGCGAATCTGCGCGACCTCCGTCCACAGGAAGGGGTCGGCCGAATCCTGCGTGGCGTCGGTCTGGACGATCATCCGGACCGTGCCTGCGGACTGAGGAAAGTCGACCCAGCCCTTGAATGTAATGCTGTTGAGCTTGTCGGCCGGGATGTCGAACGACTGGAGCCGCGGCTCCTCGACCATCCCCTTGGGTGTCTGGGCCTCGGCCCGCGCTGCGAAAGACGCGACGACCAGCAGCAGGGCACACGTACACGTCGACACACGTCGCATGGCGCTTCTCCTTCTCTCGGCCTCGCGCGGCCGACGAACGGGGATGATGAAGACAGCGGCGACATAAGCAATCTCGATGCCGTTTGCCGTGATCGTGGCTTTGCGAGCGTCTACGGCGTGTTTACTGCGTTGTTCGCCGTCCGGATGTCTGGAGGAGGCAGGAGTAGAGCTCTTTCGCGTGCCTCAGGGCGAGACACACGGCGCAGTCTGCGACAGGGACGCCCGGTGAGTGCGCGCGCCTTCCTGCTTCGAAGTATATAGTTCCAGACTGCCCGTGGATCCCATCATCTCGTTTCGCGACGTTCATCTCTCGTTCGACCGGCCGATCCTCGAGGGCGTGAGCTTCGACGTTTATCCGGGAACGACGAAGATCATCCTCGGCGGTTCCGGCTCGGGGAAGACGACCATCCTGCGACTCATCCTCGGCCTGCTGAAGCCGGATTCGGGCTCGATCGTTGTGAACGGTACGCCGGTGGTCGGGCTCAGCGAGCAAGCGTTCCGGCCCATCCGTCTCGACATCGGTATGGTGTTCCAGGAAGGCGCCCTGTTCGATTCGATGACAGTCGGCGAGAACGTCGGCTATCGGCTGCGAGAGGACGGGCGGCCGGAGGCGGAGGTCGAGGCCCGCGTGGAGGAGATGCTGGGTTACGTCGGCCTCGAGTCGCTGGCGCGGCGGATGCCGTCGGAGCTGTCGGGCGGCCAACGCCGCCGCGTCGCCCTCGCGCGGGCACTGGCGTCCAAGCCGCGCACCATGCTGTACGACGAGCCGACCACCGGTCTCGATCCCATCACCGCCACCACCATCACGGACCTGATCGTGAAGGTCCGCGACCTCGACCACGTGTCGTCCATCCTCGTCACGCACCAGCTCCGCGACGCCTTCAACATCGCCCGCAGCCGCGTACGCATGAACGACGGCCATGTGGAGTACGAGCGCGAGACCGACCTCGCCGGGCTCACGGGCACCGAGTTCCTGATGCTGCGGGAAGGCCGCATCGTCTTCGAGGGACCGCCCCAGGAGCTCCGCACGTCGGTGGATCCCTACCTGGCCGAGTTCCTGTCGTGATTTAGGGGGAAACCGCTGCGTCGCGGTTTCCCCTCGCCCCTTCCCGCCGCTTCGCGGGAGTCAATCCCGCTTCGCGTCGGTTCCTGTACCAAGGGGGGAATCGCTAGTCACGGGCTACACTGTCCGCGACCCCATGCCTTCGAGCGACGGCGCGGGCGGGCGCTTCGCGACGACACAGTGGAGCCTCGTCCTGGCCGCGGGGCAGCGCGGCGGAGCGGCGGCGGAAGAGGCGCTCGCGCGGTTGTGCGCGCTCTACTGGTATCCGGTCTTCGCGTTCGTGCGTCGCCGCGGCCATTCGACCGACGACGCGCAAGACCTGACGCAGGGCTTCTTCGCCCGGCTCATCGAGAAGGGTGATATCGGCGACGCCGATCGGAGCCGCGGGCGGTTTCGTTCCTTCCTGCTGACGGCCTGCCAGCACTTCCTCGCCAACGAGCACGACCACAGGGTCGCGCAGAAGCGCGGCGGCGGGCAGGTGCCGCTATCGATCGAGGTCGCCGCCGCCGAGGGCCGCTACGAGCGGGCGCTGGCCCATGCGGAGACACCCGAGCGGCTGTACGACCGCCAGTGGTCTCTGACGCTGCTGGAGGGTGTGCTCGATGCGTTGCGTGTGGAGCAGGCGGCCGCCGGAAAGGCCGACGTGTTCGATCGCCTCAAGGAGCTTCTGACCGCCGGTGCGGACGCCGGCAGCCACGCGGAGGTGGCCCGCGACCTGGGGATGACGGCGGGCGCCGTGAAGGTGGCGGTGCATCGGCTACGCCGGCGGTATCGTGAGGAGCTGCGGCGGCGCGTGGCCGACACCGTCGGGTCGGACGAGGAGGTGGAGGACGAGATCCGATATCTCCTTACGACCCTGGGCCCCTCGCGCGAGGGGCTGTAACCTTCCGGGGTGTTCTCTTAATAGGTAGGCAGGAGGGAGATCCAATGGAACGGAAGACCTGCCCGAGCTGCGGTGCCGGCATCGAGGCGGACCACCCGGGCGCACTGTGTGCCACCTGCCTGCTGAACGAAGGGCTGCGGACCGAGGCCACGATGGACGGGCCGCGGCTGCGGTGCGCGGCCTGCCAGAGCGCGCTGGTCGAGGACGCGCGCTTCTGCGCGCGTTGCGGTGCGCCCGCACCGGTGGAGCCGGCGGCCACGGGCGACGTCGTGCGGACTGCGCTCGAGGCGAAGCTGCAGGCGCAGTACCGTGTGGTCCGCCTGTTGGGGCGGGGCGGAATGGGGTCGGTGTATCTCGCCCGCGATCTCACGCTCGACCGCGAGGTGGCCATCAAAGTCGTGAGGACCGACGAAGGTGTGGGGGAGATCCACGATCGGCTGCGCCGTGAGGCAAGGACGGCGGCCCGGCTCTCGCATCCGAACATCGTCCCGCTCCACGCCTTCGGCGAGGTGGAGGGGATGCCGTACTTCGTGATGGGGTACGTGCGGGGAGAGTCGCTGGCCACCCGCTTGCGCCGCGACGGCAAGCTGCCCGAAGACGAGGCGCGCCGTATCCTGGCCGACGTCGCCGAGGCTCTCGACCATGCGCACCGGCAGGGCGTGGTGCATCGCGACGTCAAACCGGACAACGTCCTGCTCGACGACGAGTCCGGCCGGGCGCTTCTCACCGACTTCGGCGTGGCCAAGGCGCTCGGTGGGCGGGAGACGCTGACCGCGGCCGGCAGCGTGGTGGGGACACCTCATTACATGTCACCGGAGCAGGCCGCGGGCCGCGGCGACATCGACGGACGCAGCGATATCTACTCGCTGGGCGTTATGGCCTACGCGATGCTGACCGGGCGTGTTCCCTTCGACGGCAAGACGCCGGCGGACGTGCTCGCGAAGCATCTGACGCAGGAGCCGGCGCCGTTGCGGTCGCTCGCGCCGTCGCTCTCCGACTCGACGGTGCAGGCGCTGGAGCGCTGCCTGGCGAAGGACCCGGCACGACGCTGGCCGGACGCACGTTCGCTCAAGTTGACCCTGGGCGTGGTCGAGGAGCCCCAACTCCCCGACACGCACCGCGCCGTCGAGGGCCAGGGGCTCCTGGCCGGGTATTTCCTCCTGTCGACGCTGGGAATGGTGGTGGCGACGCGCGCTCCCATGGGTGTGGTTCAGGTCCTCGCCGGTACGTACGCGCTCCTCTACGGGATCATGACCGCCCTCCTGTGGCGGGAGGGACTGTCCATCGGGCAGTCGCAGCGCGTCATCTGGATGGAACCCTCCTGGTGGCCCTTCTGGTATCCGCGGGGCTTGCGCCGCCGCGGCAATGTCTGGGACCGCTTGCCGGCCGCCGTGCGGCGGGTGCGGGCGCTTCTCGTGCCCATCCTCGTCCTCGGTGTCGCGGGTCAGTCGGATGGGCTCTTTCACTTCCTCGACTGGGGCGGCATGCCGCTTTGGATTCCCCTCGGGCTCACGGCCGCCCTGACCGCGGTCTTCGTGCTCTGGTCCGTGCTGGTGCTTCTCGCGCGGCGTGCGATGGAACGCCAGGGGCTGGACCCGATCGATGCGCGCCGAGTGGTGGTTTCGGTGCCCGTCTCCCGCGCAAGCTTCTGGGCGCGGCCGCACATCGCGGCGATCTTGTCGCCCGCCGCGCGGACGGAGACCGCACGACGCTCCGACTCGCCGCACGACCAGCTCCAGTCGATCCTGCGCAACGCCGACGAGCTGTCCGGCGCCTTGCGCCCGCTGGGATCGCAGGCGGCGGTGGCGGGCCGGCAGCTTCTCGTGGCGATCGAGCACGCCGACCGCGCGATCGCCGGGCTGGCGCGAAGCCTGGATGCCGGAGAGGAAGAGCGGCTGGTCCAGAAGATCGCCGCCCTCGGCGACGCCTCGGCGCCGATGCGCCAGCTCCTTTCGAAGCAGCTCGACCTCGTCCGAGAGCTCTCCGCCCGGCTCCATGAGGCTCGGGAGGAGCGGAGCCGCGAGGTCGAGCTGCTCAAGACGCTGGCCCTGCACGTGACCTCGCTGCGCGCGCGCTCCGCGGAGGCACCGGGCGAAGTGCCCTCGCTGAGCGAGCGCGTGCGTGCGCTCTGCGACGAGATCAGCGGCCACGCGCTGGCGCTGGGCGAGGCCAGAGCCACCGAGCGGACGTCCACGTTCGCACCCGCCCCGCGAGGAGAACGGGCGGATTCCTAGGGTTCCTGTACTATCTCAACCATGGACCGCTCCAAGACGCTCACGTGGACGGAGCTCCGAGTGGGCCTGGTCATGGTGCTGAGCGTCACCATCCTCGCCTTCACCATCCTCTACATTGGAGGTGGGGGCGGCTCGCCGTTCGCGCACAAGTACGGCCTGAAGGCCCTCATGATCGACGTGAACGGCCTCAAGCCCGGAGCGCCCGTGCGTGTGGGCGGAGTGGAGGTCGGCACCGTCACGAACGTGCAGTTGGGCGGCGCCGCCCGCGCCGGCCTCGTGGAGGTGAGCGTGCGCCTCGACCGCCGCGTGCAGAACCAGGTCACGACGGAGAGCCGCGTCACCCTCGGGACCCTCGGGCTGCTGGGAGAAAAGGCGCTGGACATCTCACCTTCGAGCCGCGGGATCCCCCTCGAAGAGGGCAGTCTCGTCCAGGCGGACCCTCAGGATCCATTCAAGGGCCTGCTCTCGGACGCCGGCCAGTCCACGGCCTACCTGCGCCGCATCCTCGCCCGCATGGACTCCGGCGAGGGGCTGCTCGGCAAGGCCCTGCGCGACGACGAGCTGTACAACCGCATGACCGACGTCGGGGCGCGGCTGCAGAAGCTGCTGACGAAGATGGAGTCCGCGGAGAGCCCGCTCGGCCGCCTGATGAACGATCGCGAGATGTCGGATCGGCTGGCCGCCTCCGCCAAGAGCCTCGAAGCGGCGGCCGCCCGCGTCGACGCCGGCCAGGGGACGCTGGGCGCCCTGTCGCGCGACGAAGAGCTGGCCAAGGACCTGAAGTCGCTGACCGCCAGCCTCAGCCGGCTCTCCGGGCGCGTCGAGCAGGGTGAAGGCACGATGGGCAAGCTGATGAGCGACGAGGCCATGTACGGCCGGCTCGATCAGCTCACCGCCCGGATCGACCGCCTGGTGGGCGAGCTCGAGAAAGGTGACGGCAGCGCCGGACGCCTCGTACGTGACCCCGAGCTCTACAACAACATGATCGCCGCCACCAAAGAGCTCCGTCAGCTCGTGGCCGACATCCGGGCCGATCCCCGCAAATACTTGCGGGTCAAGATGAGTCTGTTCTAGTATTCGAGACGAGCCGTTCCCGCCGTTCCCTTGCGTTCGCGAAGGAGGTCATCATGGCCGAGGATCGCTACGAAGGTTCTTCGAGCAACATGCTTTTCTTCTTGTTGGGTGGCCTCACCGGGGCCGCCGTCGCGCTACTCTACGCTCCGAGGTCGGGGCGGGAGACGCGCGAGATGTTGTCGGATCGTTTCGGCGAAGCGGCGGAGCGCGGCCGCGAGCTGAAGGAGCAGGTGGTCGCCCGCAGCCGTGAGCTGATGGACGAGGCAGGGGAGTACGTGGACCGCCAGCGCGAGGGTCTCGACAAGCGGCGCGAGCGTCTGTCCGCCGCCATCGAGGCGGGCCGCCAGGCGTACCGCGAGGAAAAAGAAAAGATGTAAGCAGGCGCCCGGGGGTGGCGCCTCAGGTTGGAGGTCATGGACACCGTCGGCGTCGTCTTCCTGGGCGTCATCGCCCTGTCGTCCGTCGTGCAGGCCGCGTTCCTCATCGGGCTGATCCTCGAGGGGAAGAAGCTCGGCCGGCGCCTCGATGAGATCGAGCGCAAGTTCGAGACCGAGCTCACACCGTCCCTGCGCAACCTGTCACGCCTGAGCCAGAACCTCGCCGAGGTGTCGGACCTCGTCGCCGTGCAGTCGCGCCGCGCCGACAAGTTCATGGCCGACACCATCGACAAGCTCGAGGAAGGCACCACCATGCTGCGCCAGGTGATGATGCGCCCCATGAGCACGCTCATGGACATCACCGCCCTGCTCAAGGGCATCCGCAAGGGCGTCGAGATCTATCGGCGTCTGGGCGGCATGGAGAGCGAGCACCGCGGCGGCCCGCGCCGCTACGCGGACGACGAGCACCTCTTCATCTAGAGCGCTCCCGCCAGCGACTCGCGTCACACGGCGTCGGCGAAGTGACCTGCCTCGCATCATCCCTGCGCGCCCCGCCATAGGCTTCGCGCTCGGAGGGAGACACATGCGACAGCCAATGACCGATCCGAAAGTCCTTCGCCGTTTTGGCCGTGGCCTCTGGGCCCTGGCCGCCACGGCGGCCCTCATCGTCCTTCCGCCCGCGGCCTCCGCGGTCAACGAGAAGGTGACGATTTGTCACATCCCGCCGGGCAATCCGGACAATGCCCACTCGATCACGATCAGCGTCTCTGCGTTGCAGACGCACCTCGACCAGCACGGAGACTCCATCGGGGAGTGTGGTGGCGGCGGCGGCGACGACGGCGGCTTCTAGCCCAGGCCACAGCCGGTATGGCGCGCGGCCGGGGCATGGGTCGCGCGCCGTCCGGCCGCTCGCGTGACTACTGGACGGGCCGGCGGTTTGCCGCCTCGTTGATCCGCCGCGTGATCGTGCGGCTCAGGATCAAGCGCTGCATCGGCGAGAAGTCCGTGGTGTCGATCGCGACCTCGCGCTCGTCGGGGCCGGACAGCACGAGCACGCCCGGATCGGTGCCGACGTGGGTGATCTCGGCCCAGGCGATGGTGCGCCGGCTGAGATACCGGCGCGCGGCGATGGCGTCGCCGTCGGCATCGATGCGGTAGGTCCACTGGTAGAAGGCGCCGCCCACGGCCACCATCGCCAGCAGCAGGCCGGCGACAGAGACGAGCGTCCGCCGCGCCGCCATCGTCAGCAGGATCAATCCCCCCGCGCAGATCAGCGAGCCGAGGCCCCGCGACCACGGGTAGGACACGCCGATGCCGTCGTTCATGACGGTGAGGGCCGGCGCGCCGGTAGAGAGCCAACCTCCGCCGACCACGAGGCCGAGCGCGGCCAGGCCGGCGAAGAGACGATTGCGGCCTTCGGGCTTCAGCATCTTGCGATTCTAGGGGCCCGCTACGCGCGAAAGGGTCCGCCCGCGGCTTGCCCCCCAGAAGCGGCGTCTCGTGCGGATTAGGGGGTATGATTCAAAATTCAGCGGACCTTCAATTCAGCCGCGAGGAAACTGTCTTGAGCCAAAGCCCCCCGACCGTTCGTCCGTTCCGGCGGGTCCTGGTGGCGAACCGCAGCGAGATCGCGATCCGGGTCTTCCGGACGTGCACCGAGCTGGGGATTCGCACGATCGGGATCTACAGCAAGGAAGACCGCTTCGCGCTGCACCGCTACAAGGCGGACGAAACGTATCAGCTCGACGAGGGGCTCGGTCCCATCAAGGCCTATCTCGACATCCCCGGGATCGTGGCCATCGCGAAGCGCACGGGCGCCGACGCGATCCATCCCGGCTACGGCTTCCTGTCGGAAAACGCGGACTTCGCACGGGCGTGTGCCCAGGCCGGCATCGTCTTCATCGGACCGTCCCCCGAGAGCCTCGAGCTCATGGGCGACAAGACGGCGGCGCGCAAGCAGGCGCAGTCGCTCGGCATCCCGACGGTGCCCGGGACGAACGAGCCGCTGGCCGACGCCAAGGCGGCGGTGGCGGCGGCGGAGAAGATCGGGTTCCCGATCATCTTGAAGGCGTCGTTCGGCGGCGGCGGGCGCGGCATGCGTGTGTGCCGCAGCGCCTCCGAGCTCAAGGACTCGCTCGAGCAGGCCTCGCGCGAGGCGGCCTCGGCCTTCGGCCGCGGCGACGTCTTCCTCGAGAAGTACGTCGACAGCCCCAAACACATCGAGGTGCAGGTGCTGGGCGACGCCACCGGCCAGGTCGTGCACCTGTTCGAGCGCGACTGCTCGGTACAGCGCCGGCATCAGAAGGTCGTCGAGATCGCCCCCAGCCCGTCCCTCGAGCCGGGCCTGCGCGACGCGCTGTGCGAGTCGGCGGTGATGCTCGCGACCTCCGCCGGTTATCGCAACGCGGGCACCGTCGAGTTCCTCGTCGACAAGCAGAGCAAGTACTACTTCATCGAGATGAACCCGCGGATCCAGGTCGAGCACACCGTCACCGAGATGGTGACAGGGATCGACATCGTCAAGAGCCAGATCCGCATCGCCGAAGGGCATTCGCTGGACAGCCCCGAGGTCGCCATCCAGGGACAAGCCGGGGTCACCCTCCGCGGCTACGCCATCCAGTGCCGCGTCACCACCGAGGACCCGTCGAACGGCTTCATCCCCGACTACGGCCGCATCACCGCCTATCGCTCCGCGGCCGGCTTCGGCATCCGTCTCGACGCCGGCACCGCCTTCACCGGCGCCGTGATCACTCCGTACTACGACTCGCTGCTCGTGAAGGTGACGGCCTCCGCTCTCAGCTACGTGGATGCCTGCCACAAGATGGACCGCGCGCTGGCGGAGTGGCGCGTGCGCGGCGTCCGCACCAACATCCAGTTCCTGCGCAACGTCGTGCGCAACCCGAAGTTCGTGGCGGGCGAGGCCACGACGTCGTTCATCGAAGAGACGCCGGACCTGCTGACGTTCACCGAGCGCTTCGACCGCGCCACCAAGATCCTGCAGTTCGTGGGCGAGGTCAGCGTCAACGGGAACCCCGAGGTGAAAGGTGGCCGGCCCAAGGGGCTGCGCAAGCCGGTGCTGCCGCACCACGACATCGACAGCACGATCCCGAAGGGGACGCGCGACCGGCTGAAGGAGATGGGGCCGGAGAAGTTCGCTTCCTGGGTACGCGATCAGAAGCGGCTGCTCCTGACCGACACCACCTTCCGCGACGCCCACCAGTCGCTGCTGGCCACGCGCCTGCGCACGCACGACCTGCTGAAGGTGGCGCCGGCGGTGGCGCGGCACCTGTCGGGCCTGTTTTCGCTGGAGATGTGGGGCGGGGCGACGTTCGACGTCTCGATGCGCTTCTTGCACGAGGACCCGTGGGAGCGGCTGAGCCAGCTCCGCCAGCAGATTCCCAACATCCTCTTCCAGATGCTCCTGCGCGGCGCCAACGCCGTCGGCTATACGAACTATCCCGACAACGTGGTCCGCGAGTTCGTCAAGGAGGCGGCGTCGGCCGGCATCGACGTCTTCCGCATCTTCGACTCGCTGAACTGGCTGCCCGGCATCACGCCGGCGGTCGAGATGGTGCGCGAGACGGGGGCGATCGCGGAGGCTGCCGTCTGCTACACCGGCAACATCGACGATCCGAAGCGCGACAAGTACGGCCTCCAGTACTACGTGCAGATCGCCAAGGACCTCGAGAAGGCGGGCGCCCACATCCTCGGCATCAAGGACATGTCGGGCCTGCTGCGCCCGTTCGCGGCGCGCAAGCTCGTCAAGGCGCTGCGCGACGAGGTCGGCCTGCCGATCCACCTGCACACGCACGACACGCCCGGTGTTCAGGCGGCCTCGCTGCTGTTCGCGTCCGAAGCGGGCGTCGACGTCGTCGATGCCGCCTTCGGGTCGATGTCGAGCCTCACTTCGCAGCCGAACCTGGAGTCGATCGTGGCCGCCATGGCGTTCCAGGAGCGCGACACCGGCCTCGACTTCGATCGGCTGCTGGAGTTCACCGACTACTGGGAAGACGTCCGCAACTACTACGCGCCGTTCGAAAGCGGCTTGAAGGCCAGCGCGGGCGACGTCTACATCCACGAGATCCCCGGCGGGCAGTACAGCAACCTGCGCCCGCAGGCGGAGTCGATGGGCCTGGGCGACCGCCTCCCCGAGCTCAAGCGGATGTACGCCACCGTGAACGAAATGCTGGGCGACATCGTCAAGGTCACGCCGTCGTCGAAGATCGTCGGCGATCTGGCGCTGTTCATGCTCACGAACAACCTGACGCCGAAAGACGTCCGCGAGCGCGGGAAGGAGATCAGCTTCCCGGAGTCGGTCATCGGCTACTTCGCGGGCGAGATCGGCCAGCCCACCGGCGGTTTCCCGAAGGAGCTGCAGCAGATCGTCCTCAAGGGGCGCAAGGCGGTGACCGGTCGCCCTGGCGATTCACTGCCGCCCGTCGACATGAAGGCCGTGCGCGCCGAGGTCGAGCGCAAGATCGGCCGCGAGGCCACGCACCAGGACGTGCTCTCGTACCTCATGTACCCGAAGGTGTTCGTCGACTACGCCACCCACCTCAAGCAGTATTCGGACGTCTCGCCGGTGCCTACCGACGTCTTCTTCTACGGCCTGCAGAAAGGCGAGGAGACCGAGGTCGAGATCGAGAAGGGCAAGACGCTCTTCCTCAAGCTGGTGGCCGTCTCCGAGCCCAACGAGGAGGGCCGGCGCACGCTCTTCTTCGAGCTGAACGGCTCCCCGCGCGAGGTGACGGTCGTCGACCGCTCGCTCGCCGTCGAGGTCAAGCGCCGGGTGAAGGCCGATCCCGACAACCTCCACCATCTCGGCTCGCCCATGCCGGGCATGGTGGTGGAGGTGAAGGTAAAGCCGGGCCAGAAGGTGAAGGAGAACGAGAAGCTCATCGTCCTCGAGGCGATGAAGATGGAGATGACGCTGACGAGCCCGCTCAAGGGCGTCGTCAAGGACGTCTACGTCCAGGCCCGCGACCGCGTCGAGGGCGGAGACCTGCTGGTCGTCTTCCAGTAGCGTCGGTTCATCGCGGCACCGATAAACTACAGTCGTGCCCGCTCCCGAAACCGGGATTCTGGAAGTGATCGCGCAAGCGAGCGGCGGCCCGCGCCTGCAGCCGTCGGACGTCGAGCGCGCGGCAGTGGAGGCCGCCTCTGCCCGCGTGGCGTGGGTGCAGATCGATCACCCGACCTCCGTGGCGCGCCTGCTCGTCGCCGCGGGCGGCCGGGTGCTCGTCGATCGCAAGCTGAACCTCAAGGACGAAACGAACTGGGGCTACGAGGGCTGCAACGTCCCGTACCTGCAATGGTGGGGAGATCGTGTCGTGGCGATCTCCGTCGAGGAGAACGTGAAGGCGGTCTGGTCCGTCTCGACCCGCGGAGAGATCGAGGTACGCCGCATCGGCGACGCCTGGGACGTCGAACGAGACCTGGTCTGCTGGCTGAGCCAGGACTATCCGGGTCTCCTGGCGACGCTGGAGCTTCCGAGTCTGCGGGCGCTAGTGCCCCTGCCCTGGCGGCACACGACCCGGCGCGCTCGCGTGAAGTGCGAAAACGGCGAGGTCGTGCTCACGCCGTCGGGGGACGAGGGGACGGGCACCGAGAGCGTTCGGCTGCCCGCGGCCGCCCAGCGCTCGTCGCCGGGACAGGGCGACGCGTTCTTCGCACGTGTCGCGCGGGCGCTCTCCCCCGACGCCGGCGCCGATGAGTCGCTGGCGCTGCTCGTCGAGGCCGCGGCCAGACCGTTCGCCCGGGACGAGCTCGAAGACGACCGGCCACCGGTACCGCTGTGGATGCCGGTCTACTGGTACCGGCATCTGGTCGCCGCCGCGCGCCCTCGGGATGCCGAACAGCACCTCGCTCGCCTCGACGCCATCGCCGCGCCGCTCGGGGAGCACGAGCCGGAGCGTGGGTGGAGCCCGACGTGGTCGAGCGACGAAGGAGCGCTCGCCCTCGCCGTCCGCTACGTGCGCCGGCAGGCGCGGGTCCAGGCCCGCGTCTGCCGTACCGGCGAGCTGCCGCGCGGATGGTGGTGCCTGCTGTTCATGCCTGCGCCCAGACGCCGAGAGCCGGGAAGCCGCGTGGATCCGTCGACGCTCACGCCCGCCCTGCGCCGGGCCTTCGATGCCCTGGTCCCCACGGCGCCGCCGGAGATCCCGCACCAGTGGTAGGCGCGAACCCTTCAGCGCGCCACCTCCGGTGCCTGGGGGATCGAGGAAGAAGAAAACGGCCCGCGGGAGGGTCGCTCCTGCGGGCCGCGAGTGGCGCGGTGCGCGCGCCGGTTCGGACTAGAGGCTGATGTCGACCTGCGTCGAGAGGACGGACGCGATGCAGATCTTGTCGCCGAGGCCGCCGGCCACCTTCTCCAGATCGGCGTCGCCGAGCTCCGCGCCTTCCTTGGCGACGTAGGGCAGAACGACGTACACCGTGTCCGCGGACTCCTCGACCACCTTGACCTTCATCGACTTCGGGATCTGGGTGCCGAGCTGCTTGCTCAGGACGGCGTGCGGATCCTTCATCAGGGTCTCGCGATACTTGGGATTCTTCGCCGCCTGACCCGCCACGATGTCGTTGATCTGACCACGCGACCAGCTCATTCTGTTAACTCTCCTTGGCGCCTTCGGCGTGGCCCCCACGGCCTCGACCGGTTGCGCGCGACGGTCGCTTATAGAGCAAGGGCGATGCCAGACGTAAAACCCCATGAAATAGCGGGTTCTTGCCCTGTGCCAGCGTTCCTCTGGAGCGGGGGCTCCATGAGCCGAGCCGGAGCTCCAGAGGCTCGCTCTTCCAGTAGTGTTGCCGCCATGCCAACCGACGGCGCGGGCCGCATACAATGGGCGCCATGGTGGGCCCGGCCTCCGCTCCCGTCCCGCGCGTCGCCGCGGTGACGGCCCTTCCCGCGGCGCCGTTGCTCCGATTTCACGAGGTCCCCGCGTACGAAACCAGGGAGCTGCTGCCCCGGCGCACGCGGTACTGCATAGCACCCATCGTCTACAACGAAGGCGAGCGGTTCTGCCGGCAGATCGAGCGGATGGCGGAACGGGCGGCGCTGGCCGACATCATCGTCGCCGAGCGCCGCAGCTCCGACGGTTCCACCGCCCCGGAGCTCCTGCGCTCACACGGCGTGCGCGCCCTGCTCACCACCGACGAGCCCGGCGGCGCCGCCGCCATTCGCATGGCGCTCGCCTACGCGCTCGCCCAGGGTTACGAGGGCGTCATCCTGATGGACGGCCACGGCAAGGACGGCGTGGAGGCGCTCCCCGAATACATCCGCCAGCTCGATGCCGGCGCCGACTTCGTGCAGGGCTCGCGCTTCATGAAGGGCGGCGTCCACAAGAACACGCCGCTCGCCCGCACGCTGGGGATCAGGTTCGTCATGTCTCCTCTGCTCTTCTTGAGCGGGCGGTTCTGGTACACCGATTCCACGAACGGTTTCCGCGGCTACAGCCGGCGATATCTCACCCACCCTCGCGTCGAGCCGCTGCGTGCCTGCTTCAAGAACTTCAACCTGCAGTTCTTCCTTTCGTACATGGCGCCGAAGCTGAAGCTCAAGGTGGTCGAGATTCCCGTCTCGCGCGTGTATCCCGACGACAAGACCGTCCCCACGAAGGTGATCGGCTTCCGCCGCAACTTCATGGTCTTCTGGGAAATGGTGCTCACCGTGCTCGGGAAATACGATCCTCCGTCGTAGCCCTCACCGCATGGCCCCCTCCGCCCCCGACAGCGTGCGCCTCCTGCCCGGCGATTCCTTCGCCGATGCACGCGGGCGCTTCGCCACGCCGTGGGAGTCGCGGCACACCCCGTTCTTCGTGCCGGAGAGCGCGCACTTTTCGCACAACGCCGCCCCCGGCACCTTGCGCGGGTTGCACTACCAGGCGGAGCCGTACGCACAGTCGAAGCTCGTGCACTGTGTGAGCGGACGCGTCTTCGACGTGACTGTCGACCTGCGTCCGGACTCGCCGGGCTTCAAGACCTGGCGCGCCTTCGAGCTCAGCGCGGAGCGGCCCGAGGCGCTGTGGATACCCGCCGGCTTTGCGCACGGGTTCCTCACGCTGGAGGGCGGCACCATCCTGGGCTACCTCATTGCCGGTCCGTATCGGCCCGATCAGGCGCGCGGGATCCGGTGGGACGACCCCACGTTCCGGATCGAGTGGCCGGCGACGCCCGCCCTGCTGATCTCGGACAAGGACCGGAGCTTTCCGGATTTTCAGGCGTGAAGCGCGTCCTCATCACCGGCGCCACCGGTTTCATCGGACGCCCCGTCGCGGAAGCGATGAGCAGGGCCGGCCACGACGTCCACACGATCCGGCGGCCGCTCGGCGCGCGACCGCTGCCCGTGGGCGTCACCGGACATGGCGGCGACATTCTCGATGCGGACGGCGTGCGGGGCCTCCTCGGCGAGCTGCGCCCGCACCTCCTCGTGCACCTCGCGTGGGTCACCGACCACCCGACCTATTGGAGCGATCCCTCGAATCGGCAGTGGCGCGACGCGAGCGTGCGATTGTTTCGCGATTTCCTGGACGCGGGCGGCCAGTCCGGCCTCGCCGCCGGCACCAGCGCGGAATACGACTGGGACTCGGAAGCGCCGCTCGACGAAGAGGGATCGGCCTTCAAGCCACGGATGCTCTACGGCGAGTGCAAACACGCGGCGTTTCTCGCCGGCGCGGCCCTCTTCGCGGCGCGGGGCGCGCCGTTCGCCTGGGCGCGGTTCTTCTGCCCCTTCGGCGCCGGTGAGGACGCCCGCCGTCTCATTCCGAGAACGTGCCTGCGGCTGCTCGATGGAGGGCGGCTCCGGTTCGATGCCGCGACCCAGGTGCGGGACTTCCTGCACGTCGAGGATGCCGCCCGCGCCGTGGCCGCGCTGGCCGAGAGCGGTGCCTCCGGTGCCGTGAACATCGCCAGCGGCGAGCCGCGCGCGGTGCGCGACGTGATTGCGGAGATCGCCCGACAGCTGGGTGCGGAGGATCGTGTGGAGCTCGGGGTGGAGCCCCCTCCGGTGCCTTCGCCGCCCCGTGTCTCGGCTTCCATCGAGCGTCTGCAGCGCCTGACCGGCTGGCAGGCGGCCGCTTCCTTTTCCGAGCGCATCGCCCAGACCTGCGAATGGTGGAAGGGGCACCGGCCCTCGAGCACGCCATGAAGAATCGCGTCTGCATGAATTGCGCTTCCGCCCGGCTCGAGCGGTTCATCGACCTGGGCGATCAGCCGAACGGAAACCATTTCCCTTCCCAGTTCGATTTCAAGAACGAGCCGACGTTTCCGTTCGCGATGGCGGTGTGCACGGACTGCTGGCAGGTGCAGATCGAAGATTTTCCGTCCGTCGAGTTCATGTTCTCCAACCACCCCTACATCACGGGGATGAACATGCCGGTGATCGACCACTTCCACCGCATGGTCGATCGCACCATCGCGCACTGGCACCTCGAGAAGAGCTCGCTGGTGCTCGATATCGGGGCCAACGACGGCACCCTGCTGCGGATCTTTCAGGACCGGGGGATGCGGGTGCTGGGCATCGACCCCGGGCAGCGCACCGGTCCGCTTTGCCGCGCGAACGGCATCTCGGTGTGCGAGACGTTCTGGGATCTGGAGAGCGCGCGTGCCCTGAGGCGGCTCAACCTCAAACCCGATCTCATCACTGCCACCGCCGTCTTCTATCACATCGCCGACCTGCACGAGTTCATCGCCGGGCTCAAGGAGGTGATGGGCCCGCGGACAGTCTTCCTGACGCAATGCGTGTATCTCAAGGATGTGATCGAGCGGCTGCAGTTCGATCACTTCTACCACGAGCACACGATGATCCACGCGATCGCGCCGCTCGAGCGGGCGTTCGAGCGGCACGGGATGCGCCTGCTGCACGTGGACTACTACGACGTTCACGGCGGGTCATTCGTCCTCTACGTCGCCCTCGACAACTCCGAGTATCGTGCGACACCGACGGTGGCCATGGCCATCGAGGCCGAGGCGCAGGCGGGGCTCCACCGCGTCGAGACGTATCGGGACTTCGAGCAGAAGGTGCGGAAGAATCGGGACGACCTCGTGGCTCTGCTGCGGGACTTGAAGGCGCAGGGCAAGACGATCTACGCCCTCGGGGCGCCGCTCAAGGGGAGCACACTGCTCAACTACTGCGGCCTCGGGCCCGACATCATCACCCTCGCCACTGAGGTCAACGCGTTCAAGATCGGCCGCTACACCCCCGGAACCCACATCCCGATCGTCGACGAGGCCGCTGTAGAGCGGCCGCCGGACTACTACCTCCTGCTCTCCTGGAACTTCCTCGACTTCTTCGCGCGCAAGTACGCGTCGTTCCTCGAAGGCGGCGGGCGCTTCATCCTGCCCCACCCGACCGTGCGCGGCTTCCCGGAATGAAGCCGTCGCCCGGGGAGATCACGACGTGGGAACGGGGCGGCCTCGCCGCGCTCTTCGTCCTCCTGGTCATGGCGCTGCAGATCTCATGGCTCAAGTGGCCGGACCCGATCGTCGACTTCGGCCGCGAGCTCTACCTGCCGTGGCGCATCAGCGAAGGCGACGTCCTGTACCGCGACATCGACGCCAACTACGGCCCGCTCTCGCATCATTTCAACGCGCTGGTCTTCCGCGTGCTGGGACCCGGTTTCCTGCACCTCGTCGCCGTGAATCTCGTCCTCTATGGCGCGATCCTCGCGCTCGTCTACACCCTCGTGCGCACCGGCTGGGGCCCGCCGGCCGCCTTCGCGGCGTCCGCCGTCTTCATCGTCGCCTTCTCGTTCAGCCAGCTCACTCCCGTCGGCAACTACAACTTCGCCGCGCCGTACTCCCACGAGACCACGCACGGATTCCTGCTCGTCCTCGTGCTGGTCGCGGTGTGGGCCTCCTGGCTGCGAAGGCCGCGCGCGTGGAAGGCGGCGGCGGCGGGCGCCGTCGTCGGGCTGTGCGCGCTGCTCAAGATCGAGATCGCCTTCGCGGCGGCCGTGGTGACCGCGTGTGGGATCGCGCGCGCGGCCATCCTGCGGCGGGACGTTCTCGGCAAGAGGCGGTGGCTTCTCGACGGGTGCGCGTACGTCGTCACCGGACTGATGCCGCCGCTGCTCGCGACGGCGGCGCTGTGGAAGACGGGCGCCTTTTCGCTCTGGCCGGCGCTCCAGTGGGCGAACGTGGGCTGGGCGGGAATCTTCATATATAAGGACATCGCCGCGGACCCCATCCAGGCCGAGTTCCTGGGAACCAAAGACGCA
>Ga0114129_10001301_pt1 | contig 33294 bp, 37 predicted proteins | sample RhiMetdeltSRZDD1_FD_80071 | JGI IMG/M metagenome (GOLD analysis project Ga0114129, IMG submission 80071) | Populus rhizosphere microbial communities from Tennessee, USA - Rhizosphere MetaG P. deltoides SRZDD1 (version 2) (version 2) | ecosystem: Host-associated > Plants > Roots > Rhizosphere >...
ATGGGCGCCGACCCACAAGGCTGGCGAAGTACTCAGCAGCGGCGTGAATGCCAACCCGGCACCCGAGAGGCCCGCCGTGCTGGTGTACAGGTCCATTCCGACCGGCAACGCCTGGCCGGTGCTCAGATTTCTACCAGAGCACGCAGTGCGAATCGGCGACGAAGGGTACGCGAGACAGACCGGCACGGCATCTCGGACACTCCTCGGCGGGCGCAAGCAGCCGACGTCCGCGCGCCTCACCTTCTGTCGGATTGGGCGCAGTGTACCCACAGGCTCGGCGTGATTGCGAGGCACGGCTGGCGGTCGTCAGCCGGTGCCTTCGGCCCACCAGACGATCGACTACGAGCCCGATGCGTCGAGGTCTGCCAGCACCTGGCGCAGGGAGTCACTCATCGGCGTGCGCTGGGTCCAGGTGCGCACCACGCGCCGAAGGTCGGCGAGGTCGTCCTGGTCACGCGCACCGGCCACCAACGATCGCGCGACATGCTCGATCTGGCCGTCGTCCGAGGCGTGCAGGCCGGCCTTGAGCCACTGCAGGCGGACGGCATCCTTCACGCAGCCAGCAACGTCCAGAGAGCGCGCCGCGACGATGTGAGCCGGATAGGCGACGGCGTCATGCTGCTTGACCTGGATCAATGCACCGATCGCCAGGTCGCCGGCAACGCCGGCGACCTCCCGGATGCGATCGGCCGCGGTAGGACTCGGCGGGGACGGCGGCTCCGGTGGTGGCGTCGGCGGCACCGGAGGAGTGTGGGCGGGTCCGGATGTGGGGGCCGGCGTGGGCTAACGTGGAATCCGTCGGGCGAAGTGCCTGCGCTTCGATCTGTAGCCCCTGCGCACCGTGAGCTTCGGCGCCAACCACCCGCGGCCCGATCGCGCTAGACTGACGCGATCCGCGGAGGTTCGCCGATGGTGGTGCCGAGGCTCCTGGCGCTGCTGCTCTGTCACAACGTCGCTCAGGACGAGGATGGCCGTCCGGTGCTGAGCGGCCTGTACGATCGCGTAGTCCTCCGCACGGTGCCGGGAGTGGACGACTGCGTGGTCTACACGAAGTTTGCTCTGCCGCCGGGCGACCACGATCTGGTGCTGGCGATCGTCGATCTCGAGTCAGGGCGAGAGACCGGCCGCGCCGTACACCGTATCACCACGACGGCGGAACGCCCCGTTCACGAAACGACGTGGAGTGTCAACGTCCGCTTCGAGCAGCTCGGCGCATACCTGTATCGCCTGCTGGCGGACGGCGAGTTGCTCGGCTTCACGACGGTAGAGGTCGTCAGCTTTCCGACGTCGACGGAGTGACCTGGCGCCGGTTGTCCGAGAAGATCCGCACCTCCAGGAGCCTGACGGGAGGCGTCGCAATCATGCAGCAATAGGCTCAACGTAGTTGCTCTAAATCCTCATGCAGTCCAAACGCGGGGGCAACACCTTCCTGTCGCCTAGAGCGGCCGGACAACTATGAGGCCCCTCCCGAACGACTGGGAGGGGCCTCGACTTCACGTCTCAAGCTGGTGAGCCCCCAGGGACTCGAACCCTGAACCGGCTGATTAAGAGTCAGCTGCTCTGCCAATTGAGCTAGAGGCCCGGCCCCGAGAGTGTATCAAAGGCCAACGGAAGGCTGCCACAGCGAGGCTGGTGACGGTGCGAAGCGGCGCTCGCCGCCAGGCATGCGATCGAGCTCACAAATGGTACGGTACCGCAACGCCAGAGTTTCCGCTTTCTCAACCGCCCCGCACTATCCTGGGGAGCATGAGGAAGCTCGCCGCGGCGCTGGCGCGCGGCCGAGATCAAGGATGACCGTGACCGCCGATCGCCGCCGTATTCTGATCGTGGAAGACGACCCGGGCTGCCGCGCCCTGCTCCAGGCCATCTTTGTGTCGCACGGGTTTCGGGTCACCTCCACTGACTCGGTGCTCGGCGCCTCCGAGTTGATCGAGCGCCTCCGTCCCGACGTGATCGTGCTCGATCTCGCGTTGCCGTATCGATCAGGGGCAAGCTGGCTCGTCGAGCTCAAAGCTGATCCAGAAACCGCGGGGATTCCGGTCGTGGTCCTCTCTGCCCACCCCACCGTGCTGCCAGAAGGGCGACGACGAATGGCACACGCGGTCCTCGCGAAGCCGTTCCAGATCGGGACCGTGATCGCGGCGATTCAGTCCGCGTGCGAGGGCGCCGACGCTGCGTCAGCAGCTATATCCGACTCAGCGAGTAGCCAACCCCTGGGATCGCTCTGATCGATCCAGGCCCCGAGACGCTGATGCCAAGCTTCGACCGAATGTGGACCATGTGCGTCTTGAGCAGGCTGGAGTCGCCGCCGTCATAGCCCCAGGCGTACTCGACAAGTCGGTCGTACGGGATGACCCGGCCTTCGTTCATTGCCAGCATGTAGAGCAGGCGGAACTCGAGCGGCGTGAGCTGGACGACCGTGCTGTTCTTACTGGCCTCGTGGGATTGAAGGTCCAGCACCACGTCTCCGGCCCGCGGTTCGCTGACCGGCTGGCGGTAGGTATCTTCACGCCAGCCGTCTCCGAGCGGGTGTCGGCGTCGCGACAGGGGCTGCGTGGTCGGCGGTAGCCAGTGGCAGCTCGACCCAGAAGATCGAGCCCCCACCCCGTCGCCGCGTCGCTCCGACCGTTCCGCCGTGCAGATCCACGATCGACTTGACGATCGCCAGGCCCAGACCGGTGCCGTCGACGCCAGCTAATCCGGCTTCGGGAGCACGGGTGTACGCCGCGAACAGCTCGTCAGCCTCGCCGGCCGGCAGTCCGGCACCGCGATCGGCCACGTGCAGCCTGACACGCTAGCCGCGCCGCGAGGCGGCAACTTCGATCCGAGTCGATGGGCTGCTGTACTTGCTAGAGATCTTCGCGGCTCAGCTGGTCGAGGTCGTCCAGCAGGAGCTCGGAGCCGGTGGCAAGCGCGGACACCGGGGTACGAAGCTCGTGGACAAGGCTTGCCAGGAGCGAGGACGTCAGGGACGGAGCCATGAGATCGGGCGCAAGCACGACGTTCCGGGACGGTATCGATTTCGGCGGATGCCCGATGCGCGCGCGGCGGGAGCGGCGTACCATCGAGTCCCTCGACCTGGATTCGTCCGCCGCCGCGGCGCCTGTTCCCCGCATAGTCAACCCCTTGCCATCTGGCGCTCCGATCTCCAGACCGACGAACCGGGCTGAGATTGCCGGTCGACGCCTGAACCGGGCTGCCCCGCTAACCCGCCTGCGGAGATCGTGCTGACCTCGCCTGATCGAGGTGACCTGCCTCACTCCGGATGGAGATGATACGCGGATCTCCACCGTCAAGACTACACGATGTCCGTGGACGAGGTGACGGCACTCTTTCAGGGCATCTGCGCGTATACTGACGCCGTGTTCGCACGTGCTGGCACCCTTCGCCTGCTGCTCGCGGCCATCGCCCTGGCGGTGAGCGCGGTACAACCTGTGTCAGCTCATGCCTCCTCGCCGACGACCGTCGCGGACGGTCAGTCGCCTGAGCCCCGATCTGAAATGCGCCTGGACGGGTCGGTCTTTCGGTTGCTCGTGCCCTTTCGGACCCAAAAGGATGGGGGCAGGTGGCAGACGTCGAACTGTGGTCCGGCGACGCTCGGGATGATCCTGGACGGTTTCGGCCTCACAGACCACGCGACGGATGATCTCCGTGTTCGGGCGCACACCTATCAGGGGACGCTCGGCATGCGGACCGGCACCGGCCTCGACCACGTCGCGCACGTCGGCGAGGATCTCGGGGTGGGCACCCATGGGCTGTTCGGGCCTGACGGGGCGTTTCGTCGCTGGGGCACTTCGGAGATTCTCGCCGAGCTGCGGCAAGGTCGTCCGGTGATGCCGCTCGTCCGCCTCTATCTCGTGCCGGGCTACGAAGGCATGGCACCCAGGTGGGGCCACTACATCCTCCTTACTGGCATCGGCCCGGACGGATACTTCTTCAGCGACTCGCTGAAGACGGATGCCGGGGCCGGGACATCCGGCGTGATACCCGAGCGCCAGCTGATGAGCGCGATGGACGCGAGCCACATTCCTGGGCAGGCGGTCGCGTTCTCTGGTCCGCGCCCGCTTCCAGTCTGGCAGCCATAGGTCCCTCTCAGCATCTGGTATCCTTGCTGGCCGCGTGGGGAGGATGGGTGTGGAAGACGGGTCGCAGAACGGACATCGCTCCGGCGACGAAGAGACGCCTGACGAGCATCGGGCCGGGCACCTCCAGAACCTCCTCGACGAGGTGCTGACGCTTCTGGTCGAAGAGGCCGGCGACGACGACGAAGTTGAGGACGTCGTCGAGGACGTGCTGATCTCGCTGCTCGAAGTCGTGGGCGGGCGGGTCCAGCGTCTGCCACGGCCGCTCGTCGAGGCGGTGGCAGCCTGGGTCGGAACCGATCCGCGCGGCTACCTGCGGAGCGTCTACACTGACGAGCGCGGCCGGGTCGCCGACCACACGCCAGAATCGATCATGCGCTACCTGACGTCCACCGACGAGGAGTACTGGCCGGACGGCTGACCGCGGGTCGGATCCGGCCTACGGTATCCGCGTCAGCGTCTGCTCCAACGTCGCCTGGATCACGTTCATCAACAGGATCGCCACGATTGGCGTGATGTCGATCATGCCGATGCGTGGGACGATCCGCCGGAGCGGCGCCAGCACCGGCTCGGTGATCTCGATGACGATTCGGACGATCGGGTTCTCCGGGCTCGGGTTGAACCAGGACATCAGCGCCCGAATGATGATCGCGAAGTTGAGCACGAAGAACAACGTCTGGGTAAACGACAGGAAGAAATCAATGATTCGGTCGTAGCCCATTTAGTTCCGCTCCCCAAAGATGGCTCGTCCCACCCTGACCATTGTCGCACCTTCTTCGACGGCGAGCCCGAAATCCTCACTCATTCCCATTGAAATCTCATGAAGCGCGAGGTCAGGATGGTGCTCGACGAGCGAGTCGCGCAGCTCACGGGTTCGACGGAAGACGGCGCGCGTCTCGGCCGCCGAGAGGCCGAGCGGGGCGACGGTCATCAGGCCCCTGATCTCAAGGCCGGGACAGGACGCGATCGACTCGATCGCGTGCTCGAGGTCGTCGGGGCGGAAGCCCGGCCGGGCCGGATCGTCGCCCAGGTAGACCTCGAGCAACAGGAGGACGCGCTTGCCTTCGGCGCGGGCAGCGAGCGCTTCGGCCAGGCGTACGCTGTCGACTGACTGAATCACGTCGAAAAGCTCTAGCGCCTGGCGAGACTTGTTCCGTTGGAGCGTCCCAATCAGGTGCCAGGTCGGATCGCGGCCCAGCAGCTCACGGACACGGCTAATCTTGCCCGCCGCCTCCTGGACGCGGTTCTCGCCGACGTGGTCGAGGCCGGCCGAGATCGCCTCGGCGATCTCCTCGGGCGATCGGGTCTTGCTGGCGCCGATCAAGGTCACTGAGGATGGCTCGCGCCCGGCCCGCGCGGCGGCCTCGGCGATCTGCTCGCGGACGCGCTCGATCCGCTCGCGCAGGTCACGCATCAGGCGCCAGCCCGATCGCCGCGCCGAACCGTCCAGCTGGGAAGCCGAGAGCGCGGTGCGAGAAGTACGTCTCGGGTTGGCAGCGGGTGCAGACGCCGGCCACCTCGACGTGGTCCTCCGGCAGGCCAGCCGCGACGAGCTGCCGGCGGTTGAGCTCCCAGAGGTCGACGTGCGGCCGACCGTTCGGGCCGGCTATCACGACGCCTTCGGAACCTGGGATCTGGGCCACAACTTCTTCGCCGACCTCGAAGCAGCACGGCCCGATCGACGGACCGATGCCGGCCCGGAGCCCAGATGGGTCGCCGCCAAGCTCGCCAACGGCCTCGACGGCGCGACCCGCGACGCCGATCGCGGTGCCGCGCCACCCGGCGTGTGCCACGCCGACGACGCACGCCGCCTTGTGCCAGAGCATGATCGACACGCAGTCCGCCATCCGCTGCATGAGCAGGTAGCCCGGTTCACACGACACCAGAATGTCCGCGCGGGTCTGAAGGGCGGTCGGCGCCGTCTCCTTGTTCACCACCAGGACACCTTTGCCGTGAACCTGCGGAGTCGTGACCAGCCGGTCCGGCGCGAAGCCGAGCGCCCGGGCTAGCCGGGCCCGGTTTTCGACGACGGCCTCTTGCGAGTCGCCCACCGAAGCGCCGAGATTGAGGCTGGCGTACGGACCGGCGCTGACACCGCCGGCTCGCGTCGAAACGCCGTGCCTGATTGACGGGTCGCGAAACGACCCGAACGTTGCAAGCGGAAGCTCAGGGTCGGCCATCAACGGGGTGCGTCAGCGCTGGCGTCGCCGCTGACCGCGCAGGAACGGTGGGATGTCGATCTCGCTCTCGTCGTCGTCGAACGGTGAGGGGTCGTCTCCGAAGGCAGATGAGCGGCCAGGCCGCTCGGGTCGGAGCGGCTGCGGATCGTCCACCGGGAAGCGCGGTCCGCGCGGTGGACGGGCACCGAGGCCCCCGCCACGCGGACCGTAGCCGGTCTGCGGCTCGTCGAAGCCAGTGGCGATCAGCGTGATCTTGACCTCATTGCCGAGGGACGGGTCGGTGACGGTCCCGAAGATGATGTTCGCGTCCGGGTCGGCCGCGCGGTTGATGATCTCGGCAGCGTCGTTGATCTCGGTGAGCGTCAGATCCGGCCCGCCAGTGATGTTGAAGAGGACACCGCGTGCCCCTTCCATCGAGACGTCGAGCAGCGGGCTGGCCACGGCCTGATTCGCGGCGTCGATGGCTCGCTGATCACCGCTCCCGCGCCCGATCGCCATCAGCGCATTGCCCGGCTCCGACATGATCGACTTGACGTCCGCGAAGTCAACGTTGATCAGACCCGCCTCGGTGATCAGCTCCGAGATGCCCTGGATGCCCTGCCGGAGCACGTCGTCGACGACGCCGAACGCCTGTTCCAGCGAGGTCCGCTTGTCGATCACCGAGAGCATCTTGTCGTTCGGGATCGTGATGAGCGTGTTGACGCGCTGGCGGAGGTTGGCGATCCCTTCGTCGGCGGCCGACATCCGCTTGCGACCCTCGAACGTGAACGGCTTGGTCACCACGCCGACGGTCAGCGCGCCGAGCTCCCGCGCGATGCTGGCCACCACAGGTGAGGCTCCGGTTCCCGTGCCGCCCCCCATACCGGCCGCGACGAAGACCATATCCGCGCCGCGCAGCAGGTCATAGATCAGCTCCTGCGACTCCTCGGCGGCGCGCTGGCCGACCTGGGGGCTGCCGCCCGCGCCGAGACCACGGGTCAGCTTCTCGCCGATTCGGATACGATGACGGGCGTCTGACCGGGCGAGCGCCTGCGCATCGGTGTTCACCGCGACGAACTCGACGCTGTGGACACCGGCCAGGATCATGCGATTCACAGCGTTCGATCCACCGCCGCCAACGCCGACGACGACGATCCGCGCCGAAGCCTCACCCTCTCCGTTCACCGTTGCCTCCTGCCGCGTGCCCCCGAACGTCTCGTGGTCGATAGGGTATCACTCCGGGAAGAAGCTTCGCAGCCACTCTTTGAGCCTTGCGAGCGCTCCATCGCCAGTTGGACCGCCGAAATCGTCGGCCTGCATGAGGCCCCACTTCAACAGTCCAACGCTCGCGGCGAAGGCCGGGTTGCTGATCGACTCGACGAGTCCGAACATCCCCGTCGGCGTCCCGATGCGAACCGAGGTGTTGAACACTTCCTGCGCGAGCCGCCGGATGCCCTGCAGCTGGGCCGTGCCGCCGACAAGGACGATGCCGCCCGGAATTCCGCCGTCTCGGCCCGAGCGCGTGATCTCGAAGCCGCCACGTTCCAGGCTCTCACGCACCAGCTCGAACGTCTCCTCGAGGCGGGCCTCGATGATCTGGGCCAGCTCGCGGCGGGAGATCGGCTCGCCATCGCCGGCGTCATAAGAGGCGATGTCGATCACCCGATCTTCCTCGATCGCCTCGGAGATCGCGTATCCGTGGCGGATCTTGATCTCGTCGGCGGCCATGAACGGCGTCCGCAGCCCGACCGCGATATCGTTCGAGATGTGGTTGCCGCCGACCGGCACGGCCGCGATGTACGAAATCGAACCGTCGACGAAGACACCGGCGTCGGTGGTGCCGCCACCCAGGTCGACCAGCGCCACGCCCATGTCCTTCTCGGCCGTCGTCAGGACGGCCTCACCGGCGGCGATCGGCTGCACGACCAGCGCGTCGATGCCGACGCCGACTTGCTCGATGCAGCGCGACAGGTTGTGGATGGCCGTCTGCGTACCCGTGACGACCGTGGTCTCGACTTCGAGGCGCCGACCGAGCATGCCGGCCGGGTTGTTGATCCCTTCCTGGCCGTCGATCACGAAGTGTCGGGGCACGACGTGGATGACCTCGCGGTCGTGCGGCATGTTGACGACCTTTGCGGCGTCGAGAGCACGCTCGATGTCGTCCTCGGTGATGACGTTGTCTGTCCGCCTCACCGCGACGACTCCATGGCTGTTCGTCGAGCTGATGTGCGCGCCGGAGATCCCGACGAATGCGCTCATGATCTTGTAGCCGGACTGCTGCTCGGCCTTCTGGACGGACGCGCTGATCGCCTGGACAGCGTCGTCGACGTCGACGACCACCCCCCGGCGCATGCCTCTGGAGGGAGTAATGCCTGCGCCGATAATCTCGAGCTGGTCCTCGGGCGAAACAGCGGCGATCAAGGTACAGACCTTGGTCGTCCCGACATCGATCCCGACGACAATTCGCTCTCGCGCCATCTACTGGTCCTGGCTCACTCTCACCAATTCGCGGCCGTAGGTGGGTGCCTTATCGCGCATACGGGCGATCCCTGAAGCGCACGTCGATCAGCTCCGGGCGCTGACCCTGTCGATCGAGCTCACGGCGAATCGCGACCAGCGTACCAATCTGCCACTCCAGGTCGTCCGGGCTTCCGAACCGCACGCGAGGCCCGCCATCAGCGATGACAGTCAGCCCGGTGTCCATCCCGTACTCGAGCTCACGCGGGGTCACGCCGGCAACCCTCGGGAGAAGCTGCTGAAGGCGGAACATCGTGGTGAGCGCCGCCCGATCGACCGACCCGCCGATCTGGACCGGCTGAGACCCGACGTCACGGATCGTGGGAAGAGCCACGGCCTTGTCAGTCGTTTGCAGGACGCGCCCCTCGGCGTCAACGAGGTACGACATCCCACCATTCTGCCAGACGGCTACAGGCGCTCGCTCCACGATCCGAACCTCGAGCCGGTCCGGGAGCACCGTTCGCGCTCGAGCCGATTGAATCGCTGCGATTGCCTGCAATCGGTGGCCGACCTCCTCTTCCCTGACCCAGAAGATGTTCAGACCCGCAACCGCCGCGGTGCGCTCGATCTCAGCTGATGAGACGAGCTGGGAGCCAACCACGACGACGCGCTCAATGCGGAAGCCGTCCGAGGCGGCCACATGATACAGCAGCCCGGAAGCACCGAACAACAGGATCAACGCTAACAGTTTCGTCACCAACCAGGGCACGAACGACGACCCGGGCGGTCGAGACGGTTCTGGAAACGGTACCGGCTCGCGGTCTGACCCGCCAGTGAATCGGCTTCGTGCAAGGCTCATGCGGTCCCTCGGCCGGGGGGACCGGCGAGCCTTGCGAGATCGGCGGGATCCCACTCGCCGACAAGCTGGACCTCCGGCGTGAGCCAGATCCCATGCCGGTCCCAGACTGCGTCCTGCGCGAGTCTGATCAGGCCGAAGACGTCGAGCGCCGTGGCAGAGCCGGTGTTCACGATGAAGTTGGCGTGCAGGGCCGAGATCTCGGCACCGCCCCGTCGCTCACCTTTGAGCCCGACTGACTCGATCAGGCGACCCGCGTAGTCGCCCGGTGGGTTGGCGAAGATGCTGCCGGCGCTCAACTGGCGGGGCTGGGTGGCAGTGCGACGGTTCTGGTACTCCTGAATGCGCGCCGTGACAAGCACCGGCTCATCGCGGTGGACCTCGACGCGTGCCGACCGGACGACGACCGGTCCAAGTCCACCGCGCTTCAGAACGCTCGCGCGATAGGCGTACTCCAGATCCGAAGCTCCGACAGTTCGAACGGCGCCGTCGGGACCGACGATCTCGGCGTCGACGAGATGATCGGCGATGCAGCCGCCGAAGGCACCGGCGTTGTTCACCACCGCGCCGCCGATCGTCCCAGGCACCGTGGCGGCCCACTCCAGTCCACCAAGCCCCTCGTGCGCGAGGCGCCGGGCGAGGTTTGAGACGTTGACGCCGGCCGCCGCGCGGACCGTGAATCGGTCGCCGGAGTCGGCCTCGATTCGGTGGCCGACGCCCGTGTACTTCACGACCAGCCCGTCGTACCCCTCGTCTGAGATCAGCAGGTTTGAGCCGCCACCCAGGACCAGGACGGGCGTGTCGGCTTCGCGGGCCGTGTCGAGGAGACGCGCGAGCGCGGCAAGGTCAGTGCTGGCCAGGAATCGGCGCGCCGGGCCGCCGACCCGCAGCGAGGTGTACCGACCGAGAGGAACCTGCTCGGCGACGTCGAGCGGAGGCCGCGCCGAGGCGCTCACCGGAACGCTCCAACGCCGCCCGCGGCCGTCGCCGCCACGGGGATGGCTCCTGACGCTACGGTCTGGGCCAGGCGGTGGGCGAGCACTGTGACGTCGCCTGCCCCGAGCACCACGACCAGCGTGCCGGGCGTCAACTCCCGAAGTACCAGCTCGTACGCCGCGTCCAGCGAGGGGACGGCAGACGCCGCGGGATGCGCCATCTCCCGGACGAGCTCGTCGGCCGTGATCTCGGGACCACCGACTGACCGGCCGGTCGGCTGGTAAATCGGCGTCACGATCACCCGGTCGGCATCCGCGAACGCGTCGGCGAACGCCTGGCGCAGCGCGAGCGTCCGGTGGATCGTGTGCGGCTGGAAGACGGCCACGAGGCGTCCCGTATGCACATCTCGGGCCGCACTGAGGTTCGAAACGATGGCCGTCGGGTGGTGTGCGTAATCGTCGACGATCCAGACACCGCCGTCGAGTGCCAGGGTCTCGAAGCGGCGGCGGGTGCCCCGGAAGCTGGCGAGACCCTCGTGCGCATCCTTGTCCGACACGCCTAGCTCAGATGCAATCGCCAGTGCCGCGACCGCGTTGGCGGCCTGGTGACGGCCAGTGAGCCGCATGTCGTAGGCGGAGCGCCTGCCGTCCGGGCGGCGGACGACGAACGTCGCGCCGCCGCCGGGTCGCGGGAAGAAGCGCTCCAGACGCCAATCAGCGTGACCGGCCCAGCCGTAGCGGACCCGCCGCCGGGTGAGCAGCAGGCCGGCAAGGTTCGGTTCGTCTTCACAGGTCACCACCAGGCCACCGGGCGCCATGCCAGCCACGAATTGCTGAAACGCCTCCTTGACAGCCTCGAATGAGCCGTAATAGTCCAGGTGGTCAGGCTCGACGCCGGTGATGATCGCCAGACGGGGATGCAGTTCGAGGAATCGACGTCCGAACTCGTCGGCTTCGGCGACCAGCTCGGGCCCCTGGCCGAGGCGGGCGTAGCCGCCGAAGTCGGGCGCGTCGGCGCCGCCGGCCAGGGTCGGGTTGCGGCCGGCGATGGTCAGGATGTGCGCGAGCAGCGCCGTGGTGGTCGACTTGCCGTGCGTGCCGGCCACGCCAATGCCGTCACGCGTCGCCATCAGCCCGCCGAGCGCCTGGGCGTGGCTCAGGATCGGGATTCCGCGTCGACGAGCGGCCTCGAGCTCCAGATTGTCGGCCGGAATCGCGGCCGAGGCGACGACCAGATCCGCATCGGAGACGTTCTGCGCAGCGTGACCGTGCGTCACGCGGATTCCCTGGCTCGCGAGAGGGCCAAGATCGGCAACGGCGCCGCTATCCGAGCCGCTCACGTCCTTCCCGAGGGCAGTTAACAGCGCGGCGAGACTGCGCATCGCCGCGCCAGCTACCCCGACGAGGTGCGGCCGGCGCGAGCGCGCCACAAGGTCGCCGGGAGCCGTGTCAGGCGTGGGCACGGCTTCCGGCCATCGGGAGTGCGCCGTTGGAGCGTGGCTGCTTCTCGATCGAACGCGGAGGATCGGCCGGTGGGCGATTGAAGCGCGCGGTGGTGGGCGTCGCGATGGCGAATCGCGAGACGCTGAGCATCAGCCCGATGCCGATCATCGTCATGCACAGGGAGTTGCCGCCGAAGCTGACGAACGGCAGGGTGACCCCCGTGTACGGCAACGAGCTCGTCACGGCGCCAATGTTGATGATGGCCTGCCAGAGGATCTTGGCCGTCAGCCCCAGCGCGAGCAGTCGGCCGAACGGGTCGGGTGCCCGGAGGGCGATGCGGAGTCCGCGCCAGCCAATCACCATCAGGAGCAGGATGACCGCGACTGTGCCGATCAACCCGAGCTCCTCGCCGATGATCGCCAGGATCGAGTCGGTGTGGGCGTTCGGCAGGTAGTACGCCTTCTGGCGGCTCATCCCGAGGCCGACCCCGGTCAGGCCGCCGGAGCCGAGAGCGATAAACGTCTGCATCGCCTGCCAGCCCTTGCCGAGCGGGTCTGCGAACGGGTCCAGGAAGCCGGCGAGCCGTTCGGCGCGGTACGGGGCGGCGTAGGTGACGACAACAGCTGTCAGCATGCCACCAGGCACGAAGCCGAGGATCAGGTGCCAGAGGTTGGCGCCGGCCACGAAGAAGACGGAGAACGCGACGGCGCAGATGATGACAGCCGTGCCCATGTCCGGCTCGACGACGACGAGACCGGCGATCAGGCTGAGGATGATCAGGAACGGAATCGAGCCCGTCGTGAAGCGCGAAACCCGCTGGCCCTTTCGGGCGAGCCAGTCCGCCATGTAGATGACGACGGCGACCTTCGCCAGTTCGCTCGGCTGGAAGGAGGGAAGCGGACCAAGCTTGAGCCAACGGGCTGAGCCGTACTGAATCATGCCCAGACCGGGAACCAGCACCAGCACCAGCGCAACGACGGTGACGATCAGCAGCACCAGTGAGACTTTCTGCCAGCGGTGATAGTCGACGCTGGCGGCCACGATGAGTCCGAGGGTGCCGACCGCAATCCAGGTGAGCTGACGGGTGAAGAAGTACGTCTCGTCGCCGAACTCGTTGTGCGCGATGACGACGCTGGCGCTGTACACCATCTGCGCGCCGAAGGCGAGCAGCAACACGACCGCTCCGATCAGGATGTAGTCGACGTGGCTGCCACTTCTCACCGGTGTCTCCCATCCAGGTGTGGATGCTGCCCGTGACTGAAACGAATCAGTTGACCGAATGGCAGCAGCGTAACAGAGCGTGTGGGACCGAGAATGGGCGGTGCCTGCCGTTTGTGACGCCGTTGTTTCACGCTCAACTCGTCGCCTGCTATCGCGAAATTACGCTAGATGAGTGCGAGAGCGACACCGAGCATCGCTGCTAGCACGCTCACGAGCCAGAAGCGCTGCGTGACATGGGTTTCCGACCAGCCGCTCAGCTCAAAGTGGTGATGAAGCGGCGCCATTTTGAAGAGGCGCTTCCCCTTCGTCAATTTGAAGTAGCCGACCTGGAGGATCACTGACATCGCCTCCGCCACGAACACGATGCCGATGATCGGCAGCAGGACGACCTGGCCGACCATCAGCGCGACCACCGCGAGCGTGGCTCCGAGTGCGAGCGATCCGGTGTCGCCCATGAACACCTGGGCGGGGTGGGCGTTGAACCAGAGGAACGCGGCCACAGCTCCCGCGACGGTGAAGCAGAACGTGACGAGATAGTACTGCTCGTACAGGTAGGCGATCACGCCGAACGCCGCGAAGGCGACGAACGCCGTCCAGCCGGCCAGGCTGTCCAACCCGTCCGTGAAGTTGACCGCGTTCGCCGTCCCGACAATCGCCACGACGGCGAGCGGGATGAACAGGATCGGCGGCACGTAGAGCGGCTGCTTGATCGTGGGCAGGAAGAGGTAGTCGATGCCCAGCACCTGCGGGTGCCAGAGCGCGAACGACGCGACGATCCCGATCGCGAAGAGCCAGAAGAACTTGGTCCGCACCGACAGCCCGGTGCTGCCGACGCCCTGGATCGTCATCCGGTCGTCGATGGCGCCCAGCACGGCGCAGCTCACCAGCACAAAGAGCGGCAGCAGAATCGAGCGGCCGACGGTCGAGTAGAACGTGAACGTCAGGGCGGCCGTCAGCAGCAGCACGGTGCCGCAGATCAACAGACCGCCCATGGTGGGGGTGCCCGTCTTCTCGATGTGGCTGCTTGGGCCCTCGACTCGGACCTTCTTGCCAAGTCCGCGTCGGCGGAGGAACCGCACGAACGGATAGCCGGCGAGCAGGGCGACCAGACAGGCGATGACGCCGAACGTCAGCGACAGCGCCATCGGTTGAGCTCCCACTCAGGCCTCCGCGTCCGGCCGGCTCGTCGAGTGGCCTCTCGGGTTCGCCAAATGGCGACTTCGCGCCGCTGTTCTTCTATCGACCATTCGTAGTGGCCGAGATTCTATAGTACGTTGCCAGTTCGCTGCCGACGCGCTTGAGGACCGGCGCCGCGGCCGTGCCGCCGTACATTGCTTCGGGTGCGTCGAGCCGGATCAGGATCGCGAGCTTCGGCCGGTCGGCCGGCAACAGCGCGACGATCGACGCGAACGTCTTGCCCGTGTTGTAGCCCAGATCGGTGGGGAAGTCGGCGGTGCCAGTCTTGCCGGCCACCTGGATGCCAGGGATCCTGTGTGGAATCAGCGCCGGCTGCTCGATGACGGTGACCATCATCTCGCGCAGCGTTCGCGCCGCGTCCGCGGAGATGACTCGGCGAATCTGCTGTGGCTCGGGACGGCGCGGGCCGTCGGGACCGTCCATCTGCCTGACGATCGTCGGGCGCATCAGGACGCCGTCGTTGCCGATCGCCGCCACGGCGTTGAGCATCTGGAGCGGCGTGACGGCGATCCCCTGGCCGAACGCATTGGTCGCCAGGTCCACGACGCTCCAGGCAGGATCGTCTGGCGTACGGACCGTACCGGGCACTTCGCCGGGCAACTGGATGCCTGTCCGCTCGCCGAAGCCGAACAGGTTGAAGAACCTGTAGAGCTCGGCTGGGCCGACTCTCTGGGCCACCTGGTACGTCCCGACGTTGGAGGACCGGACGAGCACCTCGGTCGCGGAGATTGTCCCGTTCGCCCGCAGATCCCAGTTTTTGATGGTCGTCGGGGGTCTGCCACGGCCGTTCTGGAAGGTGACGATGCCGTTGTCGTTGACCATCGTGTTTGGCGTCACGGAGCCGAGCTCCAGCGCGCTCGCCATCGTCACCAGCTTCATGACCGAGCCCGGCTCGTACTGGTTGGTGACGCTGACCGCCTTGTGGAGCGCGTCTTCGCCCTGACGGAAGACCATCGGGTCGGAGACGGCGTAGGTCGGATAGCTGGTCATCCCGAGAATGCCGCCGGTCGACGGCTCCATGACCAGGACCAGCCCGCCGGACGCCTTGTTGGCGCGAACGGCCTCGGCCAGCTCGCGTTCGAGCATACGCTGGACCCAACGATCAAGCGTCAGGATCAGGTCAGTGCCGTCACGCGGGGGTTGAACGATCCGCCGCGCAAGAATGATCTCCTTGTCAGTCGTGTCGACCTCAGTCTCGATCAGGCCTGGAGCGCCGGCGAGCTCGCTCTCGAAATACCACTCCAGGCCCGCCAGGCCCTCACGGTCACGTCCGAGAAACCCGAGGATCGGCGAGGCGATCGGGCCTTCAGGGTATTGTCGGACCGGGCGAGGCTGGACAGTGACACCTGGAAGGGCGCCGGCGTCGATCGCGTCACGGATCCGGTCGGCGACGGCGGCGGGGAGCTGATCCTTGATGGTGACTGGATCATCGCGATTCGGGTCGATCAGGTTGAAGACGTCGATGGCCGGCATCCCGAGCAACGCGCTGAGCGCGAGCGCGGTCTGCTCGGCCTTCTTCGGCTCCTTCAGATCCTTGCCGGTAACGCTGACCGCGTCGAGCTGAATGGTGACAGCCAGCGGGTTGCCTTGCGCATCGAAGATCGAGCCGCGCTGGGCCGGGACTTCGATGGTACGCTCGTAATTGCGGGTCGCCTGCTCGCGGTACTTCTCACGCTGGAGCCACTGGAACTCGTACAGCCGGTAGACCAGCAGAAAAGCGCAGCCAAGAAATAGCGCCCCCAACAGGAAGATGCGCGCCCGAAAAGTGCCGCTTCCAGACGGCATGATCGTCAGCTACTCCGCCCGAGGGTCCTCATGATGAAGTCGATCGCGTCGGCGAACGACGGTCCGTCCTCGGTGGGCACGGCTGGGATTGGCTCGCCGCCGCGTCGGAGGAGTCGAGGCTCTGGCGGCGCGGGAACCGGCGTGTCAACGCGAACGACGACGGTCTGATTCGCGCGCTGCATGCCGAGACGATGCACTGCCTCGTGCTCGACCCAGGCCAACGACTGGGCCCGCGCAATTTCAACTTCGAGCTGCTGGTTGCGGTTCAGCCAGACGGTCCGCTCGCGCTCGAGCTTCTGGATCTCGTAGCCGGTGGTAAGGGCGCCGCCAGTCTGGAGCAGGTAGGCCGGGGGAGCCATGCCCAGGAGCACCACAATTGCCAGCAAGACCCGGCTCGGACGTCGGACGCGTGGTGCGCCCAGCATCCTCGCCGGTATGGAGCCAGGATGGGTCGGTGCTATCGAGCTCATGACGGCGGTCCTCCGACTGGCTTCCGCTCGGCGATGCGTAGCTTCGCACTTCGGGCGCGCGGGTTTCGCGCCGACTCTTCGGCTGATGGGACAATCGGCTTGCGCGTCAACTCGGCCAGCGGCGCGTCAGCAGGACCCTCGGCTCGGAAAAACTGCTTGACGCGCCGGTCTTCAAGTGAATGGAACGAGATCACCGCGAGCCGACCGCCTGGCGCGAGGAGTTGGGCCGCGGCTGGCAGCGTCTCCTCGAGCGCGTCGAGCTCGTCGTTGACGGCGATCCGGAGCGCTTGAAACGACTTCGTGGCGGGATGCGTGCGCCCACGCTTCGGTCCGAGCGCATACTCGACGGCGTGGACAAGATCCTGGGTGGTGGCAATCGGCGCCCGCTCACGTTGCCGGACAATGGCCCGGGCGACCCGTCGCGAGCGGTACTCCTCGCCGAACTGGTACAGGATGTCGGCGATCTCGGCCTCATCCGCTCGGTTGAGCAGGTCGGCAGCCGACTCGCCGCGCGTGGGATCGAAGCGCATGTCGAGCGGCTCGTCGCGGCGGAAGCTGAAGCCGCGCCCGCCAACGTCGAGCTGGCGCGAGGAGATGCCGAGGTCCATGACGATCCCGTCCACGGGACCGAACTTGTGATCGTCGGCGACGGTCGCGATCTCGCGAAAGCTGGCGTTCACGAGCGTCGCCCGATCGCCGAACCGCGCCATGTGGGACCGCGCAACCTCAACGGCGAGGGGATCGGCGTCGAGGCCGAGCAGCGTGCCGTTCGGGGCGGCGGCGTCAAGGATCGCGGCAGCGTGCCCGCCGTTGCCAACCGTGCAGTCGACGTACCGTCCACAATCGCGCGGCCTGAGCCACGACACGACCTCGTCCAGGAGGACCGGCAGGTGCTCGCCATGCTGGGGAGATACATCCAGGAGGGTCGAGTCGTGTCGTCGCTCCATGCCACGATCCTAAACCCAGACGTCCGTTGGACGATCGTCTACGACGCCGATCTGCTCGGCCAGCGAGACCGATTGCTCGTCGGCGTTCGCCTGCTCCGCATCCCAGGTCGCCTTGTCCCAGAGCTCGATGCGGCTGTGTACGCCGGCTACCACGATTTCGCCAGTCAAATTCGCATACTCCCGCAGGTTGGCGGGAACGATGATCCTGCCGAGCTTGTCAGGCACGAGGTAGTCCGCCCCGGCGAAGAAGTGACGCTGGAGCCGGCGGGCGTCCGCTTGCATCGACGGCAGCGCCCTGATCCGATCGGCCAGTCTGGACCAGCCTTCGGGTGTAAGGATGTAGAGACAGCGGTCTACACCTTTTGTCAAGTACAGTCCAGTGGTCAGTTCTGATCGAAAGCGGGCGGGAATGGCGAGCCGATGCTTGTCGTCGATGGTGTGGACGGCCTGCCCGAGAAACACGGTTCACGCCCCCGGCGGTCGTTGAGATATCCACACCTGAGGCCACATATCCCCACGTTTATCCACAATTCCCCACCCGCGAGGCCATTGTAGGGCCGGTCGCGGGGCCGGACAATGGCAAGCGGCGCACGCGGGCGGCAATTTGGGCGCATGTCGCCCGACACAAACGAGATGTGCTCGGGACTGCCAGCGACGGGTGCGGAATCGCTTTAGCGACCTGCCGCGTACGGCGGATGCTGTAACCGGGGAGGCTGACGTGGCACTCCCGCGCTCGTAGATGCGTTGGCGCAAGCGCTAGCCCGCGCAGGGCCGGGGTGACCGCTCAGACCGTCAGGTACAGGATCCTGCCGCAGCTCTGACAGGTCACGAGCTGTTCGCCGTGACGAAGGCGTTGCTCGTAGGCGGCGGTCAGGGACACTCGGCACCCCTGGCAGGTGCGCTGGCGAACCTCGGCCAGCGCCTGGCCGCCTCGCGTCGCGCGCAGCCGATCGTACTGGCGCAAGGTGGTGGCGTCGATCTCGGAGCGCAACGTATCGCGCTCGGCCTGGGCGGTTCGGACGCTCGTCGCGAGGGACTTGCGCTCGGCGATGAGGTCGGCTTCCAGGACACGCCGGTCCGCGACGATGCGCTTGAGGGTTTCCTCTGCCTGGTCGGCTTCCGCCGTTGCTCCTTCAAGCTGCTCCATGATCGCCAGCTCTCGCTCCTCGCCGGTGCGGATCTGGCGTCGGAGATCGTCGGCACGTCGCTGGAGATCGCTCAACTCGCGTGGACTGGCAACGGTACCGCTGAACAGGCGCGTTTCGACCTCTTCGAGCTGGCGCCGGGCCGTGCCGACCTGGAGGTCAATGTCCTGTTGCTGTGCCTGTAGGACACGCAACGGCTGGACCAGCTCCTGACGCCGTCGCTGGGCCAGCTCGTACTCAGAGCGGTCTCGGACCGTCGCCTCGATCGTGGTGATACGGTCGCGTTCGGCATCAATCTGAGAATCGAGCGCCTGAAGGCGGCGCAGCTGGTCAAGTGTCATCGGCGTGCCCGCAACTTTCCAGAGCCAGATACTCGAGGCGGGGTCAATCGGCGCTTCCGACGCGCTCGACCCCGCGCGACAGCAACGTATCGTAGATGGATACGGTCCGCTCCGCAACGGCGTCCCAGCTGAACTGCTCGGCGGTCTCCAGTGCGCCGTGCCGGAGTGCGGCGGCATAGCCGGGGTCCAGCAGGATCGGACGGATTCGGTCGGCGAACAGACGTGGGTCTCGCCACGGCACCAGGGCGCCGTTCTCGCCGTCGCGGATGATGGTCGCCAGCCCGCCGACGCGGGAGGCGACGACCGGAGTGCCGCAGGCCATCGACTCCACCGCCACCAGGCCGAACGATTCGTACGTCGACGGCATGACTGTGACGTCGGAGGCCCGGTAGTAGGCTGGAAGGTCGGGTTGATCGACTGCGCCCACGAACTGGACGACGCCGCCGAGATCCAGGTCGTCGACGAGGGCGCGCAGGCGGTGGAGCTCGCGGGCCTCTTCGGAGCGCTGGCGTCCAGGCTCATCCCCGGTCCCGCCGGCTACGAGGACCCGCAGGCCGCCGACGTCGCTTCGCAGGTCCGCCGCCGCGCGGATCAGGATGTCGATCCCCTTGAGGCGCTGGATGCGGCCGACGAACAGGAGCGTCGGCCCCGGTCCGAGTCCGAGCGCCTGGCGCGCGGCCTCGCGGTCGCCCGGACCGAACAGATCGAGGTTGACGCCGCCCGGCACCACCACGATCTTACGCGGATTGGCGGAGTACGCTTCCAGCATGTGGTTGCGGTCAACCTCGGTCGCGGCGACGATCCGATCGGCAGTTGCCATCGTGCGTCGTTCGATGTCCACGCGGATCTGCTGTTCCAGTTCGGCCGAGTCCACGGCGACCCGGTTCTTGAGCGCCCCGAGGGTGTGGAACATCGCGACCACCGGCGCCCGCCAGTGCTCCTTGAACAGCGAGGCGAGCCGGCCGGAGAGCCAGTAGTGGCTGTGGATCAAGTCGTATCGCGCTCCGGCGTGATTGCGGTACCTTTGGATGTTGCAGGCGAGCTCTGGAAGATCGTCGACGACCGCGTACTTGTCGCGGTGGCGAGGAGCGCCGGCATCGACATGAATGACCCGCGCGTGCTCGCCAATCTCCACGACGGTCGGCACGTCCGGGTCCTGTCGGCGGGTGAAGACGTCCGTCTTGACGCCGAGACGGCCGAGGCCTCGGGAAAGCTCACGGACATAGACGTTCATGCCGCCCGTTTCCCAGCCGCCGAGCGGGGCCAGTGGACAGGTGTGAACGCTCAGGACGGCGACACGCAGCATCCATGGCTCCTTCGAGGGTGGCGACGTCGGACGCGGCCCGGCCTGGGGGATCTGCTCGACCGTCCGCGACGTCGACGAGACAACAATACACGGGCCAGCCGCGAGGCCGCCCGCTGGGAAAATGGTACCATCGGCGCCTCGCCCCAGCAATTGCCTGTAACGCAAGGCAAGGGCCAGATCTTCCCGATCTGGCCCTCAACTTATAGACGCGGCCCACACGAGCCGCCGGGCGAGGCGTGGCTACTTGTCGGCAAGCTGCCGAATCAAGGGGACCACCGTCTCGGCGGCGAAGCCGGCGAACTGGATGGCGCCCTGGACGATCTCTTCGGGCTCGGCATCCTTGAACGTGTTCGCCACGTCGCCGATGATCGGGATGTCTTCGACGCCGCCGCCCGACCCGATGTTGCCGATCCCCGGGATCTCGCCGATGCCCGGGATCTCCGGCAGGCCGTCGACCTTCGGCTTGTTCATGGTCGACCTGACGTCCTCGGCGACGTTCCAGTTGTCGAGAGGGGACGCGGCGGCCACCGGTGCGGAGATGGTGGCGCCGAACGTCGCCGCTGCCAGCGCCATGACGGCCGCGCTGTACAGCAGGCTGCGACGAGTGCTCATGATGAACTCCTTCCTTCGCGGCGGTGCTGTGCTGTGGCGCGCTGCCATGGCCTGCCACCACCCAGGCTACGAACAGTCTAGACCTCGGAGGAGGCGGCGCGATACGCTCTGGCTGTTCGCTTGCTAACAGCCGCTACGGGTCGTTCGCGCCGGCGGCGGGCACATCCGATCAGGATGGGGTGATGCCGAGCGAGTAGGCGACGTCTCGTTCAGGCGCCCAGACCAGACCATCCACCCGGGTGCCGACAGGGATCTCGAACGTCAGCGACCCTTCGAGCTCCCCGCCCCGCTCGATCGTCGCCGAATACGGCAGCGGTGACTCGCCGCCGGCCAGCGGCTCGGCACGGGTCCGGTCCGACAGGGCAAGCCTGAACGCGCCTCGATAGAGGGCGAACGGCGTCGCCTCACGATTCGTCACCTTCACCGCGACCGAGATCAGCTCCATGCCCTCGCGGGGGCGGTTGCCGATCTGGATCGGAAGTCCGCGCTGTGTCGCGGCGACCGCCATCGTGGTCTGGCCGACGACGACCGAGCGGGCGCCGGCCGGCGCGCGGATCGGCGTGGCAGTGGGCAGCGGCGTCGCGGCCGGAACGGGTGTCGCCGTAGCGGGGGCCGCCGCGGCGACGGGTTGGGCGGCAGGCGGTTGGGCAGGCGCTGGCTGGGACGCGAGTGCACCCGCCGGCTTCGAGGCTGCGCGGGCTACCGTTTGCGGTGGCGCCGGGGCCGGTGGAGCGGCGGGCGGTGTGCTCTGGACCGTGGCCAGCCGGGCCTGGGATTCAGGAGGCCGGGCGCTCGCGTCCCGCGGTCCGCCAGCGAGCTCGCTCAGGCTGCTGGCCGCAAGTGCCAGCGCCGAGGGGTCCGTGGGAGCGAGGAAGTCGGCGGCAGCCCAACCGGTCTGCCCGTCCAGCGTCTGGACGTTTCGCCAGTTGCGCCCCTCGGCGTACCGGTCCTCGCCGACGACCAGCATCGGCGAGCCCTCCGGCCAGACTCGAATCGGCTCGCCGGCTGGCTGACGGCGGGTCCAGACGCCCTCACCGCCCGTGGAGTCGACCAGGACGACCTGAAGGCCGTCAGTTGGAAGCTTGAGCGACGGTGCCGAAAGCGCTGGCGCCGGCCCGGCCAGAATTGGCGCGGGAGCGCTGGCAGCTGGAGCGTTCGGTCCTGGCCTGGGGGCCGCCGGCGAGGCACCGGTCTGCGGGGAGGCTACGGCCGCTCTCCGCTGGGGAGTCGGCGTCGGCGTGGGCGAAGACAGCGCACCACAGCCCGAAACACCTGCCGCAAACAGGCCGAGCATGAGGAGCGCAATCGGGCGCCATGCTGACCGCACCGGATCTCCGTCTGGGACGAGTGTGTCCCTGAAGGAGAACGCTCACGCAACCGACGGGGAGACTGGTGGCCGTCCTCACCCGCGCGATCGACTGTCCAGGGCCTCGGTCAGGCGTCGAATCGGGCCGCCGAGGCGGCGCTGCTCGCCGAGCGCGGCCAGCCGCTCCATGTCACGCTCGCCGCGCTCGCGAACCACGGTGACGTCCGGACGAACGGGGACCACCTGCTGCATGGCGGCAACGTACTCGCGAGCGCCGGCGAGGTTCTCGGCCAGGCGCGTCGGATGCGACGCCGCGTCATCCAGGAGGCTGTCCAGGGTCGAATAGGACTGCACCAGGCGCCGGGCGGTCTTCTCGCCGACGCCCGGCACGCCCGGGAGGCCGTCCGAGGGATCGCCGCGCAGGACCGCGAAGTCGACATAACGGGAGGCCGGCACGCCGTACTTCTCCAGCACAGCGGCCTCGTCGAACTCGGCCAGGTCGGTGACGCCCTTAACCGTGAACAGCACGCGGACGGCCGGCCCGGAATCACGCACGAGCTGGAGCAGGTCGCGGTCGCCGGTGACGATGCCGATCTCGTCGCCAGGATCGGCGCTGGCGCAGAGCGCGGCCAGAGCGTCGTCAGCTTCCCACTCCGGTGCCCGCGCCCGGTCCAGTCCGAACGCGTCCAGCACGTCCTTCAGCAGGTCGAACTGCGGCGGCAGCTCCGGCGGGTCCTCGGGTCGGTGCGCCTTGTACGGCGGGTAGGCACGCGCGCGGTCGGCCGGCACGAACACGTCGTCGAAGACGTGGATCAGGATGTCTGGTGAGCGGAGCGCGTACAGGCGCGCCGTCATGTCAAGGTAGCCGTGAACGGCGTTGACGGCCCGGCCAGACGGATCCTTGATCGACGTCGGCAAGGCGAAGAACGCGCGGTAGAGCAGGCTGGAGGTGTCGAGGAGAAGCTGACGCACGGCGCGTGCTCCCGAGAGGCAGTCGAGGGATGATGGTACCGGTCCGGGCGGGTCCGGCGTGCGAGAACTGGCGGTAGGGCGTCGGTATACTCTGGATGCGAGCCGCGCGACGCGGGAGGGACCGGATGCCCAGCACGGTTGAGGTCATGGCAGAGGCGTTCCACGAGGCTGGAACGCCGTTCATCGTCGGGCACCCCGGCGGCGAGTCCGTGGAGCTGATGGAGGCGGCCCGTAATCGTGGGATGCGCTTCATTCTGGTGAAGCAGGAGTCGGCCGGCGCGATGCTGGCGGCGACCTGGGGCGACATCACCGGCTCGCCCGGGGTCTGCATGTCCACGCGTGCGCCTGGCGCCGCGAACATGGTGAACGGCGTCACCCACGCCTGGATGGACCGGAGCCCGCTGATCGCGATCACCGACCAGTACGGTCCGGTCACCTATGCGACCGGGCTGCGCCAACGGCTCGACCAGCTCGCGCTCTACGACTCGGTGACGAAGTGGAACGCGACGATCGGGGCGCGGACGGTACGGCACACGCTCCGGCGCGCCATGCGCGTGGTGAGCGCTCCGCCGCCAGGTCCGGTCCAGCTTGATCTGCCGTCCTCCGAGACGCTCCAGGAGGCTGCCGACCTGCCGGCCGACGTGCCGCTACTTCCTCAGGTAGCGGCTCTGCGGCCGGACCGCGACAGCTTGAAGCCCGTGCTCGACATGATCGCCCGAGCCCGCCGCCCGATCATTCTGGCCGGTATCGGCGTCTTTTGGGATCGCGCCAGCAATGGTGTGGTAGCGTTGGCGGAGCAGCTTGGCGCGCCGGTCCTGACGACGACCAAGGCAAAAGGTCTGATCTCCGAGGACCATCCGCTCCGGGCCGGCGCGATGATCGGCGGCCTGATCGAGCGTGAGATCATCAGCAAAGCTGACCTGATCATCACGGTCGGCCTGGACGGCGTCGAGCTTCAGCCGAAGCCGTGGCCGTACTCGGCGCCGGTGCTGGCCGTGAGCAACAGCCAGAGCACGGACGCTCTTGTGCCGGCCAACCCTGAGCTGGTGGGGAGCCTCGGTCCGATCCTGGAGAGCCTGGCAGAGTTCGCGGCAGCCGGGTCAGGCTGGGGCGAGGGCGCGGCGCGCGAGTACCAGCAGCAGTTGAGTGACGCCCTCGAGGTGCCATCGACGGGGCTGGCGCCGGCCCGGCTGGTCGAGATCGCGCGCGACGTCCTCCCGCGTGACACGATTGCGTCGTGTGACGCTGGAGCGAGCCGCCTTCTGGTTGTCCAGAAGTGGCAGTCGTACGGGCCGCGCGAATTCCTGACCTCGAACGGGCTGGCAACCATGGGATACGCCATCCCCGGCGGCATGGCCGCCCGGCTGGCCCATCCAGATCGGCCGGTCGTTTGCTTCACCGGCGACGGCGGCTTCTTGATGGCGATCGCCGAGCTGCACACGGCCGTCCGCGAAAACCTGCCGATGGTCGTGGTGGTGTTCGACGATCAGGAGATCGGTCTGATCCGGGTCAAGCAAGAGATCAAGGGGATGGAGCCGTACGGCATCGGCCTCGGCGGAATCGACTGGGAGAAGATCGCGCAGGGCGTCGGCGCTGACGGTGTGGCCGTCGAGACGGAGGGGGCGCTGGCGGACGCGCTCAGCGCGGCCGTCACGTCGAGCCGGCCGGTGGTGATCGGCGCGCGCATCGACCGCTCCGGGTACGTTGCGCAGTTCAACGCCCTGCGAGAGCTGTAGACGAGTAGGCAGCAGGCAGAGGGCAGAGGGCAGAGGGCAGAGGAGTGTCACTGCCTACTGCCCTCTGCCTGCTGCCTGCTGCGGTCAGGCCCAGGGGACCGGATTGTCCCACGTGTCGAGGAACGTCACCTCAGCGGTCGGCTTGCGGGTGGTCGGGCCGAAGTTGCCCTTCGGGTAGCCGAGCGGGATGCAGAAGTGGAACTGGACGTTGTCGGGCACGTTGAACAGCGTGTTGAAGCGGTCCATCACCTCCGGATGGAGCGTGGTCGGGCAGGAGCCGATGCCGAGCGCGCGGGCGGCGAGCATCAAGTTCTGGGTGCCAGGTACCACTGAGAGCGCGCCGCCGCCGGCACCGACGCCGAACGCGAAGACGATCGCTGGGGCGTCCTTGATGTCCTCGGCAAGCTGAGCGGCGTTGCGGTAGGACGAGCCGTCCTTCGGCAAATCCTCAAACGTCTTCCAGCCCTGGTCACGCCGTTTCGCCCACCATGCATCCATGTAGATCGGCCCGAACTCGCGGATCTTCTCGCGGTCGGTGACCAGCAGGAAGCGCGCGGGCTGCGAATTGCCGCCGTTCGGTGCCTTGACGGCCGCCTCAACGATCGCGCGGAGATCGTCCATCGGGATCGGGTCCGGCTTGAGTCGGCGGATCGAACGCTGGGTGAACATCGCCTCGCCGACAGGCATCGCGAGGCGCGAGTGGTCGAAGGTCGTGCTCATCGTCGTACTCCAGTACTGTCGCTGACTACTGAAAACTGGTCCCGTCAGGCGGGGATCGGCGGCGCGACGGGCAGCAACGCGGCGATCGGGTCCAGGTTCTTCGGGTCCGGCTGCAGTGTCCCGACGGCGTGCTTCTTCACCTCGCGGACGACTGCCTCGTTGAACGGGGTCGGCACGCCGAGCCGCTTTCCCTCGGCGACGACGTAGCCGTTCAGCTCCTCGATCTCGGTACGACGGCCGCGCATCACGTCCTGGAGGAACGACGGCCGCCCGATCGCCAGCAGACCGGCGACGTTCGCGGCCATCTGCTCCTCGAGCGACGTCAGGTTCTTGCCGGCCGCGCCGTCGACGTACCGCTGCGCCTCGATGCCGCCGATCGGCTCGACCTCGTGGCCGGCAGCTCTCGCTACCTGGATCACTTCCGCGGCGACCTGAATCGAGATCCTTCGGGCGAGCGGCACCGTCTTCATCTCGGCGGTGCCGTAGCCGCTTAGACCGGCCAGCGGATTCGACATGCAGTTCGCCGCCATCTTCGACCAGCGCTCGCCGAACAGGTTGTTCGTGAACTTCGTGATCGTAATGGCCTCGTTCATGGCGTCGGCTAGCTGGTGGGCGCGCTCGGTGTCGCTGCCGTCGAGCTCGCCGATCTTGAAGCCGACCCGGCTCGTCCCGACCGGGTCCGTCCGGAGGGCGACGCCCGGCTCGTACATGCCGGCGCCGATCGTGATGACGCAGCCGAGCGTTCGGTGTGCGCCGGCGACCGCCGCCACTCGGTGATCGTTGATGCCGTTCTGGAAGTCGACGATGTAGCCGTCTGGCTCCTTGAGGAAGCGCATGATGAACATCGTCGCCCACTCGGTGTCGTACCCTTTGACCGCGAGGAACGCGGCGTCGAACGGCTCCTGGATGCTCTGGGCTTCGTACAGATGGAGTGCCTTCACCGGCACGACGTAGTCAGGCCAGGTGCCGCTCAGCTTCAGTCCGTCCGCCTTCATCTTCTCGACGTGGGCTGGCCACTGGTCGATGAAGGTGATGTCGTGCCCCGCGCGAGCGAGCATGCCGCCAACGTTGCAGCCGATCGCGCCCGCGCCCATGATCCCGATGCGCATCATCGTCGCTCCCATCATGATGACCTACGGCGTTCGATGGTGGTCTGCCGGGGACCTCGGAGTCAACCGCGTCGAATGGTGAGCGCTCACAGGTCGTTCCGCGCTGGTATACTGCGCGCACATCGCGGCAACGTCGCCGAACGAGGACAGCGTGGTACAGCGACTGAACATGCTCGACAATCGCCCGCTCGAACGGTCGGCAGCGGCCGATGGCGTGTACGAAGCGCTACGGGAAGCGATCGTGGCGAAGCGTCTGCTACCAGGCGACCGCCTCGCCGAGGAACAACTGGCGAAGCAGTTTGGCGTGAGCCGGACGCCGGTCCGTGAGGCGCTGCTACGCCTGGAAGCCGAGCAGTTCGCCGCGAGGGTCGCCCGGCGTGGCCTCGTCGTGCGGCCGATCCCCGAACGCGAAGTCCTTGAAGTCTATGCCGTGAGAGCAGCCCTGGACGGCCTCGCCGCCAGCCTCGCCGCCGAGCAGGCAACGCCGCCAGATCGAGCGCGCCTGCGCTGGATCAGCGACCAGATCCGCGACGCGGCTGACAAGGCCGAGTTCACGCGAATGGCCGAGCTCAACATCGAGCTGCACGAGGCGCTCTGCGATGCCGCCCATAACGGCATGCTGCTCCTCTTCATGCGACAGATCCACGATTGGGTGCGGCGTTTCGGCGAGGCCGACACGACGTTCTCCAGGCCCGGCCGCGCGGCCGAGGCGACCGTTGAGCACGACGAGATCATCGGTGCCATCGAGGCCGGGAACGCCGAGCTGGCGGGGCGACTGGCGCGGGAACACATGAATCGCGCTCGCGAAGCCCGCATCGCGATGCTCCGCGAGCGCGCTCAGCCGGAAGGCTGATTCGCTCAGGTCAGTCCAGCGCGGCCTTTAGTGAGCGTGCCCGTGCGCCGCGTCGGCCTCGGCCACCCGACGCTGCTCGACGGCGTTCTTGACCAGCGCCGCGTAACGGTAGACGACGTGGGCGAGCTTGCCGTACGGGATCATGATGAAGAACGCCGCGATGATCCCAAGGTGAATCGCCAGCAGCGTCCCCATCGCTGCTGTGTCACGAAGCGCGAGCAGCAGCATGCCGCTGGAGGCTGAGAGGAACAGGATCAGGATAAACGAGACATCCATCTGCATCATGGTGGCGTCGCCAGGGACCCGATCGCTCTTCCACTTGAGGTAGAGGAGGCCGGCGGTCCCGATCATCAGCGCGATCCCTCCGACCGATCCGAACAGGACCGGCAGGCTGGTCAGCGGATACGGCGACTCCCAGTGGAAATAGTGGTGGTAGATCGCCGCGAGCGTGGTGGAGATCAGGTCCAGCGTGAAGCCGTAGAAGGTGAAGTGGTGGAAGACACGCCGAACGTGGCTGAACTGCTCGTCCGGGTAGGTGCAGCCTGAGCTGTCGCCCTTCAGGTAGCGCATCCCGAACGCGTCGGCGCTGGCTTTGGCGAACGCTGGCCAGGAGAACATCTCCTCGGGTGAGCCGCGAGTGTCGCGCCAGAACCGCAGCGCGCCGACGGCGAAGACGCCGAGCACGAACAGCAGGATGATCGACGGGGGGATCACCATTGCAGCGTACGGAACGACTCGGAAGAATGCACCCTCGCCGACGTGCGTGCCGAAGAGGACGCCTGGCCCCTTCGCGATCAGGACGAATGCGAAGACCGTCACCACGCAGGCGATCGTGATCGCGATCGCAGCCCCGGTGTTGTGCTTGACCATTCGGGCCAGCAGGCGCGGCCACGAGTAGTCCTGGTACGTCTCGACTCTGATCTGTGAGAAGACCTCGGGGATGTTGACGGCGAACTGGTGCGGCGGGGCGAACTGGCAGGCGTAGTAGCAGGCCCGGCAGTCAAAGCAGAGGTTCGCCAGATAGAGGATGTCGGAATCCTTGAACGTTCTGCGCAGCTCCATGGCCGGCCAGACGGCGCAATACCCTTCGCAGTAGCGGCAGGCGTTGCAGATGGTCAACTGGCGGTCGGCCTCTTTGAGGAGGTCCTGCATCTGTTTGACGGGCTCAGCGACTCCTTGCACTGCGCGCGGCCTCCTTGCCAGCGATTCGGCCGAAGACGGCCCCGATCGTGAGGCCGACGCCCGCCAGGTACCCTCGGCCGAGGACGTTGCCGGCCATCAGTTCGCCCGCGGCGGTCATGTTGGGCGATGGCCGCCCGTCGTGCATGATGATGCGGGCCCGGTCGTCGACGGTGACGCCCATGTACGTGAAGGTTATGCCTGGCCGAAGCGGATAGCCGTAGAAGGGCGGTTTCTTGATCGGGACTGCCCAATGGGTCTTGTTCGGCGCCAGGCTCTCGGTACGGCAATCGTCCAGCTCACCAGGGTCGAACGAGCCGCCGGGTACGATCGACCGGTTGAACGTCTCGACGGTACCTGTGACCGTGTCTCCGTCGAGACCCATTTTGGTCGCCAGCTCGCCGACGGTGCCGGCCTCAATCGGGTGGAAGACCGACGGCATGAACCGATCGATCACGTCCGAATCGATGATCGAGTACGCCTCCTGGCCCGGCTGCCGAGCGATCAAGCCGCCCCAGATCGCGTACCGCTTCGGCCAGAAGTCCTCGCCTTCGTCGTAGAATCGCTCCCCGTTCCTGTTGACGACGATCCCAAACGGCACCGAGTCCAGGCGCGTGACGATCCCGCCGTCAAAGGTCGGCGCCCGTCCGTCGACGGCGACGGCGTGGAACTCACGGGGGTCGCCGTTGGTCTGGGCACCCCGCTCCAGCAGCGATGCCAGGACGGTGCCGGTGTTGTACGGGGTGCCCCGGATGATGAAGTTGTCGGCGTCGTCACCCCAGTACTGCTTCAGCCAGGGGATGTTCGCCTCGAAGCCGCCGGCCGCCGCGACGACGGCCTTTGCTTTGATCTCGCGCCGCTGGCCGTTGAGCATGACCACAACGTGGTCGAAGGTACCGTCCTGAATCGCGAGATCCTGGGCGTTGGCATCGTACAGGACGCGAATCCCGAGCCGACGGGCGGTCTCGTAGTAGCCGTTCATCATGCCACGGCCCCCGCCGAGCATGAAGAGGTTGGTCCGGGCCAGGTGCAGGGTTCCCCTGAGCGGACGCTGCCATTTGACGCCGTGTTCGGCCATCCACTCGTCGAGATCCTCGGATGAGCGGATCGTCAGCCGGGCGAGGTCCTCGTTGGTCTTGCCGCCGGTCACGCGGATCAGGTCATCCCAGAACTCGTCTTCAGGGTAGAGTCCGGTGACGTAGTTGTTGACGCGATTGTGCATATAACGGACGTCGCGCGTATGACGGCTGTTGCCGCCGCGGAAGTGCTCGGGTGCGCCCTCCAGCACGAGCACTTCGGCACCTTCACGCCGGGCGGCAAGGGCGGCACACATCGCCGCATTGCCGCCGCCGATGACGAGGACGTCCACTGACTGAGGGACTGCTGTCGATCCGTTCTGCCCGTCATGCATGCGTCTGTCCCGACCTCCTGGCCGCCACGTTGGAGGCACGCGCTGACGCCGTCGTCAGACGCCTCAGAGTAGCCAGGGCGCGAGATGATAGCCGGTCTTGCGGTACGTGTTCATCGTATACAGGAGCGGAGCCTCCGTGCAGGGTCGTCGGCACCGGAATGGGCGGGATGCTCCACCCGGTGGGGAAACCGGGCATCTGAACGCAAACGAGCGCCCGGCGGAGATCGCGGGCGCTCGCATCGGCGTGGGTGTGGGACTTCGGCGTGGTCTGCTCAGCGCTGAGAAAAGCGTTCGTCAACCTGGTGCCACTCGACTTCATCGGTGGCGTACGGGACGAGGAGCACCGTCGCAGCCGGCAGCATCTCTGGCTCCTTGGCGACGGCCGGCGTTGTCTCGATCGCCTCGGCGCTGGCGCGGGTCGGCTCGAGATACGCGATGGGCATGGCGGTGACCTCCAGGATCTGATACGTAGAACGGACGTCACCGGCGAACGATGCGCGAAAGCGCCGAATCGAGTGCTCCAAACGGACCCGGTGGTGGCGAGCAAACGCTGGAGTGGTGGGCCCGGCCGGGATCGAACCGGCTGTCTTGCGCCGGATGGTAAGGTCGCCGACTACGCGCCGTTCGCGGATGAGCGGCACAGCCAGCAGTGCCCGGAATCCAGCCTCTCGAAGCGTCTGAAGTCGGAGTGTCTGCAAGGCCGGGCAGATCGCGGGCGGACGCTCCCTCACGGCGCCTGCCAGATCACGCGGTCGTTCGCATCGCGCAGCACGATCCGCGGCAGCTTCTCCTCCCCAACGAGCGACATCTCGATCCGCGGCTGACTGCCCCCTGGCTCGCTCGTGGACGTATCGGCGTACATCTCGAAGAACGGCGTGCCCCGTACGCCCAGGACGACCCGTCCGTGCCCATCGTTCTCCACCGCGAGTGTCGGAACGTCGGACTCCGGCAGGCTCAGACTCAGCCTGGCCGTGCCAGCCGAGTTGACGATTGCCAGGCCGTCCGTGTCCATCGTGACACTGCGAGTCGCGAAGAGGTCAGCGACCACTTCGTCGGCGCTGAGCGTGCCGACCGTGAGCGTCCTGTTCGGCAGGACGAGCCAGGTGAGGACGGCGAGGAGCAGACACGCGTTGATGCCGATGCCGAACAAGACGCGTCGTCGAGCGCGCGGCTCGCCGCCTCGAGCTCGACGACGCGCTGACTCATGTCACGCCACCGAAGGACCTCGATCGCGGCCCCGCCGAGCGCAAGCCTCTCAGATTCCATGGCCTCCCTCATGACTTTTCCCCGGACCGGCTCGGCCGGATCGTTCGTCAGGCTGACGAGGCTCTCCTCGTCGCGTTCGGATGTCAGTTGGTACGTCTGTTCCAGGGTATCGCCGGCACGATCGACCCTATGGCGCCTGCCAGACGGCCTGATTGTCCGCGTTGCGGAGCACGATCGTCGGCGACTGGGTCGGGCCCTCCAGGACGAGCTCGATGCGGGATCTGGAGCCCTTCGGGCCCCTGCCGGCCGGTGCTTCCCAGAAGGCGACGTGCGGCGTGCGGGAGACCTGTAGCAGGAACTGGCCGTGGACGATGTGCTGCATGGTGAACCAGGGCGTAACCGGGTCGACGAGCTCAAAGTTGGTCGATGCCCGGCCACCATGGACCGTCTGAAGGACCCCGTTTGCGTTGAGCCCGTCGTAGCTCAGCGCGTCGCCGTCAAGCGTGCGCAGCGCGAAGATGCGCCCGGTCCTCACTCGCTCTGCCGAGACCCGCTCGGCCTCCAGGGGCTGGCCTGGCCGGGTCAGCCAGTAGAGGGCACTGACGAGGATCAGGACGTTGAGCACGAAGGAGCATCGTCCCCAGCTCGTGAGTCGGCGATTCTCCTGCTCGAGTCGCGTGACGCGCTCGCGCATGCTCCTCCACTGCGAAGCCTCGTCTATCGGATCGTCCATGACCCTCCCCCACCTTCAACCAGCAAGGCTCGAAACGCCACGCTCCGCCCAACGAGACGCCGGCGGCCATCCTGTGCCTGTTCGTCGAGCTCTCTCATCACGATCGAGCACGACGCTCGGCAGTTCGTGTCCATCGACACGCGCGTGGGAATAGGATCCGTCCCGCGCTGGCGAAGCGTGTCCGTCTGAGCAGATGTCAAACCGGTGTCCGGCGTGGACCGGGCACTGACCCCGGGCGGGTGGGTAGCGCACGGACGATGGTCCCTTCCGTCGCCATGTTGTTGGACGGGTCGGGATCGAGTTCGTTGCTGATGACCCGCGCCGTGCTCGTGATCGGCCCTGCCGCGGTCGGAGTGAGCAGGATCGTGACGGCGGCGACGTCACCACGAGGGAGCACGCCGAGGTCGCACGTCAGACGACTGCCATCGGAGGTACAGCTTCCCTGGGAAGGATGAACCGAACCCAACGTGTACCTCCCGTCGATCCAAACGAACAGCCGCACGCCACCTGCGTCCGATGGGCCGTTGTTGGCTACGGTGACCTCATCGGTGAGCAGCTCGCCGCGTTGAAGCGCCTGTGTGGCGAGATTCGTGACCGCGAGATCGGCGGCGACGGCCTCCTCTTCGCTGGCCAGAGCGACGCAGCCTCCCGAAAGGATCAGCGCCGCCGCGGCGATCGATCTGACTATCACGCTCATCAGTCTCTCCAGCAGGTTGGCTCAACCTCGGTCCTGTCCATGCTGCGAATCTCTTCCACGATCATCGGGGCGCCTGCCTATGTGCGGACCGACAACGTGGGCTTCTGGGCTCGACTTTTCATCCAGTCCATCACGTAGACGTCGCCCTGGCGATCCACCGCCACCCCGCACAGGCAATTCAGAAGCGACGGCAAGGCGCTTGCCACAGCCGGGGCGCCGGTGCGTGGCGGGGCGAGCGGTCGGTCACTAGCGAACCTTGATGAGCTGGTAGACGCCGGTGATGTCGCCGTTGTCGTTGGTGGTGAGCAGCTGGATGGTTCCGCGCTCGGCTGGCTTGATCCCGATGACGTTCGCACCGTTCGGGAAGATGCCACCGTCCGCCACGTCGGCCTTGGCGACGAAGCCACCGCCCGGGA
>Ga0114129_10001302_pt1 | contig 33282 bp, 28 predicted proteins | sample RhiMetdeltSRZDD1_FD_80071 | JGI IMG/M metagenome (GOLD analysis project Ga0114129, IMG submission 80071) | Populus rhizosphere microbial communities from Tennessee, USA - Rhizosphere MetaG P. deltoides SRZDD1 (version 2) (version 2) | ecosystem: Host-associated > Plants > Roots > Rhizosphere >...
CGGCTCTCCGTCTTCGTCGGCGGGTGCGGCCTCGACGCGGCCATCGAGGTGGCGGGCGGGGACGCCCTCGCGCTCGAGGGCCTGCTGGACAAGGCGCTGCTCCAGCGGAGGACGCAGGGACGTGCGGTTCGTTTCTGGATGCTCGAGTCGATCCGAGAGTTCGCCGCGGAACGCCTGGAGGCCGCCGGCGAAACGATCGAGTTCCGCCGCCGGCACGCGGCATGGTTCCGAAGCTTGGCGACCGCGGCCGATGCTGCGATCCGAGGCGGCGATCCCGAGGAGGGGCACGTGGACGCGCTGGACGACGTGATCGCCGACCTCTGGGAGGCGATCGCGTTCGGACAGGGGTCGGGCGACCGCGAGCTCGTCCGCTCGATCGTGGCCGCGCTCCCGATGTACTGGGTGATGCGCGGCCGGTTGGCGGAGGGCCGCTCCTGGCTGGAGCGGGCGCTGGAGATCGACCCCACCGAAGACGACCTGCGCAGGAGGTTGTGCTCCGGTCTCGCCACGATCGCGGCGCTCCAGGGCGACCACGTCGCGGCGGTGGAGGCGGCCGACGAGGCCGCCCGCCTCGCCAGCGAGGTCGGCGGCGCGACCGATCGGATCGAGCGCCTGCGCGAGCAGGCGCTCGCGGCGTTGCTGAAGAACGACTTCGCGGTCGCGGAGCCGCTCTACGAGGAGCTCCTCGGTGTGTCGATCGAGGTCGGCAACGGCGTCCGGACCTCGGCCTGCCGTCTGAACCTCGCGACGATCGCCAACCACACGGAACGCGAGCCGAGAGCGGAGGCCCTCCTCCTGGAGAACCTCTCGTTCGTCCGCGCGCGCGGTCAGAGCCGTTGCGAGGCGACCACGCTGGCGATGATGGCCGAGACATCGATCCGGCTCGGTCGGGCCGCCGACGCCTCGGAGCCCGCGATCGTTGCGGCGGTGCGGTCCTCGCAGATCGGCGACGACCCGCTATTGATCTACAGCCTCGAGCTGTTCGCCGCCTCAGCGGCGGAACGAGGTGACGAACGGCTCGCCGCGACGCTCCTGGGGGCGACCGACGCAGCCCGCGAGCGCATGGAGCTGGAGCGGGACGACGACGAGGCCCTGGTGCACGGATGGATCCAGGAACGGCTCGATCCCACGTCCGACGGCATCCGAGCGGCATCCGCGGCCGGTCATGAGCTCGACCTGGACGGAGCCCTGACGCTGGCGACCGCGGACTAACCCAGAACGACCCGGCCGGCCCGCACGACCAGCCGAACGTGCTCGAGGGCCGGCAGGTCCTCGAGCGGATCCCCCGCGACCGCGATCAGGTCCGCCGGCGCGTCCGGTTCGAGGGGCGCGCGGATCATCGTCGCCAACACCTCTTCCTTCGTGAGTCCGGCCTCGGCGATCAGTCGCGCCTCGCGCGAGTGGATCCCCGGCGGGATCGAGCCGTTCCCCAGGTCGGTCCCGTACACGACGGTCCCACCGGCGTCGTGGAACCGGCGGAGGTTGTCGAGCGCCGTGCGGATCTCCGGCGTGTCGCGCCCGAACGACAGGATGTCGAGGGTCGACACGATCCGGATCCTCGACGCGGCGGTATGGATCACGTCCGGAGAGAGCGGCGTCCACGGTGTGTGCGCGAGCTCGTCGACGCCGGCGCCGAGCGCCCGCTCGACCTGCCCCGCCCCCTGCGCGTGCGCGGTCACCGGGAGGTCGGCGGCATGCGCCGCGTCGCAGATCGCCGCGAGCGCCGCGTCCGACGGCGTCGGCCCCCCGTCGGCGTTCAGCGAGACCTTGATCACCGCGGAGCCGAGGCGGGCGAGCTCCTCGACCGTCGCGGCGGCGTCCTCCGCGTCCTTCACCTCGCGGCCGGTCCCCGGGGGTGCCCAGCTGTCCTGCGTGGGATACCCGCCGGGGCCGGTCAGCATGGGACCGGCCGCCAGGATCAGCGGACCTTCGAACGAGGGCATCTCGGAGGCGTCGGCGAGCGGGAAGATCCGCTCCGGGGGCCAGGCCAGGTCGCGGACCGCCGTCACGCCGCCCAGGAGCACCGCGGCCGGATCCGACAGCCCGATGTGGACGTGCCGGTCGGCCACCGCCGGCATCAGGAAGCCGTCCACGAACACGTCGCGGTCGGCGTGATCGATCCGGGTCGCGTCCCCGGCGTACGTGACGACGCCGCCGTCGCAGACGACCTGCGCGTCCTGCACGAGACGACCCGGTCCGAGCCACGCGAGCGGGGCTCGGACCGAGAGGGTGGTCACGCGCCGACCCCGGCGGCGCGGAGCGCCTTCAGCTCCTTGCGCAGGTCGACGACCTCGTCGCGGAGCCTTGCCGCGTACTCGAACCGGAGGTCCTTGGCGGCCTGGTGCATCTCCTCTTCGAGTTCTAGCAACAGGCGCTCCAGCTCCTCCTGCGGCATCTCCGGCCTCGTGATCGCGCGCTTCCGCCGTTCCCTGCGCGGCGAGGTGGCGCGCTTGGCGGGGTCCTCTTCGATCGACAGGAGGATGTCGTGGACGCGCCGGCGGACCGTCTGCGGGTCGATCCCGTGCTCGCGGTTGTAGGCCTCCTGGATCATCCGGCGCCGCTGGGTCTCGCTGATGGCGATCTTCATCGAGTCCGTGACGTCGTCGGCGTACATCAGCACCTTGCCGTCGACGTTGCGTGCCGCCCGTCCGATCGTCTGGATCAGCGACGTCTCGGACCGAAGGAACCCCTCCTTGTCCGCGTCGAGGATCGCGACGAGCGACACCTCCGGGAGGTCGAGCCCCTCGCGGAGCAGGTTGATCCCGACCAGCACGTCGAACTCCCCAAGCCGGAGGTCGCGCACGATCTCGATCCGCTGGAGGGTGTCGACCTCGGAGTGGAGGTACCGCACCCGGATCCCCATCTCGATCAGGTAGTCGGTGAGGTCCTCGGCCATCTTCTTCGTGAGCGTCGTGACCAGGACCCGCTGGTCCGCCTCGGCCCGGCGGCGGATCTCCTCGATCAGGTCGTCGACCTGGCCCTTGGTCGGCCGGATCTCCACCTCGGGATCGATCAGTCCGGTGGGCCGGACGATCTGTTCGACGATCCGATTGGAGACCTTCAGCTCCCACGGCCCGGGCGTCGCCGACATGTAGACGAGTTGCTTCACGCGCTCCTGGAACTCCTCGAACCGCAGGGGCCGGTTGTCGATCGCGCTCGGCAGGCGGAACCCGTAGTCCACCAGGGTGGTCTTCCGCGACACGTCGCCCTCGTACATCCCGTGGAGCTGCGGGACCGTGACGTGGGACTCGTCCAGCACGACGAGGTAGTCGTCGGGGAAGTAGTCCAGCAGCGTGTAGGGCGCGGTCCCCGGCGCCCGGCCGTCGATGTGCCGCGAGTAGTTCTCGATCCCGGAGCAGAACCCGACCTCCCGGAGCATCTCCAGGTCGTAGGTGGTGCGCATCCGGAGGCGCTCCGCCTCGAGCAGCTTGCTCTGGGACTCGAGCTCGGCCAGCCGCTCGTGGAGCTCTTCCTCGATCGTCACGAGCGCCTGCTTCATCCGCTCGTCCGACGCCACGTAGTGCGAGGCGGGGTACGTCGTGAGGTCGCTGATCTTGTCGGTGAGGAGCTCGCCGGTGATCGGGTCGAACCTGCTGATCTTCTCGATCGTGTCGCCCCACCACTCGATCCGGTAGCCGGTCTGCTCGTAGCTGGGGAAGACCTCCAGCGTGTCGCCCTGGACGCGGAACGTCCCCCGGGCCCGGCTCACGTTGTTCCGCTGGTACTGGATGTCGACCAGCCGCTGCATCGCGAACTCCAGCGGCAGGTCCGTGCCGCGGATCGTCCGCAAGAGCTCCCCCTCGTACTGCTCCGGCGAGCCCAGGCCGTAGATGCACGAGACGCTGGCGACGATCAGGACGTCCCGACGGGACAGGAGGGCCGCCGTGGCCGAGTGGCGGAGCCGCTCGATCTCGTCGTTGATCGAGGAGTCCTTCTCGATGTAGGTATCGGTCTGCGGGACGTACGCCTCGGGCTGGTAGTAGTCGTAGTAGCTGACGAAGTACTCGACGGCGTTCTCCGGGAAGACCTCTCGGAACTCGTTGGCGAGCTGGGCCGCGAGGGACTTGTTGGGGGCGATCACCAGCGTCGGCCGCTGGACCCGCTCGACCAGGTGGGCCACCGTGAAGGTCTTGCCGGTGCCGGTCGCGCCCAGCAACGTGACGTGGGGCTCGCCGGAGGAGACGCTTTCGGTCAGCTGCTCGATCGCGTCGGGTTGGTCGCCCGAGGGCCGGAACTCGGAGGAGATCTTGAAGGGGGGCACGATCAGAGTCTAGGAGCCTCCGGCGACAGGACCGGCCCCGATCACATCCTGCCGGCGGCGATGATCCGGTCGAGGAATCGCCTGGTGGCGGCCTCGCGGGGCTCGGAGAAGATCTCCTCCGGTGGCCCGACCTCGAGGATCCGGCCATCGTCGAGGAACGCAACTCGGTTCGCGACGTCGCGCGCGAATCCCATCTCGTGGGTCGCGATCACCATCGTCATGCCGGTCGTCGCCAGCCCGCGGATCACGTCGAGGACCTCCGCGACGAGGACCGGGTCGAGGGCGCTCGTCACCTCGTCGAGCAGCATCACGTCCGGGTCCATCGCCAGCGATCGGACGATCGCCACCCGCTGCTGCTGTCCTCCCGACAACCGGTCTGGGTAGTCGTCGGCCTTGTCCGCGAGGCCGAAGCGGTCCAGCAGGCTCAGCGCCGTCGCACGAGCGCCGGCGGGCGTGCGGTCGAGCGCCTTCTCCTGGGCAAGCGTGACGTTGCGAAGCACCGTCATGTGCGGGAAGAGGTTGAAGGCCTGGAAGACGATGCCGATCCGGCGACGGACGGCGTTCTCGTCGACGCCGGCCGCCGTGATCTCGATCCCCTCCACCCAGATGCGGCCGGCGTCGACGGGTTCGAGCAGGTCGACGCAGCGCAGAAGCGTCGACTTCCCGGACCCGCTCGCGCCGATCAGGCAGACGACCTCGTGGTCGTCGACCGCGAGGTCGATCCCCTTCAGGACCTCGTGGTCGCCGAACGACTTGCGGAGACCCTCGATCCGGATCGCCTCGGTCACAGCTCGGTCGCCCCCTCCCGACGACGCCGCTCCCGGGCGATCAGCCAATCGACGAACCGAGCCTGCGGGATCGTGATCGCGATGTAGATCACCGCGAGCGCGACGTATGGGGTGAAGTTGAAGTCGTTCGCCTGGATGATCTGTGCTCGCAAGAGGGCCTCGTTGAAACCGAGGAAGGCCACGAGCGCGGAGTCCTTCTGGAGGCCGATGAAGTCGTTCAGCAGCGGCGGGATCACGCGCCGCACGGCCTGCGGGAGGACCACGTGCCGCATCGTCTGGAGCCTGGTGAGTCCGAGGGACCGCGACGACGCGACCTGGCTCGGATGGATCGAGTCGATCCCCGCGCGGTAGACCTCCGCCACGTAAGCCGAGTACACGAGCGTGAGCGCCACGATCGCCCAGAACCGGTCGGAGTCGGGCAGGCCCTTGAGCCCGAGGGCCGGCATCCCATACCCGAGCAACGCGATCACCAGGATCGTCGGGACGCCCCGGAAGAAGTCGGTGTAGACAGCGGCCATGATCCGCAGAGGCGCGAAGACAGCGCCGGGCAGGCTGCGGAGCACGGCGATCAGCAACGCGAACACCAAGACCAGGATCTCCGAGGTGCAGAAGATGAAGGCGTTCTGCCCGAACTTGGACAGGATCTCGGGGAACGCGTAGGCGAACTCCGCCCCGTCGAAGAAGAAGAACCGCACGGTCGGCCAGCCCGGAGACCGGACGACCAGGACCCCGACGACCGTGAAGAAGACGACGGTGCTGAGGACGGCGATCCAGGTGTTGCGGGCGGCGCCGCCGCCGAGGATCCGGGAACGCCGGTCCCCCATCGGCACGCGAGGGTCCAACCCCGGCTGGCCCTGCGGCGCGGAGACCTCCGGGGAGGACACGCGTCTCCCCTAGCCGGAGATCAGGAGAAGACCGGGACGCTCGTGTCGACCGTCAGCCACCGGTTGTTGAGGTCGTCCAGCGTTCCGTCCTCGCGGAGGGCGTCGATCCCCTTGTTCGCGCACTCGACCAGCGGGTTCCCGGTCTCGAACGAGAGCCCGAACTGCTCCTGCGTCCCGCCGATCGGCGGGAACTGGCCGACCACCACGTCGGCGTAGCCGTAGAACGCGGTCGGGAAGTCCACGACGACGCCGTCGAGCTGCCCGTTCTTGAGGTCCTTGAGCGCGAGGTCGAGGTCCGGATACCCGTGACCGCCGTCGGTCGGCTGAACGAGCTCCTCGATCGCCTGGAGGCTGGTCGATCCGACCGGGGCGCCGAGCTTGAGGTCCTTGAGGCCGGCGAGCGTGGTCACCCCGATCGCCGGTGAACCCTCGTTCGCGATCAGGGCCTGGTTCACGTCGAAGTAGCCCTCGCTGAAGTCGACCGCCTTCTCCCGCTTGGGCGTGATCGAGACCTGTTGCATCGCGAAGTCGAAGTCCCGGGGTCCCGGCGCGAACGACTTGTTGAACGTGACCGAGACCCAGGCGACCTGGTCCTTCGAGAACCCGAGCCGCTCGGCGAGCGCGTAGGCGAACGCCGACTCGTAACCCTCGCCGCTGTGTGGATCGCCGGTGAACGGGCCCGACTTCCAGTCGGAGCCGGCTTCGCTCTTGCCGCCGTACCAGGGCTTGTACGCGGGGTTGCCGGTTCCGATCGTGAGGGTGCCGGCGGTGTGGAGGGAGTCCGAGTTGGCCTGGACGCAGTCGGCGGCGGTCTCCGGGGCTTCGGAAGGTGACCCGGTCGCCCCACCCCCGACCGAGCTGTCCTCCTTCGGGGCACAGGCCGCCCCCAGCAGCGCGAGCGCAGATAGCGCCAGAACCAACTTCCGCATGGTGGTCACCCCCGTCCCCGTGGAGGCGCGGAGCCTAGCACAGGCCCCTAGCGGCGAGGCTCCCAGCTGAAGAACAACGCGGCGAGCACGAGCCCGGCCAGTCCCCAGGCGGCGAGGATCGCGATGTTCCACCAATCGAACGGGAACGCCCGCACGACCCCGATCGGGGTCTGCACCGTCACGTTGCCGAGGAACCCGGCGCGCATCGCCTCGGCGAAGTGCTTCACCGGGAAGATGTTGCCGATCACCTTCATCCACTCGGGGGCGTTCTTGCCCAGCGGGATGAAGATCCCCGACAGGAACAGCAGCGGAAGGATGATCGCATTCACGATCGGCGGGGCGGCGTCCGCGTTCGGGACGACCGCGGTCACGGCGAGCGCGAGAGCGGCGAAGGACAGCGCGCCCACGAGGAACGTGACGACGAACTCCATCAGCGGCCCCCCCGAGGGGAACGGAGAGCCGTAGAAGACCTTGCCGAACGCCAGCGTGATCGCGACGAGGATCGCGCCCACCACCATCGCGTGGAGGACCCGGGCGCCGAGGTAGGAGGCGGCCGGCAGCGGCGTCCCGCGAAGGCGCTTGAGGATCCCGGCGTCCCGGTTGAACGTGGTCTGGATCGCGATGTTCGTGAAGCAGGCGCTGATCACCCCGAACGCCGACATCGCGCCGACGTAATAGGTCGTGGTTGCGATCGCGATCCGTTGGAGCTCCACTCGATCCGCGCCGAGCAGTGCCGTGAAGATCACGAGGAACATCAGCGGGAAGGCGAACGTGAAGAACGCCGACGCCGGGTTCCGCCAGAAGGCCTTGTTCGTGAACCGGAACTGACGGCCGACCTGCGCGACGGAGCTCATTCGTTCCCCTGCTCTCCGCCGGTCAGCTCCACGTAGACGTCTTCGAGGCTCGGTTGGGCGACCTCCAGGACCTCGAAGACGAACCCGTGGTCCAGCGCCCACGCGGTCAGGTCGTGGACCACCTTGGTCGGCTCGTCCGTGCGGAGCTCGATCGTCCCGTCCGGGAGGATGGCGCCGTTCGAGAGGTCCGCGGGCATCGCGTGCCCGGCCGGCACCTTGAACCGGACCCGGGTCTGCATCCGATCCCGCCCGCCGAGCGTGCCCGGTGGGCCCTCGGCCACGATCTCGCCCTTCCGGATCACGGCGGCTCGGATCGCCAGGTACTGGGCTTCGTCCATGAAGTGCGTGGTGAGGAAGATCGTCTTCCCGATGTCCGTGAGGTTCTTCACGATCTGCCAGGCGTTGCGCCGGGCGTTCGGATCGAATCCGGTCGTCGGCTCGTCGAGGAACAGGAGCTCGGGATCGCCCGCCAGGGCGATCGCCACGTCGAGGCGTCGCTGCTGACCGCCCGAGAGCTTGTTGACCCTCGTGGTCCGCTTCTCGGCCAGCCCCACCACGTCGATCACCTCGTCGACGTCGCGGGGGTGCGGGTAGTAGCCCGCGTACAGATCGACGGTCTCTCGGACGGTGAGGTAGGGATCGACCCCGGTCGATTGGAGGACGATGCCGATCTTCCGCTTGAGGTCGAGCTCCTGCTTCGCCGGGTCGTGCCCGAGGACCGAAGCGTCGCCCGCGGTCCGCTCCCGGTACCCCTCGAGGATCTCGACGGTGGTCGTCTTGCCGGCCCCGTTGGGCCCGAGGAGGGCGAAGACCTCTCCCCGTTCGACGTGCAGGTCGATCCCGCGCACCGCCTCGACGTCGCCATACGACTTGCGGAGCCCGCGGACCTCGATCACGCGCTCGGCCATCCGGTTCACCCTACGCCCGGTCGCGTCGAAGGGGACGCCGGCCCGAGAAGCCGGCCTGTTCCTCGTGGTACCAGGCGACCTCGTCCTCGCCGAGGCGCCAACACAGGAAGACACGACGGCCGTCCTGCTCGGCCGGGAAGTCGACGAGGCCGGTGTCGGGGTCGCGGACGAGGATCCCCTGCTCCGCGAGCCAGACCAGCTCGGTCTTCATCGCCTCCTGCGCGCGGAACCAATCGCTGCCCTCGACCCCTCCGCCGTCGATCTCGACGGCGGAGGTGATCCGCTCGCTCGACGCGATCAGCTGCTGCCGCGACTCCCGGAGTCGCGGGAGCCGCATCCGCAGCTCGCCGAGCTGGGTGTTCGCTTCGTCCACCGTGTACCGACGCTCGTCCGTCATGCTCGCTCCAGCACCTCGGGCAGCTGTCGCAGGTCGGTGATCCGGGCTCCCGGATGGTCCGGGAACCGCGCGCGCCGGTCGATCAAGACCGGGAACATGCCCAGCGCGGCCGGCGGTCCGACGTCGAACTCAGGGTTGTCGCCCACGTACGCCGCCTCGGCGGCCTCGACGCCGGCGCGCTCCAACCCGAGCCGGTAGATCGACTCGTCCGGCTTCTCGATCCCCTCGATCCCGGAGATCACCCGGACCGGCAGGACCTCGAGGAGGCCGTGCATCCCGAACCACTCCTCGAGCCACGCCTCGAAGTTCGAGATCACCCCCAGCTGCAGCCCGCGGTGGACGAGCGTGGCCAGCGTCGGCCGCACGTCGTCGAAGAGCACGTAGTTCTCCTTCCGCGTGAGCTCCCGGTAGAGCTGGTCGGCGAGGCCGTCGGCGTCGCGGATCGCGAGCTGCACGAGCATGCGCTCGTAGACCGAGGTCCAGAAGGCGCGGGATCGCTCCGGCGACGTCGTCCAGAGGGACCGGTCCCGAGCGGCCTCCGAGAAGCGCGTGAAGATGTGGCCGGAGGCCTCGCTCACCTGCGCGGGACTCCGCTCGTGGCCCGCGCGGGCCAGGACCGAAGAGAAGACGTCGGCGAACGACGGGTGCACGTGGACGAGCGTGTCGCCGACGTCGAAGAAGACGGCCCGGATCCGCACGCCCGGAGGATAGTCAGGCGCCGGCGCGGGCCACGAGCTCGCGCCAGAGCCGGTCGACCTGTGGCTCCAGGTCGGCCAACGTCCCATCGTTGTCGATCAGGACGTCGGCGATCTCCGCGCGCTGGTCGTCGGTCGCCTGGACCTTCATCCGGGCCCGCACGTCGTCGGGCGCGATGCCTCGATCGGACGCCGCCCGGGAGATCCGGAGGTGCGGCGAGGCCGTCACCACCACCACGAGGTCGAACGCGGGTCCGAGGCCAAGCTCGACCAGCAGGGGGGTCACGTAGACCACGATCCGCTCGGTGTCCCGGTACGACTCGACCAGCTCGGCGAACCGCCGGGCCACCTCCGGGTGGGTGATCGCCTCGAGGTTCATCCGCAGGACGGGATCGGCGAACACCTCGGCGGCCAGCGCCGCCCGATCGAGCTCGCCGTCGGCGCCGACCACCCGGGTGCCGAAGACCCTCACGACCTGTTCGAAGCCCGGTGTGCCTCGGGCCACGGCCTCGCGAGCCAGCTGATCGGCGTCGATCACGACCGCGCCGCGGCGGTCCAGCAAGCGGGCCACGGTGGACTTCCCGGAGCCGATGCCGCCGGTCAGCCCGACCAGGAGCACGGTGCTATTCGGTGCGGCCCTCTCGGCGCTTCAGGTCCTCGAGGATCGCCTCGAGCGAGACCTCGCCCTCGTCCTCCTCGGCCTCGGGCGCGGCCGCCGGCTCCTCCTCCGCCGCCGCCGCCGGCGCCTCGCTCGGGGCCACGGCCGGCGCCTCGGTGGTCTCCGCCTCGGCCACCGCGTCGAGGATCGCCTGCGGGACCTGCACGGTCTCCACCAGCGGCTCGGCAGGCTCGCGCTCGGCCTCCGGCTCGCGCTCGATCTCCGTGGCCTTGGGCGGCGGCGCCGTGACCTGTCGCATCGACAGGCTCACGCGCCGACGCGACACGTCCACGTCGACCACCTTCACCTGGACCTCCTGGCCGACCGACACCACCGACTCGGGCGTGTCGACGTGCTCGTGCGACAGCTCGCTGATGTGGACCAGGCCCTCGATGCCCTGCGCCACCCGGACGAACGCACCGAACGGCACGAGCTTGGTCACCTGGCCCGAGATCACCTCGCCGGCCTTGTAGCGACGCTCGAACTCCTTCCAGGGGTCCTCCTGGGTCGCCTTCAGCGAGAGCGACACCCGCTCGCGCTCGAGGTCGACGTCCAGGACTTCGACCTCGACCTCCTGACCCACCGCGACGACCTCGCTGGGGTGGTCGACGTGCTTCCAGGAGAGCTCGGAGACGTGGACCAGGCCGTCCACGCCGCCCAGGTCCACGAACGCCCCGAAGTTCACGATCGACGAGACCGTTCCCTTGCGCCGCTCGCCCTTCTGGAGGTTCTCCAGGAACTTCTTGCGGCCCTCGGACTGGGACTCCTCGAGGAAGGCTCGCCGGGAGAGCACGACGTTGTTGCGGTTCCGGTCGAGCTCGATGATCTTGGCCTCGAGCTCTTGGCCGATGTACGGCTGGAGGTCGCGAACGCGGCGGAGGTCGACCAGCGACGCCGGCAGGAACCCGCGCAAGCCGATGTCCAGGATCAGGCCGCCCTTCACGACCTCGATCACGGGGCCCTTGATCGTGTGACCGGCAGCCATCGTCTCCTCGATCCGCCCCCAGGCCCGCTCGTACTGAGCCCGCTTCTTCGAGAGGATCAGGCGTCCTTCCTTGTCCTCCTTCTGGAGGACGAGCGCCTCGATCCGGTCCCCCACGTTCACGATCTCGTTCGGATGGACGTCGTGGCGGATCGACAGCTCCTTCGAGGGGATCACGCCCTCGGACTTGTAGCCGATGTCGAGGAGGACCTCGTCGCGGTCGATCTTCACGACCTCTCCGTCGACGATGTCGCCGTCCTTGAAGTCGTGCAGCGATGCCTCCATCGCCCGGACCAGCTCTTCCGGCGTGTAGTCGTCCCCGGCCGGCTCGGGGGTGGTGATCACCGGGGCCGACGGCGTCGGCGCGGCCTCCGGCTCGGTGGTCGCCTCGGTCGTCGGCTCCACCGTGGTCTCTGTCTCACTCATGCGGTTGGTACTCCTTCCGGCACGCGGAGCTCACCGCATCGCAGGTTGGGATTCGCGACGCGGCATCGCGAGCGACCCGCGAGCCAAGGGAAGGGTAGGTGAGCAGCGGAAACGCCGTCAACGTGAAGGGATAGCTGCGACCTGCTCGGCCGCGACCGTGCACGTACCACCTGCACCGGCTCGGAAGCGGCATGTCGGCCCTCGTGCGAGCAGGGTGCCGTCGCTCGCGAGAGCGGAGACCGTGCCGGGCCGATCGGCCGGCGCGAAGACGAGGAAGGCTCGAACGCCGCCCCATCCATCCGGACCCTGGAGCATCGGGATGGGATGGCTCGCCCCATCCCCTAGCGTCACGACCAGTCTCGAGACGCGGGCGCTCACGAAACCGAACGTCGCGCCGATCCCTTCGGCCGCCCGGTTCTGCTGGCTCGTAACGATCAGATCGATACCGTCTGTGATCGGTGGGTCCCAGAAGTGCCCGCACGTCGTGGAGATCGGGCCGCCGCCACCGCCATTCGTCGAGTCTGGGGACGGTCCGACGAACAGGATGCACGGCCCGTTCGGAGCTTGGTCCGCGGGGTTGCCCGAGCCGGTCCAGGCGAGGAACGAGAAGCCATACCCCTCCACGGTGCCGGTGGCGAGGACACGTACGCCGTCGACCGCGTCGACGTCGGCCGCCGGGGGCGGATACGCTCCTGACGGGTCGAGCACGTCGACGGACGGCCAACCGATCGGGACCCGTTCCAAGGGAGAGGTCGGTGGCCGCAACGGCTGCGAACCTGCCCCCACGTCCGATGGCGCGAACCGGAAGAGCCCGATCCCGCTCGCCGCGAGTACGATCACGACGGATGTGACGACGCCGGCGAAGAGCGCCTGTCGGCGTCGCACACGACCGAGCGTCCCTGGGGGCATCGTCGGCGCTGGGGAGATCGCAGCCCGACGGGCGAGCTCGCTCTGCAGACGTGTCTCGAGGTCGGTCACGGCTCCTCTTCCCATGAGAGCGCGGCTCGCAACTGGGCGAGGCCGCGGACGATCAGTCCCGTCGCCGCCCGCCGGGAGCACCTGAGCAAGAGGGCGACCTGCTCGACGGGGAGGTCCTCGTAGTAGCGAAGCACGAGCGCCGCTCGTTGGCGCCACGGCAGGACGGCGATCGCCTCCCAGAGCGTGGCTCTCGTCTCGACGTCGGGCGGGTCGACGCGTTCGGGAACCACCTGGCGGCCCTTCCAGGCCCTTTCGAGTCGAGCTCGGCGGAACCGCATCCGGCACTCGTTCACGACGGAGGCTCGGAGGTATGCCGCGAAGGCGTCTGGCCGGCGAAGGTGATCGAACCGGCCGGCGGCACGGAAGAACGCTTCGTGTGCCACATCCTCGGCCTGTCCGTCATCTCCGGTAAGCACTCGTGCGAGGCCGATCGCTGCGCCCACATGGTTGGCATAGAGCGCAGCGAGCCGCGTCTCGCTCGACGAACCGGTCAGAACCCGCTCCATGCCATCCCTCATGGGAAGAGATGCGCGAGCCCCGCGATCTGCTCCGTTCAGTGGCCCGCGGGCGCCGCTTCCGACCAGTTGGCGCCGAGGCCGACGTCGGCCCGGAGGTCGACGTCGAGCTTCAAGGCCCCCTCCATCTGGGTCCGGATCAGGTCGGAGGCTTCCTCCGACCGGTCCTTGGCCACCTCGAAGACCAGCTCGTCGTGCACGGTCAGGAGCATGTGGCAGTCGAGATCGGGGCGCTCCCGGAGGGTGCGGTCCACGGCGATCATCCCGACCTTGAACACATCGGAGGCGCTCCCCTGGATCGGGGCGTTCAGGGCCTGGCGACGCCCGAGGTCGCGGACCCGAGGGTTGGCCGCCTGGAGCTCCGGGATGTACCGGCGCCGGCCGAGGAGGGTCTCGGTGAACCCCTCGACGGTGGCCCGGTCGACCTGCCGGTCCAGGTACTCCTTGATCGCCGGGAATCCCTCGAAGTAGGCGTCGATGAACTCCTGCGCCTCGTCAGGGGTGATCCCCAGCCGCGTCGCCAGCCCCCAGGCGTTCATCCCGTAGGCCAGTCCGTAGTTCACGGCCTTGGCGCGTCGACGCATCTCGGCGTCGACGTGCTCCGGCGGCAGGTCGAAGACCGTGGCCGCCGTCGCGGCGTGGATGTCCTGGCCGGAGTCGAAGGCGGCCCGCAGGCCCTCGTCGCCGGAGAGGTGGGCCAGGATCCGCAGCTCGATCTGGGAGTAGTCGGCGACGAGCAGGACCTGGTCGTCGCCCCCGGGGATGAAGGCCCGGCGGATCTGCCGCCCGAGCTCCGAGCGGATCGGGATGTTCTGGAGGTTCGGGTTGGAGGAAGACAATCGTCCGGTCGCGGCCACGGTCTGGTGGAACGTGGTGTGCAGGCGGCCGTCCCGGTCGTCGACCAGCCGGGGCAGGGCCTCCAGATAGGTCGAGTTCAGCTTGTCCAGCTCGCGCCAGGACAGGAGCGCGTCCACGATCGGGTGGGCGTCGCGGAGCTTCTCCAGGACGCTGGCGTCGGTGGACAGCTGGCCCTTGGAGGTCCGCTTCCCGGGCTGGAGCCCCAGCCGCTCGTAGAGGATCTCCCGGAGCTGCGGTGGGGAGTTCAGGTTGAACTCCTCGCCGGCGTGCCGGAAGACCTCGGCCTTCAGGGTGGCCATCCGATCGCGGACCGACTCACCCATCTCCTCTAGGTACGGCACGTCCAGGCGGACCCCGCGGGCCTCCATCCGCGCCAAGACCGAGGCCAGCGGGAGCTCCACGTCCTCGAGGAGCGGCCGGAGCCCCTGCTTGTCGATCAGCTCCTCCATGACCGGCGCGAGGAGCGCGACCGCGGCCGCCTCCGCGGCCACGGCCCGCCAGGGCTCGTCCGCGAAGAGCTGACCCTCGGCCTCTTCCTCGGTCCCGCCGAGGAGGTCCGCGCCCAGGTATCGCTCCGACAGCGAGGCCAGCGGGTAGTCGGCCGTCCCGGGCTCCAGGAGGTAGCCGGCGAGCATCGTGTCGAAGGCCACGTCGCCCACCACCGCGCCGGCCCGGAGGGCGATCCGCTCGACCGTCTTGGCGTCGTGGGCCCACACCGGCGCGGCCGGATCGGCTAGCTTGTCGGCGACGTCGCCCAGGCCGTCGAGCGTCGCGTAGGCGGCCTGGGCGCCGCCGGCCGACACGGCCAGGCCGGTCACGGCGCCATCCACCTCGTGGATGGCGACCGCGACCGGCCCCACCCCCAGCAGGTCCGCGAGCTCGACCGGCGGCACCCGCCGCAGGTCGAGCTCGGCGACCTCGATCTTCGGCTTGGCATCCTTGGCCAGCTCCATCAGTCGATCGAAGAGGCTCCGGAACTCGAGCGAGGTGAACAGCCGGCGGACCTCGTCGATGTCCCAGTCCCCCATCACCGCGTCGTCCGGCTCGATGTCGAGATCGAGATCGGTCACGATCCTCGCCAGGTCCTTGTTCAGGATCAGCCGCTCGCCGGCGGCCTCGATGTTGGTCTTGAGTCGTCCCTTGAGATCGTCGGTGTGCTTCAGGAGCTCCTCGACCGACCCGTACTCCTGGACCAGCTTCGTCGCGGTCTTCTCGCCGACGCCGGGAACACCTGGGATGTTGTCGGAGGTGTCGCCCTTGAGCGCGACGTACTCGAGGTACTTCGACGGCGGCAGGCTGAACCGTTCCTCGACCGCAGCCTCGTCCATCAACGTGATCTCGGAGATCCCTCGGCGGTTGAACAGGACGTCGATCCCCGGACGGACGAGTTGGAAGAAGTCGCGGTCGGCGGTGACGATGGTCGCCTCGATCCCCTGCTCCGCCGCCCGGATCGCGAGCGTCCCGATCGCGTCGTCCGCCTCGTGATCCTGGACGAGGAGCATCGGGATCCGGAGCGTCTCGACGACCTCCTGGATCAGGCCGAGCTGCGGCCGGAAGTCCTCCGGCGTCTCGCGACGGCCCGCCTTGTACTCGGCGTCCATGGCCAGCCTCGCGACCGGCTTCCCGACGTCGAAGGCCACCGCGATCAGGTCGGGCCGTTCCTCGGTGAGGAGCTTGATCAGCATCGAGGTGAACCCGTAGACGGCGTTCGTCACCTGCCCCGTGGTCGTCGCCAGGGTGCTCGGCAGGGCGAAGAACGCGCGGTACGCGAGCGAGTGTCCGTCGAGGATGAACAGCCGGCGGGGCGATGCGTCAGAGGGGGCAGGGGCCACGGCGCCTATCGTAGCCGCGACCGCCGACGGGCCCCTCGGCCTGCGTCGTCGCGGCAAGTCTCGACCACTACGCGAGACTTCTTCGTTCGCTCACGCGTCGGTCGAGACCTCACCGGGTCCGTCGGGAACGCACCGGTCCTGTCACTCTTCTTGCACCGCGCGGACCTGCATCGATGGACGATTTCGTTTGCTCCACAGTTCCTGTCACGCGCCGTTCTTCAGGTTGACAGGCCTCAACCTCCCGTTTACAGTCCGCGACGGCTCACCGCGGGACGCGAGCGACGAACGGTTCGCCGATCGGCGTGGCGGTTCGCGAAGAGCCGATCGTGACGGGCCGTATCACCGGAACGGGACGCTCGCGTATGGGGAAGGCGCGAGCGCTTCGGATCGGGGGTGCGGCCCGTTGCTCGTCCGGTCTCGATCTACAGGACCGCGTCGAGGAAGCGCTTCGTCTCGGGGAACTGCGTCTTCCGGAAGATCTCGTCGGGCGTTCCCTCTTCGAGGATGACCCCTTCGTGGAAGAACGCCATCCGATCGGCGACCTCCCGCGCGAACCCCATCTCGTGGGTGACGACCATCATGGTCTTATGGAGGTCGGTCGCAAGGGACGTCATCACGGAGAGCACCTCTCCGATCAGCTCGGGGTCGAGCGCCGACGTGGGCTCGTCGAAGAGCATCACGTCTGGCTCCATCGCGAGGGCGCGCGCGATCGCCACGCGCTGCTGCTGGCCCCCGGACAGCCGGATCGGGTATTCGTCCGCCTTGTCCGCGAGGCCGACCTTCGCCAGCGTCTCGATCCCGATGGCGCGGCACTGCCCCTCGTCGAGGCCTTTCACCGTGACCGGCCCCTCCATCACGTTCTGAAGCGCGGTCATGTGGGGGAAGAGGTTGAACTGCTGGAAGACCATCCCGCAGTGCGTCCGGAGCTGACGGATCTGCTCGCGCTTCTGTCGCGTTCGGTGTCCGCCCTCGAGCCGCACGCCCGAGACCTCGATCGTTCCCTCGGTCGGGTCCTCCAGGAAGTTCACGCATCGGAGGAGGGTCGACTTCCCCGAGCCGGATCGGCCGAAGATCACGACGACCTCGCCCTTGTCGACCTCCATGTCGATACCCTTCAGCACCTCCAGAGAGCCGAAGGACTTGTGGAGCCCTTCGACGCGGACGATCGCCTGACCGTTCTGCATCGCTACTGGTGCTCCCGTCCGGGCACGTGTCCGGGGATCTCGGGTTCGTCCGGCTCGAGGGGCTCGATGGCCTCGAAGGTCCCCGCATGCGTGTGGCCCGCCGCCGCCACGTCCTCGGGAGCGTCGGAGGCGTCGAGCGCATAGCCGGAGGCGGCGCCGTGCGGCGCTCCGCCGGCGGCTCCCGTCAAGACCACCTTCCGCCGCTCCGTGCGCGTCGGGGCGACCGCCCTGACGTAGCCCTTGCTCACCCGGCGCTCCAGCCGGCTCTGGAAGAAGGTGAAGATCGCCGTCAAGGCCCAGTAGAGCCCGGCGGCCGTGACCAGGGCCTCGAGAGGCTTCACGTCGGCGTTCCCGATCAGCTGAGCCCGCCGGAAGAGCTCCATCGACTCGATCGACTGACCGAGCACCGAGATCAGCGCCGTGTCCTTCATCATCGCGATGAACTCGTTGCCGGTCGGCGGGATCACCACCCGGAACGCCTGCGGCAGGACGACCCGACGCATCTTCTGGCGGTACGACATCCCCAGGGCGTCGGCCGCCTCGCTCTGTCCGTGGCTGACGGACTGGATCCCCGCCCGGAAGATCTCGGTCATGTACGCCCCGTAGTTCAGGCCCAAGACGATGATCCCGACCTGGAAGGCTTCCAGGGTGAAGAACTGGGCGAAGTTCTGTGGGAGGAAGTTCGGGAACTTGTCCACGAGGTTCAGGGCCGTCCGGGGCATCGCCAGGTAGAAGAGGAACAGCTGGACGATCAGCGGCGTCCCTCGGAAGAACGAGGTGTAGAAGCCGCTGACCCCGTAGGCGACCGGGTTGCGCGAGAGACGGCCGAGCGCTCCCAGCAGCGCCAGGATGACCGCGATCACGATGCCGAACACCGCGATCAGGATCGTGAAGAGGAGCCCCCTGGCGATGAACCCGATGTTCTCCCGGATCCACTGGTTGTCGAACGATGCCGACCAGAACAGGAACCCGAGGAGGGCGAAGATCACCGCCCACACGGCGGCGACTTTCACGCGGAACGGGACGCCGGCGCTGCGGAGCGCCATCCGGTTCATCCGTCCGGACGCAGACGGAGGCCGCGTTGCCGCGGCCTCCGTCCGCTCCGTCGTCACGACACCCCCCGGATCGGTGCGACTACGCCGATCCCGTCACCGTGGTCACATCGATGCCGTTGTACCACTTCTTCGACAGATCGGTGAGCGTGCCGTCCGAGTGCATGTCGGCGACGATCTTGTCGACCGCGTCCACCAGGCTGGTGTCGTCCAACTGCGACGACTTGTCGAACGCCACCGCCAGCGGCTCCCCGAAAAGCGGCTCACCGACGATCTTCACGGGGTTCCCCGCGTCGATGAAGCCCTGGGCGGTGGTGACCGAGGTCATCACGGCGTCCAGTCGGACCCCGTCGCCGAGCGCCAGGTCCTGGAGCGCCGTCGTGTCGGTGTCGTAGGTCTGGACCTTCGCGTCGTCGATCACGAAGTCGAAGTTGAACCCCTTGATCGCCAGGCTCTTCTCGAGGAAGAACTGGTAGGTGCAGTCGGCGCAGACGCCGATCGTCTTCCCGTCGAGGTCGGTGCTGACGTCGTTGATCGTCGTGTTGTCCTTGTGGACGACGACCACCGCCGGAACGAACGAGTACGGCTCGGTGAAGTCGAGCACCTCCTGTCGGTCGTTCGTCGGAGTCATCGAGCCCACGCTCATGTCCCAGCGGTCGTTCCAGCCGCCGGCCGTGAGGACCTCCCACTTGGGGGTCTCCCACTGGATGTCGTCCCCGCCGACGCCCAGACGATCCGCGATCGTCTTCGCCACGTCGATGTCGAACCCCTCGTACTGGCCGGTCTTGGGGTTCAGCGAGGACTGCGGCGGATAGGCCGGGTCGGTCGAGACCCGGATCTGCCCGTTCTTGCAGATCTGCGCGAGCAGGTCGCCGGTGCTCTGGTCGACCGAGGCGCAGACGCCCTTGGCCCCGCCGCCCTGTGTGCCGCCGCCGCTCGGTTCCTCGCCGCCGCCGCACGCGGCCGCGACGAGCGCAAGGACGGCGAACAGGACCGCCGCCCGAGTGAGTCGGAGCTTCATACCTTCCTCCCTGGTCGGTGCGCGCGCACCCGCGCCTCGGGTGCTCCTGGCGCCGGACTCTAGGCCAGGTCAGGGTCCTCGGGCAACGCACTGGGCGAGGTCAGGCGGCGGACGCCGCGGTCGGGAGCCACCGAGAGCCGGAGGCTCGCCACCAGGCTTCCGGGACCTCCCGAGGGTCGCGGCTGCCGTCGGGACCGAACGTGATCGGATCGACGAGCCCTTCGACAAGGCCGAGTTCTTCGATCGCGGCCGCAACCTGGGCCCGTGTGGGGGTTCCGGTGGTGATCGAGAGGAGGGCCGCTCCGACGTCGTGCGCCTCGACCGCGAACGGTCCCGGAGCGGCGGCGCCCTCTGCCTGGAAGTCGTGCACGAACCGCTCGGTGGACGCATCGAGGGCGAGGTTCACGTCGACGCAGCCGCAGGTGGTCACCACCGCGGTTCCGCCGTCGGCCAGCGTCAGGCCGTCATCCGTCTTGATCCGGGACGTCCCGACGAGGGCGCGAACGGGTGCGTCCTCGGCGAGGAGGAGGGCGGCGGCGTCCGCGCCGCCGGTCCAGAGGACCGCGGCGCAGCCGGCGTCGCCGATCCGGCCGGCGACCGCAGACGCGGTCGCCGGCCGGCCCGGGTCGACCAGACCGGCATCGACGATCGGCATCCGGCTCGCGGTCCGAGCCGCCACGAGGCCGGCGAGGCTCCGGCTCATCTCCAGCGGATCCGAGGCGACGCACATCGGCTCTCCCCTACCGGCGGCTCCGGACCCCGCGCGGACCAGGAGGTCGGCCTCGCGTTCGGCATCGAGCGTGAGCGACCGCCATGGTGCAGCGGCCCCCCTCGGCGCCTCCCACGCCCAGGAGAAGCTGAAGACCGGGATCCCCGTCGCGGCGAGCGCGCCGACCGTGGCCTCGGTAGCCGGCGTCCACGGGGCGACGACCGCGGCGATGACGCCGCGGTCATCGCCCAGCGTCCGGATCGACTCGACCGCGGTCGCGGGATCTCCCACGTCGACGGGCTCGATCTCCACCCGCTCGGACGCGAGCGCCGCGAGCCGGACCCCGCCGAGCGCCGGCCCGGTGACCTCGTCGGCGTCGTCGGTCGACCCGTCGAAGAGGTAGGCGATCGCCCGGACCCCAGGAGGTCGCTCCGCGGCCTCCGACCCGCATCCGGCGAGGAGCATCAAGAGGAGGCTCGCCGCGAAGGCCGCGACCCGCCGGGCCGCTACCCTGTAGCGGCCCGGCCGGGATGGCGGAATCGGTAGACGCGCGGGTCTCAAAAACCCGTGGGCTTCGGCCCGTGAGGGTTCGATCCCCTCTCCCGGCACCCCTTCGGAGGTCACGATCCGGCGTCGACGACGGCGCGCGCCACGGCCAGGTCCTCGAAGGCCATCCCGACGCTCTTGAACACGGTCACGTCCCCGTCGCCGGTGCGGACAGGAGCACCGCGGACGAGCTCGGCCAGGTCCGCCACGACGTGTTCCGGCCCGATCGCCCCCTCCTCGATCGGGATCGCGAGCTCGCCGGCTTCGGCCAGCGCCACCCCGCGCGACTCGACCACCACGCGCGCCCGCCGGATCGTCTCCGTGTCCAGCTCGCGAGCCGTCGGGCGGTGCGTCCCCACCGCGTTCACGTGCGCGCCGGGTGGGAGCGTCGACCCGTCGAAGAGGGGCTCCTCGGACGTGGTGCACGTGCACACGATGTCCGCCTGGGCGACCGCGCCGGGTCTCCCCGCCGAAGCCGAGAGCCCCCGATCCCTCGCCGCCCGCACGAGCTCCTCGGCCGGCCCGGCCGTCCTCGAGACCACGACGACCTCTGCCACCGGCCGCTCGGCGACCATCGCGTCCAGGTGGGATCGCGCCTGCACCCCCGCCCCGAAGATCACGAGCCGGGACGCGTCCTCCCGCGCGAGGTGCCGCGTCGCCAGCCCGGAGACGGCGGCCGTCCGCAGGGCGGTGAGCTCCGCGCCGTCGAGGATCGCCCAGAGCCCCTGGGTCTCGCCGTCGAACAGCGCGTAGGCCGCGCTGATCAGCGGCAGCCGCCGCTCCGGGTTGGTGGGGGTGATCGTGACGAGCTTCACCCCGACGGCCGCGTCGTCGAACGCCGGCATCAGGAGCAGCGACCCGCCGGGGGTATCGACGGCCGACCGCGGCGGGCCGCCCGATGGGTCCCCGGACCGGAACGCCGCCTCCAGCGCGTCCACCGCCGCGCGCATCGGCAGCGCGGCGCGGAGCTCCTCCGCGCCGATCACGCGGAGGTCAGAGCTCACCCAGGTACGCCTCGCGCATCAGTGGGTTCGCCAAGAGGTTCTGGGCGGTGTCGGCCAGCACGACCTGCCCGGTCTGGATCACGTAGCCGCGATCGGCGATCGAGAGGGCCATGTTCGCGTTCTGCTCGACCACGAAGACCGTCTTGCCCAGCTCGCGGATCGTCTTGATGATCTCGAAGACCTGCTCGACGAGGATCGGCGCCAGGCCCATCGACGGCTCGTCCATCAACAGGACCTTGGGGTCGGCCATCAGGGCCCGACCCATCGCCACCATCTGTTGCTCCCCGCCGGACAACGTGCCGGCTTTCTGCTTCAGCCGCTCCTGGATCCGCGGGAACGTCTCCAGGACCGTCTCGCGCACCTCCGCCACTCCCTTGCGGTCGCGCCGGAGGTACGCCCCCAGCTGGAGGTTCTCGTCGACGGTCATGTCCGAGAAGAGCCGCCGGTTCTCGGGGACCATCGACACCCCGCGCCGGACGATCTCGGTCGTCGAGAGGCCGGAAACCACCTCACCGTCGAGCAGCACCTGCCCCTCGGACGGCGTCACGTAGCCCAGGATCGTCTTCAACGTGGTGGTCTTCCCGCTGGCGTTGCCACCGAGCAGGCAGACCATCTCGCCGGCGTAGATCTCCATGTCGACGTCGCGCAGCACGGCGACCAGCCCGTAGTGGGTGCTGACGTCGCGGAGCTCGAGGACCGGTGCCCGGCCGTTGCCGTCGCTGCTCAATCGGCCTTCGTCCCCAGATAGGCCTCGATCACCCGTTCGTCGTGGGCGACCTCATCGTAGGTGCCCTCGGCGATCTTCTGGCCGTAGTCGCAGGCGATCACGCGGTCCGAGACGCCTTTCACGACCCGCATGTCGTGCTCGATCACGATCACGGTGAGCCCGACCTCGTCGCGCATCCGGACGATGTGGTCGCGGAGCTCGAGCGTCTCACGGGGGTTCATCCCCGCGGTCGGCTCGTCCAGCAGGATCATGGTGGGGTCGGTGGCCATCGCCCGCGCCATCTCGAGGCGCCGGCGGTTCGCGTAGGACAGGGAGAAGGCCGGCTGGTCCAGCCGGTAGCCGACCAATCGCCTCCCGAAGAAGGCCAGCGCCGTCTCGGCTCGCTCCCGGATCCGCTGCTCTTCGGCGCGGACACCCGGAGTGCGGAGGATCGAACCGAACAGCCCGCCGTGGCTCCGGCAGTGCTGGCCGACCATCGCGTTCTCGAGGATCGTCATGTTCGCGAAGAGGCGAACGTTCTGGAACGTCCGGGCGATCCCCAGTTTCACCACCTGGTGGGGCCGCAGACCCACGATGCTGGCGCCCCCGTAGAGCACGTCGCCGTCGTCGGGTTCGTAGATCCCCGTGATCACGTTGAAGAGCGTGCTCTTGCCGGCGCCGTTGGGACCGATCACCGAGACGATCTCGCCCTCGTGGACCTCCATGTCCAGTCCGGAGAGCGCGTAGAGGCCACCGAAGTGCTTCTGCACCCCGCGGATCTCGAGTACCGGCGTCGGCGCCGCCGCGTTCGCGCTCACGTAGCGGCTGTCTCCACCGCGGGGGCTTCCTCGTCCGGGCTGCCTGCGGCCCAGGCGTCCTGCGCCACCTCTTCCTCCTGCAGCTCCCTGCTCCGCCGCACGTTGGGAACGAGGCCCTGGGGTCGAAGGACCATCACGGCGACGAGCGCCGCGCCGTAGGCGAGCAGCCGGTACTCCTCGAACTCGCGGAGCACACCGGGGAGTCCGACCAGGACGAGCGCTCCGACGACCACGCCGGGCAGGCTCCCCAGGCCGCCGAGGATCACGATGCCGAGCACCTGGATCGACACGAGCACCTCGAAGCTCGCCGGGGTGAGCGAGCCGATCTTCACGGCGAACAGCGCCCCGCCGAGGGACCCGATCGCGCCGCCCATCGCGAACGCGAGCAGTTTGTAGCTGGTGGTCGAGATGCCCATCGCGTCCGCGGTCTGCTCGTCTTCCCGCATGGCGGTCCAGGCCCGACCGATCCGCGAGCCGTAGAGGCGTCGCGACACGAACAGCGCCAGCAGCACGAACGCGAGCGCCAGGTAGTAGAAGCTCTTCGGATCCCGGAAGCTGATGTTCCCGATCGCCGCGTCGGAGACGTCCCGCATCCCCGATGGTCCGCCGACCAGTGGCGTCAGCCACGGGCTCGCCACCAAGACGGTCACCATCTCGCCCAGGCCCAGGGTGACGAGGGCCAGGTAGTCGCCGCGGAGCCGCAGGACCGGCGCGCCGATCAGGACCCCGACGAGGGCCGCCAGGACCACCACGACCGGGATCGCGAGGTAGAAGTTCAGGTCGGCCGAGACGACCGGCTTCGTGATGCCCTGGAAGCTGTTCAGGTTGCCGCCGGTGAGGATCCCGGTCGTGTACGCGCCGAACGCGAAGAACGCCACGTACCCCAGGTCGAGCAGCCCCGCGTATCCGACCACGATGTTCAGTCCGAGGCCCAGGAGGATGAAGACCATCACCGAGCCGAGAACGTCGGAGATCACCGTGCCAAGGAGCTGCGGGATCGCCAGGAGGAGCGCCACGATCACCGCCAGTGCGATCAGCCGGCCGAGATCCATCCCCTCCCTGCCCGAGCCGTTCCCACCGAACGACAGGCGAGCTCGGATCTGCGAGCCCTGTCGGTCGCGCAGGATCGAGATCCCGACGGCCGCGGCGGCGACGACCGCCGCTCCGAACCACGTCAGCCCGCCCGCGTGGAAGTAGAGCCACTCGTCCGCGAGGTTCAGCTCGGCCAGTGCCACCGGGACGATCCGCTGGAGGAACCCGAGCAGCAGCACAGCGGTCACGGCGCTCACCACCGGCCGGCGGATCCTTGCCGGTAGGAGGTGCAGACCGCCGCCGAGCGCTCCGGCGACGGCGGAGAGGGCCACGAGGACCAGCGCCCCGACGACCGGCGTCAACCCGAACGTGAGGATCTCGATGAGGCCACTGGTCGCCTGGATGAACACCGCCCGGATCCGATCGATGCCGAAGGCGTCAGCGAAGACCGTGGCCGCCCCGACGAGGGCGCCAGAGACGGCCCCCGCGATCGCTCCCCAGGTGAGCGCCTCGTTCCTCGTCACCTCCCGCCGCTCGCCTCGCTCGACCCGGGGACGCCCGACGACGTACCCCGCGACGAACGGTGGGAGCACCAGGAAGAGAAGTGAGAGCGTGATCTGGGACCCCACCAGCTCGAGGTCTTTGAAGCGCTCGATCAGCCCGACCAATGCAAGGAAGATCGTGACCGCGCCGGCGGCGAGCCCCGCCCGGACGAGGCGGCCCATCAGACCTTCTCCTGTTCGCCGGTCCCGAGCAGGCCGCCTGGCCGGAACACCAGCACCAGCACGAGCACCAGGAAGGTGAAGGCGTCCTTCAGGGAGAACGGACTGGGGATCCCGAAGCCGGACAGGAGCAATGCCGGGCCGATCGACTGCAACAACCCGAGGGCGAACCCGCCGAGCGCTGCCCCGCCGATGCTCCCGATGCCGCCGAGCACGGCGGCCGTGAACGCCGCGATCCCCGGCCGGAACCCCATGTCGAAGCGGACCTGCTCGAACGTCTCGGCGAACAGCACACCGGCGACCCCAGCCAGGAGCCCACCGATCGCGAACGTGATCATGATCACGCGGTTCACGTCGATGCCCATCAGGCTGGCGATCTCGCGGTCCTGGGCGACCGCGCGCATCGATCGCCCGGTCTTCGTCCTGGCCACGAAGAGCTGGAGCGAGAGCATGCAGACGATCGCGACGACGAAGACGAGCACGCGGACCTTGGGGATGTCGAGGCCCCCGATGTCGAAGCTCCCCGTCAGAACGTCGGGCTTCGGATACCCGCGGGCCTGGGGTCCGAAGAAACCGCGGAACGCGTTCGACAGGAACAGCGACGCCCCGATCGCCGTGATCAGGGGCACCAGCCGGGGTGCGTTGCGCAGCGGCCGGTAGGCGATCCGCTCGAGCAGGACCGCGACGGACATCGAGACGATCACCGCCACGAACGTGACGATCAGGAGCACGGTGATCGGGTGCCGGTTCAGGAAGCCGCTGGCCGCGTAGGCGTCCAGGAAGAAGAACGACGCGAAGGCCCCCGCCATCATCACCTCGCCGTGCGCGAAGTTGATCATCCGGAGGATCCCGTAGACCAGCGTGTACCCCAGGGCGATCAGCGCGATGATCGCACCCTGGGCGATCCCGTCGACGATGAACCCCACCCAGGTCTTCCCCGAGTACCCGCCCTGACCGGCCGGCTTCGAGAGGGTGGCGACCGAGCCGACGATGACCAGGGTGAGGAGCGCCAGGGAGAGGACGATCAGGATGATGCGTCTCCACGGCAGCCGCTCCAGGCGGCTCATCCGAGCGTCGACGACGCGCGCAGCCGGGTCCTGGGCGCTCGACACCTGCTGGCCCTCACTCCCTCCCTCGGGCACCGCCGACCGTGGAACGAGCCGCGGGCGAGCCTTCGGCTCGCCCGCGGCCCTCGATGCTCGTTCCTATCGTTGCCTCGCCTGCGTTCCCTCCCCCGGAGCTAGAGGACGTCGGCCAGGCTCTTCGTGTCGCTGTAGACGGCCTTCGAGTTCGGGTCCCCGCCCTCGACCGGCCACTGCGGCGCCTGGAAGATGCCGATCGTGACGTCGGTGGCGCAGTCGCCGTTCTCGTCACAGGTGATCGTGCCGGTGATCCCCTGGTAGCCGCTGGTCTTGAAGACCTCGTCCCGAAGCGCCTGGCGCGGGATCGACAGCGAGCCGTCGTCGTTCTTGATCGCGACCGTCTTGATCGCGTCGAACAGGATGTTCGACGCGTCGTAGGCGTGCGCGTGGAAGACCGACGTCGGGTCCGTCCCGAACTGCTCCTTGTACGCGGGCAGGAACTCGTTCTTGTAGAAGTCCCCGTTCGCGAACACCGTCACGTCCGGCGAGGACGCGTAGACGCCGTCCGCCGCCTTGCCCGCCGTCTTGAAGAAGTCGGTGGCCAGGCAGCCGTCGGAGCCGAGCAGCGCGGCGTCGGGCATGATGTCCTCGGCCTGCTTGGCGATCAGGGCACACGCCGGGTTGAAGTCCGGGAAGTAGAGCGCGCCCGGCTTGCCCTCGGCGATCGACCGGAGCAGCGGCGCGAAGTCCGTGTCTCCGGAGTTGATCTGCTCGGTCGCGGTGATCGTGCCGCCTGCGGCCTTGAAGTTCTCCTGGAACGCCGTGGCCAATCCCGCCGCGTACGGGCTCTCGTCGTTGATCGTCGCCGCGGAATCGATCCCCAGCTTGTTGAAGACGAACTCGGCCACGATCGCGCCCTGGATCTTGTCGTTGTGCGCCGTGCGCGCGTAGAAGGGCTGGTGCTGCGCCGGGTCGGTCAGCGCCGGACCCGTGTTGGACGGCGAGAACAACAGGATCCCCTTGTCGGAGAGGATCTTGTCGGCGACCCCGAGTGCGGCGCTCGAGCAGCTGGTCCCGATCACCGCGACGATCTTGGGATCGTTCGCGAGTGCGGTGCCGCCGGCCTGCCCGCCCTCGGCGGAGCAGAGGTCGTCCTCCTGCTGGAGGCTGACGTCGTGACCCAAGAGCTGACCGGGCGTGCCTGCCAGGTCGCCGTCGAGGTGGTCGATCGCGAGCTCGATCCCGTGGTTGCTGTCGGTGCCCAGCGACGCGGTGTCGCCGGAGATCGAGAGCAGCGAGCCGACCGTGATCGGGTCGTCCGCGCCGACCTCCACGCAGCCGAACTTGACCGTGGTGCAGTCGACGCCACCGCCGCCCCCGCCGCCACCGCCGTTGTCGCTGGCGCAGGCGACGCCCAGGCCCGACACGACGCTCACGGCGAGGAGCGTCGCGAACCATCTGCGGTGCTTCATGAAGCCCCCTTCCTTGCTCCGGTCACCCGAAGATCGCGTGTGTGAGTACCACACCCGTGGCCGTTTGGCCAATCCCCGGGGGAGCGCTTCCCCTGGTCATACGTGGTGTTCCGGGCGAGGAGATGCCTCAGCCCGGGATCGCGGCGCGGAACGACGTCGCCAGCTCGATCGTGCGATCGGGGTCGCCGTCGACGAGCGGCGCCATCAGGGCGCTCCCGACCACCACGCCGTCGGCGAACCCGCACGCGTCCGCCGCCTGCTCGGGGGATCCGATCCCCACCCCGACCAGCAGCGGCAGGTCGGTGTGGGGACGGAGCCCGTCGACGACGCCGCGGGCGGCCTCGCCGAGACGCTCGCGGGCGCCGGTCACGCCGTACGTGGCCACGCAGTAGACGAAGCCGCGTGAGCGGCGCCCGATCTCGGCGAGGCGCGCGTCGGCGGTGCCGGGCGCGGCCAGCAGCACGACGTCCAGGCCGCGCTCGGCGCCTGCGGCCTCGAGGTCCGCGGATTCGTCCACCGGGAGGTCAGGCACGATCAGACCGCCGACGCCGGCCGACGCCGCGTCGTCGACGAAGACCTCGACGCCGCGCCGGTACACCGGATTCACGTAGGTCATCACCGCGACGGGGACGTCCAGCCCGGCCTCCCCGATCGCGGCCAGGACCGTGGTCGGCGTGGCGCCCGCCTCGAGGGCGCGCGCCGACGCCGCCTGGATCACGCCGCCGTCCATCACCGGGTCCGAGAAGGGGATCCCCACCTCGATCGCGTCGGCGCCGGTGGCGGCGAGCTTCCGCAGGAGCGAGGCGTCGACCCCGGGGAACCCGCCCGTGACGTAGGGGACGAACGCCCTCCCGCCGCCGTGGCGGCGCGTCCGCAACGCCGTCTCGAGCGCGCCCATCAGCCCCCGCCGAGCGCGGCGCGAACCGTGTCGAGGTCCTTGTCCCCCCGGCCGGACAGGCAGACCAGCACCCTCGAGCCCTCCCGCAAGGGACGCCGTAGCAGCCAGCCGATCACGTGGGCCGGCTCGAGCGCCGGGAGGATCCCCTCCGTCCGGGCCAGGGCCTGGAACCCCGCCAGCGCGTCCTGGTCGGACGCGCGCACGTACTCGGCGAGGCCGGCGTCGTGGAGGTAGGCGTGCTCGGGCCCGACCCCCGGGTAGTCGAGGCCGGCGGAGATCGAGTGGGTCCCGGCCACCTGCCCGTCCGGGTCCTGGAGGAGGTACGACAGGGCGCCGTGGAGGATCCCCGGCTGGCCCTGGGTGATCGACGAGCAATGCTCGCCGAGGTTCGTTCCACGTCCGCCGGCCTCGACCCCGATCAGCCGGACGCCGGGCGCACCGACGAACGCGGTGAAGATCCCGATCGCGTTGCTGCCTCCCCCCACGCAGGCGGCCACGACGTCCGGCGTCCCACCGACCTCTTCGTCGAACCGTCGGCGTGCTTCGTCCCCGATCACCCGCTGGAGGTCGCGGACGAGCACCGGGAATGGGTGCGGACCGACGACGGACCCGATCACGTAGTGCGTGGTGCGCACGGAGGCAGCCCAGTCGCGGAGCGCCTCGTTCACGGCCTCCTTCAGGGTCATCGACCCGGCCGTCACCGGGACCACTTCGGCCCCGAGGAGCTGCATGCGGGAGACGTTCGGCGCCTGCCGGCGGGTGTCCTCCTCCCCCATGTACACGACGCAGGGCAGCCCCAGCAGAGCGCACGCGGTGGCGGTCGCGACGCCATGCATCCCGGCGCCGGTCTCCGCGATGATCCGCTCCTTGCCCAGCCGCTTGGCCAGCAGGACCTGACCGAGCGCGTTGTTGATCTTGTGCGCCCCGGTGTGGGCCAGGTCCTCCCGCTTCAGCCACACCCGGTAGCCCAGGTCGTCGGAGAGGCGCCGTGCTTCCGTGATCGGCGTCGGCCGCCCGACGAAGTCCCTCGAGTGGGCGTCCAGCTCCGAACGGAACCCGGGATCCTCCCGGAAGGTCGCCCACGCCTCGGCCAGCTCGTCGAGCGCGGGGATCAGGACCTCAGGGACGTAGCGGCCCCCGTACGTGCCGAACCGCCCCCGGGCGTCGGGCAAGGTCTCCGTCCGGCTCACGTCGCTCGGAGCTCCTTCCACACCAGCTTGCGGACCGCGCGGGCCGGATCGTCCGCGCGCATCAGCGCCTCGCCGACCAGGATGGCAGAGGCCCCCGCCGCGAGCGCCGCGTCGACGTCCCCGCGGCCCGCGACGCCGCTCTCGAGCACGCCGACGCGATCGTGGGGCAGCGTGGCGATCCGGGCCAGCGCGGCGTCGACGTCGACGTCGAGCGTCTCGAGGTCGCGAGCGTTCACGCCGATCACCGCGGCGTCCGCGGCGACCGCCCGGCGCAGGTCCTCGTCGGAGTGCGTCTCCACGAGCGTCCCGAGCCCGAGGTCGCGGGCCGTCGAGAGCAGCGCCTGCAGCTGCGGGTCGGTCAGGGTCCCGACGATGAGGAGGACCGCGTCGGCGCCGGCCGCCCGGGACTCGATCAGCTGCGACGGGTGGATCAGGAAGTCCTTCCGGAGGATCGGCAGCGAGGTCGAGGATCGCACCGCCTGGAGGTCGGCGAGGGAGCCCTGGAAGTGGCGCGGCTCGGTCAAGACCGAGATCGCCGCGGCGCCGCCCGCCTCGTACGCGCGCGCCAGCGCGCTGGGGTTCGCGTCCGCCGAGATCGTGCCGGCGGACGGAGAAGCCCGTTTCACCTCGGCGATCAGGGCCGGCGGCGCCGCGCCTCGCAGCGCGTCCTCGAACGGGCGCGCCGGGGGCATCGCGGTGGCCCGCGCCATCAGGCTCACGTCGTCGAGCGGATGCTGGTCCAGCTCGCGGCGGATCCCGTCCACCAGGTCGGTCAGGAAGCCCATGGGGCGGCGAGCCTATCGAGAAAGCCCCTCAGGACAGCTCGGCGATCGCCGCCGCCACGTCGAGGCCGCCCTCGAGCGCGGCCCGTCCGACGACCGCCCCGACGGCGCCGGCCGCCCGGAGCGCCCGGAGATCCTCGATCGTACGGACCCCGCCCGCCGCGAGCACCGGGCGGCCGGCGCGTACCACGCGCTTGACCGAGTCGACGTCCGGCCCGATCGACGACCCGACACGGCCGACCGCGGTGACCAGGAAGGCGGGGGCGTCGGCGGCCACGAGCCATCCGAGTGTCTCCATCAACGGCAGCTCCACGGGGTCGCGGCCCCGGGACCGGATCTCGCCACCCTCGCCGATCTCCACCCCGACGATCAGCCGTGAGCCCTCGGCGCGGATGAGCTCGCGCGTTCGGGACTCGTCCGCGAGCGCCGCCGAGCCGAGGACGATCCGATCCACGCCCGCCGAGCGCAGCGCCTCGATCTCCTCGGAGGTCCGAACACCGCCGGCGGCCTGCACATGGACCCGAAGCGACGCGATCGCCGCCACCACGTCGAGGTTGCGCGCCTCGCCCTCGAACGCCAGGTCGATGTCGACCACGTGGAGCCACGTCGCGCCGGCCTCGGCCATCGCGGCCGCCGCCGCGACCGGGTCCCCGCCGAACGCCTCGATCGGGATCGGGGCGTTCGGGGTGAGGTGCGTGAGGCGACCGTCCTTGACGTCGACCGCCGGGATCACGTCGAACACGACGCGAACGATAGGGCGGGCCGGCGCCGCCCGGGCCTATCCGACCGGCTCGACCCGCTCGACGCGGGCGGCGCCGGCCCCCAGGAGCACGCGGAGCTCCCCCATCAGCGACCCGATCGGGTCCACGCGGAACTCACCGACGTCGAGGGGCCGGACACCTTCGGCTGAGTGGAACCGCACCTTGACCGGGGCCGGACCCGGTCGCGCCCGGAGGAGGTCGGCCATCTTCGCCAGCACCGCGTCGGTACAGGCCGCCGCGGTCAGGTCGATCACCACCGACGAGGGGCCCTCGCGAGCGGCACCTCCGGCGAGCGTCGGCTCCTTCACCTCGTTCGCCCGGATCTGCAGCTCCCGCCCCCGTCGGTCGATCCGCCCGACGACCAAGACGATCCGGTCCGCCGAGATCGCTTCGGGGTCGGACTCGTACACGGAGGGGAACGCCACCACCTCGACCCCGGCGGCCAGCCCCTCGAGGCGGAACTGCGCGTACGGCTCGCCCCGCTTCGTGTACTTGCGAGAGACCGAGCCGATGATCCCGCCGATCGTCACGAGCTCGCCGTCGTCCGCGGCCTCGAGGTCGCCGATCTCGTGGGTGGTCTGCGCCGCCAGCGCCTCGGCCACCGCGAGCAGCGGGTGGTCGGTGACGAACTGGCCGAGCATCTCCTTCTCGTACCGCAGCAGTTCGGGCTTCTCGAACTCCTCGCCCTGGATCACCGATTCGTCGATCTGACCGACGTTCGGGTCGCCGCCGAACAGCGAGAACTGCCCCGCCGCCTCGGCCTTCCGGTCGGCCACGATCGGGCCCGAGACCTTGTCCTGACCGATCAGCAGCGCGCGGCGCCGGTAGCCGAGGGAATCGAAGGCGCCCGCCAGGATCAGCGACTCGAGGACCCGCTTGGTGAGGACCGAGGGATCCACCTTCCGGCAGAAGTCCGAGAACGACTCGAATCGACCCTTGGCCGCTCGCGCGTCGATGATCTGCTGCACGGCGGACTCGCCGACGTTCCGCACGGCCGAGAGGCCGTACCGGATCGCGCGATCGGTCCCGGACGCCGGCGCGAAGTCCAGCGCCGAGTCGTTCACGTCCGGCGGGAGGACCTCGATCCCCATGCCCCGGCATGCATAGAGGTAGTACGGCTTGCGGTCCTTGTCGTCCTTGACCGACGTGAGGATCGCCGCCATGTACGCCACCGGGTGGTGCGCCATCAGGTAGGCGGTCTGGTACGCCACGAGCCCGTAGGCGCACGCGTGCGACGCGTTGAAGCCGTAGTCGGCGAACGGGATGAACATCTCGAACAGGTCGGCGGCCAGCCGCTCCGGATACCCGCGCTCCGCCGCGCCCTTCACGAAGCGCTCCTTGAAGGGCATCAGGTACTGGATCTTCTTCTTGCCCATCGCCTTGCGCAGCGTGTCGGCTTCGCCCATCGAGAAGCCGGCCATCGTGACGGCGATCTGCATCACCTGCTCCTGGTAGACCATCACGCCGTAGGTGCCGCCGAGGATCGACTCGAGGTCCGCGTGCGGGTACGTCACGGGCTTCCGCCCGTGCTTGCGCTCGGCGTACTCGGTGTGCAGCCCGTTGTTGAGCGGCCCCGGCCGGTACAGCGCCACGAGCGCCATCAGGTCCTCGAATCGGTCGGGCTCGAGCAACCGGATCAGGTTGCGCATCCCGCCGGATTCCATCTGGAACACGCCGGTGGTCTCGCCCCGGCGGAGCATCGCGTAGGTGGGTTGGTCGTCCAGCGCGACATGGTCGATGTCCAGCTCCACCCCATCCACGCGGAGGTGCCGCAGCGTGTCCTCGATCACCGAAAGGTTCCGCAGGCCGAGGAAGTCCATCTTCAAGAGGCCGAGCTTCTCCACCCCGTGCATGTCGAACTGCGTGACGATCCGCTTCGAGTCGTCCCGGGAGTCCTTGGAGAGCTTCAGCGGGAGATAGCCGACCAGCGGCGCGTCGCCGATCACGACGCCGGCGGCGTGCACCGAGTCCTCGCGGCGGAGGCCCTCGAGCGCTCGGGCCGTGTCGATGATCTCCTTCGCCTCCGGCTCGCGGTCGTAGGCCAGCGCGAGCTCCGGTGAGAGCTTGAGCGCCTCCTCGATCGGATGGTCGCGACCGAGGACCGGCGCCGGGTACATCTTGCAGAGCCGGTCCCCCACCACGGGCGGGAACCCCAGCACGCGGGCCGCGTCGCGGATCCCCTGCTTCCCCTTGATCGTCTGGAACGTCACGATCTGCGCCACGCGGTCGGCGCCGTACTTCTCGCTGGCGTACCGGATCACCTCGTCACGACGGCGCTCGTCGAAGTCCATGTCGATGTCCGGCATCTGGATCCGCTCGGGGTTCAGGAAGCGCTCGA
>Ga0114129_10001304_pt1 | contig 33279 bp, 35 predicted proteins | sample RhiMetdeltSRZDD1_FD_80071 | JGI IMG/M metagenome (GOLD analysis project Ga0114129, IMG submission 80071) | Populus rhizosphere microbial communities from Tennessee, USA - Rhizosphere MetaG P. deltoides SRZDD1 (version 2) (version 2) | ecosystem: Host-associated > Plants > Roots > Rhizosphere >...
ACCAGGCCCTCATGGATTTCGGGGCGACCATCTGCGTCGCGCGGAAGCCGAAGTGCCTGCTCTGCCCGATGCGCCACGACTGCGCGTCGTACCCGTTCAATCCTGAGCTCGAGCGCTGATGGCCGATCCGCCTCGGACGCGCCTCATCGTGGGGGCCGCCGTCATCGAGCGGGACGGCCAGTACCTCGTGACCCGTCGTCAACGCGGCGTGCACCTCGAAGGCTACTGGGAATTCCCGGGGGGCAAATGCGAACCCGGTGAGTCGCTGGCCGATTGCCTCCGCCGCGAGCTGAGAGAAGAGCTCGGCAGCGACGCGGTGCCCGGCGTCGAGCTGCTGACCGTATCGCACGACTATCCGGAACGGACGGTCGAGCTGCATTTCGTCGAGTGCCGCCTCACGCATGCGCCAAAGCCCCTGCTCGGACAGGAAATGCGGTGGGTGCATCGAACCGAGTTGAGAGCGCTCGAATTCCCGCCGGCGGACGAGGAGTTGATTGAGTTGCTGACGGGATGTTCGTCCGCCTGAAGCGGGGTTTTCGTCCGCCTGAAGGCGGACGCTACGAATGGAGGGATGCCGACGATTCCGCGTTTACGGGCACAAACGGGAGCGACGCGACGGTGGCGCTCGATCCTCCGACGGTCAGGCGAGTCCCCGGGGACGTAAAGTCCCGGTGAACGTATCCAAGCGCAATCGTTTTGCCGAGCGCAGGTGAATTCACGACGCTGGTGACACGGCCGATCTCTCGTTCGCCGGCCGATATTCTCGACCCCGGCTGCACCGGATCCGTCGAATCATCGAACGACAGACCCACCAGGTGGCGCACGACGCGGCCGTGGCCGCGATCCAGCACCCGGATGATGACCTCCTGCCCGACGTAACAGCCTTTGGTGCGCGAGATGGCGCGATCCTCGATTCCTGCTTCGAGCGGGATCGTGTCCGAGTCCATATCGCGGCCGAAGCGTGGGCGGCCTGCCTCGACGCGGACTGCCTCCGCCGACTCCGCGTCGACGTCTATGGCGCCGGCATCGTGGAGCGCCCGGGTCAGCGATGCGGCCAGTGTTCCGTCGACAATCAAATCGTAGCCCGGGACTCCGGCCTCGTCGCTGCGGACGATGAGGACTTCGGCCCCCTGAAAGGTGCCGCGCGCAACACTGAACAGCGAAAGAGCATCGATGCTGTTGGCGGGATGCAACACCTGCGTTCCAACGACCGCGGCGTTCGGGCCATACAAACCAATCTCGGCCTGCTCGACGCTGACGTCGCGAACCTGCACGTCTTCGCTGAACACGAATCGATCGAGGTGCGCGCGAACGGGTTCGGTGACCTCGGCCGGCAGATCGATCAAGATCCGGTCCCCAAGCTCCACGACTCGCATGTCCGCGATCATGCGCCCTTGTGCCGTGAGCAGCGCCGCGTAACAGCCCGTTCCCGGTGTCAGCGCCTCGATGTCGTTCGTCAGCAGTCCCTGGAGGTAGCTGCGTCGATCCGCACCTGTGACCAGAAGCCGACCCAGATGCGACCGATCGACGAGTCCCGCGCCGCTCCGCAGCGCGCCGTATCCAGTGCTGTTATCCTGTTTCAATGCACTTTCATTGTACCGCCCTGACTGTGGCGCTCCTAACCGCGGGGACGGCGGCGGCTCAGCAGGCGGTGCCGACTCCAGCAACCGGAGAGGCCGTTTTCAATATTCTTGTCAAGGGAGCACAGATCGGCCGCGAGCAGGTGACGCTCTCGCGCGGAACCTCGGGTTGGATCATCACATCCTCCGGTCGTCAGACCGGCCCCATCGATTTATCCACGAACCGCTTCGAGATGAAGTACACCGACGACTGGCAGCCGCTCGAGCTGAAGATCGAGGGGATGCAGCGCAATACCCGCCTCGCGCTGTCGACGTCCTTCACGCTGACGACCGCCATCAACGAGATCACGCAAAGCGGCGTGACCAACTCGAAGGAAGACAAAGTCAGCCCGCGCACGATCGTGATGCCGAACAATTTCTACGCCTCGTACGAAGCGCTCGCGGTCCGGCTGTCCGGCAGCGCGGTGAACGACGAGCTGCCTGTTTACGTCGCGCCTCAAACCGAAATCAAGGTCACGATCCGCGCCATCGCGCCTGAGACGTTGACGGGACCATCCGGAACACTGAAAACCCGCCGGTTCGATCTGACGTTCGCGAATCCCGGCGCGCCGCTCGACGCAAGCGTCACGGTCGACGATCGGTCGCGCTTCGTTCGCCTCGAACTGCCCGCCGCCGGTCTTCTGGTCGTACGCGAGGACGCAGGCGGTGTGGCGTTGCGTCCTTCAACGGTCCGTAATCCAACCGATACGGACGTCACCATCCCGGCGAACGGCTTCAATCTTGCCGGTGCGTTGACGACGCCGCCGGGCGTGGCGGACCGGCTTCGCGCGCCTGCAATCGTGCTGGTCGGAGGTTCGGGGCCGACCGACCGCGACGAGACGGTCGCGGGCATTCCAATCTTCGCGCAGCTCGCGAAGCAACTGGCCGACAGCGGCTTCGTGGTGTTGCGGTACGACAAGCGGGGCGTCGGCCAGAGCGGCGGCCGCACCGAAACGTCCACGCTCCACGACTACGCCGAGGATGCGCTCGCGGCGGTGAAGTGGCTGTCGCGTCGAAAAGACGTCGACCCGCACAAGCTCGTTCTCGCCGGTCACAGCGAGGGCGGATCTGTTGCGCTGATTGCCGCGTCACGAGACAAGAAGATCAAAGGCGTCATCACCATCGCAGCGCCGGGCTCGAAGGGGACCGATCTCATCCTCGAACAGCAGCGTCACGTTCTGGACACGATGAAATTGTCGGAGGCGGACAAACAGTCGCGAATCGAGCTGCAGAAGAAAATTCAGGCGGCCGTCGAGAGCGGATCGGGCTGGGACGGTGTGCCGGACGAACTTCGCAAACAGGCGGACACGCCGTGGTTTCGAAGCCTGCTGATGTTCGATCCCGCTGAGATGCTGCAGAAGGTGAAGCAACCCCTGCTGGTCGTCCAGGGGGACCTCGACACGCAGGTTCCCCCGCACGAGGCGGATAGACTTGGCGAGCTCGCCCGCGCGCGAAAAAAGGCCGGCCCGGTCGAAGTCGTCCACCTCCCCGGCATCAACCATCTCCTGGTTCCCGCGAAGACGGGCGAGGTCGCGGAATACGGCCAGCTGCGGGAACGCACGATCAGCAGCAAGGTCGCGTCCGCGATCGTCGACTGGGTCAAAAAGACGCTCTGATAGACTGACGTCCCATGAGAGTCGGTGTTCCCAAAGAATCCTGGCCGGGAGAGACGCGCGTCGCCCTGATTCCGTCGGCCGTCGCGACTCTCAAGAAGACGGGGATCGACGTCGCCGTCGAGCAGCACGCGGGGGAAGCGGCCGGCTTCACGGATGACGCCTACGAGAAGGCGGGAGCGCGTCTCCTCACGCGCGCTGACCTCTTTTCCTCGTCCGACATCATCCTGCAGGTGCGATCCGTGCCGCCGGAACTGGCGCTCCTGCGTGAGGGGCAGACGGTCATCGGCTTCGCGGACCCGCTCGGCTCGCCCGACATGATCAGCGCCCTCGCACAGCGAGGCGTGACGGCGCTGTCGATGGAATTGATGCCGCGCATCACGCGCGCGCAGAGCATGGACGCGCTGTCGTCGATGGCGACCATCGCGGGCTACAGGGGAGTGCTGATGGCGGCTGATGCGCTGCCGCGCATGTTCCCCATGCTCATGACGGCTGCCGGAACCCTCGCCGCCGCGCGCGTCTTCGTCGTCGGCGCCGGGGTCGCGGGACTGCAGGCGATCGCGACGTCTCGACGCCTGGGTGCGAAAGTCGAGGCATACGACGTCCGGCCGGCCGTCAAGGAACAGGTGCAGAGTCTCGGGGCGCGATTCGTCGAGATGGCGCTCGAGACCGGCGACGCCGAAGACAAAGGGGGCTACGCCAAGGCGCAGGACGAATCGTTCTATCGCCGTCAGCGCGAGATGATGCTGCGCGTCGTCTCGGGAAGCGACGTCGTGATCACGACCGCGCTGATTCCCGGGAAAAAGGCGCCGACCCTCATCACGCAGGAAATGGTCGAAGGCATGGCCCCGGGCTCCGTGATCGTCGACCTCGCGGCCGAGCGTGGCGGCAACTGCGCGCTCACGAAGCCCGACGAGAGGGTCGTGCACAAGGGCGTGACGATTCTCGGGCCGTCGAATCCTGCGGCGGGCATTCCGTATCATGCCAGCCAGATGTATTCGAAGAACGTCACGACATTTCTCGCTCACCTTCTGGGGAAGGACGGCGCGAGCCGTTCGTCGCTGGAGCTCGATCCTTCCGACGAGATCGCGCAGGAGACGCTGCTGACGCGCGGGGGCGAGGTCGTGCATCCACGAGTCAAGGAGATGCTGATTGTGGGTACTCAAAACCGCTGACGAAGCGGACGTTCCTTTTACGTTCAGAATCCTGCCGGGAAGCATCAAGACAGTTGGCCGCGCGACGCGTGCCGATTTCATCGTGGACGCGCCGCTGGTCTCGCGTCTGCATTGCAGGTTGTCGGCAGGGGCCGTGGAGCTCGAGGTGGTCGATCTCGAGAGCAGGAATGGAACCTTCGTCAACGGCGAGCGCGTGACGCGGGCCGTCCTCAAGCGTGGAGATCGCCTCGGCGTCGGCCGCGTGGAGATGACGATCGAACGATCAGACTAGAAACGGGTTCGAGCGGCGCTCGCGGCCGATGGTCGTCGGCTCGCCGTGGCCGGAATAGACGGGCGTTTCGTCGGGAAACGCGAACAGAACCTCGCGAATGGACTTGAGCAGGGTCGCGAGATCTCCGCCCGGAAGATCCGTTCGTCCGATTGAACCGGCAAACAGGGTGTCGCCGACGAAGAGCGTGGCCGGCTGCTCTCCCTCTTTCCGCACGGCCAGACAAACGCCTCCTGGGCAGTGCCCCGGCGTGTGTAGAACGCGCGCCTCGTATCGACCGAATCGCCACGGCCCTTCCCCGTCATAGAAAAAATCAACCGCGGGCTGCGGCTCTACCTGGAAACCGAACATCTGTCCCTGCTGCACGACGTGTTCGTACAGAGAATTGTCGTCGCGGTGCAGGCCGACCGGAACGCCGAGCGCGCGCTTCGCGCGGGCGACGCCCGTGATGTGATCGAGATGCGCGTGAGTGAGAAGGATGTACTTGGCGTTGAGCTTGTGCTGTCGCAGCGCGTCCAGCAGGGCGTCGACTTCGTCGCCGGGATCGATCACGACGGCCTCGCGTATCTCTTCACAGCCAAGGACGTAGCCGTTCTTGTAAAAGGGCTCGATCGCGCGCGTCTCCAGGATCATGGCCGCAGAATACTCCAGCCGTGAGCCAGTCCACGGGCCTTTCTCGCCTTCCAGGGCATGAGCGCAAATCCCATGTATCGGTCGGCGGTCCGCGTGCACACGAGCGTCCTGGCCGCGGCGGAAAAACGGCTGCTGGTGCGAATCGCGGGTCGGCTGCCTCGATGGATGAACTCGGACCATTTGACCGCGGCGGGGGCGCTGGCGATGCTCGGCGTGGGCGGCTGCTTCTGGGCGGGAAGCAGCTCGCCTGTTGCGCTGGCGGCCGTGATTCCGCTGCTGGCCGTCAACTGGTTCGGCGACAGCCTGGACGGCACGCTGGCCCGCGTTCGGCACCAGGAGCGTCCGCGGTACGGATACTACGTGGATCACGTCCTCGACGCGGTCGGCTTTGCCGCGCTCATGGCTGGGCTGATGCTCGGCGGCCTCATGTCCGTGCCGATCGGGCTCGGGTTTCTGTGCGCGTATTACGCATTGGTCGTCGAGATCGCGCTCGCGGCCCACGTCCGCTGCACGTTCCAGATGGCGTTCTGGCACATCGGTCCGACCGAGCTTCGCATTCTGCTGGCCGCCGGGACGCTGATGTTGCTGCACTCGCCGACCGTCATGGTGTTTGGATCCCGATGGCTGCTCTTCGACGTCGGGGGAGTTGTCGGCATCGTCGGGCTGGTCCTGACGTTCGCAATATCGGCGATTCGCAACGGGCGAGCGTTGTACGACGAAGAGCGGTTGTGACGCGAACGCTATATCATTCAGGGATGGCGATCCTGGCTGCGGTTGACGACCTTCTCTTCAGTTCCAAGATCCGCGCGACGGCAAAGCAGGTTGGTGTGGACGTGCAGTTCGCCCGTACTCCGGACGAGATCCTCGCGCAGGCCCGAACGCTCAAGCCGGCGCTCGCGATCTTCGACTTGAACAGCGGCAAGACCGATCCTCTCGCCACGATTGCCGCGCTGAAAGCCGACCCCGAGATCGGCGCTGTCCGCACGATCGGGTTCGTGTCGCACGTACACACCGAGTTGATCGCGGCGGCCCGCCGTGCCGGCGCCGACGAGGTCATGCCGCGGTCGGCGTTCGCCGGCCGGCTCGCTGACATCCTCCTCTCGGGAGCGCAGCGGTCCTGATCACGATCGACGACGTCAGGACCGCCGCCGCGCGGCTGAAGCCCCACGTAGCCCGCACGCCGGTCAGGCAGTCCGAATGGTTGTCCGACGCAACAGGCGGCCTCGTCCATCTCAAGCTCGAGATGGTCCAGCCGACAAGCTCGTACAAGATTCGCGGCGCCTTCAACGCGGCGCTCGCGCTGAAGGACGCGCGCCCGCGTCTGGTGACGGCCTCGGCCGGGAATCACGGCCGGGCTCTCGCTTACGCCGCGCGCACGCTCGGTCTTCCGCTGACGGTATTCATCGCGGCCGACGCGCCTCGCGCCAAGGTGGACGCGATCCGCGCGGCCGGTGCCAGGCTCGAGCCGTGTAAGGACTACGACGAGGCCGAGCGTCGAGCCAAAGCGCACGCGGCCAGCGGCGACTTCGTGTTCGTATCGCCGTATTCCCATCCGGACGTGATTGCTGGAGCGGGCACGATCATGCTCGAGCTGCTCGAGGATCTTCCGAATCTCGATGCCGTGGTTGTTCCAGTGGGCGGCGGAGGACTCATCAGCGGAATTGGCATCGCCGCGAAAGCGCTCTCGCCATCGACGCGCGTGATTGGCGTCGAAGTCGAAGCGTCTTCTCCATTCACGCACAGCCTTGCCGCCGGGCGCCTGGTGACGATTGTCGTCGGTCCCTCGCTCGCCGACGGCCTGATAGGAAACGTCGATCCCGACACCATCACCTTCGACATCGTCCGTCGCGTGGTGGATCGAATTGATGTTGTCAACGAGGCGGAGCTGAAGGGCGCACTCGCGGCGCTGATCGTCAACGAGCATCTCCTCGTGGAACCAGCCGCGGCAACCGGTCCCGCGGCGATAACCGGAGGAAGGCTCGACCTGAAGGATCAGCGAGTGGCCGTCATTCTTACCGGCGCCAACATCGACCGAGAGAGAATCGTGGAAGTCATCGGGTAATCGCCCGATTGAAGATTATCCCCGACTGAGCCACCACCACACGAGTCCGGCAGCGACGGCAGCGGCAACCAGAGCGACAAAAAGGAGTGTCGCGGCGGGCGATTTGTCGGGACGCTCGTCGAGGGGCAGCAACGGTGAGACTTCTGGCGCTTCCGCCGGACGCTGCTCGAGGGCAGCAACGATGGTTCGGAGCTCCGCTGCGAACGACGCCGCGCTCTGCTGACGCTGTGAAAGGTCGCGTATGAGCGCGCGTTCGACGATGGCTTCCGCTTCGGCCGGCACGAGAGGATTCACCTCGGTCGCCGAAGGCACGCGCCCCTGAATCACGTTGACGACGGTGTCGGCCGGTGTGGCGGCGGCAAACGGATTGCGACCGGTCAACATCTCGAACGTCAGGACACCAAGCGAGAAGACGTCGGTACGGGAGTCGATGGCCCCGCCCAGCGCCTGCTCCGGAGAGAGATACGCGAGCACCTTGACGGCATCCGCCGGCAGACCGTCGGGGTCGCGCGCGGCTCTGGTGCGGAGCATGCCGCCGCGAGTCCATCGGGCGAAGCCGAAGTCGAGAATCTTTGCGCTGCCCTTCGGCGTGATGATGATCGTCCCGGGCCTGAGGTCACCGTGAATGACGCCGTGAGCATGCGCGTCGGCGACGCCGTCTGCGAGCTGCACCGCAAGCTCCAGGGCGCGGCGCGGATTCATGGCTCCACCCATCTCCTCGTGAAGCGGACGGCCGGGCGCGTACTCATACGCGAGATAGACGTGGCCGTCAGCCTCCCCCGTGTCGAAGAGCGTCGAGATGTTCGGGTGTGACAGCTCGGCCGCGATGCGCGCCTCTTCGAGCAGTCGCGCGCGGCTCTCAGGATCCGACGCCACGTCGGCGGAAATGATCTTGAGCGCGACGGTCCGGCCTACCCGCGTATCGCGCGCGCGGTAGGTGTCGCCGAGCCCTCCCTTGCCGATGCGCTCCAGCAGGTTGTAATGGCCGATTACATCCATGAAACGGCTACTTCCCCATCGCCTGCCTCGCGACCTCGAGGACGTCGGCCGCGGGCAGGATGACCGGCAGCAGGCCGAACCCTTCGGTTCCGCCGAGCATCGCCATCATGCTGGCGCGGCCTGGATCCACCGAGCGCAGCGTGAGCAGTCCCACGACCTTCCCATTGGGAAGGAAGGCGGGTGTGCCCATGGCCGCGCCGCCGCTTCCGGTGCTGGCTTCCGTGACGAAGAACGTCCGCGGCTTCTCGATGATGGCGCTGATGTTGTGGAGCGACGCGGCCGGCGTCCATCCGCCGACGCGGCCGAGTCTCGAGAGCACGACCACTTCGTCGAGCAGTGCGGGACGCGTCGCGTCCGCGAGGTTGATCGACACCAGCGGCTTCTCGACTTTTGCGGTCGGCATCAGGAACGCGAGATCGAGGTCCTCGTCGCGAAGCACGATTTTCGCCGGCACCTCACGTCCGTCCGCCGTCCGGATCTTCACGTCGGTCGGTTCGCTGCTCAACTGCGGACGATCCTGCCCGCCCTGCATGGCGGCGCCCATGATCTTGTTCATCATCGCGCCGGGATTCAGCGCGCCCAGCGACAGCACCGTGAGGCCCGACGGGTCGATCACCGTGCCGACCGTATCGACCGCATCGTCGCTGGCATTCATCTCGCGGCCGCCCATCGACATGCGCAGCTTCAGCGTCACGCGGACGTTCACGATCGCGTCTTGCCACTTGCGCACGAGCTCCCGGGCCGCTGCCCGATTGTCGGCCTGAGCGCCCGCCAGCGAAGGGAGAGCCAACAGCACCGCGAACGCACCGACGCCAATCCGATTCATGCAACCTCCTGCAAGCGCGGTCAACGAGCCCAAGCCGTCTGCAGCTCCACGAAGAACGTTCGAATGCCGCGTCGAACCGACATCACGATTCCGGCCGGCTTCGCGGCGGCGATCTGGATCATCTTCTGTTGAACGGCCGCGACGTCCGAGACCTTCTGCCCGTCGATCGCGAGGATCAAATCTCCTTCGGCAAGATGACCGAGCGCCGCCCAACCGCCTTCCGCGACCGATTCGACGAGCACACCCTGTCCCTCCGGCCATCCAGCCCGCTCGCGGTCGATCGGCGACACGTCCCGGACGCGAAACTCGAACGTTTCGTCATCGTACTTCTTCATCTCGCGCGGCAGTCGCGGCGAGGAGGCCAGCTTGACCTTCAGGTTGCGCTCTTCTTTGTTGCGCAGCACCGTCAGATCGACTTCCGTGCCGATCTTGTATTGACGGATGGTCGTCGCAAGCAGATCCGCCTCGGACGGCTGGGAGGCCTTGAGCGCGTCTCCATTGACGGCCACGATGATGTCGCCGACTTTCAACCCGGCGCCGCCGGACTTGTCGAGCAGTTTCGTCACGCGGAATCCGCTTCGGCCTCTGATGTCCAGCAACTCGGCGAGCTCCGGCGTGACGACTTGAGTGCCGATCGGCAGCCATGCTTTGGTCGCCTCGCGTCCGGGATCGTCCAGCGCGGATCCGCCGACATTCACGACAGTCAGCAGCCGCTCGCCAGTGCGGTCGAACCCGACAAGTGTGGGAACGGACTCGACCTTGCCCCTGCCTATTCGCTGAACCGCCGCGGTGAATTCATCGATTCCGCGAACGGGTTTTCCGTCAAGCTCCACGATGACGTCATCGTCCTGCAGCGCCGGTTTCGCTTCGGCCGCGGAGCCTCCCGGACGTACGTCTCTCACTCGAACGCCGTCGCGGCTGGTTCGCCTCAGCTCCTTTGCGGACCACAACGTGAGATTCGAGGCGGTAATACCGAGCTCGGGCAGCTCCTTCACCGGCGTCTCGACGCTCACCCGTTCCTCCGGAACGACGGTCACCTTCTTCTCCACGCCGTCGCGGAGGATGACGATCTCGGAGGGCCGGCCGAGAGGCAACCGCATCACGAGCTGATTGAACACCGGCACTTGTTCCGCGAACTGCACGTCGACGTCCTGTCCGTCGACCTTGAGTATCAGATCGCCAGGTGACAGGCCTGCCTTCGCTGCCGGTGAATCCTCGATCGTGCTGCCAACCAGCGCGCCCCGTGAGGCGGGGGCTGTCTTCAGGCGGGGCTGCACGTCGAGACCAATCCAGCTTCTCTTCACGCGCCCTTCTCGAATCAGCGCCGACGATACTTCGCGCGCCAGGTCCGCCGGGATCGCGCCGGCCAGGCCAAGGCTGATCTCGTTGACGCCGACGATTTCCCCCTGCATGTTGACGAGGGGTCCGCCGGAATTGCCGCCGAAGATTGGCGCGTCGTGGCCGATCCAACGGACGATCGATCCGACATCCTCGCCGTCGAGGGTCATGCGGTTGAACGGCCAGAACATCCCGGGAAGGATCATCTCGACGTTGCTGACGATGCCCATGGTGACGGACTGCGAAAGCGCGAGAGGACTGCCGAGCGCGAGCACGGGATCGCCGACCTTCAACTTGCTGACGTCGCCAAAACTCGCCGCCCGAAACGTCATCGGCTTCGGCGGCCGCAGCTTCAGGACCGCGAGGTCCGAGAGTGGATCGGTGCCAACGAGGTCCGCAGGAACTTCTTCGCGCGTGGGGAGCGTGCAGGTGATGGAGCGCGTGCGTCCGGCGACGTGATGATTCGTCAGCACGTAGCCCTCGGGTGAGATGATCGTCCCGCTGCCCGAGGCTTCACGTTTCACCTCGCGACCCGAGCTGTGATCGGTCATCACCACGTGAATCCGCACGAGGCTCGGCGCGACGCGTGCGATCGCCGCTTGAACCGCGGTGCTCTGTTGCTGCTGCAGCTGCTGCGCCGAGGCTGAGAAAAGAAAAAGTGCGAGTAGTGCCGGAATCTCGTTCACCGTATGCTCCCGTGCCTCATGCCTTACGCGGCTTCGAAGGCCGCATCTCGATCCGACTCGGCAGGCTTCGCGGATCGTGTTCGATGAGATTGACGACGGCGCGAGCGATGTCCTCCGGAGCGAGCTTCCAGTCGGCCTCGCCGCCGACGCCGCGATCGCCGAAACCGGTCGAGACGGATCCAGGCATGATGTAGCTCACCCGGATGTTGTCGTAGCGTACTTCCTGCATCAGCGCTTCGCTGAAGGCATTGAGCCCGGCTTTCGAGGCGCAATACGCGGCGCCGCCTGCAAAGGGATTCTTGCCCGCCAGGCTGCTGATATTGATGATCCAGCCGCCTCCGCGGCGCTTCATCTCCGGAATTGCGGCGCGACTGCAGTAGAACACGCCGCTGAGGTTCGTGTCGATGACCTGCCGCCAGTCCTCGACGGTCAGCTCGGTGGCGTTCGCGAACCGGCCGACTCCGGCATTGTTGACCAGGACGTCCACGGCGCCAAACCGCTGGACTGCGGCACCGATGAGACGCTCCGCATCGCCCGGGATACTGATGTCCCCACGCACGGCGTGAACGCGGGCGCTGCCTCCGAGCTGCTGCTGCGCGCGTGTGAGCTCGTCCTGTTTCCGGGCGCCGATCACCAACTGCATTCCCCGCTCGAGCAGCGCGCGCGCGATGGCAAACCCGATCCCCTTTGATCCGCCCGTGACGATGGCGACCTGTGAACTCATGATGGGCTATAGAATATTCCACCTTCCATGCCGACGATTGCGGTGATCGGAGCGGGACCGCTGGGCGGCGCGCTCGCGCACAAGCTCGCGGGACGCGGCCGCATACGCGACGTCCGCCTGATCGATCCCGAGGTGAAAATCGCCGAGGGAAAGGTGCTCGACATTCTTCAGTCCGCACCGGTCGAGCAATTCAGCACTCGGCTGAGTGCGGCGCAGACCCTTGCTGCTGCCGCGGGTGCTGACGCGATCGTGCTTGCCGATCTCGTCAGCGCAGGCGAGATAACCGGAGAAGCTGGCCTGACGCTGGTGCGTGACCTCGCGCGGCTCGAAACCGCCGCACCGATCGTGTTTGCCGGCGGGACGCAGCGAGAGTTGATGGCGCGCGCGCACGGAGAACTTCACGTCGCTCGGCCGCGGCTCATAGGCTCCGCGCCGCTGGCGCTCGAGTCTTCGGTTCGCGCGCTCGTCGCAGCGCTCCTCGACGCAAGTCCGATCGATCTTGTGATTGCAGTTGCCGGCGTGCCGCCGCGTGACGCGGTGATTGGCTGGGAAGCGGCGACGGCATTCGGGCAGCCGATTGCCGCGGTGCTTGCGGCGCATCAGATCGCCGCGGTCTCGGCGCGGCTGCCGGCGCTTTGGCCGCCGTCACCTTACACGCTCGCAAGCGCCGCCGCACGCGTGGCCGAAGCGGCAGCGCTCGGATCGCGTCGACGGTTCACGTGCTTTGCGGTCCTCGACGGGACGACCGCAGGGCGCAGTCAGATTGCGGCTGTGCCCGTTGCGATCGCACGCGGTGGAATTGGAAGAGTGCTGGAGCCGGCCCTCAGCCGTCACGAGCGAACCGCATTCGAGAACGGTTTGCGGTAGCGCTCGAGAGCGGCCGAGGTCAGTTGACGGATTCCCGGTCGTGCAGATCGAGACCGCCGACGAAGTCGCCGAGGTACTTGCGAAGGATCAACCGTCCGCGATGCAGGCGCGACTTGAGCGTCTGCGGTTTGACGCGCAGTACGGCGCTTGCCTCTTCGGTCGACAATCCCTGAATGTCCCTGAGCAGGACCGGCACACGATAAACCGTCGGAAGATGCGTCAGCGCTTCAATCAGCTTCTTGCGCATTTCCGCTCGCATGACCTGATCGTCGGCCAGCGACGTCCAGTCCGCTGGTTCCGGCGTCACGAGGTCGTTGGACTCGGTCTCGATCTCGGCCGTCTGCACTTCCGCGGGCCGGCTGAACCGGGCGGTGCGCAGACGCGACATGGCGGTGTTGAAAGTAATCCGGTATATCCAGGATGAGAGCGCGGCGTCGCCCCGGAAGGCGTCGATCTTGCGATACACCTTCATCAGGACGTCCTGCGCCACCTCCTCGGCATCTTCCCAGTTCTTGAGATAACGAAAGGCGAGCTGCTGGATCCGTGGGCCGTAGGTCGCCGCCAGGTCCGACACCGCTGAGCCGTCCCTGGCGCGCATGCGGCCGATCAGATCGCGCTCCACGTTCTGCTGACGCATCTGTGGCCTCCGTGTAGCACAAAACACCGGATACCCCGCCCTTATTCCCCGTCCCTGACCTGTCGTCTAACTTCTTGTGGATGAGTTAGTTACGGACACCTGTGTCAGCTTTGCACCGCAAAGGACGAGTTGGGACTCAGAGTCCAAGTCGGCGACGGGCGGTCATTTTGGACTCAGAGTCCGGGCGAAGACCGCCTCGAATTCGCGGACGACGAGGTCGGCTACCTCAGCCATTGGGACGGGACGGTCGAGCAGACGCGCCATCGAGGTGACGCCGCGGTCGGAAATGCCGCACGGGACGATCAGACCGAAATGCGAGAGATCCGTGCTGACGTTCAGCGCGAACCCATGGCTCGTGACCCAGCGCGAGATCCGCACGCCGATGGCGGCAAGCTTCTCGTCGCCGACCCAGATGCCCGTCAGCCCTTTGACACGGACGGCCTGGATTCCGAACGCCGCAACCGCGCGGATGAGCACTTCTTCCAAATCGCGAACGTAACGGTGAACGTCGCATCGATCCGGCTTGAGATCGAGGATGGGGTAGCCGACGAGCTGTCCCGGACCGTGATAGGTGACGTCGCCGCCCCGACCCGCTTCGAACAGCCCGACGCCTCGGGCCGCGAGCGACTCGGGCGTCGCCAGAACATGACGGCGATCGCTGCGCGTGCTGACGCCGAGGGTGATGACGGACGGATGTTCGAGCAACAGCAACTGATCGGGGATGCGTCCCCGCTTTCGATCCTCGACCAGCTGTTGCTGAAGTTCGAGCGCCTCCTCGTAGCCGATGATCCCGAGCCGCCTTACATCCATCCTTCTTCGAAGTTCTCCAGCCGCTCTTTGATGAACGACAGAAAGCGGCCCGCGTCCGCGCCGTCGATCAAACGATGGTCGTAGCCCAGCGACAGATGGCACGTCGGCCGGATCGCCAGCGCATCGTCGATCACGACCGCGCGCTTCTCAATCGCGCCGACGCCGAGAATCGCCACTTGCGGCTGATTGATGAGCGGGAGCGCGTAGACGGCGCCGAAACCCCCAGGGTTGGTAATGGTGAACGTTCCGCCGTGTACCTCGTCGGGATTCAGCTTCTTGCTGCGCGCGCGGGCGGCGAGATCCTCGATGGCGCGACTCAACCCAAGCAGGTTCTTCTCGTCGGCGTTTCGGATCACAGGCACGATGAGCCCCTGGTCGAGCGCGACGGCAATTCCAAGGTTGATGTCCTTCTTGTAGACGATGTTGTCGCCGTCGACGGAGGCGTTCGCGATCGGAAACGCGCGCAGCGCATCGACGACGACCTTGGCAATGAGCGCCGTGAACGTCAGCTTGCCGCCGGCGCGCTCGTAGTCCGCCTTCTTCTTGTCCCTCAGCTGCGCAAGACGGGCGAAGTTCACTTCGTACACCGAATACACATGCGGCGACGTATGCGCGCTGAGCACCATGTGCTCGGCAATCTTTCGGCGCATGATCGTCATCGGGACGATCTCGACATGCTCGCCCGGACGATACGCCGGACCCGGCCGCGGAGCCTGACGCGCGGCCGGCGCCGGGGCTTTGCCGGACTCGATGAAGTCGAGAATGTCGTGCTTCGTCACGCGGCCGCTGATACCAGTGCCATTGATCTGCTGAATGTCGACGTTGTGCTCGCGCGCGATCCGCCGGACGAGCGGGGAAGATTTCTGGCGGCGCAGATCTTCCTTGCTCGTCGCGCTCTCATCCTCATCCGCCTCGAGCCCGGCCCTGCCACTGGCGGCAGCCTGCACGGCCGGAGCGCTCTCGGGCTGACCGACGGCAGCTTCGGGCATCGCCGACGGCTTGGCCGCCGGCGCCGGCGCCGGTGGGGTTGCGGCCGCTGCTCCGGCCTCGCCGATCACCGCCACGACAGAATTGACCGGAACCGTCTCCCCTTCCTTCACCTTGATCTCGGCCAGCACGCCGGCGCCAGGGGAAGGGATCTCGGCATCGACCTTGTCCGTCGAGATCTCGAAGAGCGGCTCATCGCGGTCTACCGCGTCGCCAACTTTCTTGATCCAACGAACGATGGTCCCTTCAGCGATCGACTCCCCCATCTGGGGCATTACAACGTTTGTCGGCATACTCTGCACTCTCGAGGTCGACAACCGACCGACGACAAGCGATCAGTACTGTATCAGCCCCTTCACCCTCGCCACCACCTTCTCGACACTGGGCAGGAACGCCGCTTCGAGGGGCGGCGAATAGGGCACCGGCACATCCTCCGAGGCAATGCGGACGATCGGGGCGTCGAGGTCTTCGAACGCCTCCTCAGCCAGAATGGCGGCCAGCTCGCCGCCGATGCCACCCGTGCGCCGGGCTTCGTACAACAGAACCGCGCGGCTTGTCTTTGCCACCGACGTCAGGATCGCGTCGCGATCGAGCGGCGCGAGGCTCCTCAAGTCGATCACTTCAGCCTGGACGCCGTCCGCCTCGAGCTGCTTCGCGGCGTCGAGCGCGGTGTGAACCATGGCGCCGAACGTGATGATCGATACGTCGGATCCCTCACGGCGAATCGCTGCCTTGCCGAGAGGAACGATGTAATCGTCACCGGGCACCTCATCCTTGATCCGCCGGTACAAATACTTGTGCTCGAAGTACAGAACCGGATCGTCATCGCGAATGGCCGCCTTGAGCAAACCCTTGGCGTCGTAAGCCGTGGAGGGCTCCACCATTTTCAGCCCCGGGGTGTTGAGGAAGAGGGCCTCCGGATTCAGCGAATGGAACGGCCCGCCACCCACGCCTCCACCGGATGGACCGCGCACCACGATAGGCACGCCGGCGCCGTTGCGATAGCGGCTGGTCGCGGCAAAGTTCGTGAGCATATCGAAGCAGCACGCAATGAAATCGATGAATTGGAGTTCACAAACGGGCCGCATGCCCATGTAGGACGCGCCGATCGCCGAGCCGACGATGGCAATCTCGGAGATCGGGGTGTCGATGACGCGCTTGTCGCCGAACTTCTCGAGCAAGCCTTCGGTCACCTTGAACGCGCCGCCGTACGCGGCAACGTCCTCGCCCATGACGAAGACGCGCTCGTCGGCGCTCATCTCTTCGAAGAGAGCCTGGCGAATCGCTTCGAGATAGGTGATGACAGCCATAGGCGATGCCGGGTCTAAACATGATGGCGGGTCTGAAGACCCGCCCTACCGGATGCAAATGGCGACTTCACGAACTCGACCCGCGGCACGGCGAAATCGTCGCCCGCATAGACGCCGCGCGTGACGTTGGATGGATCGGGCATTGGCTCGTCGACGGCCAGGTCCGCCTCCGACGCGGCGTAGCTCTTTGCCATCCTGTCGATCTCGCCGATCTGCTCTTCGGTCGCGACGCCCCGCTCCAGCAGTGTCTGCTTATACCGCACCAACGGATCCTTGAGGGCCCATTCGTCCAGCATCGCCTTCGGCACGTACCGCGCATCGTCATGCTGAGCGTGCCCCTGCATGCGCATCGTGTCCACGCCGATGAGGGACGCGCCTTCCCAGGCTCTCGCGCGATCCACGAACATCTTCGCGACGTCGTAGACGGCAAGCATGTCGTTTCCGTCGACCATCTCGTGAGGGATCCCGTACGCGGCCGCACGTTCGTCGATGCGCTGAATGGCCATCTGCTTGGATATCGGCGTGGAATACGCGTACTTGTTGTCCTCGGCGACGACGACGAGCGGAATCCGCTGGACGGCTGCGAAGTTCATCCCTTCATGGAACGCGCCCGTGCTGGTGGCGCCATCGCCGATCCATGCCATCGCCACGCGCGTCCTGTCCCGCGCTTCACCGGCTGCGGCGCGCGCCGAGGTCATTGATGCGCGCATTCTCGCACCCATCGCGATACCAGCGGCAACCGGGATCGAATCACCGAGCATGCTGATGGGACCGACGATGACCGGTTCGTCCGCGTCGGGATCCGGAATGTGCACGATATGGATGTTCAGATCGCGGCCCCGTGAGTTGGACGTGCCTTTGGCCATGTACTGGCGAAAGATCTCGAGCGGCCGCACGCCGACCGTCATGAGAGCGCCCATGTTGCGAATCAGCGGAAGAATCGCATCGCGGCGCTCGAGCGCATATGTGGTGGCGACCGACTCTCCCTCCTGGCCGAGGCTGCGATAGAGACCGCCTATCACTTTGCTCTGCCGGAAGAGGATGATGAGCCGCTCTTCGACCTCCCGCGCCAGCCGCGCGAAGTAGTACATCTCCTGCAGCTGGGTCGCACTGAGCGCTTCTGACGGCCGGCCTGGCTTCGCTGCGGTCGTGTCCATGGTCGCGTGCGAAGGGGGTGGAGCCCTCGGCTAGGCGTGGATGGCCGCGCCGTGGGCGGCATGCGCGGCTTCACCCACGGCTTCCGACATGGTTGGATGTGCGTGAATCGTGCGAATCAGCTCTTCGACGGTGCACTCGAGGCGCAGCGCCAGCGTGGCCTCGGCAACGAGCTCGGTCGAGCGCGCTCCGATCATGTGCACCCCCAGCACCTCGTCGTACTTTTTCTCCGCGACGATTTTGACGAAGCCCTCAATTTCGCCGGCGATGCGCGCGCGCGCGAGGATGCCGAACTTGAAGGTCCCAATCCGAACGTCGTAGCCGCGGCCTTTCGCTTCCGCCTCGGTCAACCCGACGCTGCCAATTTCGGGATCGCAGTACGTGCAGCTCGGAACATGATCGTAGTTGATCGGACGGAATTCCCTGCCCGCGATCCGTTCGGCGAGCGCGATCCCCTCCGCGGACGAGAGATGCGCGAGCTGCGGATGCCCGGGCGTGTCGAATGTGATGACGTCGCCGATTGCCGAAATGCCCGGCACGCCCGTGCGATATTGCGCGTCGACGTGGATGTAGCCGCGATCGAGACGGAGTCCCGCTTCTTCGGCGCCGAGACCGTCGGTGACCGGACCGCGGCCCGTCGCGACGAGGAGATACTCGGCGCTGAACTTCGCGGTCTTTCCATCGGGCATCTGCGCCTCTATCTCCACGGCACCGGACCCGGCCTTTGCGCCGGTGACCTTCGTGCCCGTAAAGACCTTGATGCCCTGCTTCCTGAATGAGCGCTCGAGCTCGACCGAGACCGCTTCGTCTTCGAGCGGCACCAGCCGCGGCAGCAGCTCGATGATCGTCACATCGCTGCCGAAGCGGCGAAAGATCGATGCGAACTCGACGCCGACGGCGCCGCTTCCGAGGATCACGATCGTCGAGGGAACGCTTTTCAGATTGATCGCTTCGTCGCTGGTGATGATGCGCTTTCGATCGAGCTCGATCCCCGGCACGCTGCGCGGCTGCGAGCCGGTTGCGACGATGATTTCCTTCCTCGCAACGAGCGTCTGGCGATCGCCTTCGGTGATCTCCACGGTGCCCTTGCCCGCAAGGCGGCCCGATCCTTTAATCCAATCGATCTTGTTCTTCCGGAACAGCAGCTCGACGCCGCCGGTGAGCCCTTTCACGATCTTGTCTTTGCGGGTGTTCACCTGACTCATGTCGAGGCCGATCGCCGCCTGGCCGAGCGTCAACCCCCATTCCTTCCAGTCCTGCGCGATTTTCAACGCGTGCGCGTGCTCGAGCAGCGCCTTGGTCGGGATGCATCCCCAGTTCAGGCAGGTTCCACCGAGCACGGGCGCGCGCTCGACCACCGCCGTCTTCAGGCCAACCTGCGCCGCACGGATGGCGGCGACGTAGCCGCCCGTTCCCGATCCGATCACAACAACGTCGTATTCGGTCGCCACGCGCTAGTCCTTCTTCTTGATGGATGACAGGGGCACGAAGGCAACGGTCGGCGCCTCCGCGGCGGGCGGTGGCTGAGCCGCGGGCTCCGCCTCGGGGTCCAGACGTGCCACCTGCGATCTAAGACGCGTGAAGTCGTACCGCAATTCCCAGTACGACTGACTGAGCGCATCCAGCTTGCGCGCGAGACGCCGGGCGCGCGCCCAGGACGCCCACGCGAAGAGCAGGGCTATGACGGCGGTGAGCCACAGGAGCACAACCGTCGTAAGTTACCATATCCGTGGCTTCGGGCTTGATCCGTAGCTTTTGACCTTATCGGTAGCTTCCGGCTTTAGCCGGAAGCCAGTACAATGCCCGGGTCTCCCGATGAACCGCGCGACCAAGACGATTCTGATCTGCGACGACGATCTGGGGATGCGGGACACGCTGACCGCGATCCTCAAACGGGATTACCGGGTCGTCAGCGTGTCGAGCGGCGAGGCGGCCCTTGGCCTGTTGAAGGACGAGGACGTCGACCTCATCCTCCTCGACGTGCGCCTGCCGGGCATCAGCGGCTTCGACGTGCTGCGGATCGTCAAGGAGAACTACAGCCTCATCGAGTGCATCATGATCTCGGCCATCAACGAGGTCGAGACCGCGGTCCAGGCGATGAAGCACGGGGCCTACCACTACATCACCAAGGACTTCGATTACGACGAACTGCGGTCGCTCGTGCGCAACGCGTGCGAACGGCAGGATCTGAACCGCCAGGTGATCACGCTCAGCGCGCAGGTCGCGGAGCAGAGCGAGCGCGAGTTCCTGATCGGTCCCAGCAAACAAATCCGCGACATCGTCGATCTGGTGCAGCGGGTGGCGAAGCTGTCCGCCACCGTCCTGATTCTGGGCGAGAGCGGCACCGGAAAGGAGCTGCTCGCGCGGCTGCTGCACCGCGAGTCGGGACGCGGCGACGCGCCGTTCATCGCGGTCAACATGTCGGCGATTCCGCACGAGCTGGTCGAAAGCACGCTCTTCGGCCACGAGCGCGGAGCGTTCACCGGCGCGCACAAGCAGCAGCTCGGCAAGTTCGAGCTAGCGACCGGCGGCACGCTGTTCCTCGACGAGATCGGCGACCTTCGATTCGATCTGCAAGCCAAGCTGCTGCGCGCCATCCAGGAAGGGGAAATCGAGCGCGTCGGCGGGACCAAGCCGATTCGCACGGACTTTCGCCTGATCGCCGCGACCAACGTCGACCTGGAGAAGGCCGTGAAGGACGGCCGGTTTCGCGAGGACCTCTATTACCGCATCAACGTCATCCCGATCCGCATGCCGCCGCTGCGCGATCGGATCGACGATTTGCCGGAGCTGGCCCGGCTGTTCCTCAATCGCTACAAGAGCAAGTTCCGCAAGCCGGTCAAAGGCATCGCAGATTCGGCGCTCAGGATCCTGGCGTCCTACTGGTGGCCGGGGAACATCCGGGAGCTCGAAAACCTCATCGAGCGGCTGGTGGCGGTGAGCGACAAGGAATGGATTACGGACGAGGATCTGCCGCTCGAGTACCACTTCGCGAAGCTCGACGCGGCGTCCACGGCGAACGAGACGCGCTTCCAGGAGGCGTGCGACACGTTCGAACGCAACTTCATCCTGCGCGCGCTGGAAAAATCGGACTGGAACGTGACGGCGACGGCCCGCTATCTCGGCATTCCCCTGAGCACCCTGAAGCACAAGATGTCCCGGCTCGACCTGCGCGATCTGGCCAAGAAGCTGCGCGGGGCCTGATTCCGAGGGTATCCCGTCGGTATCCTGCCCTAACACCGGCCAATTTGTTGGCCGATGCGGCCAGCCTGTTGGCCGACTTGACGCGCATTTTGCCACGGGTGCGCGGGAACGACGCACCCATTTCGATCCCATAGAGTCCGGTCAAACCCGCTGGAATTCGCGTCGAGTGACGCGCGTTCGCACAGTCCTATAGGACTCTTTCGACGTTCCCGCCGGTATCGGAACATCGGTTGCACTTTTTGCCCCGCGTCGTTAGGGCCGCTCGCCCTGGCGACGCACCCACTCGCTCGTTCTTTTTTCCAGGACAACGGAGTTCGCATGCAGCCCTCGATGTTCAACGTTCGCGTACCGTTACCGGACCGCGACGAGGTGTTCCTGATGAACACCTTCACGGACGCCCAGATCCTGGTGACGCCGGACGTGATCGATCTGTTGGATCGGGTTGGCGCGCCGGAGTCCCCCGAGCAGTCGGACAGCGTGCTGAGCGAGGCGGAGCGCACGACGATCGCGGAGCTGACCGAACACGGCTTCATCGTGCCGAACCGCGCGGACGAGCGCCGCGCGCTCGAGACGTATTTTCGCGACATTCGCGAGGGCACCGACCAGCTTCGCGTGACGGTGCTGACGACCTTGCAGTGCAACTTCGCATGTGACTACTGCATCCAGGGGGATCACGGCGACTACAACAAGAACGCGGCGAAGATGTCGCTGGAGACCGCGGGGCGCGTGGCCGCATGGTCGGAAGGGCGACTTGACGCCCTCAAGCCTGAGAGCTTCGTCCTCACGTTTTTTGGCGGCGAGCCGCTGCTGAACGTGCCGGTCATGTACTACCTGGCCGAGCGCATGTGGGCCTCCTGCCAGGCGCGCGGCGTCCGGATGCTGATCAACGTGATCACCAACGGCCTCCTGCTCTCGCGCGATCTGGTGGAGCGGTTGAACGCCTGCGGTCTCAACGGGATCAAGATCACGCTCGACGGCGACCGCGACACGCACAACCGCATGCGTCCGCTCCGCGGCGGACAAGGGACCTTCGACAAGATCATCAACAACGTTCGCGAGATCGCGCACCTGACCAAGGTTTCCGTGGGCGGCAACTTCGACATGGAAACAGCGGACAGCTATCCCGCGCTGCTGGATTTTCTGCGCGAGCAGGAGTTCGCCGACAAGCTCGCGCGCGTCTCGTTCAAGCCGATCATCCGCGAGAAGCAGCAGCCGGTGACGAAGGGGCGTATCCCGCTCACCGTCGTGGGAGCCGAGGGCAAGCCGCTGAACGGCGCGTGCATGACGTCGGCGGGAACCGGCGTCAGCCGCGTCTGCGACGACTGCAATTTCGTCGACGAGAAGATGGCGTTCCTGCGAGAAGAAACGAAGAAGCGCGGCTTCGCGACCGTCGATGGCGTGCACATGGGACCGTGCGAGATCCACAAGGCGCACGCTCACACGATCGGCCCCGAGGGATCGCTTTTCGCCTGCCCTGGATTCGCGGGCGAGGCGCTGCAGTCCATCGGACACATCGACGGCCGTCAGGAGGAGTATCGCAGCCACGCGCTGCGGCAGTTCGAACGGCTGTCTGCGTGGAAACAGTGCGAGGACTGCGCGTTCATTCCAGTCTGCGCCGGCGGGTGCACCGTCGCGGCGCACAACGAGCTGGGCGACATGCACGCCCCCAACTGCCACAAGACGAGTTTCGAGGCGGGAGCCGTCGCGCTGGCGCATGACGCCGTGCGCGAGCTGGCGTACGCCTGATCCCCGCGGCCGGGCCGGCCGCACGCGAGGAGGGTATATGAAAGGCAAGAAATCGGAGGACACCAAAAAGACCACGACCACGCTGCGCCCATGGCTGGTGGACGTCGTCGTCGAGGGCCTGAGGTAACGAGCGCCGACCATCCGGTGTCGGCAGAACTGTCGTTAAACGGAGTTCGGCCCCGATCCGGGGCCAAGGGAGCGAGAGATGAAGATCACCGTTGTGAAAAAGAGCAGCACCAAGGTCAAGACGATGAGCGTGTGCCCGTGGATGGTCGAGACACCGCCTGAGATGGATAAGGATAAGAACTAATAGTCCCCGGTAGGTTTCGTATTCGTAGGTGCTGCGGTCGTGCACGGCCGCAGCTCCCGCGGCGAGAATCGAGCTATTGCGTATCGGCGGTGTCACCGATAACCTGCAGTAGGACCTCCATGCAGGCGAGAGGTGTGTTTTCTGTCGTTGTACTGGGACTTGTCGTTGGGGGTTCGGGCTGCTCGCGTTACCAGTCTCCACCGCCATCCTCTGGACCCGTACGACTCGCGATCGGAGCCGCCCTACCCGTGGGTGGATCCAGCAGCGGCCTTCCCGCTCTCCGCGACTCGCTGTTCATCAGCGAGCCGCTCGTCAGCGTCGGGTTGGATGGCCGTCCAACCGCTCGTATCGCAACCAACTGGACGTGGCTGAATGGCAGCAAGACGCTGCGTGTCACGCTGCGGCCGAACGTCTTTTTTCACGACGGACAGCAACTGTCCGCGGAGCTCGCCGCAAAGATCCTGAGCCCGAGACCCCAAGGCTTTGGCCTGAGCTACCCGAGCATCACGTCAATCGTTCCGTCCGGACCCGATCAAATCGACTTCAATCTGTCCCGGCCGGAAGCCTTTCTGTTGTCGGATCTGATGGATGCGTCCGTTCAGATGCCGGATCCGTCGGACAAGAGTCGAGTCATCGGTACCGGCGCGTACATGTTGTCGGGCCAGAGGCCGAATCCGGTGCTTCGCGCGTTCGATCGGTACTACCAGGGCCGGCCGGCGATCGACGAAATCGCGATCAAGCCGTACCAAAGCCAGCGACAGGCCTGGGCCGCGATGATGCGCGGCGAGATTGATGCGCTTCACGAAGTGAGCCGCGAGGCTGCCGACTTCGTCGAGGCGGAAACGACCGTCAAAGCGTTTTCCTTCACACGCGAGTTTTACATTCCGCTGGTCTTCAACGTCCGCCACAAGGTCCTGCAGCGGCGCGACGTTCGCGTTGCGCTCAACGAAGCCATCGACAAGGAAGTCGTCGTGCGTGAAGGCATGCGCGGCCGCGGAGAAGTCGCGAACAGTCCGATCTGGCCGAAGCATTGGGCCCACAGCGCGGCGCAGCAGTTGTTTGCCTACAACCCTGACGCCGCCAGGATTCGCCTCGACGCGGCAGGCCTGCCGTTGCCCAAGAGCAGCAGCTCACCCGCCGAGATGCCCAGTCGTTTTTCGTTCACGTGCCTCATGTACGGCGAGGATCCCCGATTCGAGCGGATTGCACTCGTCGTGCAGAAGCAGCTGTTCGAGATCGGCGTGGACATGAAGCTGGAGCCGGTGTCCATGGCGGAGTTGGGCGGGCGAGCCGCGAAGGGAGATTTCGACGCGTTTCTCTTTGAGATGAACAGCGCGCGTTCCCTGAGCTGGGTCTATCTGTTCTGGCACTCTCCTCCCGAAGGTCCCTTTGTGAAGACGGGGTATGCGTCCGCGGACGCCGTCCTCGATCGGCTGCGTCATTCGCAGTCCGACGAGGAAACGCGCCTCGGCACCGCCGATCTGGAGGGCGTCTTCTACGAGGATCCGCCGGCGATCTTCCTTGCCTGGGAGCAGGCGACGCGGGCGGTCTCGACGAAATTCGCCGTCCCCGACGAGCCGGGACGCGACGTCATCGGGCTCGTCAGGCTGTGGCGTCCTGCGGCTCGTGATCTGAGGGCATCCCGGTGAGGCGAATCACGACGCGATTCGCGCTGCTGATTGCCACAGCGGCGGTAGCGCCGCTGGTCATTTACGGCGTGGTGTCGGTCAGCTCGCTGCGCGACGGAACCCGGGAATCCGTACGAGAGGGCAACCTGAGGGTCGCGGGACAGGTGGCCGAGCAAATCCATCTGTATCTCGATAACAACACGCGCGTCCTCCGCTCGGCGGGTCTCGAGTTGACGACGATGCGCCTGCAGACGTGGCAACAGCAACGGATCCTGCGGGACCAGATCCTCGCATTCCCGGAGTTTCGTGAGCTGTCGCTGTTCGATACCGCGGGAAAGCTGATCGCCACGAGCCGCCTCTCGCAGACGACGTTGTCGATGCCCGCGGTCGGCTCGCACTTGACGAGCGGCGTGTACATCGCACCCTTCCGGGTAGATGACGACCTTCTCCCCACGACGACAATCGCGATCCAGATGCCGCAAGCCGGGTGGATCATCGGAGAGCTTTCTCTCGAAGAGCTCTGGAGGATGGTCGATCGGATTCGCGTCGGGCGCGAAGGCTACGCTCTCGTCGTCGGCGAGGACAACCGCCTCATCGCTCACGGGAACCCTGACGAGAAGCGGCGGATCGCGATCAGCGATCAAACCAATCTGAATCCGGAGATCCGGTTCGCGCTGGCCGCACGCCAAGACGACGCGGCGAAATTCGATGAATACCTCGACGAAGGCCAGCGCAGCATGCTCGCCGTGGCTGCGCGGGTCAGCCAGATAGGCTGGATCGTCGTTGTCGAACAACCAACCGCCGAAGCGTATGCCACCATGCATCACCTCGAGCGGCAGCTTCTGGCGGCAATCGGATTGGCGCTGCTCGGCACGGTCGTGCTCGGGTCGCTCTGGGGACGATCGTTCATCCGCCGCATCTTCGCGCTGACGCACGTGACGCGAGCGATCGCCGAGGGCAAGCTCGAGACGCGCGTCGCGCTTTCGGGTCAGGACGAAATCCGCGAGCTGGGGGATGCGTTCAACTCGATGGCCGACAAGCTCGTCGAGCTGCAGGAGGACATCCGGAAACAGGAACGCCAGGCGATGTTCGGGCGCATCGCCGCCGGCCTGGTCCACGATCTCTCGCATCCGATTCAGAACATCGGCAACAGCTGCAAGCTGATCATGAAGATGTGGGACGACGCGGAGTACCGCGAGACGTTCCGGCGCATGGTCGAGCGCGAGATGGTGATCGTCAAGCGCGTGCTCGACGATCTGCGCAACATCGCGCGTCCGATCCCGCTCGAGCGGTTCCCGGTGGATCTCAATCGGTCGGTTGCGGAAGCCGTCGAGGCCATGCAGCAGCACGCGGAGACCGCCGGTCTCACGCTTCGCGCCGAGCTTTCACCCGAGCCGCCGTTCATCGAAGGAGATGTCTTCGCCCTGGGGCGCGTGTACCGGAATCTGATCCTGAACGCGATCCAGGCAACCGCGCCGGGTGGCCTGGTCGTCGCGGCGACCGAAACACTCGCGGACCGCGTGCAGGTCCGCGTCTACGATACCGGGTGCGGCATCGCGGCAGACCGTTTGAGCGCAGTGTTCGAGGACTTCGTGACCACGAAGCGACGCGGTCTCGGCCTGGGCCTCGCGATCTCCAAGAAGATCGTCGAGCAGCTCGGAGGAACGATCAGCGTCGCGAGCGAAGTAGGCAAGGGAACGACCTTCGTGCTCGAGTTCCCGCGCACGCAGGCGAGACCCATCGCGCTCGTCGCAGGCTAGCGTCGGGGTTCATCATTCTCTTCGGTTTCCACAGCCACGGATGGGGAGGCCTCACATGTTCCGGAAGTTGATCGAAAGCAGCGACCTCGAGGTCGAGGGACAGCGATATACGACGCACTACTTCGAACACAAGACGGCCCGCGGCGCGCGGCGCTTCAGCTGCGAGGTTCTGCTCACCGCCGGCGATCGCATCATCCTGGACGATGACTCGCTGACGAGCCTGCAGGCGAAGGTTGCACGGCTCGCGCCGGCGACGGTGTACAGCCGGGTTCTCGCCGCGCGCCACTCGGTCGCGGCTTAGCGATCGATCGCTGACAGCTGTAGCGGGGAAGTCGATGGGAGCGCTGAAGGAACTGCGGTGGTCCCGCAGCACCTTCAGCGATAACGGTGCACCGCAGCTTCGGTGTCCGGGTATTACTTCCGCGGCAGAACGGCGTCCTTGAGTTGCTTTGCGATGCGCGCCTTCACGACAGTCTTGGCGGGAATTTTGATCGCCTCTCCGGTTGCCGGGTTGCGGCCCATGCGCGCCTTGCGCTTCTGAACCACAAGCTTCACCATTCCAGGCAGCACGAACTCTCCTGACCGCTTGAGCTCTTTCTCGGCGAGCACGTTGAGCTCGTCGAAGAACTCGCGCGCCTGCGTCCGCTTCACTTCGAAGCGATCCGCAAAGTGGGAGAAGAGTTCGGATTTGCCCATCCTGCGGGCCTCTGCCATCTGCTATTCCCCTTGCTTGGGCGCGCGTTCAAAAGTCCCGCTGGTCGGCCGCGCGCGCGGGCGGCGGCAGCGGAAAAATTGCCGTGCAAATCAGGGCCGTATCCTAGCGCGCGGCGTTTTGTGGTGTCAATCGCGCGCGCGCGGAAACTCATGATTTCCGGCCTGAATGCTACAATTTTTCGATGGCTACGCTCGAGACGTTTCCCAATCCGCAGCCCGGCCGCGACTACGAAATCGCAATTCGCTGTCCCGAGTTCACGTCGGTATGTCCAAAGACAGGGTTGCCCGACTTTGGTGAAATCCGGATCAGCTACGTTCCCGACGAGCGCTGCATCGAATTGAAATCATTGAAGTACTATCTGATCGACTTTCGCAACAAGGGGATCTTCTACGAGGCCGTCACCAACCAGATCCTCGACGACCTCGTGCGTGCCTGTCACCCGCGGCGCATGACCGTCGTGGGCGACTTCTCGGTGCGCGGTGGAATCTCAACCACGGTGACAGCAACATACGAGAAGAGTGGGCGCTAGCGCACACGCTGAGAGCACAGGCCGTGAAAGACTCGGACCAGCCGCACCGGATCCCGATTGAGTCCGCTCTCGATCTCCACACGTTCCTCCCACGCGACGTCCCCTCGATTGTCGAGGAGTACGTGACCGCGGCACATGCGGCAGGCCTGCGCGAGGTGCGGCTCATTCACGGCCGCGGCGTCGGCATCCAGCGCGGCATCGTTCAGAACGCCCTGGAGCGCCATCCGCTCGTCGTCGAATTCTTCGACGCACCCGAGTCACACCTCGGCGCGACGGTCGCAATTCTGAAGGCCTGACCTCCGGGTGTGACAAACCAGCCATCCCACCGTACATTTCAAGTCCGGCTAAGGGAAGGAGTCCGGCTAAAGGCGATGGGTCCGGCTAAAGCCGGACACTACAAGCGACCGATGACGCTAATTGAGTTTGGCAGGCTGTACGAGCGCTATGCGGGCGACGTGTTGCGGTTTGCGCTGTATCTGACCGGCGACAGGTCGGAGGCAGCGTGGACGGTCTACGCGGTGTGGCTCGCGCACGAGCGGCGACGAGCCGTCCACTGAGTGTTGTTCTCCGCTCTCTTAGAAGACCCCAGGGACGATGCGCCAGTGCACCCGCTGGAGGTACTGCTGGTACTCGGGATCGAGGCCGAGCGTGCGTTCCTCGCGGATCGCGCGCAACATCAGCGCGATGTCCGCTGCGGCGAGCACCGCAAGGTTCCAGTTGACCGGGTTCGCGATGACGAAGCCGATGTGCGTGATCAGGTAGCCCAGATAGATTGGGTGCCGCACGAAGCGATAGAGGCCCGTGCAGACGATGCCGCGGTTGGCGGGTGTGAGGCCGAAGCTTCGGCCGAGCGAAACCTTTCCGACGACGACGATCAGGAGGCCCAGGCCTGAGATGAGGGCCGTCAGCGTCTCGGGGGCCATGGCGGCGAAATGAGCCGGTTTCACCAGCGGCGGTCCAAACATCGAGAATGCCGTCAGGACTCGCGCTTGAAAGCTGCGGTCGACTGCGCCCGCGGAACGCCGGAACACCGTGAGGACCACGACGAGCGCTTCGCTCGCCAGCAACAGCAGCCCTGTAACGTGTCCGGTGGCCCGGAAATCGGCGGCGAGGCGGACCGCCATCATCGAAAAGAGCGTCACGATGATGGTCTTCGAGGCCAGCTCGCCGAGATCGCGCCGGCGGGTCCCCACCGTGCTCGTCCTCGGTATGGTCGTCGAACGGAACGACGCACCGCGCGTCAGGACGAACGGAGACGCAAGCGCGAGACGCTTCATGCGTCGGGCCCCAGCGACAATTCGTTCCCCTGCGACTGGCTCTCCTCGAGGAAGTAGCTCGCGCACGCCGCATCGAGCAGCTCCCGCGTAATGAGCGGCTCGCGCTGCTGGTAGCGGCACATGTCGATCACCTGCTCGACGAGGTCGCGCGGATGACACGCGCGCATCTGGACCTTGCGCCCCTGGTAGTACTTGCGCTGCAGGTACTCGACCATCACCGGGTCGAACGGGAGCCCGCGCTTCCGGCAGTTCAGCTCGAAGATTCTCGTGTACTCGTCCTGCGTGGGGTTCTTCGCGCGAATCTTGTACGGGATTCGGCGGAGGAACGCTTCGTCAGCCAGCGACTCCGGCTTCAGGTTGGTCGCGAAGATGATGAACACGTTGAAGGGAATCTCGAACTTGCGCCCCGTGTGCAGCGTGAGAAAGTCAACGCGGCTCTCGAGCGGAACGATCCAGCGGTTCAGCAGGTCGCGCGCCGGAATCCGCTGCCGGCCGAAGTCGTCGACGACGAACACGCCGCCATTCGCCTTCAACTGGATGGGCGCTTCGTAGAACTTCGCGATCGGGTTGAAGGTCAGGTCGAGCATCTCGAGCGTGAGCTCGCCGCCGACCACGACGACAGGGCGTCGAATGTCAACCCAGCGGCGGTCGTATGCCGCGGTCGCGATGACGCTGTGCGCCGCGCCGGCGGCCGCGAGCGACACGTGGTTGACCGGGTCGTACATCGTGATCGTCTGCCCGTCCACGTCGATGGCATATGGAACGTGCATGTCGCTTCCGAGCGCCCGTCCGATGCCCTCGGCAATGACGGTCTTGCCGTTGCCGGGCTTGCCGTAGAGGAAAAGCGCCTTCCCGGAATTCACCGCGGGTCCGAGCTGGTCGTACATCCCCTGACTGACGACCAGGTTGTCGAACCCCTTCGACAGCCTCTCGCGATCTACCCACGGCTTGGCGGCCATGGACGCGCGGACATAGGTGTTGTACTGCGCGAGCGACACCGGCGCCGGCCCGACGTAGCGATTGATGTCGAGGAACTGCATCGCGCGGTCGCGGCCGAGGTCGGTGAGCGCGTAGCGGTAGCCGGCCGTGCCAGCGCCGCCTGCGCCGCGCACTTCGATCAGCTTCTCCACGCGCGCATGCTGAAGGAGCGCGTCGAGGACCGAGTACGGAAGCCTGAGGCTGTCGGACAACTGCGTGCCGGTGCTTTCGCCGGCAATCAGCGTCTTCAGCATCAACTGCGCGAGTGTATCCGGGTGAAGGCCGGTCTCCGCCATCGTCGCTGGCGGATGGGGCGGCGTCGGCGCCCCGAAACGGGATATCTGCTCCAGTGTCGAAACCGTGGCGCTCATCCTGCCATCTCCTGCGGGTGACCGAGGTGACGAGCTCCCGTCTCTTCCATCGACTCGAACAGGATCCGGTGCCCCACCGTCGTGCCCGAGGCCGCAAGCCGGCCGGCGGCGAGCTCCAGCACGCCGGCGGTGCCGCGTCGCGGCAACCGGATCCGCCACGGCTTGAGATCCGACACACAGTCGATGATCAGGCCGCTGCCGTCCAGAGCAATGACGTCGATGGGAAACCGCATGCCCCACGTATGCACGCCGCGACTCGGCACGATCCACAACGCCTCTCCGGGCGCGAGACCGCGGCGCGACAACAGACCGACGGCACGGTCGGCCCTCGTCAGAGCGACTCCGACGCGGTCTGCGATGACCTTTCCGGTACTGGTGTTCCGGGCAATCAGCCGCTTCATTTCGTCCCCTCGATCATCGGGAACAACACGGTCACGAAGCGGATGACCGCCGGACCGATCGTCACGACCCAGATGGCCGGAAAGATACAGAGCACCAGCGGAAACACCATCTTGACGCCGGTCTTTGCCGCGGCCTCTTCAGCGCGCTGACGGCGTTTGGTGCGGAGGGTCTCGGAGTACACGCGCAGCGATTGCGCGACGCTCGTGCCGAACTTGTCGGTCTGGATCAACATCGTGACGAGCGAGCTGAGGTCGTCGACGCCGGTTCTGTCTGCCAGATTGCGAAGCGCCTCGGAGCGCGGCTTGCCAGCGCGCAGCTCGAGGTTGATCAGGCGAAGCTCGTCGGCGAGCTCCGGGTACGCGAAGGCGAGCTCCGCACCGACGCGCTGGAGCGCCTGGTCGAGGCCGAGGCCCGCTTCGACGCTCACCACGAGCAGATCCAGCATGTCCGCCAGCGACAGACGGATGCGGTGCGAACGGCGCTTCGCCATGCGGGCGAGCACCATGCCGGGAAGGATGTAGCCGATGCCGAGGCCGCCGAGCGCCATCGTCAGGTTCGGCCGCGCCAGGATTGACGAGGCAAAGAGCGCGAAGAGCCCCAGCGCAAACGCGATACGGATGCCAAAGAAAATCGTGAGCGCTTCGTCGCGGCGGAATCCGGCCTGAACGAGCCGCAGGCGAAGGCTGCCCAGCTCCTTGGCCGTCCTCGGTGCCTTCTCTCCGAGCCGCTTGAGGGCCGCGGTCAGCTGGGCGAAACGCGGCTTCTGATCGACCTCGCGGTCGGCGGTCAGTTCCTCCAGCCGGCGATCGATCGCGGCGGCTCGCGAGGGGATCAAGGCATATGCCGCGGCTGCGACGAGCGCGGTGCCGAACACGAACGCAAACAGCGGCAACAACGTGATCACACTACACCTCGATCTTGACGACCTGTCTGATCCAGAAGTACCCCACCGTCTGCATCACCGCGGCGCCGCCGAGCATCATGTGGCCCATACGCTCGCGGAACAGCAGCTGCATGTGCTCCGGATTGATGAACGCGAGCGCGACTGCCAGGAACGCCGGAAGGCCGAGCAGCACGTAACCCGTGAGGCGGCCGTGAGCCGTGTAGACGCGCACCTGTCGCAGAATCTTGAATCGCTCCCGGACGACGTGGGCAAGGTTCTCGAGGATTTCTGCCAGGTTGCCGCCGGTCTCGCGCTGAATCAGCACGGCGGTGGAGAAGAAGCGCACGTCGAGCAGCGGTATCCGTTCGGTGAGGTTGGCAAGCGCATCTTTCAGCGGAAGGCCGAAGTTCTGCTCGTCGAAGGTCTTCCGGAATTCAGGACCCACGGGCTCAGGCATTTCGTCCGCGACCATCTTGAGACCGGTCGCGAAGGCATGTCCCGCCTTTAGTGCGCGGGAGATCAGATCAAGGCCTTCCGGGAACGCCTCTTCGAACGCGCGGAGGCGCCGGGTGCGCTTGACCTTGAGGAACAGAAACGGCAGGAGAAATCCCACGATGCTCCCAAGCACCCAGCCGATGCCCATTCTGAGCGCGCTCGTGAGAATCAGGCCGACGAGAAGGGCGCACGCCACCGAGATGAGCATCAAGCCACTCACGGTGATGTGCACGCCTGACTGTTCGACCCAGGCCGCAAGGCTCTTTCCGTGACTTGTGCCGCTCGCGAGCTTGTCGAGCATCGGAAGCGGTCCGGCGTGGCTGAGCTTGACGAGCCCGGCCGCATCCTTGTCCTCCTCCTCGACGGTCCTGGTGACCTGCTCGATTCGCGAGGTGAGCCGCTGCTGCGCCAGGAGGCCAGGCAGCTTCGTCACCGCCAGGTACACGGCGACCACGAGGCCGGCCCCGAGCAGGAACGGAAGAAGCAGACCCATCAACGCACCTCCGTCACGCCCTCGAACATGTCGGGCGGCAGGTGGATCCCGGAGGCCTTGAGGCGCTCGCACGCCTTCGGCCGGACGCCGGTAGCGCGGAAGCGTCCGATGACCTTGCCATCCTGCGAAACGCCCAGCTTCTCGAACAGGAAGATCTCCTGCATCGTGATCACGTCGCCTTCCATACCCGTGATCTCGGAGATGCTGACCACCTTGCGCGTGCCGTCGCTCAGGCGTGTCTGCTGGATGACGATCTGGATGGCCGCGGCGATCTGCTGCCGCATCGCGCGCTCCGGGAGGTTGGTCGCTCCCATCGCGATCATCGTTTCGATTCTCGACAGCGCGTCACGCGGGGTGTTCGCGTGGACGGTCGTCAGCGACCCGTCGTGGCCCGTGTTCATCGCCTGCAGCATGTCCAGCGCTTCCTCGCCTCGTGTCTCACCGACGACGATGCGGTCCGGACGCATACGCAGGGCGTTGACGAGCAACTGCCGCTGGCGGATCGCGCCTTTGCCTTCCACGTTCGGCGGACGGGTTTCGAGCCGCGCCACGTGCTCCTGGTGGAGCTGAAGTTCCGCGGCGTCCTCAATCGTCACGATGCGCTCGCGCTCGGAGATGAACGCCGACAGCACGTTCAGGAGCGTCGTCTTGCCGGCGCCCGTGCCTCCGCTGATCAGCATGTTCAGCCGCGCGCGCACGCTGTGTTCGAGGAACTCGAGCATCGGCCGCGTCAGCGACTTGATCTTCACGAGGTCCTCAGCCTTCAGGCGCTCGGCCGG
>Ga0114129_10001305_pt1 | contig 33279 bp, 35 predicted proteins | sample RhiMetdeltSRZDD1_FD_80071 | JGI IMG/M metagenome (GOLD analysis project Ga0114129, IMG submission 80071) | Populus rhizosphere microbial communities from Tennessee, USA - Rhizosphere MetaG P. deltoides SRZDD1 (version 2) (version 2) | ecosystem: Host-associated > Plants > Roots > Rhizosphere >...
CGCCCAGGTACCCGTGCCCGGTGTGTAGAGCTCAGCGGACGTCAGCTCGCCATGCTCGGTCGGTGAGATCGGGCCGATGCCGCCGGCCACGAGGACCGTCCCGTCCCGGAGAAGCGCGGCCATCTGCTGAGTGCGAGCGATCGTCATGTCGCCGGTCGCGGTCCAGCGTCGGGTGGCCGGATCGAAGAGCTCCGCGGAGGCGAGGATCCTGTCAGGCGCAAGCTCGGTACCGGCCACGAGGACCTGGCCGTTCGGGAGGAGCGTCGCCGTGTGCAGCGATCGCGGCGTCGTCATGTCGCCGGTCGGCGTCCACGTCCCGGTGCTTGGGTCGTAAATCTCGGCGGATGCCTGGGCGCCAGTCGGGTCCTTCGCCGCGCAGCCTTCCGCATAGCGGCCGTCGCATCGCCCGCCGGCCACGAGGACCCTTCCGTCGGGCAGCAGCGTCGCCGTGTGCCAGGAGCGCGGGTTTGTCATGCTGCCGGTCGCCTGCCACGTGCCGGTCATGGGGTCGTAGAGCTCCGCCGAGGCCAGACGCTCTTCCTCGCGGTTGTCGGCGACGCCCCCGGCGACGAGAACCTTGCCGTCCTGTAGCACCGTCGCGGTGTGCTCGGCCCGGCCCGTGATCATGTCTCCGGTCGCGGTCCATTGGCCGCGGAACGAGATCGAGGTCGACGTCGGCTCCGGCAATGGGGTCGCCGTCGGAGTTGGCGCAGGACCCGTGGACGTCGCGGGTTGACTCGACGGGGAGCCTTGCGTGGCGCAGCCCGACACAACGATAACGATCGAAACGAGGGTGGCCGAGAGCAGCCGCATCGCCCTACCTCCAGACCTGCGGACCCGTACTGGCGGGCGCACCTATTGGTCGGTCCTCGGGCGATGAATCATTTGGGCAAGATCGACGAACCCCCGGCGCGTCGCCGGGGGTTCGTGTGGGTCCTATGGGGTAAAGGTCACGACCGTCGGAACCGTGAGGACCTCGACGGGGGTGTTGATCCTCGCACCGTCGCACGGAACGTCGTTGTTGTCACACGCCTGGAAGTAGTGACGCGTGAACGTATGAACCCCGGTCAGGCCAGCTGGGAAGTTGTAGTACCAGAACTCGGTGACGGTGATCCCGTCGCCGACGGGAGCCCACTTGATGAAGTCTGCGTTCAGGCGCGTCCCATCCATGTCGAGCTCGAACGCGGAGAGGCCGATCGTGTTGTCACCAATGACGTAAGCGAATCCGTGATTGATGTGGAATGGCGTTGACGCGGGGAACGTCTCGTCGGTGATGAGGTTCAGGCGATCACCGACCGCCTGGTTCCTTGGCGCCGCCATGGACGGGGCGGCCGTCAGGACGACGAGAAGCGTGGTCGCAGATGCAAGGGCGATCGCCAAACGACGCATTGGGGTACTCCTCCAGGCACACGAGTGGACCCGTCCCTGTTCGGACGTGCCTATTGGTCGCTCCTGAATGGATGAATCGTTCGATGGGACCGCCGCGTGTTCGGTATCGGCGCGCACCCGCTCAGGCGGTCAGGGCCGTGCCTGCCCCCAGCCCGCGTCGCAGATCTCGTCGGGATCGAGACCACCCCGATCCGCCGGGAGCACGAGCCGGCGCTCTGACCCGTCGAGCGGGATGACCACGAGGCCGCCCGAGGCGCGGGGCGTCCAGCGGGCGAGAATGTACCGGCCGTCGGCGGACCAGCCGCAGCTCAACGCGTTTGAGAGCAGCAGCCGAGGCTCCGTCCCGTCGCTGTTGGCGATGTAGAGGTCCCAACCGACGGGCGTGTCCACGATCCACGAGATGAGCGAGCCATCCGGCGAAGCCGCGACCGCGGTCGTGAATCTCTTGAACGTGGTCAACCTGGCGCTGACACGTCGGGCGACGTCGACGCGCCAGATCGATCCGATCTCTCCACCGCTGGTGAAGTAGATCCAGATCCCATCGCGGGACCACGAGTTGGCCCCCGCGACATCGGCACCACCGATGTCGCCACTGACGTCGTGAAGATCGCTCCCGTCGGCTCCGATGATCGCGAGGACCCCCGGACCGGACGGCTGTTCCTGCGCGAATGCGATCGACGTGCCGTCAGGCGACCAGAGGGGGCAGTGCCCGACGACACCGCTCGGCGTCACGAAACGGCTTGTTCCAGTGACCGAATCAGCAATGAGGATCCGGCTGACCGCGTCCACCTTGACTTCACTGGCCAGATACCGCGAGTCGGGTGACCAGTTGTCGACGCAGCCGGCCCAGGTCATGGCCTGCTGCTGCGCGACGAACCGTTCACCTAGACCGTCGATCCCGACGAACACGAGCTGATCGCCGCCCGGGTCAACCTTCCAATAGGCAATGAGGCGTCCATCGGGGGAGCGGCTCACATGACCGGCCCCCTCGCCCAGGGTCAGGATCGTGCGAGTCGCACCGGTCTCGACGTCGATCGCACGAAGCTCGCCCTGCGCCAGCACGACCAGGGGTCCATTCTCAGATCCGCCTCGGCGGTTGAGCACTCCGGCGATGACGATCGCTGCCGCAAGGCCAACCAGGGCAAGGACGGCGAGCCTGGCGATCGTGGTGGCTCGCGGGAACTGTCGGCTCGAGGCCGGTCCGAAGGCCAGGCGCAGGTCGCGTCGCAGGCGTCCAAGCCGGCTCAGATCCTGGACGCGCGCCGCGCGCACCCGAGGCATGAGCGCCGCCAGGCTCGATGACGTGAACGCGGGATCCGGGGCGGCCGACACGTCAAGCTGCCGGAGGAGCGCGTCGAATCGCTCGTCAGTCATCGGCCACATCCTCTCGGTAGGCCCGTCGGAAGCCGTCGCGCGCGCGATGCAGGAGCGATTGCGTCGCTGCGGCCGACTTGCCCATCAGGCGCGCGGCCTCGGCCACCGGAAGGTCGTCGAGCACGACGAAGACGAGAACCGCGCGCTGGGCCGCCGGCAGCGACCGGATGGCGGCTTCGATCGCCGCGCGGTGGTCGAGATCCGGCCCGCGGACCGCGTCCTCGGAAAGCCGAAGCTCCCGAACCTCGAGGCGCATCCGTCGGCGTTCCTCTCGCTCGGCCGCGCGAAAGTGATCGGCGAGCTTGTGGCGAGCGATGCCGCACAACCACGTCACGGTGTCCGACCGACCGTCGAAGCGCGACCGTCGGTCGATCGCGGCGATGAACGTCTGCTGCGCGAGCTCCTCGGCGAGCGCGGGATCGTTCCCGCAGCGGCTCAGGAGATACGAGTAGACGCGCGGCAGCGTGCGCCGGTACCACGACTCGAATGCGCCGTCGGTCGAGAGCGCGATCTGCAGCTCATCGACGCCGTCGGCGGTCGCGGCGCGCTCAGTCATCTAGCTCGTTCTCACCCTTGGCACGAATCCAGACTACGACCCGATACTCGGCCGCTGGGAGTGAGTCGCTCGGGCGGCGCGAATTCATTCGACGAGACAGGGAGGCCCGCCGGGCGGGCTGCCCGGCGGGCCGAAACGAACGGATGACTGGGAGTTGCGGAGGATCAGCCCCTGGCGATCTCGTCCGCCAGGCGGTCGTACATGCCGAGCGCACCCTCGACCATTCCGACCGCGACCTGCTGCTCGATCTCCTCGAGCGACCCGAAGTGGCCGCGCTCGGTGATCTTCGTTCGGCCATCGCCGAGATCCTCGAGTGTCATCGTCTCTCGCCCGACCGGGAAGCCGGGGACGTCGACCGTGAACGTGCGGAGGATCCTGATCGGCGGCTCGACCTCGAGGTAGTCGCCTTTGAATCCGATCGGCTCGCGGTCCGGGGCGTGGCTGATGTAGTGCCATCCGCCGCCGACGCGGAGATCCATCCGGACGACTTCGGTTGTCGAATCGTGGGTGCCCCACCAGCGGGCGATCCGCTCGGGGTCCGTGTAGACCTTCCAGACCAGGTCGCGAGGCGCATCGAACACGCGCTCGAAGACGACGTCGAGGCCGTCCACGTAGACCTTCGTGCGCTCGTTTCCGAGCTGCTTCGTCGCCATCGCTGCGGCTCCTTCCTGTGTCGCGTCAATCACGTCCAGTGTCATCGCGCTGCTCCTTCTTTGTCTCCTGCAGCTCGCGCAGGTAGTCGTCGAGGCGCTCGAGGCTCTCCTGCCAGTGCCGCTTGTACTGGCCGATCCAGTCGGCCGCGTCGCGAAGCGGCTCCGGCGTGAGGCGGCACGGTCGCCACTGGGCCTGGCGCCCCTGCTCGATGAGCCCGGAGCGCTGGAGGACCTTGAGGTGCTTCGAGATGGCGGGCAGGCTCAGATCGAACGGGGCAGCGAGCTCCGTCACGTTCGCCTCGCCCTTCGCAAGTCGCGCCAGGATGGCGCGCCGGGTCGGATCGGCGAGGGCCGCGAAGGTGACGCTGAGGTGATCGGTCGATCCAGATGCCTGCATTTCGCCTCTCGGTTAATTAACTCATCGGAATAATACACGCCGAGGGGAGCTTGTCAAGGGGAGCTGTGGCCGTTGGCGTTCGATCTCCGTCAGATTGCCGTCACACGGCAGTTATGCGAACGGACCGGCCTCTCCGGGGCGAGAAGGCGATCGCAGCGCTTCGTCCCGTGCGTGCAAACGCGGGGCTCGGCGAGAGATCAGCCTCGAAGCCCTGCATAACTGCCATCACACGAGAATCCGCCGGAGTCCGATCGCGCAAAGGCTCCTGCGACGACTTGAGCCGATCACTTGGGCGTCGAACGGCGGAGCCCTAGCTCTCGCTCACGGGGCCGGGCAGCCACTGCACGAGCTGGATGACCACGCCGTTCGGGTCGGTGACCTGGAAGTAGCGCTCGCCCCACGGCTCGGTCTCGATCGGCGTCGTGATCGTGACGCCTTCGGCGACCAGCCGCTCGTATTCCACGTCGACGTCATCCACGACGAACACGAGCAGGAGCCCGTCGGCTCGGTGACCAGCCAGCGAATGGGGCTTGAACGTGGCCAGCCCGGTCCGCAGGAACACGACGTTGAAGCCCGCGTCGGGCCGTGAGAGCGACACGAACCCGTCCGCGGCCATCTCGACCTCAAAACCGAGATAGCGCTGCAGGAAGTCCGCTGACGCGGCTACGTCCTGGACGTTGAGCGAGATGCCGGACGCCGTGATCTTCATCCGGGCACGGTACCGCGCTGTTCGGACGCATCGGCAGGCGCGCTAGAGTGGCGGTATGCCCAGCGCCGAGCGCTCCATCACGATCAGCCGGCCGGTCGATGCGGTCTTCGCGTTCGTAGCGGACGGCGCCATCGCCAAACGCTGGCGGCCCGCGGTGCTCGATGTCGAGCGCGTCGGCGGCTCGGGCCTCAAGGCCACGTATCGCCAGGGCGTCAAGGGCCCCGGCGGTCGACGGATCGCCGCCGACTACGAGGTCTACGACGTCGAGCCCAATCGCCGGCTGGCGTTCCGCGCGATCGCCGGCCCGGTCCGGCCGACGGGCGAGTACCGCTTCGAAGCGACGCCGGAGGGGACGCAGGTCACGTTCTCGCTCGCGGCGCAGCTCGGCTGGCTCAAGGGGCTGTTGATCGGTGGCTCGGTTCAGGCCTCGATGGACGCGGAGATGGCCGCGCTCGACAACCTGAAGAAGATCCTCGAAGAAGAGGCCGAGGCGGACGCCTAGCCGGTGATCTCGGCGCGCTCGGTGAAGACCGCCGACACCACGATCGCACCGATGAGCCAGGCCGCGACGACGACGAGCGCCGTATTCGGCTCGAGCGCCGCGACCTGGACGCCACCTCCGCCACCGGCGATCTCGCCCGGGTTGCCAAGGACCGCCGTCGCCGCATCGAACGGCAGCCACTTCGTGATGTCCTCGAGGAAGATGCCGGCGAACTGCTCGCCGAAATAGGCCGCGATCCCGACACCGATGCCGGCGAGCTGGCTGCGGAAGAGCGTCGCGATCGCAAATCCAAGCGCGCCCTCCTCGGTGACCGCGAAGGCCATTCGAGCCAGGCGCTCGGGCAGCTTGCCGAGCGTCTCAGCGTCGTTGACCCCGCTCGTCGAGATCCCGGCGAGGTTGGCCCCGACGTACGCGGCGCCGATCCCGATCGCGAACGTCACCAGCAGCCCGATGATCGTCACGCTGGCGACCGAGGCGAACGTTCCAACGATGTAGCGCGTCCGACTCTCGCCGCGCGCAATCGCGTTCTTGAGCGTGCCCCACGTCCACTCCGAGCCGGCGACCGCGGCCCCGTAGACAACCGCGAGCAGCCCGCCGAGCCCGACGATGAAGGCGACGACGCTGTCATACGCAGCCGGGAAGGTGAGCAGCGCACGGCGCGCGGCCGCGGCGCCCGGGCCGCCGCCGGTGGCGTTGCTGGTGGCGCCGGTCGCGACGAGGATGAGGACGAGCAGGCCTGCGAGGAGGCCGAACGTGACGAACGTCGCGAGCCGGCGGCGGAGCTTTCGGACGCCCGAGAGGAAGATCCTCACTGGGCGCCTCCGAAGCCGACGAACGTGCCTTCGTGGCTCGCCGTCGTGTCGCCGGTGAGCTCGAGGAAGATCGATTCGAGGTCGCTGCCGGCTTCGAGCCCGGCGAGGTAGATACCGCGCTCCGCGAGGGCACGCGTCACCTCGGGTGCGCGCGCAGGTTCGAACAGGACGATCAGCCATCCGGCTTCGGCGTCGTCGACGCGAACGGCGTCGGCGCCAGCGAGCGCGGCCAGGACTTCCTGCGCGGATACGGCTTCGGCCGGCGCCACGCGGACGCGCAGCGCCTCGCCGGAGTGGAGCAGCGACTCGAGCGTCCCTTCGCGGACCAGCTTGCCGGCCGAGATGATGCCGACGACGTCGGCGAGCTGCTGGACCTCGCCGAGGATGTGGCTCGAGACGAAGACCGTCTTGCCGGTCGCCGCGAGGTGCCGCAGCGTGTCGCGCATCGCGACGATGCCCGCCGGGTCGAGGCCGTTCGCCGGCTCGTCGAGGAGGAGCAGCTTCGGGTCGCTCAGGAGCGCGCCCGCGATGCCAAGGCGCTGCTTCATCCCGAGCGAGTAGCGCGAGACCGGGTCGGTCGCGCGGTCGCGGAGGCCGACGAGCTCGAGGAGCTCGTCGATGCGGCCGCGGGTGATCGATGCACCGCTGGACGCGAGCTCGCGCAGGTTCGCCCGGCCCGAGAGATACGGATAGAACGCCGGCGTCTCGACGAGAGCGCCGATGTCGAACAGGCGCCTGCGATCGGAGCGGGCGAACGGCCGGCCGAGGAGCTCGATCGAGCCGGCATCGGGATGGATCAGCCCGGTGAGGAGGCGCATCGTCGTGGTCTTGCCCGCGCCGTTCGGCCCGAGGAAGCCGTACACGACGCCCTCGGGGACGGTCAGGTCCAGGCCGTCGAGCGCCGTTCGCTTGCCGTATGCCTTGCGCAGGCCGCGCGTCGCCAGGGCGAGTCCGTCGGGCATGCACTGGATGGTACGGGCACACGGGCGGCGACCTGTGAAGTCGCTATGAAGGCTTCGCGGACGTTTCGCATACTGGTGCGATGCATGACGACTTCCGCCTCGAGGGTGCCCGGATCGGGCAGATCCTCGTGCCAGTGACGGACCTCGACCGCGCGGTCGCGTTCTACGGCGAGACGCTCGGCCTGCCGCTGCAGATGCGATTCCCGGGGATCGCGTTCTTCGACGCGGCGGGCGTTCGCCTGTACCTCGCCTCGCGGACCGAGCCCGGCTTCTCCGGCGCGGCGACGATCTACTTCTGGGTTCCGGACACCGCAACGGCGCACGCCGCGCTCGTGGCTCGCGGCGCGACCTCTCGTGAGGAGCCCGAGATCATCTTCTCGACCGACGCGTACGACCTGTGGCTGGCCTTCGTCGACGACCCTGACTCGAATCACATCGGCCTGATGCACGAGGCCCCGAAGGCCGGCTGATTCGGGCGCCTAGTTCAGCCGCGTCACCTCGGCCAGCCGGCCGGTCAGGAAGCGCCGCTCTGCGGCATTCGTCGTCAGCGTGAGCGCGCGCTTGTAGGCCGTCGCGGCCTCGTCGTTCCGGCCGAGCCGTCTGAGGAGATCGGCGCGGGCGGAGTGGAGGTACAGGTACTCATCGAGCAGGCCGCTGTCCGCGAGGTGGTCCATCCGCGCGAGCCCGGCCGCGGGCCCCTCGGCCATCGCGATCGCGACCGCCCGGTTGAGCTCGACCACCGGCGTCGGCTCGATCGCGGCGAGCGCGCCGTAAAGGGCGACGATCTGGGACCAGTCCGTGTCGCTCGGCCGCGCGGCCTCGTCGTGAAGTGCCGCGATCGCCGCCTGGAGCTGGTAGGCGCCGGGCCGGCCCATCCGGAGCGCCCGGTCCACGAGCGCGGCGCCTTCAGCGATCCGCGCGCGGTCCCAACGCCCACGCTCCTGGTCCTCGAGCAGCACGAGCGAGCCATCCTCGGCCTCGCGCGCGTATCGCCGCGCGTCATGGAGGAGCATGAGCGCGAGGAGCCCCAGCGCCTCCGGCTCGTCGGGCATGAGCGTGACGAGGACGCGGGCGAGGCGGATCGCCTCGGCGCACAGCTCCTGCCGCACCAGTGCGTCGCCTCGGCTCGCCGCGTAGCCCTCGTTGAAGACGAGATAGAGGACGCGCAGGACACCGTCCAACCGGTCAGCCAGGAGGTGGTCCGGAGGCACCCGATACGGAATCCCCGCGTCGCGGATCTTCCGTTTGGCGCGGACGAGGCGCTGGGCGAGCGTCGGCTCGGGAACGAGGAACGCGCGTGCGATCTCCGGTGTCGTCAGGCCACCCAGCGTCCGGAGCGTCAGCGCGACCCGCGCGTCGGCGGGCAGCGCGGGATGGCAGCACGTGAAGATCAGCCGCAGCCGGTCGTCCTGCAGGGGCGTCATCTCGTCGCGCGCCTCGACGAGCCGTTCGACGTCGTCAGCATCAGAAGCCATCGCAGTCTCGCGGCCGAGGAGCTCGGCCTTCTCCACGAGGCGCCGGTCCCGACGGAGGTGATCGATCGCACGGTTCCGCGCGGTCGTCGTGATCCAGGCGCCGGGGTTCGCGGGCAGCCCGTCGACGGGCCAGCGTTCGAGTGCGGTGACAAAGGCATCCTGGACGGCCTCCTCGGCCCGGTCGAAGTCGCCCGTCACGCGGATGAGCGTCGCCAGCGCGCGCCCGGATTCCTCGCGGAAGACGCGCCCGACGAGCTCGGCGGACGGACTGGGCTCAGGCGCCGTAGGTCTCCGGGAGCTGCCAGATGGGCCGGACCTCAATCGTCCCCTGCCGTGCCCCCGGGATCTTCGCGGCGAGCTCGATCGCCTCGTCGAGGTCCTTGCATTCGAGCAGATAGAAGCCGCCAAGGGCTTCCTTCGTCTCGGCGAAGGGCCCGTCGGTGACGAGCGTGGAGCCATCTCGCACGCGGACGGACGTCGCGGTCTCGGTCGGCTGGAGGGCCTCGCCGGCGAGCATCAGGCCGCGGTCGCGCGCCTCCTTCGTGAAGGCGTCGTACTCGGCCAGCTGCTGCTGGAAGACCTCGGGCGGGATGTCCGCCTGGTTCGGCAGCTCGGGCGTGTAGATCAGGAGCAGGTATTGCATCGCGTGCCTCCATCGGCTGGTCGACCGCCGTGGCGGCCTTCACCATCACGACGCTTCCATCATCGCCGAATCGACAGGCGATAGCGTCCGCGGAATACTCGGCGAGTACCACATGCGCGACCCGGGCACAGAAACGATGTTCCCGTTGAGACGAGCGACGACTAGCATCGCAGCGTGGACGACGCACGCAGCCCGGCGAGCTTTCTCGGAGACGTTCGGGAGGCGATCTTCGGCGCACAGGATGGGCTCGTCAGCACGCTCGCGGTCGTGAGCACGGTGAGCGGTGCCACCCACGACCGATATCCCGTCCTCATCGCGGGGGTCGCGGCCGGCCTGGCCGGCATTTTCAGCATGGCGGCGGGTGAGTACCTCTCGAGCAAGAGCCAGCGCGAAATCTCGCTGGCCCAGATCGCCGATGAGCGAGCGAGGATCGCCGACCGACCCGCCGAGGCTCAGCTCGAGCTTGCCAAGAGCCTCGAGGCGGACGGGTTGCCAGTGGACGACGCTTCGGCGGTCGCCCAGCTGATCGGTCGTCATCGTGAAGTGCTGCTGAATACCAAGGTTCTTCGCCAGTTCGGCGTCTCGCTCGAGGAGTCGGGCGGCTCACCGCTCCAGGGAGCCATGGTGATGGGAGCCGCATTCGCGCTCGGAGCTTTGGCGCCGATCCTGCCGTACTTGATCCTGCCATTCGAGGTCGCGATCTACGCGTCGGTGATTGCCACGGCCGGTGTGCTCTTTGTGATCGGCGTCGTCAAGACGAGATGGACGCACGGCAATCCGATCTTCTCTGGCATCGAAATCCTCCTGATCGGGGCGGTGGCGGGCGTCGTCGGATTCTTCTTCGGGAACATCCTGCCAACGCTCCTTGGCGTGCCCGCCGTCGGCGGCTAGGCCGCCGACCGCCCAACGTCAACCACCCGAACGGAGATCCGTGCCGCACATCGAGGACACCATCGAGATCGACCGCCCGATCGAAGAGGTCTGGGCATACATCACGGATTGGTTCAACGCACCGCGCGTCAGTGGGAGCGGCATCATCGGGTTGCGGCAGACGTCGCCGGGCCCGCTCACTGTCGGCTCGACACTGCAGGGTCGAAGAGTGGTCCTTGGATTCGAAACTCGGAACGATTTCGTCGTTACTGAATGGGATCCGCCCCATGTCATGACTTCGACGGCCACGGGCCGTCCCTTCCGCTCGCTCGTTTCGCGCATCACGCTCGAGCCCACGGCGAGTGGGACCCGATTGGTATCGGTGACCGACTTCGAGCTCCAACTGGCGATGAAGGTGATCTGGCCCCTGATGGCACCCGTCGTCATGCGTCGGCTGCGTGCAAGCGGAGCGCTCATCAAGGGATTGATCGAGGGCAGGCCTCGCTAGAGCTCGCCTTGCGGGTAGCCCGCGCGGAGGGTGGTGGGCGATCGACGCGGTATCGTGGCCGCGATGCCGAAGGAGGAGGTCGTCCTCAACCTGGACGGCCGCGACGTCACGATCACGAACCCGAAGAAGGTGTTCTTCGAGGACGCGGGCATCACGAAGCTCGACCTCGTGAACTACTACCTCGCGGTGGCTCCGGGCGCGCTCGCCGGTGCGGGCGGCCGGCCGATGGCCATGAAGCGCTTCGTGAATGGCGCCGCGGGCGAGGCGTTCTTCCAGAAGCGGGCGCCGGAGAACCGGCCGCCGTGGCTCCGGATCGCCACGCTGTCGTTCCCGTCCGGTCGAACGGCCGACGAGGTCGTCGTCGACGACGCCGCCGGCCTGGCGTGGGTCGTCAACCTCGGTTGCATCGACCTGAACCCCCATCCCGTGCGGGCCGAGGACCTCGACCACCCCGACGAGCTGCGCGTCGACCTCGATCCGGTCCCGGGCGTTCCGTGGTCGCAGATTCGCGAGGTTGCGCTGGTCGCGCGTGAGGCCCTGGAGGCAGTCGGCCTCGTCGGCTGGCCGAAGACCTCTGGCTCACGCGGCATCCACATCAACGTCCGCATCCAGCCGAAGTGGACGTTTCCCGAGGTGCGCCGCGCGGCGCTGGCGCTGGCCCGGGACGTCGAACGGCGGGCGCCGACGATCGCGACCGCGAAGTGGTGGAAGGAGGAGCGCCATGGCGTCTTCCTCGACTACAACCAGAACGCGAAGGATCGGACGGTCGCATCCGCGTACTCCGTTCGGCCGCTGCCGGACGCGCGCGTCTCCACGCCGCTCGCCTGGGACGAGGTCGCGGACTGCGAGGCTGAAGACTTCACGGTGAAGACGGTGCCCGCGCGGTTCAAGAGGGTCGGCGATCCGGGCGCCGGGATCGACAAGGCAGTCGGCTCGCTCGAGGCGCTCCTGGAGCTATCGGCGAAGCACGAGGCCGAGGGCCAGGGCGACGCGCCGTGGCCACCGAACTACCGCAAGCAGGAGGGCGAGCCACCGCGCGTTCAACCGTCACGCCAGCGCCGCAAGACCGAGGACTACAACACGCCCGAAGCCGAGGCCCAGCGCGAGAAGCAGCGAGCCGCGATGGAGAAGCGCTTCGCCGCGTACGAGGCGGAGCGCGAGGAGCGGCGTGGTCGTGGCTCCTCGCCAACCGTGCCGACGCCCACCGGCCGCCGCCGTTCGAACGTCCCGGTCATCGAGATCTCCCGGGCGAAGCTGAAGAAGGACGCCCTCGAAGGCCTCGAACGCTGGAAGACGCGACACCCGAAGGCGGCGGCGGCGCTGGAGCCCGCCGACGAGCTGGTCGACGGCATGCGCGGCCGCTCGTCGCTCTGGTACCGAGTCCGGGTCAATCTGACGAACGTCCCTGAGGCTGACCGGCCCGCCCAGGAAGCTCTCGACCCCGACTACGACCCGTGGGTCGAATACGACTACCCCGATCGCTCCGGTCAGCTGGAGCGAGCCCCTCGCCGGAAGGAAACGTGATGGATGTCGAGGCCGAGCTCATCGAGCGGGCGGAGGCCTGGCAGCGCGCGATCGAGCGACGCGACGTCGCTGCGGCCGGTGACTACCTCGCGGACGACTACGCGCTCGTGATCGTCCAGCCCGTCCGCACCGTCATGCAGCGGGCACAGTGGCTGGCGCTCCTGCCCGACTACGTCGTGTCTACCTACGAGGTCGCGGAACGCATCATCGATATCGAAGGCGACCTGGCGCTCGTGCTTCAGCGCGTGCGGATGGAAGCAACGGTCCGTGGCGCCGACCGGAGCGGGGTCTTCGTGCTGTCCGACGCGTGGCGCCGACGAGATGGCGCGTGGAGGGTCTGGCGGCGTCACTCGACACCCCTCTCGGCCGGAGCACTGCCCGCGAATCGCGGCTGAGAAGCCGCGCTGGGTTCAGCCGGCGAGAACGAGCTCCGAGGCGAGGATCACACCCCAGTCCCTCGCCCGGTCGAGCTCTCCGGCGAGGAGCTTCGAATGGCCGTCGATCAGGAAGCTCTCGGGCTCGGCGAGCAGCCGGAACCCGCGTCGACGCAACACGTTCGCGATCCCGGCCGATGCCCGACCGGTCAGCAGCGCTGGCCCCTGCGCCCTGGTGTCAAAGGCAGCGGCCCGCTTGCCACTCCCGGCGACGAGCGACTCCAACCAATCGCGGATCCCGGGGCCCGAGGCCGAAGGGTCGAGCGTGACCTCGCTTTCGGGCTTCTGGGCCATCTCCCGCGCCGCGTCGCGCGTCCGTTCGTGGGTCATGCCGTGGACATGCGTCGGACCGCCGACAACGATCAGGTCGGCCCAGCCCTCGAGATCCTCGGTGGCACTCGCGACGTTGACCACGCGAGTCTCGCCCGCGGAGCGAAGCCCATCGCTGATCGCATCCGCGATCGCGTGGGTGTTGCCGTACATCGACTCATAGATCACGAGCGTGCGCATCGTTCCGCCTCCTGTGGTGTCAACACCACTCTCGGCGTCGCGATCAGCGCGGGCTAGAGTCGAACGTCCTGAATCGAACGACCGCCCGATTGCGCGAGCGGTCGTTCCGGTTTGAGCCGTTGGTTGCGATCAGTCGCCGAAGCCGACTCCGTGATCCGGTCCGCCGGGATCCCGCTCGGCCGCAGGCAGCACGCCAGGCATGCCCTGCGCCGGGTTGTCCTTGTGGCTGTGGTTCGAGATCAGGAAGACATCGTTCTCGACCTGGAGGTCGCCAACGCCATCGCCATCGAAGTCCAGCCAGACGTCGGCGAAGCCGCCGGGCAGACGGCCCGCGGCGTTCGCGCCGATGAACGACACCTCTTCGGTCTGGGCGTTGACGATGACGGTCCCCCGGACGCCGGCGCCCTCCGGCTTGCTCGCGTTGTGGCAGTGCGCACCGAGCGCCGTGCCTGCAATGAAGATCGAGAGCAATCCAGCGAGGGACAGGCTCGTGAACAGTCGTCGGCGCATCGACATTCCTCCTCGATGTTCGCCCGGCGGAGGCACTGACTATACGGAGGGTTGGACAGGTACGGGCCGTTCGCGGTGCATCGGCGCACCGCCAACCGACGGCCTACCCGCCGAAGATCTTCGCCAGCTCGAACGCCGGCGTCTCCTCGAGCTGGTCGTAGCGGCAGGCTTCGGGCGGCTTGTCGGGCCGCCAGCGGACGAACGTCGAGGCGTGGCGGAAGCGCGAGCCCTGGAGGTGGTCGAAGGCGACCTCGCAGACGAGCTCAGTGCGCAGCGGCTCCCACGACAGGTCCTTGCCGCGGTTCCAGCGCGACGTCGCGCCGGGCAGCCGCTGGCCGGAGGCATCGGCGTCGCCGTAGCCCGCCCAGTCCGCCCATTCCCGCCACGGGTGTCCTTCGATCGCGTTCGTTCGCAGCGGTTCGAGCTCCTTGAGGATCGACGCCCGGCGCTCCCACGAAAACGACGAAGTCACCCCGACGTGATTGAGCTTGCCCTCGTCGTCGTACAACCCGAGGAGCAGCGAGCCCACGTGCGTGCCCGGGCCGTTCTTGTGCCATCGAAAACCCGCGACCACGCAGTCGGCCGTGCGCTGGTGCTTGATCTTGAGCATCGCCCGCTTGCCGGGTTGGTACGGCGCGTCGAGGCGCTTCGCGACGACGCCGTCCAGGCCGGCGCCTTCGAACCGGTCGAACCAGTCGGCCGCGAGATTTCGATCGGTCGTCGCCGGCGTCAGGTGGACGGGCGGCTCCGGGTTCGACAGCACGCCTTCGAGTCGCTTGCGCCGTTCGCCCTGCGGTGTCGCGCGCAGGTCCTCGTCGTCGAGGGCGAGCAGGTCCCAGGCCACGAACGATGCCGGCGACTGCTCCGCCAGCATGCGAACCCGCGATTCAGCTGGGTGGATGCGCAGGAGCAGGGCTTCGAATTGGAGCGCACCGTCGCTGGCAATCACGATCTCGCCATCGAGGATGCAGCGGTCGGGCAAGGCGGCCTTCAGCGGTTCGGCGAGCTCCGGAAAGTAACGGTCGAGCGGCTTCAGGTCGCGTGACTGGGTGTAGACCTCGTCGCCGTCGCGGAAGACGAGCGCCCGGAAGCCGTCCCACTTCGGCTCAAAGAGCCAGCCGTCACCCTCAGGCAGGCCGTCGGCGGCCTTCGCGAGCATCGGCTCGAGGGGGGGTTCGAACGGCAGCCGCATCTCGGCCAGTGTACGGCTCGCTCCCGGTCGGACCGGTTGGCGGCTCGTCCAGATCGAGGGTCGCAAGCGCTCGCCGGGCCTGCTCGCGAGCCAGGTTCCAGGCCGGCCAGCCGCGCGTCGACGGATCGGCGGCGAGCTCCTCCTTTCGGGCCACGAGGAACCAGTAGAGGAACGCCTGGTTGTCCGGGTCGAGCCGCGGGTACGCCCTGACGATGTCCGGGATGGCGTCGTCGCTGAAGTACGTCAGATACGCGGTATCGACCCCGGGATGGCCGTCGAACGGGACGAGCGACGGATCGAGCGCCCGGGCGAGGTTCTGTCGGGCGATGAACGCCTGCGGCCCGATCGCGGAGATGACGAGCGTGATCGCAACCGCCGAGATCGCGAGGCCGTGCCAGAGCCAGGCCATCCGTTTGCGAGCGACGAGGACCGCCAGGATCGCGCCACCGGCCGCGAGCCAGGCCACCGACGCGGCGACGTAGAAGCGCAGCTCGGTCCAGCCGTAGGCCTGGAGATACAGGGCGAGCCGCAGCCCGGCAGAGGCAAGGATGACGAACGTCAGGCCGATGAATCCGAGCGCGGCGACGACGAACCGGCGGTTCGCGCCGGAGAGCCACTCAACCGCGACGACGAGGAGACCGGCGAGTGACACAACGGCCACAAGCTGGAAATAGCCCTCACGCGCGTAGCCGCTGTAGACGCCGCCCTGCGCGTCGAGCGCCGTGTGGCCGCCGAAGAGGTAGGTCGCCTGCGACACGACGAAGGCGGCGAACAGGACCTCGACGGCGACGAGGATCGTCAGCGCTTCCGTGGCACCGCGCCGAGCCGCTGGGTCGTCGAGCGTGGCGGCCGATTCGCCGGTGGCGATCTCCGGCGCCACGTCGAAACGCGCCGCCGCGACCGCGAGCAGACCGGCCGCGATCCAGCCGACGCTGGCGACGATCAAGCCCCGCCGCACGAGGTCGCCAAGGTCGAACGGGAGCGTGAAGAGGTCGTCCACGTACGCGGCAAAGACCTCGTCCGCGGAGATCAACAGGGCCGTGAAGACCGCCAGGACAGGGAGGGCCAGGAGCAACCCACGAACCACGGGCAGGCTCGAGCCGAGACGCGTCCGGGCGACGGCCCCGCTGTCTTCGGGCAGCGCGCCGCGCGCTCCGGACGGCGCCCCGACCCCGAGGGCGGCAACCGTGCGAATGCCGAGCTCGATCACGGCCAGCGTGCTCGAGCGGGTGACCGGACGACCCGATGCGGCGACCGACCAGGCGCCGACGGCGACCGTGGCGATCACGACGTCCAGGAAGACGATGACCGAGTCGGTCCTGAGCACGGGCCCGGCGCCGGCGAGGATGGCCACGACCGGGAGCCAGAGGTCCGCCGAATCGACGCGCGTCGCCGGCGGCCTCACGAGCGGTATCGCGATGACGAGGGCGCTCACGACGATGAGGACGTTCAGCCCCAGCGCGAAGCCGTCGAGAAGGAGGTCGACGGCCAGGCCGACGATCAGGGCAAGGACGACGATCCGGCGCGCGATCGCTCGATCCATGAGGTCTCCCATCGTGCGGCTGACCGGCGTTGCTCGCGGTGACGAAGGGACGCGGCACCGGCGAGCCTTGTTGCGCGTCAGGGCGTTGGGTGTTGAACCTGGCGCGTCCAAACTCGGTACGCTCGATGGGAGCGGAATCACCTGAGGGCGCGTCCCTGGGTGACCGCCGGCGGACCCGACTTCGGGGGAGACGGGCAACCGACCAGGGTCACGGAGGGCAGATGCATGCCTGCGACCGACCGACTCCCATCTCGTAAACGCGGCCGCGTGCGCGCGCTGATCGTGGCGCTCGGCCTCCTTGCCGCAGCCTGCGGCGGAACCGCCGCCGGACCCGGTGGCGCCGGCCTGGCGCCAGTCGGCGAGGCTGGCGACGACAGCGGGGCAGCGCCGCCCGCCGAACCGAGTGCTCTTCCACAGGGCGGCAGTGGAGCGCAGGCGCCTCGCGACGACGCGAAGATCGTCCGGACCGGCACGATGCAGCTCCAGGTCAAGGACGTCGTCAAGGCCGTTGACGCGGCCCGCACGGCCGTCGTTGACGGTGGCGGCTACATCAGCGCCTCGCGCCAGTCGTCGACCGAGGACGGCGTCGTCGCAACCGTGACGTACCGCATCCCCGTCGACCGCTGGGAGCAGACGCTGAACCAGTTGCGGGGGCTCTCGATCAAGGTCCTCGACGAGCAGACCGATGCCGTTGAGGTCACCGGCCAGGTCGTCGACCTCGAGGCCCGGATCCGGAACCTGCAATCGAGCGAGCATGCGATGCAGGGCATCGCCGAGCAGGCGACCGCGATCAAGGACGTCCTCGCGGTCCAGGCCGAGCTCACGCGGCTGCGCGGCGAGATCGAGCAGCTCCAGGCCCAGCGAAACGACCTCACGGACCGGGCGGCGCTCGGGACGATGGCCGTGACGTTCGGCGTTGAAGTCGTCGCGGTGACCGAAGCGGCCAAGGGCTGGGATCCGGCAACGGAGGTCGACCAGGCCGCGGCGAGCCTCGTGAACGTGCTGCAGGCCGTCGCGACGGCCGGCATCTGGTTCGGGATCGTCTGGCTCCCGATCCTGCTCTTCCTCGCGGTCCTCGCGTTCGTGGGTCGCTTCGTGCTCCTGCGCTCCGGGCTCATCGCCCGGCGCCAGGACGTCGCCGCCAGCATCCCACCCGACGCGGCGGCTGGATGACCCTCACCCCAGAGCGCTATGACCGGATCGCGGACGGCTACGCCCGGTTCTGGGGTCCGATCATCGCGCCCTGGGGAATCCGCGTCCTCGACCTGATCGAGGCCGATGTCGCGGCCGGCGCTCGCGAGGTCCTCGACCTCGGGACGGGCACCGGCCGCGTCGCGCTCGAAGCCCTCAAGCGCTGGCCGTCCGTTCGGGTCACCGCGGCGGATCCGTCGGCAGGCATGCTCGCCGTCGCGAAGCGGCTGGCCGCCGACGAGCTCACGACAGCCCAGCGAAAGCGGCTGGAGCTGGTCGAAGCGTTCGGTGACAACCTCGGCGGCGCTGATGGCCGGTTCGACGCCGCCGTCTCGGCGTTCGTCCTCCAGCTCGTCCCGAGTCGCGCCCGCGTGCTGCGCGAGGTCCGCCGCGTCCTCCGCGGCGGCGGCCGGTTCGGGTACGTCAGCTGGCTCGCGGGTGAGCGGCGCTTCGAAGGCGACCGGATCCTCGACGACGTCCTCGACGAGGCGGGCTTCGATCCGCCGGCGCCGGACCCACGACCGGGTGACCTGCCGTCGGTTGAAGCGGCGACAGGCGGGATGCGCGCCGCGGGCTTCCGGAACGTGCGCGGGCATCGCGACGAGCTGGTCCAGCCGTGGACGGCAGCGAGCTACACGGAGTTCGTCACGCAGTTCGACGAAGCGGACACGTTCGAATCGATGACCACGCGCGAACGGCGTCACGCGATTGCGCGAATGCGCCGTGAGCTGGCGGCGCTGCCAGCGGACGAGCTGGCGATGCGCCTGCCGGTGGTCTACGCCACCGGCGTTCGAAGCTAGCCCTCGTCCTCCGACGATTCGGAGCTGCCACCGGATTCGCCGGCCGGAGCACCCTCGCCCTCGGCGGCGCCTTCGGCACCCTCCTCGCCTTCCTCGCCCTCGACGGCCGCAACCGGCTCCGGCTCCTCCTCGACTCGCGGCGGAGCGACCTTCGCGACGATCTCGTCGAGGTCGGTCAGCAGCGTGACGTCGTCGGGGATCGCGAGGTCGCGGACATGGATAGCGTCATCGAACGTCGCCAGCGGCGCGAGGTCGTAGGTGATCGACTGCGGAAGGTGGTCTGGCAGCGCCTTGATCCGGACGTTCTCTGTGACATGCAGGAGCGTGCCGCCGAGGTCCTCGATGGCCTCGGACCTGCCGGTCGCGACGAGCGGCACGTCGACCGTCAGCTCGTCCGTCATTCGAACGAGATACAGGTCCGCGTGGAGCATCCGGCCGGTGACGTGGTTGTGCTGGACCTCCTGGACGAGGATCGGCCGCGGCGCCTCGCCGTCGATCGTGAGGTCGATCAGCGTGTTCGGACCCGCGTGGCGCCGGAGCTGCTCGAACTCGTGCGTATCGAGCTGGACGTTCGTCGAGGGCTCGCCGCGGCCGTACACGACCGCGGGCAGCTGGCCGGCGCTGCGCAGACGCGCGACGTGCTTGCCGGTGATCGTGCGGGGCGAAGCCTTGAGGCTGGGTCGGGCGGTGGCCATGAGTGGGCGGCTCCGTTGAACAACGCCCCGCGATCCGCGGAGCGTGAGATCTCGATGTGGAGGCGAGAGGTTACCACGATGGGCCGCCGATCCGGCCGCAACGGAGCCCCGGTGTAGGATCGCGCTCCCATGAGCGCCACGATCCTGATCGTCGAGGACGAGCACGCCGTTGCGCGCGGAATCCAGTACGCGCTCCAGCAGGAGTGCTACGAGGTCACGGTCGCGCGCTCCGGTGAGGAGGCGCTCGAGATCGGCCCGGGCCTGGCGCCGGACCTCGTCCTGCTGGACGTGCGGCTGCCGGGCATCGACGGGTTCGAGGTCCTGCGGCGGCTGCGAGGGCTCGGCTCGCGGGCGCCCGTCCTCATGCTCACGGCCCGCGACGACGAGTTCGACAAGGTCATCGGCCTCGAGCTTGGTGCCGACGATTACGTCACGAAGCCGTTCGGGCTCCGCGAGCTCCTCAGCCGCGTCAAGGCGCTCCTTCGCCGCGCCTACGGCGACCTCGCCGATGCCGGCGGTGGCCGCGTGCTGCGGCACGGTGACCTCGTCGTCGACCTCGAGCGGCGGCGCGTCCAGCGCGGCAATCGACGGATCAGCCTCACGCCAACGGAGTTCGAGATCCTTCGCCATCTCGCCAGCCGGCCGGGCCGCGTCTACACCCGGGCCGAGCTCCTGGAGCTGCTGCGCGACTACGAGGCGCTCGACCAGGACGAGAAGACGATCAACGTCCACGTCAGCCACCTCCGCGACAAGCTCGAGGACGACCCGTCGCAGCCGCGCTTCGTCATGACGATCCGCGGCGTCGGGTATGCCTTTGCCGAGCGCTGACGGGGCGCCAGGTTCGGGCGGCCCCGCTCGCTTGATCGGGACACTGGCGATGCGCGCCCGGCGCCTGGCGCCGCGGACGTTCCAGGGCCGCCTGACGCTGGCCTTCGTGGGTGTCGTCGCGGTGACGCTGGCGCTCGTGTCGCTCCTCGTCATCAACCGCCTCGGTGACTACTTCGACCAGCAGCAGCGCGCCGAGCTGCAGGCGCGCAGCCTGACCGTCGCCGAATACGTCGCGGGTGTCGCCGAGGACGCGAGCGGCTTCCGGCCCGTCGTCGGGTTCGATGGCGTCGTCGATCCTGCCGTCGCCGCGGAGCTGAGCCAGGCGAACCAGGCCCGGATCCTGGCCGATCGGCTCGGCCAGGCCGAGGTCGACATCTCGATTGGGACGCTCGTCAACGGCACGTTCAAGCCGGCGTCCGGCGGCCAGTTCCACGTCAACCACGAAGCGGCGCCACAACGCGGACAGCTGCGCGAATCCCTCGTCGGCCCCGCAGTTCAGTTCGGCGTGACGTCGCCGTTCGTGCCGTACGTCGTCCAGGTCACGCTCTCGAACCCGTACACGTTCCGCGCGACCGCGGTGGCCAACGTCACCGGTCTGCTCGCGATCATCGGCCTCATCGCGCTCGGCATCTCGGTCGTCGTTGCGGCCGGCCTCGCGCGCCGGTTCACCGTTCCGCTGCGCCGCCTGACGGAGGCCAGCCGCGGCCTCGCCGAAGGCGACCTGAGCCGGCGCGTTCCGGGCGGCGTGGTGCGGGCCGGCCCGGCGGAGATCACCGAGCTGGCGGTCGCGTTCAACACGATGGCGGCGCGCGTCGAGGAGGCGGTCGAGCTCATCCGGCGCGACCGTGACCGCAGCCGCGACTTCCTCGCCGACGTGTCGCACGAGCTGCGGACACCGATCGCCGCGCTGCGGACGTTCAACGAGCTCCTCCGCGAGCGTGCGGGCTCGGACCCGGCTGCACGAACGGAATTCCTCGAGTCGAGCGCTGGCCAGATCGAGCGGCTCGACTGGCTCGCCCAGAACCTGCTCGAGCTCTCGAAGCTCGATTCGGGCCTCGTGCTCCTCGACCTCCGGCCGGACGACCTGCGGGCGACCGTCGAACAGGCGGTCCAGCAGGCGGCTGCGATGGCCGAACGCCGGGAGATCGAGCTGGCGGTCCACCTGCCCGACGCACCGATCCGGATTCGCCACGATGCCGTCCGGATCGGCCAGGTCGTCACGAACCTCGTCGCGAATGGCATCAAGTTCACATCACGCGGCGGCCGTGTCGGCGTCGAGGTGCGGCAGCAGAAGGACGGCGCCCGGATCGTGGTGACGGATACCGGCGTTGGGATCGACGCCCAGGAGCTGCCGCACATCTTCGAACGCTTCTACCGCGGCTCGCAGGCGTCCGAGGCGCGCGGCTCGGGCAGCGGCCTCGGCCTCGCGATCGTCCACTCGATCGTCGACATGCACGGTGGCAACGTTGTCGTGGAGAGCCGCGTTGGCGGCGGGTCGACCTTCAGCGTCTGGCTCCCGCGGGATCCGCGGGCAGCGACCGCGACGCAGCCGACGGGCACGGCCCAGGCCGCGGACGTGCCGGCTCCTGGCGAGCCGCCAGCCGCCGAGGAACCCGACGCCACCGAAGACGACGCCCCGATCGTGGCGGATTCTTATCCGAGACCGGTCACCGACCTGAACGTCGAGCCGCGAACGTAGAGGGCGACAGCGCCCCATCCAGTCTTGCGAGGCCCCCCGAACCCCATGACCGACCCGCTCGAACCCCAGAACGTGTCTTCCGACGCCGATGCCACGGCGCCGGAGGCGCCCGCCACGTATTCGCCGAGCGCCGACGTCCGACCTGGCTGGGCGTCAGACACGACGACGCGATGGCCGGCGACCACGGCGATCGCCGCCCAGCCCGTCGAGACCGCGCCCGTCCAGGCCACCGACCGACCGGGCCGCCAGTCCGGGCTGGGGACGCTGCTCGTGGTCGCGCTCCTTTCGGCGATGCTCGCGTCCGGCGGCACGTTCCTCGGGCTCTCGAGCGCCGGCCTGCTCAACGGACGCGGCGGCGGCGCGAACAACCCGGTTGACAGTGCCCGCGCCAGCGGCCAGCCGGTGACCATCGACGAGTCGTCGGCGGTCATCGATGCGGCGGCGAAGGTCGGCCCGGCGGTCGTCCGGATCCTCGTCGGCGGCGTGAACCCGGACGTGACCGGCGAGATCCCAACGGAGGGCATCGGCTCGGGGCTCATCTATGACGCGGACGGCTGGATCCTGACGAACCGCCACGTCGTCCGCGATTCCAGCGGCCAGCTGGCCGACAGCCTCACGGTCGAGCTGAAGGACGGCCGTCGGTTCGATGGCCGGATCTACGGCGTCGACACCCTCACCGACCTCGCGATCGTGAAGATCGACGTCGATACTGACCTCCCGACCGCGGCGATCGGCTTCTCGTCTGAGCTCAAGGTCGGGCAGCTCGCGATTGCCATCGGCAGCCCGCTCGGGACCTACTCGAACACGGTGACGAGCGGCATCATCTCGGCGACCGGGCGAACGGTCGACGTTGACGGCACGACCCGGCTGACGAACCTCATCCAGACCGATGCCGCGATCAACCCCGGCAACAGCGGCGGCCCGCTCATCGATGCGGCCGGCAACGTCATCGGCATCAACACGGCCGTGGCGCGCGACTCGAACGGCATCGGCTTCGCGATCCCGATCGACCTCGCCCGCCCGATCATGCAGCAGGCCCTCGCCGGCGAGGAGCTGAGCCGGCCGTACATCGGCATCCGGTACGAGGCGATCAATGTCCAGGTCAAGGAGCGCGAGCACCTGACCGTTGACAGGGGCGCGCTCATCGGGCCCTCGCAGAACGCGGCTGGCGAGACGCTGCCGGGCATCATCCCGGACGGCCCGGCCGAGAAGGCCGGCCTCAAGGAAGGCGACATCGTGGTCGCGATCAACGACCGGACGATCGACACGGAGCACCCGCTGGACGCCACGCTGGCGGGCTTTGCGCCTGGCCAGACCGTCGACCTGCACATCCTGCGCGACGGTGCATCGCTGGTCATCAAGGTCACGCTGGGGACGCGGCCGCCGACGCTGACCCCCTAGTCGGCGCTCAGCGTCGGGTCCGCCGGGCCGCCTCCGGTCATCCGCCGCCACAGCCTCGCCAGGCGGCGGACGCCGGGCTCGACCGCGTGATCGGCGATCGCGCCGTAGCCGAACACGAGCGCTCCGCGACCGTCCGGCGCGCCGCCACTTCCGGGTGACACGCCGCCGATGCCGATTCCGACCCCCGCCGCGGCGGCCACGAGGGCATCTGAATCGATGCCGGGCGGCAGCCAGGTCAGGATGTGAAGCCCGGCGGCGGCGCCCACGGGCTTGAGCTCCGGCAGGTGGCGGGCCAGCGTCGCGATCAGGTGGTCGCGGCGGTGGCGGTAGATCGGCCGCATCCGCCGCAGGTGGCGATCCAGGTCGCCGCGGGCGATGAAGTCGGCGAACGCCAGCTGGTCGATGACCGGTGAGCCATGGTCGAGGATCTTCTTGAGCGCCGTGATCCTGTCGGCCATCGATTGCGGAGCGGCGAACCAGCCGAGCCGCAGCCCCGGAGCGAGCAGCTTGCTCGCCGAACCGGTGTAGATCACGCGCTCCGGTCGCAGGCCCTGCAACGCGCCGATCGGCTGGCGGTCGTAGCGGTACTCCGCGTCGTAGTCGTCCTCGATGATCATCGCGCCCCGACGGTCGGCCCAGGCGAGGAGGGCGGCGCGTCGATCCGGGGACAGCACGCGACCGGTCGGGTACTGGTGCGCGGGCGTGACGAGCACGGCGCCGACCCGGGCGCGGTTCAGCCGGTCGACGCGCAGGCCGTCGCCATCGACCGGGATGTCGACGACGTCCAAACCCGCGGTCGAGATGATCGTTCGCGCGTCGCCGAGCGTCGGGTCCTCGACGCCGAACCGGCGGACGCCCGACCCGCGCATCACCGACGCGACCAGGTACAACCCCTGGCCGAAGCCCGAGGTGATGACCATGCCATCCGGGTGGATGGCCGTGCCACGGGCGCGGTTGAGGTGGGCCGCGAGCTCGCTCCTGAGCTCCGGCAGGCCACGCCCGTCGAGGTAGGTCAGCTGGGCGGCCGGCGCGCTGCCGAGTGACCGGCGAACGGCCCGAACCCAGGCCTCCCGCGGGAATGCCTCGAGATCCGGGCGTCCGGGCTGGAAGTCGAATTCGAACGTTTGCGCCGCCGCCGCCGACCGCCGCGCCGCGACGCGGATCGGGCGGCGGGCGACCCGAGTCTTGCCGCCTGGGCGGCTCGAGACATAGCCCTCCGCAGCGAGCTGCTCGTAGGCCTCGACCACGAGGCCACGAGAGACCCGCAACTCGCGCGCCAGGACGCGCGTCGAGGGCAGCGCGGAGCCGGCCCTGAGCCGGCCTTCGCGGACCGCGTCGCGCAGCGAACGCTCGAGCTGGCGGTGCATCGACTCTGAGGCGTCTCGATCGATCGTGATGAGCAAATCGGGTGCGGAACTGGTCCTCGCTCTTGGCATCGAAGCGGACCTTATCAGAGGACCAGGTCTCAGGCATGATTCGGCCTGTCAACCGAAGACGGAAGACACAGATCGGAGCCTCATCTCATGGAACTCATCGTCGTCGTCAGCGCCATCTTCAGCGGGCTTGCGGGCTTTGGCCTCCTCGCCGCTCGGTACGGGTTCGACTCTCGCGAGACCATCGACCGGGACCCCGGCCGGACCTTCACCCCGCGTTTCGTCTAGTGGCAGCCAGCCTCGAGCCCGCCGCCTGGCGGGCCTTCGAAGCCGCCGCTCCCGACCTCGCCGCCGAAGGGCGGACGCTCCTCCAACGAGAGGGTCGGGACGGCGGCTTTCTCGTGACCGTCCGCGGAGACGCGGCGCCCCGGATCCATCCGGTCAGCGTCGGGATCGTGAACGGCGGCCTCTATGTCTTCGTCCTGCCGTCGGCGAAGCGCACGGACCTCGAGCAGGACGGCCGCTTCGCCTTCCACGCTCACCTCGATCCCAACGTGCCCGGTGAGTTCTCCATCCGCGGTCGCGCCATCCTCGTCACGGACCGCGCGACCCGCGACACGGTCGCTGCTGCGTGGTCCTTCGAGCCCGACGACACGTACGCGCTGTTCGAGCTCCGGATCCTGACCGCGGTGGTCGGTCGCCGCGCCTCGGCTGACGATTGGCCGCCGGCCTACGAGACCTGGTCCGCCGCCCGAGCCTAGGTCCGCGACCGGCGAATTTCCACGCTCGCGTGATCGAGCGGCGCGACGAGCTTCACCTCCGGCTTCCGAACCCGGACGACGATGCCGGCGACGGCCGGGAACCGCGCCATGACCTCGCCCGCAATCCTCTCGGCGAGCGTCTCGATCAGATCGACCGACGGGCCGCCCAGGACCTCCGCCACGACCTTCGCAACCAGGCCGTAGTCGGCCGTCAGGTCGAGATCGTCGGATCGCCCGGCCGGCGCGAGATCCAGCTCCAGCTCGACGTCAACCTCGAACCGCTGCGCGGTCGTCTTCTCATGGCCGTGGACGCCGTGCTTCGCGTCGAATCGCAGGTTCGTGATGATCACTCGATCGGTCATGGCCGGTCGCCTTCGCCGGGCCAGGTCCCACGGACGATCGCGTCGGCCATCCGTGCGACGCGGACGTTCGGACGCACGTCATGGACGCGAACGATGTCGGCGCCGGCCGCAACGGCAAGGGCCGTGGTCGCGAGCGTGGCTTCGAGCCGCTGGTCGGCCGGCAGGTCGAGGACCTTTCCGAGCGTGCTCTTCCGTGACGTCCCAAGAAGGATCGGGCGGCCCAGCAGCCGCAGCGCGCCCAGGTCGCGCAGCAGCGCGAGGTTGTGCTGGGGCGCCTTGCCGAAGCCGAAGCCGGGGTCGACCACGATGTCGGTCCATCGGACACCCACGCGGACCGCGCGCTCGATGGCCCGCTGGAGGTCGGCCAGGATCTCCGGGATGAGGTTCGTGTAGCGGGCCTCGTCGCGATTGTGCATGAGCACGACGGGGACACCGCGCTCCCCGGCGAGCTCGGCCAGACGGCCGTCCTCCGCGACCCCCCAGGTGTCGTTGACGACGTCCGCGCCGGCGTCGAGTGCTGCCGCCGCGACCGCCGGCTTCGTCGTGTCGATCGAGATCGGCGTATCCGGCAGCGCTCGCCGCAGCTCGGTGATGACCGGCACGACGCGTCGCGCTTCCTCGTCCGCGGGAACGTCCTCGTGGCCGGGACGGGTGGACTCACCGCCAACGTCGAGGATGTCCGCGCCCTCGGCGACCATGTCCCGGCCCAGCGCGACCGCCGCCGCGACCGCGTCCCCGCCGGCCGCGAGGAGGCCGTCGCCGGAGAACGAATCCGGGGTGACGTTGAGGATGCCCATGACGTACGTCCGCGAGCCCCAGTCGAATGTGCGAGCGCCGAGGCGCGTCGAACCGAGCGGGCCGGGCAGTCCGGTCGTCGCACCAGAGGGCACGGCGAACGACGGCGTCGCGGCACCTCCGCCGGCGCGCTCGTCTGCGCGCACGACGCCGACGTTCGGTTTGCGTTCCTGGGTCATCGAAGCTGGGGCTCCTCCGGGTCCTCGAGCAGCGGGTCGTGGACGAGTCTTGCACGGACGTGGCCAACGAGATAGAGGGAGCCGGCGACGACCACGGGACCGGGCGCCGTGTCGAGCGCGCGGGCCAGCGCTGCGTCAGGGTCCTCGACAGCGGTGACGTCGGTGGCCAGCCCGCGCCGAGCAGCCGCCGCCTGCCAGCGTGCGGCCAGCGCATGGGCCGGCAGCGCTCGTTCGAGGTCGAGCGCCGTGCAGATCACCCGCGCGCCGGCAAGGGCCGTTGATCCGAGCACCGCGTCGGCGATCCCGTCAACGTCCTTGTCCGCCATCGTCGCGACGACGAGCGTCAGCGGTGCCGTTGGATCGGCCTCGCCGTCGCGGCCGCGCAGAAACGCCCGCAGATCGTCAAGCGCTTCGCCGAGCGCGGCCGCGCCCGCTGGGTTGTGGGCGCCGTCGAGCAGGACGTCACGACCGTCGACCGTAACGAGCTCCAGGCGACCCGGCCACGTCGCCGCCTCGTAGCCGGCTCGGCGCGCGTCATCTGGAACGGTCGCGATGCCGGCCTCGGCCAGCGCGTCCAGCGTGGCCTCGGCCACGGCGACGTTTGCCGCCTGATGCCTGCCACGCAGGCCAACCCGCGTCCGACCGAGCCGTGGCAGCTGGACGACGATCCCGTCGCGGTCGACGCCGACCAGCGGCCCCGCGCGCACCTCGGTCAGCGGCACGCCCAGCCGCCGTGCCCGGCGCCGGATCACCGGCAGCGCCTCGTTCGTTGCCCCGGTCACGGCGAGGTCGCCGCGCACGATGATCGCGGCCTTCTCGCGCGCGATGAGCGGGATCGTTGCGCCGAGACGATCCATGTGGTCGAGATCGACGTTCGTGACCACCGCGACGCCGCCATCCCAGGCGTGGGTTGCGTCGAGCCGCCCGCCGAGGCCCACTTCGACGACCGCGAGATCCACCGCGGAGTCGGCGAACCAGCGGTAGATCATCGCCGTCAGGAGCTCGAACTCAGTTGGCTCGCCGAGCCGCCGGGAGACACGATCCGCGAGCGGCAGGACCGCCTCGACGAGCGCCGCGAACGTGCGCCCGTCGATCGGCCGGCCGCCGATCTGGAGACGCTCCCGATACGAGACGAGATGCGGCTTCGGGGTCTCGCCGGCCCGGTAGCCGGCCGCGCGGAGCGCACTGCTGACGAGCGCGAGCACGCTGCCCTTGCCGTTCGTGCCCGCGACCAGCGCGCCGCGGAAGGCCTGCTCCGGGTTCCCAAGCTCCCGCAGCAGCGCCCTCGTGCGCCCGAGACCCAGCCGGATCCCGAAGCGGCCGCGGTCTGTCAGCGCCGCAACGGCGGCGGCGTACGTCAGCACGGCGTCAGTGCCTCACCCTGCCCAGCCGCCGGCTCAGCCGCGGCCGCCCTAGCCGTGCTGACTTGTCAGGTCTTCCTCGTAGAAGACGCACTGATTGAAGCGCGGCGAGAGGCAGACGTCGTTGACATAGCCCTGCTCGAGGTGGACGCCGCCGCGAAGCTGGCAGCGCGAGATCGTCGACTCCTGGCGGACGAGTGCCTTGAGCAGGTGTGGCGCCTGGATCGGGATGGCGCCACGCGTACCGGTCATGAAGAAGTGCGGGCAGACGTTCCGCCGGAGGTTCGGAAAGCCGAAGCCCGGCGGCACCCGCGAGGGCGCCTGCCGAACACCGAGGCCGGGTGGCGGTCCGGGATACGGCGCGATCGGGCCGGGCGGGTTGACGGGGAGCGGCGACGCTGCGGAGCGTGCGATCGGGGCCAGGCCGAACGGTGGGCGTCCATCCGGTCGGGCCGGTCGCCCCGTCTTGGGATCGCGCGCCTGCAACCTCTCCCCTTCTCTACGGCGAAACGGCTCACCCCGCTCCGCTCCGATCCAAAGCGTACATCGCACGACCACGAATCCGCGGAAGCTGCTGCATCCATGCGACGATATGCCCCGATGACCTCGCGCCGCTCGGATCGGTCGTCTCACGTCCGCCCCCGCCCACCGTCCGGACGGCGTCCCGAACCGAAGAAGATTCCGCTCAAGACGCCGCAGCGCTATCGCTCGACCGTTCTCCGGCACGAGCGGGCGAAGCGCGGGCTGCCGTTTCCGGCGCGCGTGCTCCTCGGTGTCGCCGTCGCCGCGCTCGGGATCGTCGTCTTCGCGGCCGCCACCGGCGGCATCGGTGCCCTCGTCGGCGTGCTCGGCCACTCGTTCAGCGGCTTCTTCAACACCATCCTCGCGACGCCGTCGCCTTCGCCGACGGCGGTGCTCGTAGCGGACTCGCCGCTCATCAAACCGCCGACCGAGCCGTACACGAACAGCCCGACGATCGACCTCGAGATGACGCTCCCGAGCGACATCGTCGGTGATCCGAGCGCCGAGGTGCGCGTCTATCTCGCGCTCGAGGGCCTGTCGCCAGCGCCGATCGACCAGAAGCCGGTCGGGGCAACGCCGACGATGATCTTTCCCGTCACACTGACCCCCGGTCGCAACGACTTCACCGCGACGATCATCGATGGCGACACCGAATCCGAAGCGTCGCCGATCGTCACCTTCATCCTCGACACGGAGCCGCCACCCATCCACATCACATCACCCGCCGAGGGTGCGACGGTGAACGCCGACACCGTCGCCATCCAGGGCACGACGCAGGGGCGCTCGTCGATCGGCGCGCGCAACGAGGCGAACGGCTTCTCCATCGTCGGCTCGGCCGAATCTGACGGTTCGTTCGCGATCAGCCTGCCGCTCGAGCCGGGTCCGAATGCCGTCCGGATCACGATCACGGATCCCGCCGGGAATGTCGCGGAAGCGGTGCTCAACTCCGTCCGCGGCTCCGGCACCCTGGCCGCTTCGCTGTCGGCATCGGCCTACCGGATCTCGGCAGCGCGCCTGCCGGCAACCATCCAGCTTGCCGTCCTCGTCACGAACCCGGACGGCCAGCCGCTTGCTGGCGCGTCCGTCACGTTCAGCCTGACCGTGCCCGGCATCCCGCCGATCACGTTCGACACGACGACGGGCGGCGATGGCCGCGCGGCCTTCTCGACGACCCTGCCGAAAGACGTCACGCCGGGAGCCGGCCAGGCAACCGTGCTCGTCACGACCACGGAATTCGGGGCGACGTCCGACCAGGTCGGGATCACGATCGTTCCCTGACCCGGTCGAGGAGCATCCGCGAAGCTATGAAGCAGCCCATTCCAAGACGTCCGACCGAGGCAGCGCATTGACGGTCGGAATTCTCCGATCCGTCTGGGAGGAGAGTCGCGCTGAACAGCGGTTCTGCCGATCGGAGCCGCCACCCGGAAGCCGACCGTGGATGGTCCTCACTGGATCGAGGAAGCCGCCCAAGCCACGAGGAGCGGTCGAGCCCAGAGCTCGGCGGGTCAACACGTGTGCTAGGGACCGTTGCACCAACCATGACCGCCTCTGGCAGACCCCTGTTTGGCGGTGAACTGCGTGGCTCCTACGCCATACTGGAGGGGAGTATTCGAGGTCCCAACACAGCGTGAGAAACTATCCACGCTCCACAACGTAGCTGGACGATTGATGCGATCGTCTGCCCGGCTGTGCGAGTCCAATACAACCCGAGTCGCGGCCTTATGTCGTTTGCCTTCGCCACTAAGCTCGGACGCTAGGCCGATGGCCTTCAGCGATGGACCACCGGCGAGGCGAAGGAGCCGAGACCAGCAAACAGGGTCGGGACGAGCAGATTCAATGTAGGGAGCCAGGGCCATGACTCGCCGACGCTCGCACTTCTCTCGCATCAGCCTCGCAACGATCCTCGCCATCGCAATCTTCTCAGTCACCGCCGGAGCCACCTACGCTCATAGCACCGGGTCACCTCACTGGTTTGGGGACTGCGACGCTGGCAACGCCTCATACAATGCGACCGGACACCTGGTCCGAACCAAACCAGCAATCTACGGCGCGAAAGCACGCGCAGTCATTCGCGAACTCCGATCCTGCACCAATCCGAACGACTCGCTGAAAGAAGGTTTCTCAGCGGTACTTCCGGCCAACATCCAGGGCAGTAGTGGTCTATTGGCTCAGCTCGGCTACGCCTACGTCGATTGCGTCGACAACACGATTCTGCCGTGCCTCGACTTCATGCCAGACTCGATCAGGGAATTCGTGTGGACGCCCAACTCGAACGGGAACGGTGTCTTTCGACCTGCGACTTGGTACGACTTCAACAACGATGGCACACACGATCGTCCAATCCTGAACCACGAGTACGAGTTCAGCGTGGCTTATCTCGGGCCAACGGGCGACAAGTATTGGTCGTACTGCATTAAGGACTTGTCCGCCAACACGCCGACCGACTGCACCAGTAACGACGCAACAAATGCCGGGACCCAGAGCTGGTACGGCTACGAGATCTTCAACGACGCCTCCCAGATCGGTCAGTCACGTGGCGGTCCGCCGATCAACCTGTACTACATGGGCTACCGCCTCACCCAAGGCGGCACGTACCAAATCCTGACAGACGACGCGACGTGCTCTTGGGCCCATAACACCCCGTCGTGGGCGACCTGCGAAGTCCTTCAGAGCCCACCGTTAGGCGAAGGGCTCAACGTGTGGACTTGGCTACATTCCTGAGAGCGACAACCAGAACAGCCAGACCTACCAGGACACTGGCTGCGGCTTGCGCCCACGGGGCGAAGAACGGCCGACAGACTCTATGCACGTAGTCGAGCCGCACGCCGACGTCACAAACCTGCTGGCCTTGCATCCACCAATAGATGCCCGCGCCAACAGCCATCGCGATGAGCACGCCAAGCGCTCTCGAAGTAGCAGACCTCACTATTGGCCTCGTGGACGAACAACGATTCGCCCGAGCATACATCTCGCTGAAACCCCCCTCCTGCGCGACGCCCACACGTCCTAAGCGGGATGGGGTTCCCAATCCCGCAGCGTCTTGTGACGCTGCGCGCGGCGCGTCCTTGTGTCACGGCGCGGCCGAGCCGACGAATCGCATCGCAGCTACCATCGGGCCGTGACAGTGTGGCGCTGCCCGCATTGCGCTACTCCGCAACCAGAGACATCGCGCTGCTGGGTATGCAAGCGCTCCTCGACAAGCTGCAGCACGTGCCGCAATTTCAGGCGTTCCGTTGCGGTCCAGTTCAGCTATTGCGGCCTCGAACCCCGTCGACTGCCGCTCATCGGCGACGAGATCCGTGCCTGCTGGGAGCCGACCGAGTCAGTCGCCGAGGAGCTGCCCGCCGAGGTTGGTGAAGGTGCAGTCGCTCGGACGTTCGATTTTGTGCCCGTCGGAGAGTTGCTGCCGGTCGCAGCCGACGTCGCGGATCCAGACGTGCGATCGAGCCTCTGGGGGGCACCGGCCGAGCACTGAGCTCAGGCGACCCGCGCCCTCATACGCTCGGGCTTGGTTCGGGCGGCGCAGATGGCGGCGGAGTCGGTGACGGCGGCGGCGGGGTCGGGGTGGGCGTCGGCGGCGGGGTCGGTTGAGGGGTCGGGGTTGGCGCAGGGGTGGGCGTCGGGGTCGGGGTTGGCGTCGGGCTCGGTGACGGCTCGGGGCCTTTCGAGACCACGTAGTCGATCGCGATGCCAGTCGTCGCCGTGAGGCCGGCATGAGGGTCCTGGTCGATGACCGACCCGATCGGGACGAGCGGATGGAACTCCTCGGTCCGGTTGCCCGCGACGAATCCGGCCTGGACGATCAGCGTGAGGGCCTCGGATTCGGTTTTCAGGTGGAGGTCTGGCACCGTCGCGGTCTGGGCGCCCTGGGCGAGCGTGAGCTTGACCGTCGAGCCGAGGTCGGCGTTCTCTCCGGCGGCCGGATCCTGGCTCAGCACGGTGTCGACCGGCTTGTCGGATTGCTCGAAGGCCGTGCGCTCGACCTGCAGGCCGACGGCTTCGGCCGCGCGCTCCGCGTCGTCGAATGTCATGTCGACGAGGTTCGGGACCTCGACCTGGTCCGGTCCGGGTGTCTCGTTGGGGCCACCACCAGCGAGGAACTGGAACGCGAGGTAGCCGGCGACCGCGAGGATCGCCAGCGCGAGGATCGCCGAGATCCATAGCCAGCGGTTGCTGCGGCTGTCATCGTCGTCATCACGGACGACGCGATAGCGCGACGACGTGCTCGCCCCGGAGTCCGCATACGCGTCGTCGGCATAGGGGACGCGGGGGACGTTCGGGCGCGCGATCGCCTCGGCCACGGTCGCCGGACCGGACGGGCCGGGTACCCCACCCGGAGCGCCTGCCGCTCGCAACGCCGAGCTCGCGCCCGCCGCCCCGATCGCTGCGCCTTCCTCCGCGCCGAGCGCCGCACCGGCAACCGCGCTGATCCCGGTCGCCCCTGCGGCGACACCGCCGGCAGCCGCTGCGGCGCGGTCCTCGGCGATGAACCGCTCGAGGGCCTCGACCATGGCCATCGCGTTCGCGAAGCGATCCTCGGGCTTCTGGGCGAGCGCCTTGCGGTCGATCGCCTCGAGGATCGGCGGGATCGCGGAGCGAACCGAGGACGGGCTCGGTACCGGGCCCGTCAGGCGCGCGGTCGCGATCGCGGCGGCGGTGTCGCCCTCCCATGGCCGGCGGCCGGTGAGCAGCTCGTAGAGGACGATCCCGAGGCTGTAGATGTCTGAGGGTGGGCCGGCCGGTTCGCCG
>Ga0114129_10001308_pt1 | contig 33262 bp, 32 predicted proteins | sample RhiMetdeltSRZDD1_FD_80071 | JGI IMG/M metagenome (GOLD analysis project Ga0114129, IMG submission 80071) | Populus rhizosphere microbial communities from Tennessee, USA - Rhizosphere MetaG P. deltoides SRZDD1 (version 2) (version 2) | ecosystem: Host-associated > Plants > Roots > Rhizosphere >...
GAGGCGCCGGGCGGATCGCTCGCCGGTCCGCGACGCGAATCCGAAGGCGACCGCAGCGGCCAGCACCGACTCGAGCCCGAACAACGGCAACCACGACTCGCGCAGGACGGGCATCGGGCCTCGATAGGCGGCGCTGCCGCCCACCACGAACCACGACACGGCGACGGTCAGGCCGAGGGCCAGCGTCAGGATCGCGATCGAGGCCCAGGTGGGCTGGAGCGCGGTTCGGATCCGAGCAGCGGCGCCAGGGGTCATCACGTCTCCAGGAGCGTATGCCACGACTTTGCCGAATAGATGGCCCGCGCCGATCGAATGTTTCGCGGCGGATTCGACGGGGAGCGGCGAAGATGAGGTCGATGCCGACCCGTCGAACGCAGACGCTGGGCCTCGGGATCGCGGGCGTCGTCGTGTTCGTCGGCGGATTCGCGTTTGCCGCGTCGCGCCCGGATTCGAACGAGCCACCGTCGGCTTCGGACGGGAGCCCGAGCGCGGCGGTGTCGCCCGAGCCGCCGACCCCAGCGCCGTCGAGCGAGCTCACGACCGATCCGATGCGGCCGCATGGCGACGGCATGGGCGGGCTCGGCGTTACGCCGCGGACCGAGATCCGAGCCGGCCACGTCGATCGTTCGACCCTTGCGATGACGGCGACGTACGACGCTGACGTCCGGCTCGAGGTTCGAACCGGGAAGCTGCACGTGACGGCGACGATCGTGGCCCGCAACGATGACCCCGAGCCGATCGACCGGCTCGAGCTGAACACGCTCGCGACCGTGCTCGCGGCCACCACGCTCGAGGGCGTGACCGTTGACGGCGAGGCAGTCGATGCGTCGGTCGACGGCCAGACGATCTTTGTCCCGCTTGGCGGCATCCTGCCGGCCGGTGGGCAGGTCCGCGTGACCGTCGCCTACGCTTCGGCGATCGACGACCGGACGGATGGCCAGCAGTGGCTCTTCGCCCGGGCCGGTGGCTACGTGGAGCTGTACCGCTGGCTGCCGTGGGTGAGTCGCGCGATCCGCTGGCCGCATCCGGTCGGCGAGGCGTACGTGACGCCGGTGAGCCCGGCTGTTCGGGTCCGGCTGCGGACGAACCGGGCGGTGGTCGTCGGTTCAACAGGCGTCCAGGTCACCGGCGATCCAGGCGTCGCGGGCACCGACATCACGCTGCGCGCGACCGACGTTCGAGACTTCAACCTGATCGTGGCCGAGGACTACCGCGTCGCGACGGCCGACGTCGACGGCGTCGCGGTCCGCGTCCTGACGCGACCCGGCGGACTGTCCGCGAACACGCTCATGGACCACGCCCGTCGGTCGCTCCCGGCGTACGGCGCCAACCTCGTCCCGTATCCCTACCCGTCGCTGACGATCGCCGAGTCCGCCGGCGCCTACGGGATGGAGTCGCCGGCGCTCGTCTGGATCCCGCGCAGCTTCTCGACCGCGGACATGCGCTACACCGTGCCGCACGAGATCGCCCATCAGTGGTTCTACAGCCTCGTCGGCAACGACCAGGCCGCGGACCCATTCGCGGACGAGGCGATGGGCGACTTCATGGCCCGCGATCTGATGGGCCTCCTGCGGCCCTCTCGATGCGCGTTCGATCACGCGGACGGCACCGTCTTCGACTACGAGGGGCCGTGCTACTTCGAGACCGTCTACGTCCGCGGCAGCCAGCTCTTCGAGTCGATCCGCCATGACATGGGCAGCGACGCCTTCTGGGCTGCGGTTCGCGGCTACGTGGAGTCGTATCGCAACAAGATCGGGTCAACGCGGGCGCTGTTCGACGCGCTTGACGCAGCCACTCCGCTGAACCTCAGGCCGCGGATCGAGGCGCTGCTGCCGTCGGTGTACTAGGCGGCCCGCCACGACCGGTGCGTATCGCCGTGGTCGTCTGATGAACATCCAGGCGGCAACGACGGCCATAAGACCCTCGACGGGCCTGCACGAGGCCTGATCTGCCCGTCGCTCGTGCATGAGACTGGCACACGGGGCCACGTCGAACGGGCTAGTCGGCCTCCTAAGCCAGGAAATGATCATGTGACGATCACCGGTTGGGTTTAGGGCCTGGCGACGGGCCTTCCGTGCGACGCGCAGCAATACGGGCCGCGAAGCGGCGCCTGCTATCGTGCGGCCGATGGACCTCCGCGCGGCCTGGCTCGGCCGGATCGGCTACCGCGAGGCGTGGGCCCTCCAGAAACGCCTGGTCGACGAACGAGCCGAGGGACGCATCCCCGATACGCTGCTGCTCCTCGAGCACGACGCCGTCCTGACGCTCGGGCGGCAGGCCGACGAGTCGCATGTCCTCGCATCGCATCGCGAGCTCAGGAAGCGCGGCATTGAGGTCATCCGCGTCGAGCGGGGTGGGGAAGTCACGTACCACGGGCCCGGCCAGCTCGTCGCCTATCCGATCCTCAGGCTTGGTGACCGAGGCCTCCTCGTTCGGCCGCTCGTGCGAGCGCTCGAAGAGGCGATGATCGCGACCTGCGCGGCAAACGGCGTGAGCGCATATGCCCGTGACGGCCATCCGGGCTGCTGGATCGATGGCCGGGCCGGCGGACCGCCGCACAAGATTGGCGCCCTCGGCCTCCGCGTTGAACGCGGCGTCACGTATCACGGGATCGCGCTGAACGTGGATCCGGACCTGCGCGACTTCGAGCTCATCGACGCCTGCGGCGAACCGGGCACGATTTCGACATCGATCGCCGAGGCGCTCGGCCGCAGTGCCGAGCCGCCGAGCACGGAGCACGTCGAGCGGGCGGGCTGGACATTCGCCAACGCGTTCGGGGCCCAGCTCAACGCGGCGATCGAAGCCATCGATCGCGGTGTCCTCGAAGCGGACGCGGCGCCGGCCGCGGTCGCCGCGGTCGCCGGCTGACGCATGGCCGCCGGCCTGTTCGAGCTTCGAAAGGACCCGATCACCGGTTGGTGGGTCGCCACGATCGTCGATCGAACGTTCCACCGCGACCGCTTCGCCGTTGCGGCCGAGCCCGTCGACGACGGCGGCGATTGCCAGAACTGCCGGATGCCCGACGGGGACGGCGTCCGGATGCGCGTCCTCAAGGATTTCGCGTTCCACGTCGTCGGCACCGAGGACGAGGCCCGCGAGCTGGATCGCAACCTGGCCCAGGTCGCGATCGCCTCCGCCCGCGCCGCCGGCTCGTGGCGCACGATCGTCGCACCGCCGCACGAGCACCGGCCGCTCCACGCGGCTGGCGCCGCGATCGTGGAGGAGCTGATCGCCGGCGCTCGGGACGCCCTCGCGGTCGCCCGGGCGAACGACCAGACGGACCACCTCCAGATCGTCCAGAACTGGGGAGCCCAGGCCGGCGCCCGAACGAACCACCTCTGCCTCGAGCTGTACGACCTGCCCCAGATCCCGCATCGGATCCAGGAGGAGCTCGGTGGCGCGGCGCGGTTCGTCATTCGCGAGAGCGAATGCCCGTGGTGCCGTCTCGTCCGTGACGAGGTCATTCGTCCGGATCGGCTGGTCTGGCAGGACGCGCACAGCGTGGCGTTCGCGCCGTGGGCGTCACGCTCGCCGTTCGAGATCTGGATCGTGCCACGGAAGCACGAGGCGGACTTCGGCCAGGCCATCGACGATGACGTGCGCGCGACCACGACCGCGCTTCGCACCGTGCTCGGCCAGCTCGCCGCAAGCCTGAACGGCCCGCCGTACAACCTCGTCCTCCACACGGCCCCGCTGCGCGAGCGCGTCGACGCGACGTACCACTGGCACTGGGAGGTCCATCCGCGGCTCCGCGAGATCGCCGGACTCGAGCTCGGGACCGGCCTGCCGGTGAACCCGGTCTCGCCCGAGGATGCCGTGGAGGAGCTGCTCGCACGCGCGCGAGGCGGTGTTCCGGAGGCGGCCGGGTGATCCCCACCGGCTGGCGTGATGGGGGGCGTCACACGCCGGTCGGACGCAGCGTCCCTCGATACACATGTTTGGCGGCTCGGCTCGACCCAGCGTCAGCGCGTCGGAGCAGGTCCGCTTCGGCGCCGCGTTCGATCGCGTCCTCGGCACCCCGGATTCCCGCGCAATGAGCGCGACCTGGGACCGCGGCACGGCCGGTTCGTTCGTCGAGGGCCTGTTCGCGAAGCACCACGGCGAGATCTACGCCTACCTGCTGCGGATGGTCCGCGACCCAGAGATGGCCGCCGACATGACGCAGGACGCGTTCGTCAAGGCCTACAAGGCCTACAACGCGCTGGAGAAGCCCGAGAACGCCCGCGCCTGGCTGTACCAGATCGCCCATCGCGTGGCGCTCGACGAGATGCGCCGCCGCAAGATCGTCCGGTTCCTGCCGTGGACCGGCGAATCGCCGGGGAGTGCGCCGTCGGCCGAGCATCTCGCGATGGAGCCTCGCCTGTCCGGGCCGCTCGAGCGGGCCCTCGCCCGAATCCCGGAACGCCAGCGTGCCGCCCTCCTCCTTGCCGAGCTCCACGACCTCACCGGCCTCGAGCTCGCCGCCGCGCTTGGCGTCAGCCACGTCGCGGCGCGCGCCCTCCTGACCCGCGCCCGCCAGAGCCTGCGCGAGGCACTGGCCGAGGAACGAGCCGCCGAGAAGGCCGGCGAAGATGCCCGGGACCTCGCCCGCAGCACACCAAATGAGAACGGCGGGACGGCGACATGACGCTGCCGTTCCGGCGTCGCCACAACGACGCCGAGGCAACCCACGATCGGGCCCGGGCGATGGCCTCGGATCGCCTCGTGGCGCCCCTCTCTGATGACGACGAGGCGTGGCTCAGCGCTCATCTCGACGGCTGCGGCGACTGCCGCCAGGTCGTGGAGGCGTTCGAGGCGGATCGCGTCCTGCTGCGGACGCTCCGGGGCGACACGCCGGAGCCGCCGCGCGACCTATGGGCCCGGACGTCCGCGGCGATCGAGCGCGAGGCCGGCCACGGGTCTGCCCGGCGCGCCGTGCCGCGCCGGCTCCGACTCAGCACGGCCCAGCTCGGGACGCTTTCGAGCGCGCTCGTCATCCTCGTTGTCGTTGGAGCGTCGGTCTTCTCGGGGAACGAGATCCCGAACGTCAGCCCAACCGGCACGCCGCGCGAGTCGGGTTCACCGGAACCCACGCCGATCAGCGTCGCGGCCGGCGGGCTCAACTGGCTCGCACCGAAGGACGACGGGACCTATGAGCTGACCGTCGCCCGGGTCGACCATGTCTGCGCGACCGCCGATCGCGGCTGCGCCCCGCTCGAGCAGGACGTCCTCACGACGATCACTCTGGCCGAGGAGCCGCAGGCCGTCGTCATCTCACCGACCTCCGAGCAGCTCGTCATCGTGACGAACGAGACCAGCGGTTCGTCCGTGCTGGTCCTGCCCGTCTCGACCCCGGAGCCATCCGGCGGCCCGTCCCCGACGCCCGAGGGGAGCGCGGCGACGTCGACAGAGCCGTCGAACCGGCCGTCGGTCGAACCGTCGAACCTGCCGTCGGTCGAACCGTCGAACGAGCCATCACTCGGTCCGAGCGGGAGCGCGGGGCCGACCCCTGAGCCGACGCCGGAAGGCGCGACCGCGATCGCGACCGGAGTCACGGTCGTCGGCGAACCGTCGTACTCCGGGGATGGCGCCTGGTTTGCGTTCGCCGCCCGCCCGTCCGATGGACCGGGTGGTCCCGACCTCTATATCTGGCATGTCGGCGATCCGCAGGCGACGCAGATGACGTTCGATGGCCGCTCGATCTTCACCGGCTGGGCCGGCGCCTATGTCCTCGGCAGCCACGTGGCGGAGGAGATCGCGCCTGCGGTCGACGAGTCGCCCGCTCCGTCTGACGGCGCCTCCGCGGAGCCGACGGTCAGCCCGACCCCGACGCCGACCCTTGATCCGTCGGCCCCCGTGCCGAGCCCCACGCCGGACGTGGCCCCGCACCTGGCCCAGACGTTCCTCCTCGACCCGGTCACCGGGACCGCAACGCTGCTCCTCGCGCCCTCGGTCTGGCGGCCGGCCGTCGATTCGCTCGGCACGCGCGTCGTCTACTGGGACGGCACGGTGGAGGGCGATGGTGCCGGCGGCTGGACGCTCGGCACCGGTCGCCTCGTCCTCGATGCCTGGACCGCGCCCGAGCCCCCGGTGCGCCCTGACGCCTCCTTCGACCCGAACGCGACGCCGGGCCCTTCGTCCGAACCCACGCCGACGCCGGAGCTGACGTTCGCACCGAGCATCGACCCGTCCGCATCGCCGCAACCGACGCCCGCGCCGCCCGGCCCGGCGGGCACGCCGCAGGTGCTGTTCGAGACGGACGCGCCGATCGTCGATTTCGACGCCCGCTTCGACCCGACCGGCACTCGCCTCGCCGTCTGGGTCGCCGACGCGAACGATCCGAAGCTCGGCCGCCTCCAGCTCTTCGTGATCGACCCGGCCACCGGGCTCCTCGACTCGACGGTTGAGCCGCTGCCCGGCGTCCCGGCGCTGCGCGGCTTCTCGATCGAGCACAACCGGCTCGCGTGGGTCACGCCACCGGGCCAGGACGGTGACGACAGCCGGATCTCCGTCCTCGCGTGGCGCGGCAACGTCTTCGGCCGCCTCGAGTCGAACCCCGGGATGCGGATCCAGATCGTCCATTGACGCCGCCAGAGCCGAGCGTGAGTTCGCTGATGCCCGAGCGGCCGGGGTAGACTGGCTGCGACCCCTTCAGCCGCCGGCCTCGAGAGCCGGCAGACGGGCCCCGAGAGGCCGGGAAGGAGACGCGGAAACGGTGCCACGCTGCAGCCGGGTGGCGATCTCGCGGGCCGCGCCCGCATGAACGGCCGCCGGATCATGACCGCGGACGAGATCCGCCGGGCGACGATTCGCATCTCGCACGAGATCGTCGAGAAGCAGGCCGGCACCGACGGCCTCCTCCTTGTCGGCATTCAGCGCCGGGGCGTTCCGCTGGCGCGCCGGATCGCGGACTCGATCGACGAGCACGAGAACGTCCGCATCCCCGTCGGCGCGCTGGACATCACGTTCTACCGGGACGACCTCTCGCTCGTCGCTCAGCAGCCGGTCGTGAAGGGCACGGACCTGCCGTTCGACCTCAACGGATCCACGGTTGTCCTTGTCGACGATGTGCTCTACACGGGCCGAACGATCCGCGCGGCGATGGACGCGCTCATCGACTTCGGGCGACCGCGGGCCATCCGGCTGGCCGTCCTCGTCGATCGGGGCCATCGCGAGCTTCCGATCCGAGCAGACCACGTCGGCAAGAACGTCCCGACCTCGCGCGAGGAGGTGGTTCGGGTCCACGTGGCGGAGATCGACGGCGAGGACGGCGTGGACCTCGAACGAGCCGACGACTCGGTCCCGGCGGCGCCCGTTGGTTGAGGTGGGCTCGCCGGAGCCGGTCGTGGACCTGGCGGACATCGCGGCGGCTCCCGCGTGGCGGCACCGGCACCTGCTCGACGTCGACGTCCTGACCTGGCCCGAGATCGAGCTGGTCCTTCGAACGGCCGACTCGATGCGCGAGATCCTCGCCCGGCCGATCGCGAAGGTGCCGGCCCTCCGCGGCTCGACGGTGACCATCCTCTTCTACGAGGCCTCGACGCGGACGCGCGTGTCGTTCGAGCTCGCCGCGAAGGCGCTCTCCGCCGACGTGGTCAACATCGCGGTCGCGACGTCGTCGGTGGCCAAGGGCGAGTCGCTGCTCGACACGGTTCGAACGATCGAGGCGCTGGGTTCCTCGACGCTCGTCATTCGCCATTCGGTGTCGGGCGCGCCGTACCTCGCGGCCTCTGAGTTCGGCGGCTCCGTGATCAACGCTGGCGATGGCTGGCATGCTCATCCGACGCAGGCGCTCCTCGATCTGGCGACGATCCGTGCCCACCTGCCCGGTGGCGTGAAGGGCCGAAAGGTCGTGATCCTGGGCGACGTTTTGCACTCGCGCGTCGCGCGTTCGAACCTCTGGACGCTGACCGCGGGCGGCGCCGATGTCTGGCTGTGCGGCCCCTCGACGCTCCTCCGCGGGTTCGAGGCGTGGGCCGCGGCTTCGAGCGCCGGCGAACGCCGGTTCACGGTGACGTCGGACGTGAGCGCCGCACTGCGGGACGCCGACGTCGTGATGGCGCTCCGAATCCAGAAGGAACGGATGGAGGGCGGCCTCCTGCCCTCGCTCCGGGAGTACGCGGCTCGGTTCGGGCTCACGCGCGAGCGGCTCGCCCTGGCCCGCGAGGGCGCGCTCGTCATGCACCCAGGACCGATGAACGAGGGCGTCGAGATCGCGCCGGATGTCGCGGCCGGGCCCGGCTCGGTGATCACGGATCAGGTCACGAGCGGGGTCGCGATCCGGATGGGGCTGCTCTACCTGCTGGCGGGCGCGCGCGGCGGGGTCGCCCAGCCGTGACGGCGTTGGCGGCCGAGCTCGTCGGCGGGCGCGACGTCGGCGAGGTCGTCGTCGACCTCGAGATCTCGCGGGCCTGGCTTGTCGACCCGGCCTCCGGACGTGAAGGTCCAGGCGAGATCGTCGTCACCGATGGGGTCATCGAGGCGCTGACGTGGCTCGATGGCGACGATGGGAACGGCGTCGACGAGGGCGGAATCGTCGTTGCGCCGGGGTTCGTCGATCTGCATGCGCATCTCCGCGAGCCCGGCGGTGAGGATGCCGAGACCATTGGGTCTGGTCTGGCGGCGGCCGCTCATGGCGGCTTCACGACCGTCTGCGCGATGCCGAACACGACGCCGACGCTCGACGAGCCGTCGGTGCTGGGTCGTGTGCTGGCGGCCGCGGCTCGGTCTGGATCGCCGGTCGAGCTCCTCGCGCACGGCGCGGTTTCGGTCGGACGGTCCGGCGAGACGCTGGCCGCGCTCGGAGAGCTTGCGGACGCTGGCGTCGTCGGGTTCAGCGATGACGGCGCGCCGGTCCGATCGGCGGGGCTCCTTCGAAGCGCCCTCGCCTACGCCGGGATGTTCGGCCTGCCGGTCGTCGACCACCCGGAAGATGCGTCGCAGACCGATGGCGCCGAGGCGAACGACGGGTTGGTGGCGACCGTGCTCGGGTTGCGCGGCTGGCCCGCGGCCGCCGAGGCCGCCGCGGTCGCCCGCGACCTGGCCGTGCTCGATGAGGTCCGGCGCGACGTCGCTGGGGCGCGGCTCCACCTCACGCATGTTTCGACGGGGGCGGCGCTCGAGCTCATCCGCGCGGCGAAAGCGGCGGGTCTGCCCGTCACCTGCGATGTGACGCCGCACCATCTTGCGCTGACCGACGCCTGGCTGGCGGGCTGGCGGCGGTTCGCTTGGGACGAAGCCTGGTCGCCGGGTTCGGCGGTGGATGCGGCGCCGTATTCGAGCGCGCTGCGGGTCAATCCTCCGCTTCGATCGGCGGCCGATGCGGCTGCGTGCCGAGCGGCGCTGATGGACGGCACGGTTGACGCCGTCGCAACCGACCATGCCCCACATTCATCGGTCGCGAAGGACGTTGAGTTCGGGCTCGCGGCGAACGGGATCAGCGGGATCGAGACGGCGCTGGGGCTGCTCCTCGCGGCGGTCCAGGCCGAGGAGCTCGCGCTCTCCACCGTGGTCGCGGCCCTCACGACCGGCCCGTCGCGGGTCCTGGGACTCCGGCCGCCCGCCGTTCCGCGGCGGCTCGCCGAGGGCGTGCCCGCGGACCTCGTGATCTTCGATCGCGGCGATTCGTGGCCCGTGACTGCGGGAGCACTCGCCTCGAAGGGCAAGAACTCGCCGCTCCTGGGCCGCTCACTGCCCGGCCGAGTGTTGCTCACGATCGCGGGTGGCCGCCTGGCCTATTCGGCGGGGTAGTGCCCGTGCGGCCCGACGACGATCCGGGCTAATGACACCTGCCGTAGCGCAAACAGGCATTGCGAGCGTTGCCGGGCCTAGTCCCTGCTTCTCGAGAAGGTCGTTCATGCGGGAATCGAACACCTTTCGAGTCCTCAGCAGCCGATGCGGAGGGTCGTTCATCGGTTTGCGCTACTGGGGCTGGCGTTAGCCCAGGTCGCCACAGGAAGTCGCGGGAGCCGCCAGTGTGGCGACTCCCGCGAGGCGCGTCCCTGATGTGCGATTGACTTACGGCGTCCAGGCCACCGAGCCGAAGAGGCCGTGCGTTTCGTCCTCGGGGCCCGCCGCGAAGTAGAGGACGCTTCGCGAGCCTGAGGCGGCGCCATTGCCGAAGCCGATGCCCCACAGGCCGTCGATCTCGAGCGGCGTGTGGTCCGTGCCCTTCAGCAGGCCGTGCGCCTCCCAGCCGTCCTCGCCCATCCGGTAGGCGCTGATGCGGCCGTCGCCGAAGTTGCCGACGAGGAGGTCGCCGCTGAACTTGCCGAAGTTCGCGGTCTCCGTGTTCGGGGCGAGCGCGATGCCCCACGGCGCGTTGAGCTCGTCGCCGGTGGCGACGCGGCCCCAGAACGAGCCGTCGGTGCCGAACTGGTCGACGACGCCCAGGCCTTCGCCCGCGACCTCTTCCTCGGCGTCTTCGTCCTGCAACGCATAGGCGATGAAGATCGAGGTCACGCCGTCCATCGTCACCGCCTGAATGCCGAACGGGGCGTAGCCCTCGGGAAGGTTCGGATCGGTGAAGGCATCGCCCCAGTCCTGTAGTGCGAACGTTCGGTCGTAGACGTCGATGTGGGCGTTGTGGAAGTCAGCCGCGTAGAGGTACTGCGCGCCACCGCTCGAGGCGATCGCGAGGCCGAGGTACACGGCGTCATGGCCGGTGCCATCGGCGCCGAGGACCGCGGTCGTGAAGCCGGGCGACCAGCCAAGGACCTGGCCGGATTCGGTCGCGAAGATGAAGCGGGCCGTGCCCGTGGCCGCGCCGTTTGACACCACGAAGTCGCCGGTGACGCCGTTGAACACGGTGCCCGTCGGGCCGCCGGGAACGTTCACGACGAGCGCGACCGGCGTCCCGGTGTTGCCGTTGTAGAGCGTGGATTTGTTCGTGCCCTGGTCGGAGACCCACCATGGCGTCGTCGGGCCGGCGGTGATGCCCCAGCCGTTGACGAGGTTCGGGTCCTGGAAGGCGGCAACGCCCGGCTGGTCCGAGACCAGGTTGTGCACGGTGTAGGCGTTCTCGGCGTTGATATTCCTTGCGGCAACCGGCAGCGCAATCACGGCGACAAGCGCGATGCCGGCGACCAACGCGAGTGAGCGTCGTGCGGTCATGAGCCTTCTCCAGCTGCGGCCGGCCCGTCGGGTATGCGGACGCGGCATCGGTGTTCGCCCTCCGATACGCCGGCCTGGAGGGGTCGGTTTCAGTCGCAGCCGAAGATCTTGACCTGATTGCCCGCGCGGACGAGCTGCACCTGGACTCCCGAGGCAGAGGTCCAAAGGGATTCGTTCGCGCCGATTCGCTGGATCACGCCAGCATCGCTCGGGTTGCCGATGCCCTGCGGCGGGTTGCCGTTGCCGTCGTCGCCGCCGCCGACGACCGTCCAGAAGGAGCCGTCGAAGTCGAACGCGTTCGCTGTGAAGCCGCAGTGCGTGAAGACTTCGAAGTGGTAGCGCTGGCCCTGGACAACCTGCCCCGAGACAGCATTGATCTGCAGTTCGCCCTGGCCGAGTGGTACGACCTGCGCTTCGCCGAGCGGTGGCGGCAGGGTGGCGATCGCGATGGCGGGCCCTGTGGCGCATCCGACTGCCAGCAGGGCGACCGCGATGAGCAGGTACCGCGAAGCCCGCTCCATGTGCGCGGGACGCCGGTTCCAGCGCGAAGGTTCCGACAGTAGGATTCGGGCCATGGCTACGACGCCGCCGATGAACCGCGACTTCGAGCAGCGACCGTACTGGTGGGCGACGATGCCGCAGATGCCGGTTCGAAGCGGTCGGCAGCTCCCGGACACGATCGATGTTGCCGTGGTCGGTGGCGGGTACACGGGCATCGCGGCGGCGCGGAAGTTCGCGCTCCAGGGCGCGAAGGTCGTCGTGCTCGAGGCCGAGACGCTCGGCTACGGCGCGTCCACGCGCAACGGCGGCATCATCCACCCCGGCTACAAGTGGGGCTTTCGAAGCCTGCAGAAGAAGTACGGCGACGCGCTCGCGCGCGAGCTCTACTTCGACACCATCCACGCCTGGGACTTCCTGACCGGGCTGATCAAGGACAACAACGTCGACTGCGAGTTCCGCCACACCGGCCAGCTCGAGCTTGCGTGGGCGCCGGTCCATGCCGAGGGTTATCCGGCCGAGGTCGAGGAGCTCAAGGAGGTCGGGCGGATCGGCATGTTCGTGTCGCGCGAGCGGATCCACGATGAGATCGGCAGCGATGCCTACTACGGCGGCCTCGCCGTCGAAGGAGCCGGGATTCTGCACCCGGCGAAGTGGTTCGCGGGCCTCGTGGGCCTCGCGGAGCGCGCCGGCGCGGAGCTCCACGAGGGCGTCCGGGCATCGAAGATTCGAAAGCAGGCAGACGGGCGGTTCGTTGTCGAGACGGATCGCGGAGCGATCCTCGCGAAGGACGTCCTGGTCGCGACAAACGGTTACGTCGACGGTGTCGTCCCGGCGCTGCGGCGGCGGATCGTGCCATTGGGCAGCTACATCATCGCGACCGAAGTCCTGCCTGCGGACTTGGCGCATGAGCTGTCGCCGACACGCCGTGCGATGTGGGATTCGCGGAACTTCCTCTCGTACTGGCACGTGTCCGCGGACAACCGCATGATCTTCGGCGGGCGGGTGAGCTTTTTCCCGACGACGATCGCGCGGACGGCGCGGCTGCTCTGGGACAGGCTGATGACGATCCACCCGCAGCTGGCCCCGTACCGCGTCGAGTACGCGTGGGGCGGCAAGGTCGCGATGGCGTTCGACCGGATGCCGCACGTTGGACGTGTTGGCGGCGTGGCGTATGCGATGGGCTACGCCGGGACTGGTGTCCTGCTCTCGTCCTGGATGGGCACGCGGACGGCCGAATGGATGGGCGGGGGCGCGCCACCTCCGCAGTCGAAATACCGCTTCCCGCTCGTGCCCGCCCCGTTCGAGGGCCGGCCGTGGTTCATGCCGATCGTCGGCGAATACTTCCGCTTCCGCGACCGCCTCGACGCTCGAAAGGGCCAGCCCGAGGCTTAGACCCGCCCCGTTCCACCCCCTACGAGCCGGGCTCGTTCTATCGCCGATGCGAGCGAGATTGGGACCCAGATACGACCCGGAGTCGTACTAGCAAGAGATTCGGCGCTTCGGAGGCCTCATTTCGGCCGCTGGGCCCCGAATTCGTGCGTGGCGATCCGCGACATGAGCCCCGTGGAGCTAGATCCCATGGTGGAGAGATAGCTAGCACGACAGGGGCTCGTATTTGCAAGTTTGTGCACTGGGGCAGGTCAGTCCGGCCCGGACTTCCGATCGCCGCCGAAGCGCTGGACCATCTCGGGGCGCTGGTCGGCGGGGACGATCGCCGCGTCAGGACCCCACGGCCGGCTGCAGGAGTAGCAGGCGGCGCGCGTCGGCTCGTTGACGGAATGGCAAGCCGGGCACAGCCAGTACGCGCCCGGGGTTGCCGGGGCCATCCGCCGCTGGCCACGGCCGAGGACGAAGCGGAACGCCAGGAACAGCAGCGCGAAGCCGCCCACGAGCGCGAGCAGCGGGCCGAGGTAGGTGCTGATCGGTGCCGGATCGCCGGCTCCGCCGCTCGTGTAGTGCCCAACGAGCTCGCTGGCGATGCAGCCAAGGCGGAGGTCGACCTGCGCCGGGCCCTCGCCCGGGTAGCGCTCGGCGCAGGTCGGTGGTCGCGGGGTCGAGGTCGGGTCAGCGGCAGCGATGCCACCGGCGGTGGCGCCAAGCAGAAGGATCGCCGCGAGGATCGCGACGACGCCTTTCATCCGGCAAGTGTGCGAAGTGTCGCGAGCAGCCGGTCCACGTCCGCCGCCGTCGAGGTGTGGTTCAGGATCCCGGCGCGGAGGTACGTCTCGCCCCGCAGCCGCGTGGTCGAGAGCCAGCCGTCGCCGGAGGCTTCGAGCGCCGCCTGCAGGCGGTCCTGGTGGGCGTCGAGCTCGGGCCCCGGCGCCAAACCCGCCGGTCGATGCCGGAAGCAGACGACCGACAGCTCGGGTTCCGTGGGCAGCGCTTCGAAGTCGTCCGCTTCGTTCACGCGCCGCGCGAGGTAGGCCGCGAGCTCCAGGTTCATCTCGATCAGCCGACCGAAGCCGCTCGTGCCAAGGTGCTGCCACGACAGCCAGAGCTTGAGCGCCCGCCAGCGGCGCGTGCCCTCGAACCCGAGCCGGTAGAAGTTCAGCTGGCCGGCATCGTGGTGGTCGTCCGGCGTGCGGTCTCGAGTCTCAGGGGCATCGCCGCCGCGGTAGTACTCGGGCCGCTTCCGGCCAAACGTCGCCTCGAGCAGCGAACCATCCCGAACGACGAGCCCGCCGATGTCGTAGGCCTGGAACATCCACTTGTGTGGGTCGACGGTCACCGAATGCGCGCGCTCGAGGTCAGGCACCCGCGACGCGGCGTTCGCCGACAGCCGCGCTCCCGCCCCGTACGCGGCATCCACGTGGAGCCAAAGGTCCTCGCGGGCGGCAAGGTCGGCGAGCTCACCGACGAGGTCGACCGAACCCGTGTTCGTCGAACCCGCGACCGCCGCGATCGCCAGCGGCGTCAGCCCGGACGCGCGATCGCGGAGGATCGCCTGGGCAACCGGCTCGGCCCGCAATCGGAAGGCGTCGTCCGAGGGCACGACGACGAGGGTCTCGGGCGGAAAGCCAAGCTCGTCGAGCGCCCGCATGACCGAGAAGTGCGCCTGGTCCGACGCGTAGACGCGGGCACCCTCGAGGGCGGCGCCGCGCGGCGGATGGTCGAGGCCGCGCAGGTGCGGCAGCTGGACGTCCCGCGCCAGGGCCAACGCGATGAAGTTGGCCATGACACCGCCGGACGTCAGCAGCCCGAAGCTGCCCGGGCCGTAGCCGACGAGGTCGCACAGCCAATGGACGACCTCCTCCTCGACGAACGCGGCGACCGGCCCTGCCTCCCAGACGTCGACGCCCTGGTGAGCAACCTGCGACAGCGTCTCCCCGAGCACCGATGCAAAGAGGGGCGGCGGGGTGAAGTAGCCCCAGGTCCGCGGGTGGTAGGCGTTCATGAGGTGCGGCGCGAGACGCGTCCGCCACGCCTCGAGAACCTCCGACCACGCGGCGGGCTCCACCGGCGCCGGTCCTGGGCCGCCGCGATCGCCGAAGAACGCGCGCCGCAGATCCACGTAGCCGGCCGGCTCGCCGGTGCCACGGACGAGGCCGTGCTCGTAGACGTAGTCGAGAGCCGCCAGCCAGGTCGCCTCGCCGGCCGCCTCGAGCGCCGGGCGAGCCGCGTCCGATCGGAAGTCAAGCAGCTCGGAATCGGGGTGCCACTCGAAGCGATCGCGAGGCGGTTCGAGCTCCTCCGGCATCGCCGGATCGTACGGGTTCGGCCCCGCTAGAGTTCGAGGATGAGCGACCGCCCGCGCACGATCGTCTTCTTTCCTGAAGGGGCCTTCGGCCCGACGAACAACTGTGTGGGGATCGGTAATGTCCTCCGAACGCGCGGCCATCGGGTGGTGTTCATCGCCGAGGAGTCGTTCGCCGGGCGGCTGGAGGCGCAGGGCTTCGAAGAGCGGCTGATGCGTCTGGGCCCACCGCCCGAGACCGAGGAGGTCGCCGGCCAGTTCTGGATCGACTTCATCCGCGACACCGCGCCCGTCTTCCGAAAGTCCACGCTCGAGCAGCTCGGCGAGTTCATCGCGCCGACGTGGCAGGCGCTCATCGATGGCTCGAAGTACGTCGACGACCGGCTCCGCGAGATCATCGACGAGCTCGAACCGGACGCGATCGTCGAGGACAACGTCGTCGCCTTCCCGGCCCTCCCGGCGTCACGCCGGCCGTGGGTTCGGATCGTCTCGTGCAATCCGGCCGAGCTGAAGGACGCGGCCGTGCCGCCGTTCTCGTCCGGCTACCCGGTCGCGGATCGGAGCGGCTGGCCGGTATTCCTCGACGAGGTCGATCGAACCCATCGCGACATGTGGTCCGACTTCGACTCGTTCGTCCGTGAGAAGGGCGCCCCCGGTCTGTCGTGGGGTGACTACGGGCCGGAGTTCATCCACGAATCGCCGTGGCTGAACCTCTACGTCTACCCGGCCGAGGCGGACTACGAGCGGTCCAGGCCCCTCGGTCCGACCTGGCACCGCCTCGATTCGAGCGTCCGCGGGACCGATGCGTCCTGGGAGCTGCCCGCGCACCTCCGAGATGGCGACGGCGGCCAAAGCGCGCTCATCTACCTGTCGTTGGGCTCCCTGGGTTCGGCGGACGTGGGTTTGATGCAGCGCCTGGTTGACGTCCTCGGTGGGACGCGGCATCGGGTCATCGTTTCAAAGGGCCCGCTGGCCGATCAGATCACGCTCCACGACAACATGACCGGCGAGGGCTTCCTGCCCCAGCCGGCGATCCTGCCGATGGTCGACCTCGTGATCACGCACGGCGGCAACAACACGGTCACCGAGTGCTTCCACAATGGCAAGCCGATGATCGTGCTGCCGCTGTTCTGGGACCAGGTCGACAACGCCCAGCGGGTCGACGAGACGGGCTTCGGCCGGCGGCTCTCGACCTACGGCTTCGAAGACGCCGAGCTGACGGGGGCAGTCGACGACCTGCTAGCAAACGACGACCAGAAGGCACGGCTCGCGGCGATCTCGGGGCGACTCTCGGCGTCACCTGGGACGGTCCGCGCCGCGGACCTGATCGAACGTGTTGCATTCGGCACCACCTAAAGTCGCCTCTCGCATGGCGGCGGCCGTCATCGCGGTCGGATTGCTGGGATGCCAAGCACCCGGGATTTCGCGGGACCAAGCGATCACGCTCGCCGTTCGCCAGATCGGGCCGTCGACCGGACCTGTAGCGCTCGTCTCCGCCGTGCGCCAACCAGCGAGCGAGGCTGGCTCGGGTTCCGAGTGGGTCGTGACGTTCACGGGAACGTTTCAGGGCGAAGGCATCGGAGGCCAGCCGCCGCCGATCTTCCATCGGCGGACGATTGCGCTCGACGCCCTCAGCGGCGAAGTCCTCTGGCTCTCAGGAGAAGAGTGATGGACCTGCTTGTGCCGCTCCTCGCGCTCATCCATGTCGGCTCGGCGATGCTCTATGTCGCGGGCTACGCGAGCACAAAGCTGATGACGCGGATCGCCGTCCAGGCGGACTCCGAGGCCCGGAAGCACCTCCTCGAGCTCTCCGGCCGCTTCGATTTCACCTTCCAGATCCCGTTCGGCACGCTGGTGGCGCTCAGCGGCCTGGCCCTCACGTGGGCGAACGGCTACTCATTCACGACGCCGTGGGTCCTCGCGTCGATCGTCTTCTACGCGGGTGTCGTCTTCATCGGTGCGGGCATCTGGCGGCGACGCTCTGCGCTCGTCCGAGACGCGTTGGCGGCCGACGACGATGCCCGGGTGTTGCGCCTCCTGACCGAACCCTTCGCCCGCGCGCTCGGCTGGCTCGAGCTCGCCCTGATTGTCTCGGTGGTCGCGCTCATGGTAATACAAAAAGCCTGACCTCGGATCCCTACGTCGGGCGCTGCGCCTTCCCGCGCCGCAATCGGCGCGCGCGGGACCAGGCGAGGTACTCAAGGAGCTCCTCGCGCTCGTCGTCCGTGACATCCGCAAACAGCGCAGCGGTGACGGACGCGACCGGGGTCGCCGTCGTTTCGCCAGGAACCCGATACCCGCTCAGGCGCATGAGGTCTTCGTAGGGCACGCCAAGGGCCTCGCTCAGTTGAAGGAGAACAGGAGGCGAGGGCTTCTTGACTGCGTCGTTCTCGAGCTTGCTCAGGTACGCGGCCGAGATTCCAGCGGCCCGGGCGGCCTCAACGACCGGCAGGGCGCGAACCTCGCGCGCATGCCTCAGGACGACCCCCATCGAGGCTGCCATGGGAACTCACAACTACAGTAGCTGTAATAAACTACAGTTGACATTACACCATGACCGTGGTCTACTGCAAGAGCAGCAGTGGCCGGTGCAACTCCCGGCGGTGGTCCAACTCCCCCGCTTCCCCGGATGCCTCATCACAAACGGAGAAGCCATGGCCATCGATCAAGTCGAGCGAACGGTCGTCACGCAGACACCGAACGCCGAGGGCGGCACCGGTGCACAGACGACGCGCTCCGCGAGCCGGCAGACCACCTTCAATACGGGTGGGTCCGAGATGACCCGACGCGTCGTCGTCCTCCTCTTCGGGCTCGTCCAGGTCGTTATCGGACTGCGATTCGTGCTCCTGCTGTTGGATGCCCGCGAGGCCAACGGCCTGGTGTCCGGGATCATCACCTTCAGCCAGCTGTTCGTGGCCCCCTTCGAGGGGATCCTGCGAACGGACGCGCTCCACTCGGCAGGCAACATCTTCGATGTGACCGCGCTGGTTGCTCTTGCGGGCTGGACCATCCTCGAGCTCATCGTCATCTGGGTCGTCGGAATCTTCCGGCACCGCCAGACCGCCTGACCGCGGAAAGGAACGACACTCATGGATTTCATCGCGTGGATCGTCGTCGGCGCCATCGCCGGCTTCCTCGCCAGCAAGGTCATGGGCTCGAGTGAGGGCCTGCTGATGATGGTCGTGCTCGGCATCGTCGGCGGCCTCGTCGGCGGTTGGGTGGCGACCAACGTCTTCAAGATGGGTAAGGTCGACGGGATCAACATCGAGAGCATCTTCATCGCCACGCTTGGCGCGATCCTGGTCGTGTTCCTCGTGAGCCTCGTCAAGGGCGGACGTAGCCTTCGGATCGGCTCGCGGTGATCTCGGCGCTCGCTCTCGCCCGGCCGCTTGTGGCCGTGGCTGTGCGCGGCGCGACCCAGATCGCGGTCACGCTGATCCTGATCTTCGCCCTTTTCCCGGCGGTGCTCGCCGCCGCAGCGCCCCGGGTGCCAATCGGGGGCTGAGCTCTCTCACTTCAGCGAAACGGCCGAGCCCGAAGGCTCGGCCGTTTTCACGTCCCGCGCCGCAACTCCAGCTCCCGGCTACCCTCCTGGCATGGCCGAACGGCTCAGCCTCATCAGCCTCGACAGCGCGATCAGGCTCGGCTAGTCGAAACTCGTGTCCGAGGAAGCCCCGCCGCCGTCGGTTCGAGACGTCCAATACAAGGGCGAGCCGCTCGATGCCGCCCGCGGGCCGGGCCTCGGTTGCTTTCGGATCCAGCTCGTCGTCCTTGTCGTGCTCATCTTCCTGGCGCCGCTAAGCGCGGTCTGGGGCTGGCCGCCGGCCGTCAGCGCGGCGCTTCTCATCGCGCTCATCGTGCTGCTGCTGATCTCCGGCCAGACGATCATCTTCCTGCTCCGCCTCGTTGCCGCAGACAGGCGCGCGGGTCGACGGCGGCCGGTGGCTTCGAAGACCCGCACGGTCGGCGAGCTCGAAGACGCGTCGAATGACCCGGGCCAGGTGCGCGCGGACGGGCCCACGAAGGAGCTCTGAAGCCAGCCTGGCCCTCCGGATTCCGCTGGCAGCGAAACTTCCAGGCCGGGGAGATCGATAAGGGGCCGCGGGACGCGACGGAGGTCCCGGATCGCGCGGGACGTCGCGCTCCGGCCCGGTGCAGGACGCGCTTATCGCTGCCGTAACCGGCAGAGTTCCGGTGGGGGAGGAATCGGGCGGGTCTGGCGCCTGGGATCAAGGCAATCCGCCCGGCGGCCAGCAGGACACCCGGGGCGGCGTGCGAGAATAGCCGCCCCGACCCAGACGAGAACGAGCCTGCCTCGAGAACCCGGAGGATCTCCCGCACGTGCCCGTGCATGCCACGTTCTTCAACGTCCGCCGCGGTCGCGACCCGTTCTTCAAGTTCTTCATGAAGACCGTGTTCCGACGACGCGTGCACGAGTGGGAAGAGAAGTTCGGGATCAAGTTCATGGGCTGGTACAACGTCGCCCACGGCGGGGACTTCGACAACGTCATCCTGTTCGACCTGCCGAACTACGCTGTTCTCGACGACTTCGAAAACGACGCCGGAACGAAGCTGATCGCCCATCGCGCCGCGGAGTGGATGTTCGAGCGCCACCGCTCGATGTTCCTTCGCGAACGCCTCGGGCCCGACCTCGAATACCACGGATAGGAGGCGCGCGATGGACTTCCGCAGCGAAGCGCTGGCCGAGCTCGCGCGTGACGCGTCGCTCGAACGCTCCGACTTCCTCGTCCGGGCGGGCGAGCAGCTCGAGCGGTTCATGAAGGCGAACGAAGGCCGAATCCAGTCGCTTGGCGGCCTCGTCCTCCTGGATTCCGACGACGAGTACCTCGCGGTCGCACCGGACAGCACGTTCCGCAGCCGCAGCCGCGTGTATGACGAGGACACCGGCGACTGGGTCAGCGAGACCGAGATCATCGAGGCGGCCGCCGAGCTCGCCGAGATCTACAACCCGGCCGACATCTTCGCCGCGTTCGCCGAGGCGGCGGAGAATGCGGAAGCCGAGGGCGGCGAGGAAGAGACCGACCAGGGCGACAGCCTCACGATCCGCGTGAACGGCGAGGATCCATACGCCGCTGCGGCAGATCGCTGGGCCGCGGTCCAGCCGGATGACGCGGCCGAATCCGACGAGGACGACGGTACCGACGAAGCCGCGGCCCGGCGGCTGTACGACCTCGCCCTCGACTTCCAGGAGCGCAGCCAGCTGACCGAGGGGCGGCTCCTCTCGCAGTTCGAGGAGGCGGCAGCGGGCTACTCGTCGCGGCTCGGCGAGATCATCATCACCGAGGATGACGACGAGCGCCTCGTGCTCTCGACGGGAGCCCGGTTGCGGGCGTCCGTCCTGTCCGAGGAGAGCGGCTCGTGGGAGGCGCTCGAGGAGCCGTCGCAGCTCGTCGAGTACTACGACCCGACCGACGTCTTCAGCGATCTGGCCGATGCGATCGCGGAGGCATGGCCGGGCGTCGCGCCTGCCGCGGAGGGCGCCGAAGGTTCCGAAGGCGCCGCGGACGCGTCGAGCTCGGGAGACGGCACGACCGCCTGACATGGCCACCCTGGCGGCCGAAGTCGCCGACCGGCGCGAGGTCCTGCCCGGACTCGACCTGGTCACGATCCATGCGCCCCCGATCGCGTCGGCCGCACGCGCCGGCCAGTTCCTGTATCTCCTCGCTCGAGATGACACGGGCTTTGCCCGTCTGAAGCCGTTCGCGATCGCGATCGCGGACCCGGTCGGCGGCACGGTCGCGATCCAGATCGGCCCGGCGGCGGGGGGCCCGGTCGGACGACTGCGGCCGGGCGACGCGCTGAGCGTCAGCGGCCCGGTCGGTCGACCGTTCGAAGTTGACGCCCGAAGCCGACACCTGCTCCTCGTCGCCGAGGGCGATCGAGCGGCGGAGCTGCGGCTGCTCGCGGACGAATCCGTTCGCGCCGGCCGTCAGGTGACCCTCCTCGCCGGTGCCGCGACCGCACGCGGCGTGTGGCCGTCCTCGCTGCTGCCTGACGAGGTCGAATACGTCGTTGCGACGGCCGACGGCACGCTCGGGAGGCGGGGTGACGTCGTCGACCTCATGCCCGAGTACGAGGGTTGGGCGGACCAGGCGTTCGCCGCGGCCTCGCCGGCCACCCTCGCGCGGCTCTCGAAGCTCGCGGCAAGCCGGCGAGGTCGAATGGGCGTCGCGACGCTGGGCCGCAAGCGCGGTTCGGGGCGCGCTGATCCAGCTGGCTCAGCTGCGGCGCGGCGACGGTCGTTCCTGCAGGTCCGCATCGAGCCGCCGGTCGGCTGCGCGGCGGCAACGTGCCTTGGCTGCACGGTCGTCGGGATCGCCGGCGCACCCGTTCGAACGTGCCGCGAGGGCCCGATCTTCGCGTCGGACGAGCTCGACTGGGAGGCGGCGTCGTGAAGGCCCGCCGGCGGGTCGTCTCGTCAAGCGCCTCGTCTCGTCGTGCTCCGCTTCCGCGACCGAAGCGGACGCCGACGGTCCGCCGCATCAAGTCCGCGATCGTGCCCATCGAGGTCGTCCGCCCGCGCACGCCGTCGGTGGTGGCGATCCAGGCCCCGAAAGCGCCGCCGCCGCCCGCTGGAGCAGCGCCGCCTGCCGAGATCGACCTCAGCGTCGACCTCGGGCGAGGGCTCGTCCTCCGGAATCCGTTGATCGCGGCCTCGGGTCCGTACGGCTACGGGGTCGAGGAGGCGAACCTCGTGGCGTTGGACCGGCTCGGGGCGATCGTCACGCGCACGACGACGCTGCGGCCGAGGACCGGTGGTTCGAGCGTCCGGCCGCGGATCGTCGAGGTTGCGGGCGGGATCGTGAGCGGGGTCGGCCTGCCGAACCCGGGCATCGAGGCGGTGCTCGAGCGATACGCCACGACCTGGGCTCGCTGGGACGTGCCAGTCATCCTGAGCATCGGCGGTGACGCCCTCGGGGACGTGGTTGCGCTCGTGAACCTCCTCGAGGGCGATTCCGGCATCGCGGGTCTCGAGCTCAACCTCTCGAGCGCCGACCGGGCCGGGAGCTTCGTCTCGGCCGTCCGCCGCGCGACCGACCTGCCGCTCATCGCCAAGCTGCCGTGGATCGATGACAGTCGTGCAGTCGCGCGGGCCGTCGCGGACGCCGGTGCGGACGCGATCGCCGCGATCAACGCCGTGCCAGGGCTCGCGGTCGGCTCGGATCGAAGCGCGCCGGCGTTCGACGCCGGTGCGGGGCTCCTCTCGGGTCCGGCGATCCGGCCAATCGGCCTCCGGGTCGTCTCGGAGGTCGTCCAGGCCGTCAGCATCCCGGTCATCGGCATCGGCGGGGTAAGCCGCCTGGATGACGTTCTCGACTACCTCGCTGTCGGCGCCTCGGCCGTTGGCGTCGCCACGGCGGCACTTGCCGAGCCGGACCTCCCAGTGCGCCTCGGCGCTGCCCTCTTGGCTCACTGCCAGACTGAGGGCACGAGTTCCCTGGCTTCGCTCGTCGGGACGGCTCGCTCGCGTCGCCGCAAGCGGGGATCGTGAACCGGCTTGCCATCCTCCTGTGCCTCGCACTGGCGATCGGCGCGCTGGCCGGTTGCCGGCCTCGGACGTCCGTCCCACCGCCCACGTCGCCGGTCGAAGGCGTTGTCACGAAGGTCGATTCGACCGGTCTCAACGAGGTCGCGAGCTTCGACCTTCGCACTGCGAACGGAACGACCTACACGTTTGAGATCGGCGACCTCGAGAACCCGGTTGAGTTTCCGCCGGGCCACCTCCGCGAGCACATGGCGACGAGCTCGCTCGTCCGTGTGTTCTTCGACGTCGTGGATGGTCGGCGGTTGGTAACGCGCCTTGAGGACGCTGACTAGCCCTTCGTGCGCTACTCGACGGCGCTGACCGCGGCTTCGAGCTCGGCTGCCGAGACGATCCCCTCGAACGACGCTCGGACCATGCCGTCGCCGTCGACGACGTAGATCCATGGTTCGGACGGCAACCCCCACTCGAGCGTCGCCGCCACGGGCACGAGGTAGCCCTGGGCGTCGCGGACGGGCTGGAGCTGGCCGTCCTCGAACGTGAGCTCGTACGGCTCGACGTTGATGACCGTCACGTCCGGGTGGGCGGCGGCGACCGGCTTCAACCGATCGAGCGTCGGGCCGCACTGGGCGGACGTGCAGAACGCCGGTGTCGCGAAGACGAGGACGAAGGGCTTGTGGGCGGCGACAGCGTCGGCGATCGAGGTCGTGTAGAAGCGCTCAACCGGATCCGTATCGGACGAGATCTTCGCCAGGTCACCGCCGACATCGGCGAGCGTCCTGCTCTCGGACGCGGGCGCCCGCTCGCCGACCTGGACGGCCGAGCCGTGGGCGACGACGACAAAGGTCAGTCGGACGCTGACGTTCGCGCCGCTCGCATCGGTCGTCGTGAACTCCGCGCCCCAGACGCCCGTCGACGTGAAGATCACGTTGAGGTCGTAGACGCCGACGACATCGTCGATCGCCCAGAGGAAGGTGCCGTCAGCGGTCGCGGCAGGCTGGGTCGGGTCATGGCCGAGGTCGAAGAAGCGGACGGTGACCTTGCGATCCGGGGCGGCAAGGGAGCGATTGTCGGACCCGAGAAGGCCGAAGAGGAAGCGGTTCTCGCCGCAGACCTGGTCGGACGAGATGACCTGCGGGATGACGGGCGGCGCCGAGGACGGCGATTGCCAGCCATCGGGGTTCACCCCCTGTGGCGCCGGGAGGCAACCAGCAGGGCTTGTCGGGCTCGGCGAGAGCGAACCGGGCGTCGGCGTGTTGATCGTCCCGCCGCACGCCGAGACCGCAAGCGACCCGACAAACGCCAGCGTCAGGACGCGCCGAAGCAGAGCTCGTGGCCTGGGGATGTCCATCGGCCCGAGCGTAGCCCGGATGCAACGCTCGCGTAGAATCGGGCGGCCCGTGACCCGCTTCCAGCGACTCGCCGCGTCGACCGTCGTCCTGACGTTCGTTCTGGTCGCGCTCGGCGTTGCCGTCCGAGCCACCGATTCCGGCCTCGCCTGCCCGACCTGGCCCGGCTGTTTCGAAGGCCGGTTCCTGCCCGACCTCGGCGCTGGCTGGCAGGTCTGGCTCGAATGGACGCATCGAACCGTGGCTGCGGTCCTCGGGTTCGTCATCCTGGCGATGGCGCTCGTCGCGCTGCTCGACCACCGCGATCGGCGCTCGATCTGGGTGCCCACCGTGGTGGCCGTGGGGCTCGTTGGATTCCAGGCCTGGCTCGGGCGCGAGACGGTTCGGTTGGGGAACACCGGAGAGTCCGTCACGGCGCATCTCGCGGCGGCGATGGCGCTGGTGGGGCTGCTTGTCTACCTGCTCGTTCGAGCGGGGTTCCCGTCACGAATTGGCGGGCGCCCAGGCGCACCCAGCGACCTGCGGTTCACGCTGGCCGCGGCGTTCGCGGCCGCGGCGACGTTCATCGTCATGCTCTTCGGTTCGAACGTGACCGCCCTGAACGCCGCGCTCGTCTTCCCCGATTGGCCGTTGATGAACGGCAGCCTCGTTCCGCCACTCAGCGGCGAGGTCGCCTCGGCCCACATCCTCCACCGCTGGGTCGCGGGCGCGGTGCTCGTGCTCGTGCTCGCCGTGGCCGTCGGGGCTCGGCGGCTCGGGGCATCGGGTTGGCTCGGCTCGCTGGCCTGGCTCGCCGCCGGGCTGTACGTCGCGCAGGTGCTGGTCGGCGGGCTGCAGGTGCTGACCCAGCTCGCAGCCTGGACGCAGACGCTCCACGTCGCGCTCGGCGCGCTGATCTGGGGCGCGCTCGTTGCTCTGGCGGTCGGGTCGTGGTACACGGCGCGGCTCGCGAGCTCCGCGTCCGCCGACACGTCGTCGGAGCCTGCCCGGCCTTCGACCGGCGACACCGCCCGCGCCTACATCGCCCTGATGAAGCCGCGGATCATCGAGCTCCTCCTCGTGACGACGATCCCGGCGATGGTCCTCGCGACCCGCGACGTCCCCGGCATGCCGCCACTGCGCTGGACGTGGCTGGCGTTCTGGACGCTCGTCTGCGGGACCCTCGCCGCGGGCGCCGCCAACGCGATCAACCAGGTCCTCGAGCGGGACATCGACGCGCGAATGGCTCGAACCCGCCGCCGTCCTCTCCCGACAGCGCAGATCGAGCCGGCCCAGGCGCTCGCGTTCGGTCTTGTGCTTGGTGCCGTTTCGGTCGCGCTCATGGCCGCGACCGTCAACCTCGTCGCGGCATTCCTGACGCTGCTCGCGATCGCGTTCTACGTCGTCGTCTATACGATGCTGCTCAAGCGCTCGACGCCGCAGAACATCGTCATCGGCGGTGCGGCCGGCGCGCTGCCGCCGGTCATCGGCTGGGCCGCGGTCACGGGTTCCGTCGCACTTCCGGCGTTGATGCTCTTCCTGATCGTCTTCTACTGGACGCCGCCGCACTTCTGGGCGTTGTCATTGCGCATCCGCTCCGACTACGCCGCGGCCGGTGTGCCGATGCTGCCCGTCGTTCGCGGCGTAGGGGAGACCACCCGCCAGATCGGTCTGTATACGATCCTGCTGGTCGTCCTGTCGCTGGTGTTCGCGGTGGTCGCTGGGATGGGGCCCGTATATGCCGCTGCGGCCGTCGTCCTGGGCGGGCTGTTCCTGTGGCGCGCCTACCAGCTGTGGCGTGATGGCACCTCGCCGGACCCGTCGGTCGTCGAGTCCACGGCCCAGGCGATCCGCCTCTATCGCTTCTCGATCAGCTACCTCGCCCTGCTCTTCGCGGCCGTAGCGGTCGACGCGTTGATCGCGTTCTAGGGCTCACGGCCGCGCGAGGGCCGGCTTCGGGGCTACTCGCCACTCGGGTCGCCGGCGACGGCCTGAAGGACTTCGCCCCAGTGCTTGACGAACCCGAGGTGCCCGCTGTCCGGCCAGGTGACGAGCGACGATCGCCGGATGGTCCTGAGCTGGAAGTCGAGATGGGCCGTCGATACGAACGGGTCCTGCGCTCCGTGCCAGATCCCAACGGGGATCGAGATGTCGGCCAGGCGAAAGCCCCAGGGCAAGTAGGCCGCCGTCAGCTCCCATTTGACAGCGTCGAGGCCCTGCTTCCAGGTCTCGCGAATCGAGTCGTCGAAGTCCTCCACCCGGCCTGGGTCGGCGAAGAACCAGCGGTCTCCCGGCGCCTTCTCCAGCTCGAGGTGGAGCCCTTCGGGATGCTGTTCAAAGTCAGCGACGAATGGCGCGAAGTTCGCTGCGACCAGCGCGGCGCCGGCGTCAATGTCCGTCTGGATCATCTCGAACTGGGCTCGATGGTCCTCGCTCCATTCGGTTAGGGCCTCGGGCCGCTCCTCCCAGTTGTCCCGTGTCAACGGCCGGCTGCTGATGATGGCGACCCCGGCGAGGCGCGACGGAATGAGCGCTGCGCAGGCTGCCGCGTACGGTCCGCCGCCCGACACGCCGAGGACGGCGAATGTCGACATCTGCAGAGCGTCCGCCAGCTCGAGAACGTCGTCGGCCCAGTCCGCGAGCGTTCCACGCGGTCTCGGAGCGGACCCACCGATCCCGGGACGATCGGGGATGACCAGTCGAACACCGGCCTCGATCGTTGCCGCCTCATCGGGGCACCAGGTGCGCGATCCCGGCGTCCCGTGGAAGTACAGGACCGGCCGCCCGTTGGGGCTTCCCCACTCCGTGTACGCCAGGCGGCGTCCGTCACGCAGCGTGATGTGGGAGTCCAGGCAGGTCACAACGTCGGCAGTGTATGCCCGCGTCCGTACGACCTCACGCCGGCAATCGAAACTCCGGAGAAGCCGGTCAGGCTGCCCCGGATTGGATCTCCTCGAGCAGGGCATCCGCGGTCAGCGGGCCGCCCAGGAACTCGCGCAGGATGTCCGAAGGCTCACGCGCGCCCGACCATTGGAGGAGGTGGTCCGACACGAACGCATACCAGCCCGGGTCGCCCGTCGACCAGTCGCCCCGGAGCTCGCGGATCCGAGCCCGGACCGCCGCGACCATGACCGCCCCGAGCGCGTAGTTCGCGAGGTAGCCAGGGCCATCGATCAGCTGGGGGCGCGTCGCCCACCACGACCACTCCGGGTGTCCGACGATGCCGAGCTCGCCTTCCATGATCTCAGCCCAGACGTCGTTCGCGCGGCGCTCCGGGTGGCGATGGAGCTCGAGCTCGAACAGGCCCCATGACGCATCGAGCATCGCGAACCAGTAGCGACCGACCACCATCTCTCGCACCGAGGCTGTCGCCCCAGTGTGGAGGCGGATGAACGCCGGTTCCTGAACGTCGTGGCCAACGACATCGGCGAATGCTTCCCAGAACGCCGTGTGGGACGGCGGCCCAATGAACAACCCTGGTCGCGTTCGAATTGCCGCGTCCTGGAGCGCGTGACCGCTCTCGTGCAGCAGCTCCTCGAGGTTCCCGATCCCACCGGCCTCGTATGTGGCGAAGACCTGCGTTGGCGGAATCTGCCAGCGGTCGTCGATGAGCCGGCCAATGTCGACTGCGAGCGTGAACGCTCCTGACAGGTCCGGCCGGTCGGGTCGCGGAAAGATGTCGTAGGCAATGCCCAGGTCGTCCGGCGGCGCGCCGAGGGCGGCGAGGTGAGCATCGTTGATCGGCCGCAGGCGTTCGCGGGGAATGAGTGGGTCGAGCCGTCGACTGAGGCCGCCCGCGACGTACCGGTAATCCCAGGGCTCGACGAGGCCGCCGCCCAGCGCGACCTCACGAAACGTCCGCAGCATCGACCGGAACGTCGGCTCGACGGCTGCCGGGTCGATGCCGAGCCCAGCCGCGTTCGCCTCGATTGGCGAGCCGTCGCGGGCCCAGCGTGCGGCGCTCGAGGCGATGAGCCGCCGGTATGGGCTGTCCGACCCGCCATCGCCATCGACCGCCCGCCAGAGTGGTGCAAAGGCCTCGAAGAGCCGCCGCCGCACCACAGGATCCTCTTCCCGGCCGAGCCGATCCTGGGCCGTGAGACGGTGCAGCTCCTGCCCGGCGAATTCGATCCGGCTGGCTGCCTCGGTCCACGTGTCGAAGACCGATCGCCGTAGCGAGGCTGTCTCCGCGTCCTCCGGCAACACGGCATCCCCGCCGTCGCCAAAGTCGACCCCATCGAACGCCGGCACCCAGACGTCGAGGTCGGGCCCCGCGGCGCGGATCGTCCGGACGACGAGCCGATCCTCCTCCGCTGGCGGCTCGTCGATGACCCGCAGCTTCGAACCAACAAGCTGCCGTGCGCCGAGAAGCGCCGCCTCCTGCGTGGCGATATCCGCGCCGAGCTCGTCGGACCGGTAGGGCGAGCCGCGATGGATGCCGACCATCCAGCCGCCCCAGCGCCGGTAGTACTCCGCCCAGGCAGCTTCGAGGTCGGCGACGGCCGGATTCGACGTGTAGGCAGGCACCATCGGCATCGACCGCGATGGTAGGCGGGCCGCAGACTCCGCCCATGCCCCGAGCGCGCGCCCGACTCATCGTGGGCTGATTCGCCTCCACGCCGTGACCGCGCCGTAGCCGCCGCTCCTGTCACACTCCGCGGGTGCAGATCCAGTTCCTCGGCGGTGCACAGACCGTCACCGGGTCGCAGTTCCTCCTCACGACCGCCCGCGCGAAGGTCCTCGTCGACTGCGGCATGTTCCAGGGCAGTCCGAACGAGGCGATCCGCAACCGGATTCCGCTTGGCTTCGACCCGACCGAGCTTGACGCGATCGTCCTCACCCACGCCCATCTCGACCACTGCGGCCTGATCCCGCACGTCGTCGAGCTCGGGTTCAAGGGCCCGATCTGGGCGACGAACGGAACCGTCGAGCTGGCGACGCTCGTGCTGCTCGACTCCGGTCGGCTGCAGGAGGAGTTCGCGAAGCGCGGCCGGCGCTGGGAGCGGCGACATCCCGATCGGGCGCAGCAGGAGGCGGTCGAGGAGAAGGCCGCGTACGCGGCAGCCGTCGAGCTGGCGGCGGCCGAAGGGCACGTCCCGACGACCGTCGAACCCACGACGGACACGCCCCCTCCCGGCTTGGCGGACCGCCGCCGAGCCCACGTCCACGACCCTCAGCAGTTCGGCCGGCGGCGCTACGACGCCGCGTGGATGGTGCCGAACGAGCCAGCCACCGCGCCCACCAGCGCGCCGTTCGCTATTGCCCCGAACCCCGAGATGGCCCTCGTGACTCAGCCGCCGATGCTCGAGGTGGACCTCGACGAGCCGCTCTACGACGAGCAGGCCGCGCGCGTCGCGATCGAACGGTTCAAGGGCATCGATTACGACCACGAGTTCGAGGTCGCCCCCGGCATCACCGCCACCTTCGTCGACGCCGGCCACATCCTGGGGTCGGCGATCGTCACGCTCCGAGCCGAGGACCAGCCCGGCGGCCCGACCCGGCGCCTCGTCTTCTCCGGGGACCTCGGCCGCCGCAACACCCCGATCCTCCGCGACCCGACGGTCATGACCGACGCCGACGCCGTCCTCGTCGAGACCACGTACGGCGGCCGCGAGCACGAGCCCACGGACGAGTCGGTGCGGATGCTCGCGGACGTCGTCCGGATGGTCGCCGGCGCGAATGGCGTCCTGCTCGTGCCCTCGTTCGCGATTGGGCGGACACAGGAGGTCGTCTGGGAGCTCGACCGGCTCATCGAACGCGGCGAGATCCCGCTTCTGCCCCTGTACCTCGACTCACCGATGGCGTCGAAGGCGACCGAGATCTACCGCCACCACACCGAGTACTACGACGAGGAGACGCGGAAGCTCGTCATGGACGGCGAGACCCCGCTCGACTACCCGAAGCAGATCATCACGAACGACTTCAAGGACTCGCAGGCGATCCTGCGCGCGAAGCGGCCGTACATGATCGTGGCCTCGAACGGCATGCTGACCGGTGGCCGCGTGGTGGGCCACCTGCGCGAGCTCATCGACGATCCGGAGGCGACGATCCTGTTCGTCGGCTATCAGGGCGAGGGCACGCTCGGTGCCCACCTGCAGGCCGGCGCGAAGACGGTTCGAATCGACGGCGCCATCCGTGACGTGCGTTGCCGCGTTCGCTCAATTTCCGGGTTCAGTGCCCACGCCGATGAGTCCGAGATCCTCGACTGGCTGTCGAACTTTGTCCGTGGCAAGAAGCCCGGCGACCCGGGCTTCCCGAGTCACGTCTTCCTCGTCCATGGCGACCCGGAGGCCCAGGTCTCGATCGAGCCGAAGATCCGCGCGCTCGGCTTGCCGACCTACGTCCCTCACTGGCACGAGTCCGTCGAGCTGGAGTAGGCGGCTGCGTTCGCGCCGGCGTCTCGGCCGTCGTGGCCAGGACGCCCGGTGACTAAGAGCCTGTTTGGCTGGCCCGGTTTTCGCGTAGCGAATGTAAGCGACCCGTCGGCGTCGCCTTGCGTCGTGATTCTCAGCCTGGCGCAGGTTTCGTGACCGAGTCCTTGTCCGACGAAGAGATCCGACACGCAGGCGGCCGATGGGGGCCGATACATTCGTGTGGCGAAAACCCTTCGGCTGACGAAAGGAACAGACGGGGCTCGGCGCGGCCGGCGCGGTCCGGGCCGCCCGCGCAACCAGGCCTAGTTGCCCTTGGCCCGCTCGCGGTCTTTGAGGATCTGGCCGGCGGCGAGCTTGCCCGGCGCGCCCATGACGCAGCCGCCGGGATGGGTGCCTGAGCCGCACTGGTAGTAGCCGTCGATCGGGGTCCGGTACTGCGACCAGCCGGGTGCCGGGCGCATGAACCACATCTGCGGGGCGAGGAACTCGCCGGCGAAGATGTTGCCCTCCGACAGCCCCACGGTCCGCTCGATGTCCAGCGGTGTCCGCACCTCGCGCTGGAGGACGAGCTTCCCAAATCCCGGGAAGAACGACTCCAGCACCGCCTGCACCGTGTCGCCGAGCTTCTCCTTCTCCGAATCCCAATCGCTTTCGCGGAGCTTGTAGGGCGTGTACTGGACGAAGCTCGAGAGGACGGCCTTGCCGGGCGGCGCCATGTCAGGGTCAACCGTGGACTGCAACGCGCAATCCAGGTACGGCCGCTTCGAATACCAGCCGTACTTCGCGTCGTCGAACGCGCGCTCGAGGTAGTCCATCGTCGGCCCGATGTTCGTGAAGCCGCGGTACTGGTCGGTCCGATCCTTGAGCGCCGGGTAGCGCGGCAGCCCGTCGAGGGCGAAGTTGACCTTCGACGACGTGCCCTGGAACCGGAAGCGCTGGATCGTGTCGACGAGGTCGCTCGGCAGCTCGCGCGGGTTGACCAGCTCGAGGAATGTCCGCCGCGGATCCAGGGCAGACACCACCACCGGCGCCCGAACCTCCGAACCGTCCGCCAGCGCCACGCCCACCGCCCGGCCACCCTTCGTGATCACGGACTCGACCGGCGACTCGAGCCGGATCTCCGCCCCGAAGCTCTGCGCCGCCTTCGCCAGGACCTTCGTGAACCCGCCGTTGCCGCCCTTGTGGAACGCCCACGCCCCGAACTCGCCGTCGTGCTCGCCGAGGATGTGATACAGCAGGACGAGCCCCGAGCCCTGCGAATACGGCCCCACCTTCGTCCCGATGATCGCCGAGGACGCGAGGTAGCCCTTGAGGATGTCCGACTCGAAGTAGTCGTCGAGGAAGTCCGCCGCCGAGCCGGTCAGCAGCCGGATCGCGTCGTGGACGACCTTCTTGTCGAGGCGCTTGAAGCTGGCGGCCATCGCGGCGACGCGGACGAGCTCCTCAGGGTCGTCGCTGAAGATGTCCGGCGGGACCTGGTCGAGGAGCGGCTTGATCGCGCGGCAGACCTTGAGGACGTCGTGATTGAAGGCGTCGTACGCGTCGGCGTCGCGCTTCGAATGCCGGCCGATCTCCTTCAGGTTCTCGCCGTGGTCCTGGCCAAGCAGGAGGTAGTCGCCGTCCTCCTTTGGGCAGAACGTCGTGGGCATGAGGATCGGCATGAAGCCGTGCTTCGTCAGCTCGAGCTCGTGGATGATGTCCGGCCGGAGCAGGCTCAGGGCATACGAGAAGGTCGTGAACCAGAAGCCCGGCCGCAGCTCCTCCGTGATCGCCGCGCCCCCCACGAGGTGGCGACGCTCCAGGATGAGCGTCTTCAGCCCCGCCTTCGCCAGGTAGGCGCCGTTCGTCAGGCCGTTGTGGCCGCCGCCGATGACGATCGCGTCCCACTGTTCCGCGGCAGCCGGCTTCGCCTTCGGCTTCGGGGCGGCCTTCGTGGACGGCTTCGAAGCGGACTTCGTGGGCATCAGGCAGTCCTTCGTTCGGGGTTGAAGAGCGGCAGCCGGCCGACGTAGGCGTCGAAGTATTCGTACTTGTGGTTGACCGGCCATTCGAGCTTGACGCGGGAGCCCGGCGCGGCCATCGCCAGGGGGACGCGCGCGAGGGCGATGTGGCGCTGGAGCATCGGCGAGTACATCAGGCTCGTCGCGTAGCCGAGCTGCTTGAGGTCATCGTCGTAGATGTAGTACTCGTCCTGGATGGGCGTGTGGTCCTTCGGCGGGATGAGCCCGGCCGCATCGTGGAGGCGGTCCCAGTCGTGCCAGTCCACGGTCAGCCCGATGATCTTCCAGCGCGAGGTCTTCTCCGCGATCTCCCGGCGGATCGCCTCGCGCCCGAGGAACACACGGTCGCTCGCCTCCAGGTCGCGGAACATCCAGCCGAACCCGAGCTCGATCGGCGTCGAGCGGTCCGCGTCCGTCCACGCGAAGCGGGCGTTCCGGAAGTCGACGTCGAGGAGGATGAGGCCGGCCTCGATGCGGGCCATGTACAGCGCCATCATCCCGAACGGGATCAGGGCCTTCGTCTCGCCGGCTTTCCAGATGGCGTCCCAGACCTTCAGCGCGTCCTTCGACGGCACCCAGATCTCGAAGCCGAGGTCGCCCGTGTAGCCGGTCCTCGAGATGACGACGTCCTTCTTCGATATCGAAGATTTCGATAGCCCGAAGTAGGGGAGCGCGTTGGCTTCGGGCGCGACGGAGCCCAGGATCTCGCGCGACCGCGGGCCCTGGATCGAGAGGACGCCGTACTCATCGGTGACCTCGTCGATGGTGAC
>Ga0114129_10001309_pt1 | contig 33260 bp, 26 predicted proteins | sample RhiMetdeltSRZDD1_FD_80071 | JGI IMG/M metagenome (GOLD analysis project Ga0114129, IMG submission 80071) | Populus rhizosphere microbial communities from Tennessee, USA - Rhizosphere MetaG P. deltoides SRZDD1 (version 2) (version 2) | ecosystem: Host-associated > Plants > Roots > Rhizosphere >...
GGCGAACGACAAACGATCGCGATGGTGGCCGAGTGGATTTCGTTTGAACGGCTTTGCTGCCCGTTCTTCAGTTTTCAACTCGAGATTGCAAGCGAAGGCACGCCGATCTGGCTTCGGATGACCGGACGCGAAGGTGTGAAGCAATTCATGCAGTCCGAATTCGATATCAAATAGTGCTTAACGAGTGGGCTGCGACACCGGCTCAGGCTCGGGCTCGATAATTTCCGCGGCCGGCTGACCCCATTTGAAAACCGCTTGCGTGAAAGGCAGAAGCCGATGGCCGGCGATCACGCTCAGGAAAAATATCTCGTGCTCTTTTTCGACTCGGGCCATCACGAGCAGATCGGCCTCAAACTCCTGTAATCCAAGTGCCGCCGCGTGAGACGCGGCCTGTTCGTACTCGATCACGTTACCGCTCTCGAGCCGTCCAGCGAAATACATCGGCAGAAACCGGCCGATCAAATGACACGCGAGCCCGATGCTTCGGCCGATCATCCACAACTTCGCTTCACGCAACTTCAACGGCGCCGCGCCGAGGCTCGAGAGCATCTCGCCGACCCGTTTGCGATGAACCCATTCTTCTTGCTCGATCTTCTGAATGGCGGCGCGCTCGTTTGCGTTCTTCACGGACTTCCAGTGACCACGGTAGGCGAACCCTGCGGCCAACTCGCCCGAGTACGCGCCTTGAAGAATCTCAATCAATCGCTCGCGTTCGTTGTCCATCTATCTGTCACCACGGCAAGTGTAACCGTCAAATGGATTTCGCGCGAACCGTAAAGCGCTTTTGATAGTAGCGCGGTATTACCTTTTGATTGCGATCAGCCAAGGCTGGAAAGATAATGGACGACGAGCGAATGTTTAATAGAAGATTGGGACTTCATTCAGCAAAGGAGAACTTAAATGTTGAAGCTATTTTTTGGAGCAGCGCGTCGAGCGAAACGAATGAGATCAGCCCTGACAAGTCTGATCACGAGCGCGGCGATTGTCTTCGCTTCGACGGCTATGTCTTCAGCTCACAATGCCAGGGCTCAAGATCCTAAAATCGAGATGGGTACATTTTATTTGTGCTTGCTAATCAAACCGGCGAACTCGGCCGCGGGCCAGATGCCCGAAGCGCAGCTTGTGCAAGCGCATTTCAAACACGTGCAAAGTTTGATCGCGAGCGGGAAAGCGGCCATCGCCGGCCCGTTCGGCGACGACACTCGAATCGCGGGTGTGTTCGTGATGAATGCCTCGTCCTCAGAGGAGGCGCGCGCATTGGAGGAAGCAGATCCGTTGGTGAAGTCAGGCGGCTTTTCAGTCGAAGTACTGAAGTGGTGGGCAGCGAAAGGAATCATGAAGCCGCCGCAGCCGCCGATAAAAATGAGGACCTACTATTTCGCTTTTCTTCGCCGCGGGCCGAAGTGGACTGCAGAGCGGTCGCCGGAGACAGAAAAAATTCAAGCCGGTCACATGGCAAATATCAACGCGATGGCAAAGACGGGAAAGCTTGTGATTGCGGGCCCGTTCGAGAACGGCGGCGACTATGCGGGCGTTTTCGTGTTCAAGGTCGATTCAATCGGAGAAGCGAAGGGCCTTGCGGAAGGCGATCCGGCGGTCAAAGCAGGTCGGTTAGTTGTTGACGTTCATCCTTGGATGATTGCTGAAGGTTCGTTGCCTTAGTCTTTGATATGATAAACCCGCCCTTGCGGGCAAGATTCATTGCTAACGTGGGGCGAAAAACCTTGCCACGGCGTTTTGTAACGGGATTTCTCTAACATGCTATGGTACTTTCACAATCATCTCTCCTTAGACCTGCGCATCTCTCGGATGGGCCGGCATCAGAAGTCCGCACATATTCATCGACGCGCCGACTCCACCACTGGCATCGCGATGCCCGACGCTAGCTTGCCTGAACGGAACACTCTCTGGGTCGCTGGTTGAAAGTCTGATTCCTTCGCGAGAAAAATATTCGGCACGAAGCGCTGAGGGTTTCGATCAATCACCGGAAACCAAGTACTCTGAACCTGAACCATTACTCGGTGACCCTTCAAGAAAACATGGTCGTTGGCAGGAAAGCCAATCTCGTAGCGCTCAACCTTGTCCGGCACGATCGGCTGAGGCTTCTCGAAGCTGTTGCGATAGCGACCGCGCAAAACATCGCCCGCAATCATCAGTTGAAAGCCGCTCATCTTAGGATCGGGCTGATACTTCTCAGGGTAGACGTCAATAAGCTTCACGATCCAGTCGCTGTCAGTACCCGAGGTCGAGGCGAAGAGGTTGGCTACGATCTTTCCCGACACGACGACATCATCTCTCAGAACATCGGTCGACCAGGTGAGTACATCAGGTCGATGATCCACGAAGCGTTGGTCCTCGACAAGCCACGTCGTCCAACCCGAACGCACGTCAATCGGACGCGGACGATAAGGCACCGGGTTCGCTGGATCTGAGACGTAGGCGTCGAACGCGGCTTCGCTGGCCGGTGGTGGATCGAATAACAGCTTGCCGTTCGCGCGGAAGTAGAGCCGCCGCGCGACGACGTCCCGCGTCGGCGGCCACGCGTCGTGACGCACCCATTGGTTCGCCCCGGTTCTGAACGTGAGCGCCTCGGGCAGATCGAGACTTCCCTTGCCTTTCAGGTGGTATGCAAGAAACTTCGTCAGCACATCACGGCGATAGAAAGCCGCGGTTGCGCTGCCGAACTCGATGCGGCCAAGCTTACTGCCCTCGCCTCTCGACCATCCGCCGTGATTCCACGGGCCGACGACGAGGAAATTCTTTTTCGCTGAATCGTGCCGTTCAAGCAACTCATAGATCTTGATAGGGCCGTAGAAATCTTCCTGATCCCACCATCCCGCAACGTTCAGCATCGGCACTGTGACGCGATTCAGCCAAGGCGCGAAAGCTTGCCGTTTCCAGAATGCGTCATAGTCGGGATGGTTCACGAAGTCGTTCCAGGTCGGCAGCCTGTCGTGAAAATATTTCGCGTTCGCATTCGACAGCGCTCCGAGATTGAGGTACCACTCATAGGCGTCGAAGCGATCGATGATGGATGAGACATCGGAGATTTCTTTCGAGGATTCCATCATGTACGAGTACTCCAAGCCGTAGCTCAAACGAAAAGCGCCATTGTGATGAAAGTCGTCACCGATCCACATGTCAGCGGGCGAGGCCTGCTCGACTGCGGCCTTGAGTGCCGGGTGTGGATCGAGCGCGCCCATCACGGTCAGCCACGCGCCGTAACTCGTGCCCGCCATGCCGACTCGTCCGTTGTTATTGGGAACATTCTTGAGCAACCACTCGATCGTGTCGTAGGTGTCGGTGCTCTCATCAATCGCGTTTTGGGCTTGAGGGTCGCGCGGCTGTCGGATCATTACGAACTGGCCTTCCGATTTGAAGCGTCCGCGAATGTCTTGTGAGACGATGATGAATCCTTCCGCCATTAGCTCCGGAAGCGATGCTGCGACTCGCGACGGATTGAGCTGGCCAGTCCCGTATGGAGTCCTGAGCAGCAGGATCGGAAGTTTTTCAGTGGCCTGCGTTGGCGAATAGATCTGTGTGTAAAGCCGCACACCGTCCCGCATAGGGATCATGGCTTCAGTGGCGGTGAGCGCTGAACTTGCGGGTTGCTGCGCATTGAGTGGGGCGGCGATCGAGAGACAAATTATCGTGATGAATGCGCCACTATAGAGCACAGCCCGGCGCCGCCCAACTGAGATGTTCATACCGGTCTCCTGACATTGGCGGCCTTTGCGGTCCTTTGCGACTTTGCGCGAAACAAGTTCTCGAGCTCGCGCAAAGATGCAAAGGACCGCAAAGATCGCCAAGCTAGTCTTTTGACACTCGATCAATCGGCGCGGGCCGCGGCACCCGACGCACAGGGTTCTTCTCAAGAAGTTTCATCGCTTCTTGTACTGCACGCTCGAGCTGTGGATCCCGGCCCTTGATCACATCGGCCGGTGTGTACTCGACTTCGATGTCCGGCGCCACACCTTCATTCTCAACCGCCCACTTGCCCGCAAGGTCGTAGAACGCGAGACTCGGAGCGGTGATCCCGCCGCCGTCAATCGTAGCTGGCACGCCGAGTGTGCCGACCAGCCCGCCCCACGTGCGCGTCCCAACCAGCGGACCAATCTTGCGAAGCTTAAAGTAATAAGGCAGCGCGTCGCCACCCGAACCTGCCGACTCATTGATGATCATGACCTTCGGCCCATAAATGCCCGCAGCCGGCGAGGTCGACGTCTTCCCGTCGCGCAGCGCGAAGTAACCCAACAGCTTTCGATCAAGTTCGTTCACGATGTAGTCGGCTATCATGCCACCTTGATTGTAGCGCTCGTCGATGATCGCGCCGTCTTTCTGCTGTTGGGAAAAATAATAGCGAGTGAAGTAGGTGTATCCGCCGCCGCCCGTGTTTGGCAGCCACACGTACGCGAGGCGCCCACCAGATAACTCATCCACTCGACGCCGGTTTGCTTCAATCCACGCGCGCGTGCGAAGGCCCTGATCGCTCGCAACCGGAACGATCGTTATCACTCTCGAGCCTTCCATCGATGGCGACTTGTTTATTCGGATCATCGTCTGATGACCGGCGGTTCCCTCGAATGCGCTGTAGACGTTTGTCGGCGGAACGAGCGGGCGACCGTTCACCTCGAGGATGTAATCGCCCTCCGCAACCTGAATGCCCGGCGCGCTCAAGGGCGCTTGCAAATCGGGGTTCCAGTTCTCACCTGTGTAGATCCGGCGAATTCGATAATGCCCATTCTCAATTGCGAAGTCAGCACCGAGCAAACCAACCGAGACCGGATCTTCGGCGGGCGTGTCGCCACTGCCCGTGAGATACGAATGCCCTACGGTCAGCTCGCCGCCGACAGTCGCGATCAGGTAAGCAAGGTCCGACCGGTGCGCAACGTGGGCAAGAAGCGGCCGGTACTTCTCATAGACCGCTTGCCAGTCGTTGCCGTGCATCTTCGCATCGTAGAAATACTCGCGCTCAATGCGCCAGGTCTCACGAAAGATCTGCGCCCACTCGGCTCGCGGATCGACCAGCGTTTCGAGCTGCGCGACATTGATCGCTCCGTCGCCTACTTTCGCGGGCCGATCGATAGGCACGATGCCCCAACGGTTTCCGCCGCCAGCGGCTTGATAGAGCAGCTTCTTGTTGTCCGCCGAAAGCGTGTATGAGCGAATGCCTTCGAGAAAGGGCGCGGCTGCGCGCTCCTTGAGCTGGAACCGCTGCAATCGAAGCGAGCCGGGACCGCCGCCCGCGATCATCGGCTCTGTGTAAAAAATCACTCCTGGCCCGCTGGCCGTCAGATCGCTGTAATCTCCTGCCGGGACTCTGAGCGCGAGTATCCGTTGACGGATTCCGTCGATGTCGATGCGCACGGTGACCGAGCCGCTTGATCTCTCCGGTCTCGCACGCGGGGCACCTTCGTCGCGGGGCGGGGCTGGTGGCTCATCGCCGGTTTCAGGGAGCAGCGGCGACGGTTCGCTCGCGCTCAGAACGGTGATGTAGATGGCTCGGCGTACGGGCCTGTCCACCGAGCTCATCTCGAGCCAGCCGGTTCGCGGGCCGTAATCGGTGCTCGCCAGAAAATAGAGGTACTTTCCTCCAGCGTCGAATGCAGGCGAGATTGCGTCAGACATACCATCGGTGAGTTGGAACGCTTTGCCGTCCGCGACTGAGTAAACGAAGACAGCTCGCATGTGACTGTCGAGAACCTTCGAGTAAGCGATCCACTTTGAATCCGGCGACCAGACCGCGTCGCGCTGATGAGGCGGATCGTAATATGCGTCGGTATCGACTTTGGTCGTTTTCGCGCTAGCAACATCGAGCATCCAGAGATTCAAATGGTTGTCCTGAAACAGAAGCTGTTTCGCGTCCGGTGACCACGCGAGCGCAGAGAAGAAAGCGGCGGACGTCAGCGGCAGCGCGCGTGGCTTTGCGACGCCGGTTGCATCGCCGAGCATCAGTTGATACTCGCCGCTAGCGTCCGAGAACCACGCGATCTGCGCGCCGTCCGGTGACCAAACCGGATTCCGATCGTGCGCGCCGGAGCTCGAGGTGAGATTTCGATAATCGCCCTTTTCCGCCGGCACGGTGAAAATATCGCCGCGCGCCTCGAATACTGCTCGCGTGCCTGTTGGTGAGAGCGCGGCGCTTCGAATCATCCCAGCGACCTTCTTGAATTGCGTGCGAGCCCACGGGAAGTCCCCAGCCACGTCGATGTTCAACTTGCGAGACTGTCCGGTCTTGGTATCCACCAGGTGAATGTACCCGGCCTGCTCGTAGACAATCGCGTCCGGGCCTGATGAGGCGGTCATTATGTCGAAGTCATCATGCCTGGTTAGCTGGGTGACAGACTTTGCGTCGAGGCGATAAGAGAAGAGATTGACAGTGTGATTGCGATCCGACAGGAAGTAGACGGTATTGCCGACCCACATTGGATCGGTATCGTTGCTGTTATTCCAGGGCAGCAGTTCTACCGAGTAGTCTGCGAGATTCATCAATCGAATCGGGTGAGTGCGGCCTCCGCGATAGTGTCGCCATTGACTTGCTTGGTTCTGCGCCCACGCGGGAAACATCGCAACCGAGAATTCCTCGTAGGCAAACCGGCGCGCATCGGGGGAATAGACTCCGTTGAACGCGCGAGGCATCGGCAGGGGTTCCGGCATGCCACCCTGCACATCTATTGTCCATAGTCGAAAGTGCGCGTGAGGGGCTGTGTCACGATCCGAAGCGAATACTACGCGGCGCCCGTCAGGGGTCCAGCCTCTGACCCAATCCAGCCCGGGGTGATACGTCAGGCGTTTAGGATCGCCACCGGCTGTCGCTACGACGTAAACGTCGGTGTTTCCCGCGACCGTAGCAGTGAAAGCGATCTGAGATCCGTCCGGCGAAAAATGCGGATCCGCTTCGAGGTTTGGTGTGGCCGTAAGGCGGCGCGCGTGTCCACCGCCGCGAGATACTACCCATAAGTCGCCGCCGTACTCGAAGGACACCAGATCGCGACTCACCGCAGGTTGACGAAGCAGCCGAGTCTCCTGCGCGGATGCTGCTGCCCAGGTTATCAACAAAAGCACCAAAGCAAAAAAGAGTCGTCGGAAGCTCACAAGTTTAAGCATGGCGTTATCTCACAAACTGAATAAACTGAATGACAAATGGCCGGCATCAGATCGAAAGCTCAGGGCTTAGCCTTTTTCTCTCCGTCGGCCTTTGCAGTCGCCGGCAGGGTGTGGGTGACGGCCCCCTTCTCATCCAGGAATTCCAGCTTGGGCACGCCTTGAACATCCACTGAAAGCTTGATCCGAGGTTTGCCTTTCGCGTCGGAGAGCCGAATCACCGCCGCCTGTTCACGATCTCTTCCGACCATGACCCGTTCCGCGCCACCCGGAGTTTCTCGCAGCGCTTTTAGGGCCTCCGCTTTTTCTGGCCCCTCGCTCATTTTTTCAATCGCGGCCAGCTTCTCAATCACCGGCCCCAGCGAGGTATCCGGTCGATCCCAAACTCGCAGACCAGCGAAATACTGCCCGTTGCTTTCTCCATACTGGATCCCGACGGTCTGATCTTGCCGGAACCTGTCGAAAGCCAGCAGCGCGCCCGCGTTTCCCTTGCCGTCTTTCTGATCGCCACTAAAGCTCAAGCCGCCGCATTCATCGCCCTTGTCATTGAAGAAGAGCATACCTGCGGGCCTCTTCCTGGAGAGAGTCTTTCCGTCAATGATGCCCGGATGCTGTCGTTCACTGTTGGAGATGATCAGCTTCACCTTGCCGTCCTTCTCGACGATGTTGATTCGCTCGACATCTATCTCGGCGAATTTGGTTTTCTGATTGCCCTGGCTGAACCCTGCGAGGGTGAGCACGCCGAGGAGCAAGGTGACGAAGCACGCGTAAGCCTTCAGCAGCCGCACGTCCCGTTTTAGCTTCTCCATAACAGTAGCCTCCGTTGATGTGTGATCAGTGATTCAATACTCTGAGAGGGACGAATAGCTCGAAACCCGCGACCCTCTTCGAGTCTTTCTGTGCCCTCTTTTTCGTGTGCCGCCTCGGTTAGACTCGATCGTAGCTGTCACTCCGAGTCCGTCAGAAATTCAGCTTCAACGCAAACTGAATGATCCGCGGATTCACCGACGTGGACGAAATTATTCCAAAGGTCGCCGAAGTTACACTGGTGCTTGGATTGCCGAATTGCGGAGTGTTGAAGGCGTTGAAGAACTCAGTGCGGAATTCAATGTTGGCGTTTTCCCGAAGTCCGCCGAGCGATGTCCGCTTGATGATCGCAAGATCGAAATTCCGCTGATCGGGTCCGAAGGCGATTCCCACTCCGCTGTTGCCGAAAGTGGTGGCGCGGCCATCGTCGCCGACTATCGGCCAGATGGCCGCCCCTGCCGCGTTTCGGAGAATGCAGCTCTTGTTGAAATAGTTGGTCAACTTGCTGTTTACCGAACCGGAGGTCGTCAGTTGGGCATGAGTGCAACCAGGAGCCAGTTGGGCCCGGTCGCCCGTAATCCCGAACACGTTGTTGGCGTTTGTGCCGAACAGGCTCAACGGAAGACCTGACTGGAATGTTGTCACTCCACTCACCGCCCAACCGCCAAGCAAGGTATCAAACAAGGCGTTGAACCTCTGGGGGCTTGGCAGTTGATAAAGGTAGCTTAAGACGAAACGGTGTACGCGATTGAAGTCGTTCAGTCCGTAGTTAGCGCGGGCATCGTTCTGGTTCCCAGAGACGGCTCCACCGGCGGCGCTGCTGTTTGTTCCAGCGGTACTGTAGGCGTGCGCGAACGTATAGGCGGCCAGGAATTGCAGCCCTTTGCTGAACCGTTTGGTGAGGCTCGCTTCTAGCCCGTGATACCACGATGACGCCTGTGAGTCGATATCATTAAGGCCAATTGCGGTGAAGCCTTGGATTGGGACACGCAGCGCGATATTGGCGAAGGTGTTGGTTGTTTGCGCGCGAATGGGATTTGAAGAACTGGCCAAGCGCGCCTGATTGAGCGAGTGAGCCAGAATCTGATGCGTGCCTCGCGTGCCGACGTAACCCACTTCGAGCAGAAAATCATGACCGAGGTCCGTCTGTAGGTTGAGGCTGAATTGCTGCGTTATGGGCGGACGATACCCCTGATCGACGATGGCGATTGATCGTTGCGTTGTCGGCGAATAGGCGGGGAATTGCGGAAATGTAAGATCCGGCCCGAACGGATTCGCGAAGCTGGCCGCCGCATTCGGCGCACCGATAAGTTGACGCGCGAGCGCGAAGGGCGGGCTTGTCGCAAGTTGGATAAACGGCTGCCCAGTGGCGCGGCTATGGTAAATGCCGTAGCCGCCGCGCAGGACTATGCGTGTGAAGGGGCGCCAGGCAAAACCTATGCGCGGGCCCACATTGTTCTGGTGCTCTCCGCGAATGCCGAACTTGTTGTCCAGTTGTATCACACCCGCCGGGACCGTCCCGGAGAAATTCTCCGAGACGACGAAGCCCTGGACGGTGCCTGCGGCTGGCGGATTCGGATTGGCCTGGGAAATGTCGAACCCACTGTTGCGCCCGAGCTTGTCAGCGAGGTTTGCAAGCCGCTCATAGCGCACGCCAAGGTTCAAGGTGAAGGAAGGTGTCAGCTTGATGTCGTCCTGAATATACGCGTTCACATCGTTAAGTCGCCAGTCACGGTCGAGCAGGCCGGGTAAATCGACAGACGCGATGACGTTGCTGAAGGCAGTGCCGTTACCGCCCGACGCGACCGGTCCCGCCCGCAGCCCCAGCAAGAAATCGGGCCAGCTCTGAAAGACGAGCCCGCCAAGAAAGTGAAAATCCAGGAGGGCGAGCCGGCTGTGCGTTATGCCTCCACCGACACGGAACGTCTGTCGCCCGCGAATGTAGGTCAGGGAGTCCTGGAACGTGTAATGGCTTTGGTTGATGTCAAATCCTTGGCCATTGCCGCCCAGCGTGAGCGAGCCGCTAATGCCGACCGCGGGAAAGTCGTTCGCGTTCCCAGATGCTTTGACCCCCACGTCTGAAAACTTGAAAGCTTCTTCCTGGATGGTAGGTATTTCGAGGCGGTAGAGGCCAAAATCCGCTTGATTGAGCAGGTTCGGACTGATGGTGTAAGTGTGTGAGACTGAGAGATTGCGAACCCGGTCTTTAATCAGTTGGGGGAAGCCCGGACCGGGCGGACCGCCAATGTTCGTGCCTGGGAATGGCGTAGTTTGGTCGCTGTTGGCAAAGAAAAATCGCCCGGCGAATTTGCTTTTGGTCGTGTGAAGATAGTCCAAGTTGACAATGAACTGGTCTTCGTCGAAGGACGCAGGAACGCTGAAACTCGAAAATCCCCTCAGCGCGAACGGCTGGCTTGGGGTGATCGTTTGCGGTGTCGGAATCACAAATTGGCCATTTGCAAGTTTGAGGTTTAATAGGGCAAGCGCCTGCGGACTGATATTGGAGCCATCGGGTGCCACGGTCACGCCGCCAAACGCGCCGGCCTGCCCGCCAAACAAGCTTCCCAACGCGGCTCGCGAACGGTCGTCGGTGAAGGCCGGCTCGAAGAAGCTGCTCGTCCCGCCGCCGCCCACGCCGTTGAGCTGACGCATACCCTGATAGGAACCGAAAAACAACAGCTTGTCTTTTATAACTGGCCCGCCGAATGTAAATCCGAATTGGTTTTGCTTGAGCACGCCTCTCGGTTGACCGGCCTTATTGCGGAAAAACTCGTTTGCGTTGAGCGCGTCGTTGCGGAAGAACTCAAAGACGGTCCCATGAAACTCGTTGCTCCCAGACCTGGTCACAACGTTGACGTTTGCCCCGGCGTTGCGCCCGTAAGAAGAATCATAGACACCGGTCTGCACCTTGAACTCCTGAATCGCATCGGGATTGGGGATGGCAACCCCGCCGCTAAAGAAGCCGCTCGCCTGTAGGTCGTTGATCGGCAGACCATTCATCTGGAAGTTGTTATCGCGGGCAAATGCACCGTGGGCGCGGAAGTTTCCTTGCGACTCCCCGCTTGAGCCCCGCCCCAATTCGGAAGCATTGGTCACGGGTGCGGCAATCCCAGGCGAGAGTGTAACGATCTGGGTGTAGTTGCGCGAAACCAACGGCAAGTTGCTCACCAGCGCCCGATCCGTCACGCGACCCAAAGAGGCCGATTCTGTTTGCAGCAGCTCCGCTTCGGCCGTGACATTCACTTGCTCCTGAACCGTGCCAAGCTCGAGGTCAATATCCAGCCTGGCTGTCTCTGTGACGTTGATGCGCAAACCGGTCTTTACGGCTTTCTTGAAGCCTGTCTTGACAAACTCCAGTTGGTAGGACCCGGGCTGCAATAAGGGCACGACATAAGTTCCATTCTGCTGAGTCAGGACCGTCCGCGCCTCACCCGTCACTTCGTTGGTTATGGTGATCTGGACGTCCGCCACGAGTGCCTTATTGGGATCGGTGATCGTACCCGTCAACGCGCCGGTACCCGCCGTTTGCGCAAACGCTTGCGCAGAAATAACAAGCAACAGACACGCGACCAGAGAAGTGATTCGGCTGCAGGCAGCGCAACTTGTGTACTTCATTTCAAGTCCTCCGGATAGGGATGTGGACGGTCAACACAGAACTCGACCCCGCTGTATACACCACACGTTGCGCAAAGTCAATAGGACAACAAGTGTTGCAACAACTTCTTGCCTGATGAATCTCGATATGCTATGTTACGCCCGCCATGCGAGACAGTCCGGACATCGCAGATGTTCGCTCATCTTCGGTGATCAATCATCGGGTCGCTATCGAAAGAGTAGGGATGCGCATGGTTCGTTTGCCGTTGAAGGAAGGCTTCGAGACGAGCTTTGGACGAATCCACTCGCGTCTTGTTTTCTTGGTCTGGATCGAAGGGAATGGCCTCACAGGCTGGGGTGAAGTCGTGGCGGCCGAGGAACCACGCTACAGCTACGAGACTCTGGGCACCGCGTCACACGTCATACGGGATTACCTTGCGCAAGCATTGATGGCGACGCCGGTGACAACCTTGAACGATCTCGCGGCGCGCTTCGCGCCATTCAAAGGGCACCACATGGCCAAAGCGGGAATCGAGTTGGCCTATCAGGACCTCTCGGCGCGAATGCAGAATAAGTCTCTCTCGGAACTCATTGGAGGGACGCGTAAGCGTGTGCCGGTCGGCGTCAGCCTGGGCATCCAGCCGACACTAGCGGCGCTGCTGGAACGAATTGATCGCTATTTGGCGCTTGGCTACCAGCGCATAAAGCTCAAAATCAAACCCGGCTGGGATTTGGAGGTAGTCGATCAAGTGCGCCGGCGTTATCCGGACACTCTATTCTCGGTTGATGCTAACTCGGCATATACGCTAAACGACCGGGATCACCTGAAAGCGCTGGATGATTTCGATCTGCTAATGATCGAACAACCCCTCGACCACGACGACTTACTTGACCACGCGAAATTGCAGGCGGAGCTGAAGACGGCGATTTGTTTGGACGAGAGTATTACGACGTTGCGGCGGGCGGAGCAGGCGCTCGACTTGAAGAGCTGTCGCTTGATCAACATAAAAATCGGACGAGTCGGCGGGTATTCACAGGCTCTGGCCATTCACGATTTGTGCAAAGAAAGACGGATCCCAGTGTGGTGCGGCGGGATGCTCGAATCGGGCGTCGGTCGCGCGCACAATTTGGCGCTTGCCAGCTTGCCGGGTTTCACGCTGCCGGGCGACATCTCGGCGAGCTCGCGATATTTCGACCGCGATGTGATTGTGCCGGAGGTGCTGGTCGCCGCCGACGGCACAGTCGAGGTGCCTCGCTGCCCGGGTCTTGGGTTCGAGGTTGATCTCGCTTATATTGAAAGATGCACCGAGGCGTCGGAACAGATTCATCGAAAGAGTTAATCGGGACGCAAGCATGCGCAAAGCTACATCACCCAAGAAGAACCAGTCTGATTTCAGGGCAAATGGAGCGAAGAGCGTGCCCACGGCAATTGAGACTCGTTTCGCCGAAGCGCGCTCCAGATTGGGGCCGAATCGCCAGCAGTTGATTAGAGCAATCGTCGATCATTGCGAAGAAACCTCGTTTCTATCTTCTCGCGAGTTGGCGAAGCGCTACGATGTCGACGCGGCAACAGTAGTTCGCACGATCCAGGCATTGGGCTATGGACGCTTTGCAGATTTCGCGGGAGATCTAAGGCAGCATCTCATGACGCGGATCACACCGTACACGGTGCTCAAGGCGGCCACTCGCGAGCGCAGAAGCGTCGCCGACCACGTCGATCACGGTTTGGACAAGGCGCTGGATAATCTTAACCTGTTGAGGTCCAATCTTGATCCGAAACAGGTTGTCGAGTTGGCCCGGCTGATTCATCGCTCAAGGCGGGTTATGGTTGTCGGTGTGGATTTTGCAGCCTCGTTGGCTTATTACTTCGCTTATGGTCTTGTGACTCTAGGATTCGACGCAGAGGCGCCGGTCGGAAGCGAAGGCACGTTACAGCACAAAATCAAAGTGCTGATACCCAAGGATCTGCTGATTGCAATCAGTTTTGGGCAGTGCATCAGGGTCACAGTCGAGGCCGTGCGCCGAGCCAACAAACAGGGTGTGATTACATTTGGAATCACCGACAGTGACACGACGCCTATTGCGCGCTACTGTCAAAAACATCTGATCGCGAGAGTTGTCAGCCCGTCATTTCTCAATTCTTACGTAGCTCCGATGGCTCTGATCAATGCGATTCATGTTGCGTGTGCTCACCTCGATCCAAAACGATCGCTGACCCAGTTGAAGCCGACCGACAAAGAGTATCTCTCAGGTGCACGTTGGTACCGGGAACCAAAGGGCGCCGGTTGAACGCTCGCTTACATCAGATTCATCGGATCCACTTCGACCGAGATTGATCGCGGGTTGTGTCCTGCGCTTGTCACTCGATCCATCGCCACGTCCAGCGCTTCGCGAGCTCGCACGCGGCTCTGAGCTTTGATCAACACCTGAAACCTGTACTCTCCTTTGATTCGCGAGATCGCCGCGGGCGCGGGCCCGAGCACTCGCAACCCCGAGCTCTTCGCCGCCGCGCGAAGCTCGCTTGCAAACTCCGAAGCTGTGCCGTTCGCGCGATCATAATCCTTGCCGTGGATCAGCACGTTGATCAACGCCGAGAACGGCGGGTAGTGCATCGTACGGCGAAATACGATCTCGCGGCGATAAAACTCTTCGTAGTTCTGCTCGCGCGCGCAAACCAGCGAGTAGTGCTCGGGGTGATATGTTTGAATTATCACCCGTCCCGGTCGATCGCCTCTGCCCGCCCGGCCTGCCACTTGAGTTAGCAACTGAAACGTTCGCTCGGCGGCTCGGAAATCGGGCAGCGCAAGACCTACATCGACCGAGACTACGCCGACCAGAGTGACGCCCGGAAAGTCGTGCCCTTTGGCAATCATCTGGGTGCCTACCAGCAAGTCGATTCCACCGCTCGCGAATTCCATGATGATTTGCTCCAGGCTGCCGCGCCGTCGCGTCGTGTCGCGATCGAGCCGCGCTATATTCATCTCCGGGAACATATCTTTCAGCATCGCTTCGAGCTGCTCGGTCCCCAGACCGACGTAGTGAATGTACTCGCCTTCGCATGCGTCGCAAACGCGCGGGACGGGGCGAATGTAGTTACAGTAGTGACACTGAAGGCTCGAGTTGTAACGGTGATATGTCAGCGTCACATCGCAGTTGGGACAGTGAATCGCAAGCCCACACGATCGGCATAGCAGAAACGAAGAGAAGCCGCGCCGATTGAGCAGGATCATCGACTGCTCGCCTCGCCCGAACGTCTCGCCAATCGCAGACTTCAATTCGTCGGACAAGGTTTGAGCCTTGCCATGGCGCTCGAAGACTTCCCGCATGTCGACGGTTTGAACTTCCGCGAGCGAGCGGTCTCCAAAGCGAGTTTGAAGACGCAGGTAGGCGTACTTGCTCGCGCGAGCGTTGTGAAACGATTCAAGTGAAGGCGTTGCCGAGCCGAGCACGACTACCGCCCCGGCACGCAAGGCTCGCATGATTGCGGTATCTCTTCCGTGATATCGCGGCGTTTCTTCCTGTTTGTAAGAGCTGTCGTGCTCTTCGTCAACGATGACCAGTCCGAGCTTATCGAGCGGCGCAAACACCGCCGAGCGAGTCCCGATCACCACTCTCGCGTCCCCGTCTTTGATGCGTCGCCATTCGTCGGTGCGCTCGCCTTCCGATAAGCTCGAGTGAAGAATCGCGACGGCCTCACCGAACTGCGCTCTCAATCGGCGAGAGAAAACCGGAGTCAGTGAAATCTCGGGCACCAGCATCAACGCGGTTGTTCCTTGCATTACGGCTTCACGCATCGCGCGGATGTAGATTTCAGTCTTGCCGCTGCCGGTGACTCCGTGCAGAAGAAAAGTCGAATATTGACGCTCGGCGATCTTTGCGACGATCTGTTCCAGAGCGTTTTGCTGTTCGCCGGTTAGCTTGATGGGGTCGGCCCCGTCCAGCGCGACATGCGAGAGTGGGTCGCGACGAACCTCGCGGGCAAAGACTTCAACGATGCCGCGCTTCTCGAGCGTGCGGACAACAGACGACGAAACATCCGCAGCGTCAAGCAACTCGCTGAACGGCATCGCGTCGCTTGAAGACGCGAGAACCTCGACGACTCGACGTTGCTTATCGTTGAGTGTTTTCTGATCCTTACCCGGGTCAATCAAACGCACAACATTGTGAAGCTTCGGCTTCAGGCGCGTTTCAGCGATGCGCAGCGAGACGCTGATCAGTCCATCACGCGCAAGCTGCCTAACGAGCGCACCGGCGCGCGGCTTTGAGAGTTGCCGCTCGAGCAGTCGCGAGGGGATGTCTCGTGCATTGGCAAGAAGCTCGAGCGCCTGGTGCTTCGAAGAAGGAAGCCGCCCCTCTGCGAGCGCCCTCCTGCCAGAGGAAGTGATTGCGAGTACCTGTTCGCTGATCGACGTTGCGCCTGCTGGAAGCGCCGCCCGCAAGCATTCGCCCCACGGCCCGAAGTAATAGTCGGCGACCCACTTCGTGAGTTCGAGAATTTCCTGCGTGATGACCGGTGATTCGTCGACGAGTTCCTCGACGTCTTTGATGTCAGCTTCATCGACGTCACTCTGAGGGGTCTGATGCAGATCGACGATAAAGCCGGTAAGGAACTTCTTTCCAAATGGCACCAGTACCCGGCAACCGGGCCGCGCTAGCGCCGGCATATCTCCGGGCAGACGATACGTGAATGTTTGTCTGACGTAGACTGGAACGGCGACTTCCGCGAACATTTTTAAGATTATTGCACGAAGCAGGCCCGCCACAAAAAGCGTGCGTCGTGACCGTCGCGCGGATAATCGCACAACAAGAAGCTTATACTTCGTGGTTTTGCCGCCGCATCGGGTCGCTGATATAGTTCGTGACTATGGATCAGGCTCAAATCAGTCCTCGGCCAATCACCGATGTGGCACGCCCAACGACCATCATCGAAGCACCGCGATTGGCAAAACGGGTAGGCGTCGTGTCGTTGACGATCGCGACTGAAACCTTCCAGCACACCGGCAGCTTCAAGTTCAGACCGGCTTACAACCTCGCTTCAAAAGTCCGCGAACGTAAGATCATCGCCGCTTCCTCCGGCAACTTCGGACAGGCGCTGGCATACGCGTGTTCGCTTCTAGGCAAGTCGTGCATCGTCGTGATGCCATCGACATCGGCTCAGGTAAAGATCGAAGCGGTCCGCGAGTTCGGCGGCGCGGTTGACCTGACAGACGTGACGGTGAAGAGCCGCGCAGCGCGAGTGGCCGAGCTTGCGCAAGAGAATCCCGACGCGTATGTCGCGAGCGCGTATGATGATCCGCTGGTGATCGAAGGTAACGCGAGCCTCGGAGTCGAGCTTGCAGCGGCGGCTCTTGAGTTTGATTTTGTCGTCGCACCGATCGGCGGCGGCGGGCTGACTTCGGGAATCATCACGGGACTCCGCGCGGGAGGCAGCAACGCTCGAGTTGTAGCCGCTGAGCCTTTGCTGGCCAATGACGCGGCGCGTTCGCTGCGAGCCGGTCGCATAGTTTCCAACGAGAGCGAGTTGCAGACGATCGCGGACGGCGCACGCACCGTGAGCGTCGGCCGGCACAACTGGGCGGTTCTGAAGGACGGATTGTCTACGATAGTGGAAGTACCCGAAGACAAAATAAAGGAAGGCGTGCGGCTCCTGTTTTCTCTGGCGAATCTGAAAACGGAGCCGACCGGCGCCCTTGCAATCGGCGCATTGCTGACCCAGCCGGACTTGTTCCGGGACTGCCGTGTGTGCTGCGTAATTAGCGGCGGGAATGTCGATCCGGAAGTGTATCGAGCGATACTCGACGGTTAACAGCGCTATCTCGGCGCGAGTCTTTCACACTCTGCGCGTTCCGTCCGCGCCTGCGCTATTCTTGCCCTACGCTGATGTCCCTTTAAATACTTAGCCCCGCGCACTGCGTTCTTGTACTGTTGTTTGCATACCTTCATAGCCGCGTGATGACGGCGGCTATCGGTTGAAGCTGCAGCCGGTAAGATAGAAATAGCCAGCAGAAGTCCGATCACGCCGCTGCGAAAGAGTCGCTTCATTGTTGTTCCCCCTTGAGTAATTGTCGCGAGCGTCGCCTCGGCCGAGCTCACAAGACCATTCGGTGCGCTACGACAACAGCATACTGCCTAATGTTTGAGGGAAAGTAAAAAGCTCGGCGGATTGCATCCGCCGAGCGGGAATGATTCATTAAAGCTTCAAACTATGTTGTTACTACTTCTTCGGAGCGTTTTTGACGCACTCCGCTTTTTCCTTTTTGGCTTTGGCGAGAGCGTCAGCCTTGGCCTTGTTTGCCGCCTTCATCGCTTCGGCGCGATCTTTGCCCTTCTTGGTCTTAGCGTCTTTGACGGCGGCCGCATGGGCATCCTTGGCGGCCTTCACCGCAGCCGCATAGTCATCGTTGCACTTCTTCAGAGCCTCGGCGCGCGGAGACATCGCTTTCGGTGCCTTCGCTGCCTTCGCCGGTTTGGCTTTGTTCGCATTCTGCGTAGCGGCAAGAGCCGCAGGCGCCAGCGCCAAGGCCAAACTGAGCACTGTCGTCGTAAGCAAACGTTTCATCGTGTCCTCCTGATCTGTCGTTTTGGTTTGTGGTTCGTGGAACCGATCCGTTATCAGGACAGCAATAAACGCGCCAAAGCCGCACCTGCTATAGATGCGGCTTTGGTGAAATCAATTGTTGAACATAGCGACCTGGGAGTACAAACCGCCGTGCCTGGACGCCCTGAAAATGAGGCGACCTTGTTACAACTTGCAAATCAGCCACACGGCGAAGAGGCTCTCCTTCAGTCGCACCATTCTTGCTAAGAGCGCTCTGAGCGACAGTTGAGTCGGCAAGCAGACCTTAGCGCATCGGTCCGCCGCGCCGGCTCAGAAGATCCTGCGCTTCTCCGTCCGGTTCTTGTACAGCCAGAGACCGGTAGCAGCAGCCGCGCCAATGGCAGCTCCCATAACGGCGCCCTTCTTCCCTTTCGTTACGCCTCCTACGACTGCACCGGCTCCAGCTCCGGTGCCGATGACGGTCGCAGCACCGCCCGGACCGGACATCCAGCGGTGCTTGTATTCGTAGTTCACGATGCCCGGCCCATCGAACAAGGTGATTCGACCTTGCCCGACTCGGTAGCCGTTCTTGTCGCGTCTGATGAAACCTCCATACTCGTCTCTATGCTGGGCCAATGCCGCCAAGGGCAGCGCTAGCCCGAACAGGGAGAGCATGAGCAAGAGACTTGCTAGCTTCTTTCGCATTATCTTTCCTCCGGAGTTTGTTGAGCGGTTCGTGTAATTGAGCCGCCGCGGTGCGGCTCAGCGTTGGGGTGATGCGCGGCGCATCAACTGCGTTGCCCATCTTGCAACTTTGATTGACAAGCAACTGGTTGACAGCCCCGGAGGCGAGTCCTAGCATTCCTACGCGCGAGGACTGGTGTTGAATGCTCAGCCCTGCGCGGTGTCTTAATCTGATTGTCCGACAACTTTTCAGTTTGTCGTCGCAGCGGCTTATCTCGACAAACTGAAGTTTGTCGGACAATCAGATTAAGACACCGCTAGCCTCTGCGCTGATTCACAACGTGATTGCCGGAGATGATAGATGGCAACCATTCGCGCTTTTAGAGCGCTGCGGCCGCTGGCGGAGAAGGCAGCCGCGGTGTCGGCAGTTCCCTACGACGTGGTCAATACACAGGAGGCTCGCGAGCGCGCGGCGGGGAATTCGCTCAGTTTCCTTCACGTGTCCCGGCCCGAGATAGACTTGCCGGACGGCACTGACGTCTATTCTGATGCCGTTTACGACAAAGCCTCAGAGAACCTTGAAAAGTTGAAAGCCGAAGCGCCGTTATTCGTTGAAGAGACTCCGAGCCTGTACGTTTATCGCCTTCGCATGGGTGAGCAGCAACAGACTGGAATCGCTGCCTGTTGCTCGGTCGACGAGTACGACTCGAACATCGTCCGCAAACACGAACGCACGCGGAAAGACAAAGAGGACGACCGTACGCGGCATATGATCTCGCTTCGAGCGCAGACGGGCCCGGTGTTTCTCACTTATCGTGGGCGCAGACAAATCGACGAAATCGTGGCCCGCGCGCAAACCGAGGAACCGCTTTGTGACTTCACCGCGCCCGACGGAGTCGGCCACGCGATCTGGCGAGTCGGTGATGTTGAATCCGAGCGGCTTATTGAAGAGTTCGCTGCCGTGCCGCTCGTATACATAGCCGACGGGCATCATCGCGCCGCAAGCGCCAGCCGCGCTCGCGAGCAGCTCAGATCGGAGAATTCCAGCCACAACGGAGAAGAGGAATACAACTACTTCTTGACGGTGCTGTTTCCTGCCGAGCAGTTGCGAATACTTCCATACAATCGAGCGGTCAAAGATCTGAACGGCAAGACGCCGGAAGGATTTCTCAGCGCGGTCTCATCGCAGTTCGATGTGAGCGAAGCCGCATCGCCAGCGCCGCTCCAGAAGGCTGAGATTTGTATGTATCTCGCCGGGCGATGGCACAGCTTGAAGCTTCCAGCCGGGACCACGAACCCGATCGATCCAATCTCGTCGCTCGATGTGAGCGTGCTTCAGGAGCGAGTGTTAGAGCCGCTGCTTGGAATAACAGACGTACGCACGGACAAGCGCATTGAGTTCGTCGGGGGGATTCGAGGGACTTCAATACTCGAGCAGATGGTGAACGACGGCAGCGCGGCCGTTGCGTTTTCGATGTATCCGGTAACCGTTGACCAGTTGATGGCCATCGCCGACGCGAACGAAATAATGCCGCCGAAGTCGACGTGGTTCGAGCCCAAGCTGCGCGATGGTTTGTTGAGTCATTTGATTTGAAAGTCTCAAGGCCATAAGAGTATCGTTCTCATCGTAGACACGCTCAAAACCGGGGATAATCATGCAAGCGAAGCAATTAGGAAAATACATTGTTGCCGATCCAGAGATCTGCCACGGACAGCCTACTTTTCGCGGCACACGCATTTTGGTTAAGACTGTGCTGGCGCAAGTTGCCAGGGGTGAGGATTGGCAGGTCATCGTAAGCCAGTGGGATGGAAAGGTGAATCTTGAAGGCATAAGCGAGGCGGTTCGCATCGCTTCGGAAGCACTAATTGCTCATGAATCTGTTCCGGCGTCAGAGTCGGAGATGGTCGCAGATTGAATCTCCTCGATGAAAACATCCCAAGCGAGCAGCGGGACATATTGTCTGGTTGGCGAATAAGATTTCAAGAGATTGGTGGTGGAATCGGCCGCTCCGGAATTAAGGATTCGGAAATAATTCCTCTTCTGCATGGGCTAAAGTCAGTCACGTTCTTCACACTCGATCGCGACTTCTATAAGCGCCATCTGCGCCACGCGAGTTACTGTCTAGCCTACCTCGATGTCGAGGATCACGAGGTAGCCATCTTTGTACGTCGTTTCCTTCGACATCCGTCGTTCGACGCACAGGCAAAGCGGCTCGGCAAGGTCGTACGAATCAGCCACGCACGATTGCAAGTGTGGCAGCTCCACTCGGAGAGAGAAGAGGAGTTTCAGTGGCTTGTGGCGCGCTCTGGTTAGGCCGTACAGGTCAAGCATTCCTGCGGACGATTTAACGCGGGGCTTATCTTGTCGCAGCTCGGGACCGACTCTAAGATTTCAAGCCTCACGTTTTAGGGAGCATTACATGAGAATACTCATCGCGGACAAATTTCCCGAAAGCGGGCAGGCGGAATTGAAGCAGGCAGGCTTCGAGGTTTTGTACGATCCGGACTTGAAAGACAACGCGCTGACCTCGGCCATAAAGTCGAGCGCTGCGGACATACTAGTCGTTCGCGGTACTAAAGTGACCGGCGAGATGCTCGAAGCAGGACGGCTGAGCCTGGTCGTTCGCGCGGGCGCCGGCTACAACACGATCGACGTTAAGACGGCGTCTTCGCGCGGCATCTACGTTACGAACTGCCCGGGGAAAAACTCGATCGCAGTGGCCGAGCTGGCGTTCGGATTGATGCTGTCATTGGACCGGCGAATACCTGACGCGGCGCTCGATTTGAAACAAGGGCGCTGGAACAAAAAAGAATACGGCAAGGCGCGGGGCATCTTCGGCCGAACGCTCGGGCTGGTCGGCCTTGGGCGAATCGGACAAGCGATGATTCCGCGCGCGAAGGCGTTCGGCATGCCGGTCGTCGCATGGAGCCGCTCGCTTACGCTTGAACGCGCTGAGCGACTCGGCATCGAGATGAAACAGTCGCCGCTCGAGGTGGCCTCAGCCTCGGACGTTGTAAGCGTTCATGTCGCGCTGAATAACGATACGCGAAATCTCGTCGACGAAAAGTTCTTTAATGCGATGAAGCCCGGTTCGTATTTCATAAACACTTCGCGGGCTGAAGTCGTCGATCAAGCTTCGCTCGTGCGCGCGGTGAGGGAGCGAGGCTTGCGGGCGGGTCTCGATGTCTTCGCGGGCGAGCCGACCAGCGGAGTCGGAACGGTCGAGGACGACATTTTCAAACTCGACGGCGTGATTGGCACTCATCATATAGGCGCGTCGACCGATCAAGCTCAGCAAGCGATCGCCGAAGAGACCGTGCGAATCATCCGCGAGTACAAGGAGGCGGGCCGCGCGCCGAACGTCGTGAACCTGGCGAAGAAATCGCCGGCCACGCATCTGTTGGTCGTTCGGCATTACGATCGCGTCGGCGTACTGGCGAGTGTGTTCGATCCGCTTAAAGCGGCAGGCATCAACGTTGAAGAAACGGAGAACATAGTCTTCGATGGCGCGATCGCTGCGATCGCTCGCATTCATCTGGACTCGGCGCCGTCAGACGAAGTACTGGACGCGATACGGTCGAACTCGCAAGATATAATCGAGTTGAGTTTGTTGAAACTGTGAGAGAGATTCTTGGCGGAAACGCAGTGAGGCAACCGATGACAGAACGAATCTACAACTTTTCAGCCGGACCCGCAGTGCTGCCGCTGTCGGTGCTCGAAGAAGCTCAGCGTGACCTGGTTGCGTTGCCGGGCGTTGGGATGTCGGTGCTCGAGATCAGCCATCGCTCGAAGGCCTTCGATGGAATCATCCAGGGATGCGAAGCCGATATTCGCGCGCTCGCGGGCATTCCGGATAACTATCACGTGTTGTTCCTGCAAGGCGGCGCGTCGGTGCAGTTCTCAATGGTGCCGATGAACTTGCTGCCCGCCGGCGGGAAGGCCGATTACGTCAGCACCGGCTCGTGGTCGAAGAAAGCAATCAAAGAAGCGCAGAAAGTCGGTCAGGTGAACATTGCCGCTTCGACCGAACCGGATAACTTCACGCGAGTTCCCCGGCAGGAAGAGCTCAAACTCGACCCGGAGGCCGCTTACGTTCATATCACTACAAACGAGACGATTCACGGAGTCGAGTGGAAATACGACCCGGAAGTTGGCGGCGTGCCTCGGGTTGCCGACGCTTCATCGGACATCTTCGGGCGTCCCATCAACGTCAATAAGTACGCGCTGATCTACGCGGGTGCGCAGAAGAACCTCGCGCCTGCGGGGGTCACGCTTGTTTTCATTCGCGACGACATGCTCGCTCGCAGTCCTCAGGGCATGCACACAATGCTCGACTACAACACTCACGCCAAGAACAAGTCGCTCTACAATACACCGCCGGTGTTCGCGATTTATATCATGCGGCTTGTTATGAAATGGCTGATCGAGCAGGGGGGCCTCGAAGCGGCGGAGCGCCGCAATCAGGAGAAGGCCAGGCTGCTCTATGACCTGATCGACGCGAGCGGTTTCTATCGCGGTCACGCGCAGCACGACTGCCGCTCGCTGATGAATGTTACGTTCAGGCTTCCGAGCGAAGAGCTCGAAAAACAATTCGTCAGCGAAGCGACGAAAGCCGGACTTGACGGTTTGAAGGGGCATCGCTCAATCGGCGGATGCCGCGCGTCGATCTACAATGCGTTTCCCAAGGAGGGCGTGAATGCGCTCGTTGCGTTCATGAGAGAATTTGAACGCACCCACGGATGAAGCCCCCTCAGGCCAGGAGACGTTCGTAGTTCGGCCTTCAGGCGGAAGTTCGTATCCTGAAATAAGTGTCATTACCAACTTCCGCCTGAAGGCCGGACTACGAACTTGCGCGCCCGCCAATACGCGGAGATCGCCAGGTACAGCACCGAGTAGCGTTGGCGTCCTCGCGTGTTGGCGGTTCACCATTCCACAACGGTTTGAAGCCGACCTATCAAACCGGAAGGCTCAGTTCTTTGCCTGGTTGCTCGACGGCGGTTGGCGCGACGAAGCGTTGCGGTTCGGGCTCGAGTTCGAACCCGACCAGGTTGATGCCGCCAGGCAACGGTTGGCTGTAGCGCACAATTGCCGTTGTCGCATTCGCTCGGTTCAAGTTGGCGAGGGTGTCGGACCATTTCGTCTTCTCCAGCGACATGCTAAGGAGCGTGAGGGGCGCGACGAAATGAGCGAGTCGGACTCGCATTCCAGTCTCGCTGACGTCGACGGTCTCGGTGAATTCGCGCCAGCCGCGCTCATTTGAAACTACTATCAACGGCAGCCGCACTAACTTTCGCTCGGCCCGTCGCCGATTGCCTGACCGAACAAGCTCGAAGTCGGTGCATGAATTATTGGCATCGCCCATATGAGATGTGGTCCATTGCGTTCGGCCAGCGGATTCGCCAAGGTCGGAGGACGGTACGAATTCGTATGCATCAAGGGCTGATGTTCTGCTCGCCTGTTTGATCCAGGCGCCGCGACGTGAACTTTCAGGGGCGGCGTTGGTCAGAAGGTCTTCTGACACAACCCTCGCCGGGCTGTTCTGATCTGCATAGTCGAAGGCGTATGGGATTGCGGCCAACTCTACGCCTTGTCTCCTTAGCGCCTCGCGATGCTCATTCTCAAAAGGCTCGAGCGCACACAGCTCTTTCAACATCTCGATCGCCCCATCACGATCTCCCCGGCGCAAGGCGATGCCGACCAGGGCCTTGAGAGTGGGAACCAGATTGTAGTCTTCTCGCAACCGGCCGAAAATCAGTGCCAGCCTCTTTAGAGAACCCTCGTGATTCGGGTTGCTATCCAGGACTTCACGTAGAAAGTCGACTGCCTTTTGTTCTTCCTGGTTTGCGATCAGAATATCAATAAGCTCGTCTATCTGCTGGAGGGCCCTGTCGAGTTCTCCAATCTCCAGGTATCTCGCCGAAACGACCAGAAGGTTGTCGTACTCGCTTTCGTCCAAAGCCAGAAGTTGTGAGAACGTGCGGGCCGCATCGTCTATCCTTCCCGCCGACATGTATGAAGCGCCCAGCATCCTGTACAGTTCAACATCGCCGGAATTCCTTTCCAGGGATTCGCTTAGAATGGGAACAGCGCTGTCAGCCTGACCGCGGGCGGCACATATCGCAGCAATAGCCGAAAGCGTTCTGTGCTCGTCAGGCTCGATTAACCGCGCCTTCAGATAGGCCGCGAGTGCGCGTTCGTCATCGCCACGCTGAGAGAAGGAATCAGCGGCCGACATGAAGCTCGCGTGCGCCTGTTGGCAAAGTCCCTCGCGCAGCCACCGATCGCCCAGCGCCGTGAGGAGGGATGTATTCGAAGCATCGGTATCAGCCGCCTTCTGGTAAGCTTCCAGCGCTTTGTATTCGCAGCCCGCTCGTTCGTGCGCCTCGGCAATGCTCAGATATTGTCTGACCGCTTCGCCCGTCTGGCCCTGCGTCGCATAACATTCCGCAAGCTTCGCAACCGCGTCGAGGTCCGCCGGATCGATCCTCAACACTTTTTTCAGAACGGCGATAGCTTTTGAAGTGAAGCCCTGGTGGCGATAACCTTGCGCAACCCTCGAGAAAGTAAGCTTAGCTTCTTCGTTGCGCCCGGCTCGCGCGCAGAGATCACCTAGAGTGTTTAACGTAGAGAGGTCGCTCGGATTCCAGTTGACGAGCCTGCGATACTCTTCGATTGCTTCTGCCACTTTGCCGCGTGATAAGTGTTTCTCAGCAGTTCGCTGAGTCCGTGACCAATCTAATAGCATAGGACTCCTGAATCAGTTCGAGGCGTTCGAGGTCGGTCCGTTCCGCTTCTCAAACAGCATTGGGATGAGAGAATCTCCGGCGCTCGAGTCGGCTCGCAAAGAACAGGCCCGAGACGTTCACCTAGGTATAGGATCGCTAGTAGCATCCGCAGGTGCTCCGGTTTTGTATCGAATCACGCCGGTCTGGTCGACAAAGAAGTGGTCAAGCACGCCGGCGTCGCTGTCCGGCGTTGCGGTGCAAGCGAAAGTCTTGGAATCGGCGCCTACCTGAATGGCAAATATATAGCCGCTCTTGTAACCGTCGGCGAGGTCGCCGTTGATTAAAGTCTCGGACGCAAGAGTGTTCAGCGTCGCGTACTCTCTGGATTTTCTCTCGTACATGTACTCGGCGCTGGTTATTGTTCTTAGCGATTGGATGGCGGAACCGGAATTGGCGTACGAGCGCGCCCGCCGTAGGCCCGGTACCGCAATGGATGCGATGATACCGACGATTGCTGCAACGAATAAGAGCTCGATCAACGTGAAGCCTTGTTGGCTCGTGTGGCTAACCCGGGGTTTTCTCGACATCTTCCCTCCTCGATTCGAAATGGGTGAACTTGCCTTTGGCCGTGCCCATCGCTGTTTGGAAATGCCCTATCCGTTCCGCTACACGCGGACGTCCTCTCGAACTTCTCCTCCCGAGCGCGCCAGGCTTAACGCCGCGACCTCGGTATTGTTAGCGGCTCGGACTTCCCTTGGTTTATCAATGAAATGAGTAACGCCGTGTGCGTTCCAGAGGCGACCGCCTTGCGAAGACCGCCAGACAGTAGCAAGCTGATTCTTGCATCGCGGCTTGGATTCTCCGCATACTAGAAGATCGAAAGCGAATCGGTAAAGGAGAGGGTCAATGTTTCATCTTCGCAGATTGACTACCATCATCACGCAACTGGCTCTGGTGGCCACTTTCACGTTCTCAAGCTCGGCTGCGAAGACCAACGGCCGGGACGCGATCACGCAAGAAGACCTGAAAGAATGGCTGGGCTATCTGGCGTCCGATGAGCTTGAAGGGCGCAACACCTACACCGAAGGACTCGGGCTTGCGGCTGCCTATATAGCAGAACACCTGCGGTCGTGGGGCGTGAAGCCTGGCGGCCCAAACGGTTCCTACTTTCAACGAGTCGCCGTGCTCGGCGTCAAGAGCGACAACCACTCGACGGTCACTGTCGAAGCGAACGGCCAAACTCGAACGTTCAAAAACAAAGAGGGAGTGACGTTTCCCGGGAACGTCGGAGGCAAAGGCGTCGTCACGTCCGATCAAATCGAGTTCGTGGGTTACGGTTTGAATGCGCCGCAGGCCAAGCATAACGATTACGCGGGCAGGAACGTGAAAGCCAAAATAGTCGTGTGGCTGGGCGCTACTCCGCCGAAGGGACTGGATGGCCGGCAGTATTTTCGCGCGCTCGGTGGGCGCGCCCGCTATGCGACCGAGCAAGAAGGCGCGATCGCAAGCATAGGCGGGGCGAGCGGATTCCGGCGAGGCGGTGGTGGCCAGCCCGGCGTTCAGTTGCAAGGCGGTCAGGGAGCCCAAGGACAAGGAGCGCAGGGTCAAGGAGGCCAGGTCCAATTGGGCATTCAGGTTGGCGGAGGTCAGTTGGACGGCTCGGACTTCACTACTGTGCAACGGCTCGACAACAAGATCGCTCCGGCGGTCACCGCTCAGGATGAGTTCTTCGAGTTTCTCTTCAGCGGCGCGGATGTGAAGTACGCCGACCTCAAGGACAAAGCCTCGAAAGGCGAGCCGCTTCCCGGCTTTGCGCTTGAGAACGTAAAAGTAACTTTCAACATCGATGCGAGCTACCAAGTGGTTCGAACCCAGTACACTCGCAACGTCGTCGGAGTGGTCGAAGGCTCAGATCCGAAACTCAAAGACACATACGTCGCGTTCGGGGCGCACTACGATCACGTAGGCTACGCGGAGGGCGAGGTCACGCAAGGTCAGAACGGACCGGTGCGCGGCGGCGCGCGAGGCCGAGTCACCGAAGGCGCGATCGATGACCGAATCTGGAACGGCGCGGACGATGACGGCTCCGGCACTGTTACGATGATGGGCATCGCCAAAGCTTTCGCGACGGGGCCGAAGCCTCGGAGGTCGCTGGTGTTTGTTTGGCATTCGGGTGAGGAACGAGGGCTGTGGGGCTCGCGCTACTTTGCCGACTATCCGTCCGTGCCGATGGACAAGCTGGTCGCGCAAGTCAACATGGATATGGTCGGCCGCAACCGCGACAACAAAGCTGAAGAAGCTAACAGTGTGTACGTCGTTGGCTCGGATCGAATCAGCACCGAGTTTCACAACATTATCGTTGATGCGAACAGCCCGCTTGGGAAGCCGCTAAAGCTCGATTACGAGTTGAACGATCCAACGGACCTGGAGCAGATTTACTACCGAAGCGATCACTACAGCTACGCGGCGAAGGGCGTGCCCATCGTGTTTCTGACGACGGGCCTTCATCCGGACTATCACACGAACACCGACAGTGCAGAAAAGATCAACTACGAGAAGATGACTCGCATAGGGCAATACGCTTACGAAATAGGAGCGCGCACGGCTAACCTGGATCATCCTCCTGCTCGTGACAATCGCGGCCCGCGAGTCGGGAAAGGCAGTTCGGGCAAGCTTGCGATGTGACAAGCTAAGGGACAGACAGCCGCGGAAGGTTTGTTGCCTCGATCTGGCACTGGCGGTTCGTCAGGTTTGTGCCGCTCGTACGGCGGCGAGCTCAGCGCTCAGTTGATCCAGCCGCAACAGCACTTCGGCGTGGCGCTCGGCTTCCGGCGTCGGCTTCTTGCCGATGAACGAGAACGTTCCGCCCGGTTCAAGCGAAGCGCGGTCAACCTCGTCCAGCGTTGCAAATCCCTGCCTGTGCGCCGCCGACTCGAGCTCAGTCAAGGTGATCAGTTCTTTTTTCAGCCGATCGTGTTTAATCTGTCCGGCTTCGATTAACAGGTCGGAAGCGCCCTCGACCAGCCGGTCAAGTTTCTCGTGCTTGAAAAGGAACCTCACGACGATATAGTTCACCAGCAGTAGCGTCGTAGCCCCGATAATGCCTCCAGTCACCGAGTTATCGTTGCCAATGATCGCGTTCTGCACCGTGTTCGACAGCGTCAGCAGCACGACCAGATCGAACGGATTTAACTGAGCCAGCTCGCGCTTGCCGGCAAGCCTCAGCCCGATGACTAGAAAGATGTAGACGATCACCGGACGAATTATCTTCTCGAGAATTGATATGTCAGGGTGAAGAATGTCACTCCAGAACTTTGCGTCCATTGCCGTACGGTCTCCCTTCTGTAAGTGGTCGCGGGATCGACATAGCAGAAAAGATAGCCTGCGATGCGCTGCCGATCAATTTGATCCCGCCGCTCCGATTGCATGCTCACACCTGGCAGTAAGAGCAGAAATGCGCAGTGCGGCTGCCGATTCGTTTCTTCTCGATGGGCCGGCTACAGACTCTGCACATCGCGCCTCGCGCGTCGCGAGACACGAGAAACTCCGTCGGGAAGTCTTCGTCGCCCGCCGTTCGAATCGATCGCCTCAGCACGCGCCGCGTCTGGCGGTGAATGCGTTTGATCTCTTCTTCTGTCAGTGTTGATGCGAGCCGGTCGGGACGAACGCGCGCTTCAAACAGAATCTCATCGGCATAGATGTTGCCCACGCCGGCAATCATCTTCTGGTCCATCAGCAACGGCTTGATCTGACGCCGCGGCCGTTCTTCGACGAGGCGTTCGAGAAAACCGAAGCTGAATCTGGAGCCGAGCGGCTCAGGCCCCATCTCTCGAATCGCGGGGACGTGCGCGGGATCGTCGACCAGCATCACGCGGCAGATCTTGCGCGGACAGGTGAACGCCAGGCGCCAACCGCTCGTGAGTATGAACTCGATTCGCGTGTAGTCGGGCCGGTCCTCCGGGAGTTTGTAATACCTGAGGTCGCCGCCCATTCCGAAATGCAAAATCAGCGCGCGGCCGTCATCAAGTGAGACGATGAGATACTTGCCGCGCCGCTCGGCATCGACGAAGCAACGGCCAGGCAAGCCTCGCGCGAACGCTCGGGCGCTGGGTCTTCGTATTATGTTTCCAGCGGTGATTATTACTCGCTCGACGCACTGGCCGAGAGCCGTGCGACTGAAGTATTTCAGTTGATGCTCAACCTCGGGAAGTTCGGGCATAGAAGCAAGGTAGCACAGCCTTAGCCTCAGTGCGCGGCATGTCACGCGGAATGTGAACAGCCGGGGCATTCAAACTAGTTGCTAGCAAACGGAAAGGAACTCATGTAGGGGCGGCGCTCCGTTGCCGCCCCAGTTTGCGAATCGACCAGTGACATGTCGACCAGTGAAATGTGTTGCGATCTGGGGCGGCCACGGAGGGCCACCCCTACGTGGTTAACCACTTCTTTCCCGCTAGTGAAGTCGTTGTCACAGCCCACTGGAACACCACCTGCGTTTGACGCGGAACCATGAACCCTCTATCTTCACCATTGACTGCGAAGTCTTTTCAGCAGATCAAAATCAACCAGGTTTCACAACGAGAGAGGCGATGAGCTCCACGGTGGAAAGTGATATTCAACAGAGAATGAAAATCGCGCGCGATGAGCTGGACGCGTGGGTGCGCGAGATCGTCGAGTGGCATTTCAATCCGGAGACCGGCTGCCCGTTCTGGCTCGAATACGCGAAGAACATCGATTGGGACCCGCGTGACGAGATCAAGGGATATGAGGATCTTGCGCGGTTCGGTTTCTTTCGGGATGAGTGGCTGCGCGGCGGACCGGTGCGTAGATGGGTGCCGAAGGCTTACGCGGATCGTCCGGTCTATGTCTTTGAGACCGGCGGCAGCACGGGCGTGCCGAAGTCTCGCATAAGCGTCGATGATTTCCGCATCGACTACGAAGCCTTCAGTGCAACCCTGCCGGATGAGCATTTCCCGAAAGGATCGGACTGGTTGATGCTCGGGCCTTCCGGGCCGCGCAGGCTCAGGTTGGGCGTCGAACACCTTGCGCAACATCGCGGCGGCATCTGTTTTTTGGTAGACGTAGACCCGCGGTGGGTGATCAAGCTGATTAAGAAGAACCGGGGCGATATGGCCGAGAAGTATAAACAGCACGTCGTCGATCAAGCACTGACTCTGCTCAAGGCGCACGGCAACATTCACTGTTTGTTCACCACGCCGAAGCTGCTCGAAGCGCTGTGCGACAAGGTTTCGTTGAAGCGAGTCGGCATCAAGGGAGTCTTTTGCGCCGGGACTGAGATGACCCCGCAGTTCCACCGGTTCGCGGTCGAGGAGTTGTTGGATGGCGTCTATTTCGCTCCGACGTATGGCAACACGCTGATGGGGCTCGCGGTTCACAAGCCGCGCGTGCCGGAAGACGATTATGCGGTGATCTACTATCCTCCGGCGCCGCGGGCGATGATTGAAGTCGTAGACCCGGACAATCCGGAAAGGCTCGTCGAGTACGGTGACACGGGACGGGTTCGGCTGACGACTCTGACGCGCGAGTTTTTCATGCCTCGCTTCCTGGAGCGCGACGAAGCAGAACGCGAGCCCCCCTGCGAGATGTACCCATGGGATGGCGTTCGCAACGTGCGGCCATTCTCGCGGCTCGAGACGGTTGTTGAGGGCGTATACTGATTCGCTACGTGAGGATCAAGGAGTTCCTGATATGGGCTCGAATTCTCGCCGAGCGCAACACCCTTCGCGCGCGAGTTGGCACCTTGACGCTTTCACATTCTCGGTTCTTGCTAGGCGCGTCACAGGGCGGTAAAGTCGTAGCGATGAGATATCAAGACATCATCACTGTAGAGCCAGGGAAACGTGGCGGTAGGTCGTGCATTCGCAGCACGCGGATCACGGTCTATGATATTTTCAGCTACCTGGCGGCTGGGATGACCGAGAAGCAAATCTTAGAGGACTTTCCGTACCTGACAGCCGAGGACATCCAAGCGTGCTACGCTTTCGCCGCCGCGCGCGAGGGGCAAGCGACGGCCCACAGTGAAACTTCTGTTTGAGCATAAGTAGGACTTGCGGAATGCCGCGGGATGATTTTGTTTCGGATGTGAAGATGGTTCTGGCGCGCCGCGTCGGCGTCCGCTGCTCCAATCCAAACTGCCGCCAACCTACAAGTGGCCCTCAGGAAGACCCGGCTAAGGCGACGAATGTTGGAGTAGCGGCCCACATTACAGCCGCGGCTCGTGGCGGAGCGAGATACGATAAGAGCCTTTTCTCAATTGACAGAAAGTCGATCGAGAATGCTATTTGGCTTTGTCAGAATTGCGCCAAGCTGGTTGACAATGATGCAAAGCGGTACACGGTCGATCTCCTCAGGCATTGGAAAAGACACTCCGAAGAGGCCGCTAGGCTGGCTATTGAGAATCCTTCTGCAGAGCCTTTAGATAAGCCGTCGGACCAAGACCTCATCCGCTTCTACGCTGAGTGCTTCGACCGGCCGGCATTTCAAGACCCGTTTGCACAGGAAGGTTCGATGGAGGCCTTTGATAAGGCTATTGAAGATACGATTACCGCGATCAACACAGGCTGTCTGCGGTCTCGCGACGGTGGCGTTCTGAGGCAATTGCATGGCAAAGCCTTCTTGCGGAAGCGCGAGTGGCGAGATCAGATGGACGTGATTGTCGACTTGCTGCGGGCGATCCGCTCGCGTTATGACGGCGCGCTTCGTTTGGGCCAACTTCATGTGAACGAACAGAGGAATGGTGATACTTGGTATTGTATTCACGATCCGGCCCTCGCTGAGTGGATGGATACGACGAGGGGGCAAGTATTAGAGACCTTTGGTCAAATCGCAGAGTCTGCGGGCGTACTCCCACCGGGACGTTTCCCTCGGCCGCGAACACGACACTGGTGAGTCTATTTACTTCAGAGACGCAGACTCGACGCTTGGAACAGGTCATTGCGCGCATTTTCTTTTTCCTCCGCCATCAACTAGAATCCACCGCGCAATATCATTGAAAATGAGTGTGCCTTCATCGAACTTCGTTGAGCAGGTTTCTATGTCAAAGATCAAACATTTCCTCTTTGCTTTACTAATCGCATCGCTGACGGTTTCGGCGTCGCTCGTTGCGACTGCCGAAGATTGGGCGCAGTTTCGTGGGCCCAATGGCACCGGCGTTTCTCCGACTACCGGGTTGCCCACCGAGTTCGGGCCGGAGAAGAACGTCCTCTGGAAGACGACGCTTCCGCCTGGGCATTCGTCGCCGGTCCTTACCGACAAGCGAATCTTCGTTACCGCGCACACGGCCGAGAAGCCTAACTACAAGCTGCTGGCCTTCTGTCTCGATCGGCAAACAGGCAAGATTCTCTGGCAGCGCGAGGTCCCTCGAACCAAGACCGGCCGTTTGCAAAACGTCAACGGACCCGCGTCACCTAGCCCGGTCACCGACGGCGCGAACGTCTTCGTTTTCTTTCAAGAGTTCGGGTTGATCTCTTACGACGCGAACGGCAAAGAGCGATGGAAGCTGCCGCTCGGACCGTTCAACATGTTTTACGGGTTCGGAGCTTCGCCGATTCTCGTCGACGACAAACTGATCCTGCCAGTCGATCAAGACAACCCGGCGTCGTTTCTAATCGCCGTCGATAAAAACAACGGCCGCGTGCGCTGGAAGGTTGAGCGGCCCGGGGTGATCTCGGGTTACTCGACGCCGATCGTTTATCAGCCCAGGCAAGGCGCGAAGCAGATCGTCATTCCCGAATCGTTTCAGCTCTCGGCTTACTCGGTCGAAGACGGCAAGCGAGTCTGGTGGGTGCGA
>Ga0114129_10001310_pt1 | contig 33247 bp, 27 predicted proteins | sample RhiMetdeltSRZDD1_FD_80071 | JGI IMG/M metagenome (GOLD analysis project Ga0114129, IMG submission 80071) | Populus rhizosphere microbial communities from Tennessee, USA - Rhizosphere MetaG P. deltoides SRZDD1 (version 2) (version 2) | ecosystem: Host-associated > Plants > Roots > Rhizosphere >...
AGCAAGGCCGCCAGCGCGGCACCGGGATCCGCTTCCGTCATGAACCGCTCGCCGATCAGAAACGCTTTGTAGCCCACTCCACGAAGTCGAACGAGATCGTCTGCGTTCTTCAACCCGCTTTCGCTCACCGCCACCACGTCGGCCGGCATTCGCCGAATCAACTGCTCCGAGGCCTGGACATCCACGGCAAGCGTCCGGAGATTGCGGTTGTTGACGCCGATGACGCGCGCGTCGGCCGCGAGCGCCGTGTCGAGTTCCCGCTCGTCGTGGACCTCGACCAACGCATCGAGTCCCAGTTGCTCGGCGACATCCGCCAACGAGCGCAGCTCTTCAGGCGAAAGCGCGGCAACGATCAACAGCACCGCGTCCGCACCGGCCGCACGAGCTTCGAGGAGCTGGTATTCCGACACGACGAAATCCTTGCGAAGAATCGGCACCGAAACGGTTCGACGCACCGCATGGAGATCGTCCAGCGAGCCGTCGAAAAACGTCGGTTCCGTCAGGACCGAGATCGCCGCCGCACCGCCGCGCTCGTATCCCGCCGCGATCGTGGCCGCGTCGTACTCGGCTCGCAGCACGCCCTTCGACGGCGATCGCCGCTTGCACTCAGCGATCACGTTCACGCGCCCGCTCGCACTGAGCGCCGCCCGGAATGTTCCGCCCGCGGCCGGCGTCCGCTCGGCGCGCCGCGCCAGTGCGGTCCTTGGCTCGCTTCTTTCGCGCACGGCGACAATCCGCCGTGTCGCGGCCACAATCGTTTCGAGCAGGTCGGCCTGATTCGCCGCGGTCGTCCTCATGCCTTCACTCCCGCCGCGGACTCCTCGAACGACGACAGGGCAACGAGCCGCTCGAGCGTGCGCATCGCATCGCCTCGATCGACGGCTTGTGCGGCGCGGCCGATCCCGTCCTCGACCGACTCCGCCTTGCCCGCCACGAACAGCGCGGCGCCGGCGTTCAGCAGCACGACGTCCCGCGCCCCGCCTTTCTCACCACGGAGAACCCCGGTGACGATGCGCGCGTTCTCTTTCGCATCACCGCCGCGCAGCGACGCCGGCGACGCTTCCGACAGGCCGACGTCCGTCGGATGCAACTGAAACGTGTTCAGCGTTCCGCCCAGGCACTCCGAAACCTTCGTATACCCCGTCGTCGAAATCTCGTCGATCCCGTCAGAGCCGTGGACGACCCATGCGCGCTCCGAGCCGAGCGTCATCAGCGACCGCGCCAGCAGATCCGTAAAATCGGCGTGCGGTACGCCGACTAACTGCCGGCTCGCACCAGCCGGATTCGTGAGCGGCCCGAGCAGATTGAACGCAGTGCGCACACCGAGTGCGCGCCGCGTCGTCCCGGCGTGCTTCATCGACGGATGAAACGTCGGCGCGAAGAAGAACCCGATGCCGGCGTCGGCCAGACAGCGCTCCACCACCGTCGGCGGGGCGGTCACGCGAACACCAAGCGCCTCGAACACGTCGGCGCTGCCGCACTGGCTCGAAATCGAACGGTTGCCGTGCTTCGCGACCGGCACGCCGCACGCCGCCACGACGAGCGCCGCACAGGACGAGATGTTGAAGGTTCCCGATCGATCACCGCCCGTTCCGCACGTATCGAAGACACCCTCGTACGACCGCGACAATTTCACCGCATTGGCGCGCATCGTTCTGGCCAGCCCGACGATCTCGTCCGGCCGTTCGCCCTTCATTGCCAGACCGATCAGCAGACCAGCGATTTGTGCGTCCGCCGCGCGCCCTTCCATGATCTCGGCCATCGCCGCTGCGGCCTCTTCGCTCGAGAGGTCCTCGCGCCGCATCACCTTTTCAATCAGTACGGGGAACATCCTCAGCTTTGCAGGAAGTTTCGAAGAATCTTCCTGCCCTCTCCCGTCAGAATCGACTCCGGATGAAACTGCACGCCGTGCACGGGCCACGTGCGGTGGCGAAGGCCCATGATGGTTCCGTCTTCCTGCGTTCTCGCGCTGACCTCGAGCACGGACGGCAGTCCATGCTCGGCCACCACCAGCGAGTGATACCGCGACGCCACGAACGGCCCGTCGATCCCGTTGAACACTCCGCGGCCGTCGTGCTCGATCGTCGACGTCTTCCCGTGCATCGGCACCGAAGCGCGGACCACCGACCCGCCAAACACCGCCCCGATCGCCTGATGCCCGAGACACACGCCGAGAATGGGCGTGTGCTCGCCGAGTTTCTTGATCACGTCCATCGTCACCCCGGCAGCCTCCGGACGCCCTGGCCCCGGAGAGATCACGATGCGATCGGGTCTGGCCCTGACGATGTCGTCGATCGTCACCGCGTCGTTGCGCATGACGTTGACGTCCGCACCCAGCTCGCCGAGGTACTGCACGAGGTTGTAGGTGAACGAGTCGTAGTTATCGATCACGCACACCATCACAAACCTGCCTGAGCGAGTTCGAGGGCGCGGAGCAGCGCTCTCGCCTTGTCACGTGTTTCCTCGTACTCCGACGCCGGATTCGAGTCGATGACGATGCCGGCGCCGGCCTGAACGTAGGCAACGCCCTTCCACATGATTACTGTCCGGATCGCGATGCAGAAATCGAGGTTTCCGGCAAAGTCGAGATACCCGACGGCCCCTGCGTAGAGTCCGCGGCCATCAGGCTCCAACTCCCGGATGATTTGCATCGCCCGCACCTTGGGCGCGCCCGACACCGTTCCTGCGGGAAAGCATGCCACCAGCGCATCCAGCCGATCGTGATCGTCGGACAACTTTCCTTCGACAATCGACGTCAGGTGCATGACGTGTGAAAACCGCTCGAGCCCCATGAACTGCGGCACGCGTACTGTTCCGTACTGACACACGCGGCCGATATCGTTTCTGCCGAGATCGACGAGCATCACGTGCTCGGCCCGTTCTTTCTCGTTGCGCTTCAATTCCTCGGCGAGGCGCATGTCCTCTTCATCGGTTCTGCCGCGCGGGCGGGTGCCGGCGATCGGATGCGTCTCGACGCGCGAGCCCTCGACCCGCACGAGCATTTCCGGCGACGACCCGACCACCGCCACACCGTCCATCCGAATGAAATACATGTAGGGCGACGGGTTGATGTACCGCAGCGCGCGATACACGGTGAACGGATCGGCGCTGACCTCGGCCTGAAAACGCTGCGACAGGACGACCTGATAGATATCGCCCGCGGCAATGTATTCCTTTGCCGTGCGCACGTGCTGCTCGAACTGCTCTTTGGTGTGGTTCGAGCGGACGTCGAGCGCCGCTTTGCCGGGCGTTCGTCCGATCGAAAGATTCCGCTCGAGCTCCTGCTCGAGAGAGGCAATCTTCGCGCACGCGGACTGGTAGAGCGATTCGAGATCCTGGTCGGCCGCGACCCGCGCGTTGGCGACGATCAGAATGCGGTGCTGCACGTGATCGAAGGCCAGCACCGTATCGAAAAGCATGAAGCCGGCGTCGTCGGCCCCGTCGGCGCCCTTCCCGAGATCGCCGAGAACCGGCTCGAACCAGGTCGAGGCGCCGTAACCGAAGTGCCCGACCGCGCCGCCGGTGAAGCGCGGAAGATTTGGCACGAACGGCGACTGATAGTCGGCCATCAACCGGCGCAGCGTCTCGACGAACGGCCGATCGCAGTCGCTGACCGACCCGTTGCGCTCGATCGTCGTACGGCCGTCGCGCGCGCGCAGGATCAGAAATGGATCCTTGCCGAGGAACGAGTAGCGGGCGACGTGCTCTCCGCCCTCCACGCTTTCGAGGAGGAACGCGTAGCCGGCGTTCCCGGCAATCCTCAGAAACGCCGAGACCGGCGTGAGCAGATCGGCGACGAGCTCCTTGCACACCGGCACGAAGGTGCCGCGCCGCGCCAGCTCCTTGAACTCCTCAAACGACGTGATCTTCATGAGCGATGAACTCCGACAGCCGTTTCTCCGCCGCGGTCCGCATGACGCCTGCGGGCGGGCGCGTCTCCATCCACCATTCGAACTGCTCGTGCGCCTGCGCGACCAGCATGTCCAGGCCGCCGATCGTCTGCAACCCCGCCGCGGTCGCGTCGCGCAGAAACCGCGTCGCCGGCGGGTTGTATACGAGGTCGTACACCAGCTGGCCGGTCATCTGCCCAGCGGGGATGGGCGACTCGTTGATGCGCGGACGCATGCCCATCGGCGTGCAGTTGATCGCGAGATCCCAGCTGCCGGCTTCGGGCGGCCATGGACCAACGCGACCCGACGCGAGCATGGCCACGTCCTCTGCGGCTGCGCGATTCCGGGCGTGGACGGTGATCTTCGCATCGCCCGGTATCAGCGCGATCGCTACGGCACGCGCGGCGCCACCCGCGCCGAGAATCGCAGTGCGCATGCCACGCACCGAGATCGCGCGGTCCTGAAGCGGCCGCAGGAATCCCGCGGCATCGGTGTTCGCGCCCAGCCACCGTCCGCCCGCAATCTTGATCGTGTTGATCGCGCCGATGCGCCGCGCGACTGCATGGACTTCATCGACGCGGTCGTGGAGCGCCACTTTGTACGGGATCGTCACGCTCGCGCCTTTCAGGCCAATGCCGTGCGCGAACGCCACGAAGTCGGCTGCGTCGGCTGCCGGGAGCGGGAGATAGACCGCATCGATCCGCGCCGACGCGAACGCCGCATTGTGCATGGCCGGCGAAACCGAGTGCGAGACCGAGCCGCCGACGATGCCGTAGATCTCCGTCGACTCGGTGAGCGCGCGGAACCGGTATTCGTGAAGCAGCGTCGACGGGCTCACTTGCCCGATCTCGCCAATCCCACCGGCGTAAGTCCAGACCGACTCGAAGCGGTGAGCGAGCACGCGCGACGACAATCCGTAGTCCCCCATCGCGATGACCACCATGCCGCCCTGTTTCCCCATGGTCCTACCGAGCTCGAGAAGCGGCAGGCAGTCTGACAGGCGGTTGGCCTTCGCCGCGATCTTGACGATCTCCGCGCCCGTCGATCGCATCGCGCGCGCCTCGCCGGTCAGGTCGGAAGGAATCGACTGGAAGTCGTGCAGCGACAGCACGACTCGGCGCCCGCCGGTCTGCGCGATCAAATCGTCGAACCGTGCGCGCCATTCGATGTCGACGTACTCCGCGCCGAGCGCGATCGCCTCAGCGAGAATCTTCCGGCGCTCTTCTTCGGATCCGCGGAACTGTCCGCCTTCCCAGACCGGCCGGCACGTCAGGATCACGGGCCCGCGGCGGCCAGCCAGCGCGCCTGCGACGCTCGGATCAGCGACTGAATCGAGACGCAACTCGACGAGATCGGCGTCCTCGACCGCGTCACGCCGCTGCCGAAGCTCCGCCAGGTTCTTGGCGGTCACCGTCACGCACACGAGCGGTCTCGTCATTATCCACGTGGGGCTCGGCCCCACACCCCGGCTCGGTCGCTTGCGGGGGCCCCGTGCCCCGCGCCGCTCCCTCGCAGGCGCGCCGAAGGCGCGCCTCACTAAACGTGGGGCTCCACCCCACACCCCGAATCCAAAAAAAAAGCCCCTTCAGCTTTGGCTGAAGAGGCTTTGGGATCGCGTCGCTTGGTGGCAGGTCAGGCCAAGGCGAATGCCTCTTCAGGAGTGCCCCGATACCACCACGCCTCCGCCGACACGGAGAGTTCGGTGGCCACGCATCTAAACGATGCACGATATGTCACGGGCGCTCGACCTGTCACTGTCGCATGTAAGCCCGACCTTCAGGTCGGGCATCGCGGGCGACAATATCAAAGCGCGTGACAGCGTGTCAAACACGTGCCCATTTCTCCTTGACCAGCAAGCACTTTGCCTCTATAACGGAAAAGAGCTCATGCGACACCGCATTATCATCACTGCCTTGGCTTGCGGGCTTGCCGCGTTACCAAGCCTGCGCGCCGCGACCGAGCTGATGCCCATCTCCGAGATTCGACCGGGTATGGTCGGCATCGGCCGCACGGTGTTCACCGGCACCCGCGTCGAGGAATTCAAGGCCCACATCCTCGGCGTCGTCGAGAACGTCATCGGGCCGCAGCGGAACCTGATCCTCGCGAAGCTCGAAGGCGGACCGCTGGCCGAGACGGGCGTCATCGCCGGCATGAGCGGCAGTCCGGTGTACATCGACGGTCGTCTGATCGGCGCCGTGTCGTACGCGCTCGGCAGCTTTTCGAAGGAACCGATCGCGGGCATCACACCGATCGACGAGATGACCAGAGAGGCGACGTTTCCTGCAGTCCGTCCGCCGGGCGCCCGTGTGCAGATTGATTTCCCGCTGACGCCCGACGCGCTCATCGCTGCGTTCCGAAAGGGATTGAACTGGAACCGTCCGTTCGCCAACCGGCCCGAAGACGCGCGGCTCGTCGGCGCCAACAGCATTCAGGGCGTGGGCGGCGGTGAGGTCGGCACGCTGATGCGCCCGATCGCCACACCGCTCGTGATGTCCGGCTTCGAGCCCGACGTCGCGGACATGATCGGGAGTGTCCTGCGCGAACAGGGATTCATACCGATGGGCGGCCGGGCCGCCGGACCCCGCGCGGGCGATATGCCGTTCGAGGGGCCGATGAAACCGGGCGATGCGATCGGTGTCACGTTCGTCGACGGCGATTTTCTGCTCGGTGGTACGGGCACCGTCACCCACATCGACGGCGACAAGATCTACGCGTTCGGGCACCCCATGTACAACCTCGGGCCAACCGAGTTCCCCTTGACGCGCGCGTACGTGTACACAGTGCTGCCGAGCCTCTACGCTTCGTCAAAGCTGGCCACGACAGGCGAGACCATCGGCACGCTGCTTCAGGACCGCGCGACGGCGATCGCGGGAACGCTCGGCGCCGGGCCCAGCATGATCCCGGTGACGATGACGATTGCGTCGAGCCGCGGGTCCAATACCAAATTCAATTTCAGCGTCGTGAAAGATCAGCTGCTGACGCCGCTGATGACGTACACCGCGCTGCTCAACACGCTGATTTCGTATGAGCGCCAGCTCGGCACCGCGACTTACGGCGTCCAGGGCAAAGTGCTCGTCAAGCGGCACGAGCCGATCGCGTTCGACAACCTTTTCTCCGGCGACTCCGCGGCGGTCGGCGCATCGGCGTACGTCGTCGCGCCGCTGACGGCGTTGATGGGAAACGATTACGAGAAGGTCGAGATCGACGGGATCGACCTGACGTTCAGCTCCGCGGAGCAGCCGCGGACCGCGACGCTCGAGCGCGTCTGGATTGACGAGCAGCGTCCACGCGCCGGCCGCACCGTGGCGCTCAAGGTGCTGTTGCGCACCTATCGCGGCGAAGACGTACTGCGGACCGTTCCGATCCAGATCCCGGCCAATGCCCGCGGTGCCTTGTCGATTCTCGTCTCCGACGGATCGCGCCTCACGCAGGCGGAACAGCGCGAAGCGCGCCCCTCGCTGCCGCGCAACGTCGAGCAGCTGATTCGCGTGCTCAACAAAACGCGACGGAACAACACGCTCTACGTGAAGCTGCTCAGCAACGACGCCGGCGCCGTCGTCCGTGGCGAGCTGCTCTCGTCGCTGCCGCCATCGGTGCTGGCCGTGCTCGAAGCCGATCGCAGCGGAGGCAGTTTCAATCCGCTCAACAGCGCGACGCTCGGCGAGTGGGAAATCCCGACCGAGGATGCCGTCAATGGCATTCGTACGCTCAACGTTTCCGTCTCGCCCAATTGATCGCTCGAGAATCGTGCGTAGTGCAGGCGTTCAGGCCTGCTCGCGGGCGGACCTGAAGGTCCGCACTGCATTGTGATCCTTATGTCTGCTAAACGGGTGTGCCTCGCGCTCTTCATCGCCGCACTGGTGGCCGCACGGCCCTACGCTTCGTCGCCGAAGTTCTTCCAGGCAGCAACCCAGGCTGATTTCCTGAGAGGCGACGTTCATAACCTTTCGATCGACAACCGCGGCCAGCTGGTGCTCGGGCCGGCCACCGAGCTCGTCTACGAAACGGCCGCGCCGTTTCTCTGGTCGGTCGTGCCGGGAACCGACGGAGCCGTGTTCATCGGCACAGGGAACGAAGGCCGGGTGTTCCGCGTGGACGCCGACGGGAAGGGCGCGCCGTTCTTCGACGCTACCGAGCTCGAGGTGCACGCGATCGCGCCTGCTCCCGATGGCGGCTTGTACGTCGGGACCTCGCCCGACGGAAAAATTTACAGAGTCGATCGCAAGGGCACGGCCACGACATTTTTCGAACCGGGTGAAAAGTACATCTGGTCGTTCGCCCTCGACGGCAAGGGCAACCTCTACGCAGCGACCGGCGAGAAGGGCAACATTTACAAGATCGGTCCCGACGGCAAGGGCGCCCGCTTCTACCAGGCCAAGGCGACGCACGCCACGGCGCTTGCGTTCGACCGAGCGGGCAATCTGCTCGTCGGCACGGAATCACCGGGGCGGGTGCTGCGTGTAGACGCCAACGCCAAGGCGTTCGTCCTCCTCGACTCGCCGTTTCAGGAAATTCGCACGCTCCGGTTCGACGAGAAGGGCATGTTGTACGTGGCGGCGGTGAGCCGTCCCGGCGGCAGCAGCGGCAGCCGCGCAACCGAGCCGACTCCGGATCGCTCGCCGAGCGAGCCTTCGAGTCCGCCGGTGGCGTCGGTGACGACCGAGGTCACGTCGATCACTGTCGTCGATACGTCGAACGCGGCGTCGCCCGCTACGCCATCGCGCGCGGACAGAGGTTCGCCACGCGGCGCGATTTACCGCATCGCGCCCGACGGGCTGTGGGATCAGCTGTGGGAGTCGCGCGAGGATTCGCCCTACGACTTGACGTTCGATCCAGAAGGGCGACTGATCGTCGGAACCGGGAACAAGGGAAAAATCTACCGGCTCGAGGGTGAGCCGCTCCAGCCGACGCTCCTCGCCGGCGCGAACGCCCAACAGGTGACGGCGTTCTACAAGGACGCACGCGGCCGGCTTTACTTCGCAACAGCAAACCCCGGGAAGCTTTTCCGTCTGTCACCGACCCGCGCGACCGAGGGCACGTACGAATCCGAGCCGAAGGACGCCCAGACAGTCGCCACGTGGGGCGCCGTGAGCTGGCACGGAACGACGCCAGGGGGTGGCCGCATTCAGGTCTTCACACGGTCCGGAAACACTGAAACGCCCGACGACACCTGGAGCGATTGGTCGAGTGGGTATTCGACGCCCGAAGGCTCGCAGATTACGAGCCCCAAAGCCCGCTTTCTGCAGTGGCGTGTCATCGTCAGCGCGAAAACCGATAGCCCGGTGCTGACGTCGGTGAAGGCGGCGTACTTGCAGCGCAACATGCGGCCGGTTGTTCGATCGGTCACCGTTCAACCACCAGGCATCGTGTTTCAGAAGCCGTACTCGACCGGCGATCCCGAGCTGGCCGGCTTCGACAATCAAACGACGCCCGAGCGAACGCTGACGAACAATGCGATGAATCCGCAGCAGAGCTCGTCCGGATCGCCGTCGCTCGGCCGCCGCACGTATCAAAAGGGTCTGCAGACGCTCGTCTGGCGCGCCGAGGACGACAACGACGATGAGCTGTCGTACGAGATCCGGTATCGGCGCGAGGGCGAGACGACGTGGAAGGTATTGCGCAGCGATGTGACGGAGCCGATCCTGGTGTGGGACACGACGACGGTGCCCAACGGTACTTACTTCGTCAAGATCGTTGCGTCGGACGGGCCGTCCAACGCGGCGGGCGTCTCGCTCACGGGCGAGATGGACAGCATCGCTTTCGAGATCGACAACACGCCGCCTGAAATCGCGATACAGAACGTTCGCGTCGACGGCGGCCGGACGATCGTCACCTTCGACGTGAAAGACGACCACTCGCCGATCCAGAAGGTCGAATCGTCGCAGGACGGTCAGATCTGGCGGCCGGCATTTCCCACCGATGGCATCGCCGACTCGCGGCTCGAGCACTACGAGATCGTCGTCGAGGGTCAGCTGGGGCCGCGCGGTCTGAGCCTGCGCGCGTCGGATTCAATGAACAACGTCGCAACCACGCAAATCGACGCCCCACGTCGATAAGCTATCCCCTCCGGCTTCGCTACTTAAGAGAAGGAGCTAGGTGTTGACGTGCGTGTGGACCGCGAGCGAGGCGACGCGCGGCTTCTTGGCCACCGGCGCCGCACGAACGGTGGTATGCGCCATCAGCCACACCATGTTGACGGCGACGGGATTGCCATCCACTTTGGCCGGCGTGAAGCGCGCCTTCGAGACGGCGCCCATGAAGTCCTCGACCGACTTCGGCTGCGACACGTGACCGACTCGCCCGCCGCCCGGCTCGAGCAGCGCCAGGTTGTCAATCGTCCCCTCGCGCGTCACGACTGCGGCAAGCATGATGATCGAATCGCCGCCGACGTTCACGGCGTTGGTCGTGTTCGCCCGCGAGAAGGTTTCGTCGAGCGCGCGTGGCATCTGAATGCCGGGCTGAAGCGGCGACACCGGATTGAAATTCGATCCGGGCGAGCTGATGACCTTGATCATTCCGGCGAGCGAATCAGGGCGCTCGGTCGTCGCAAACCGCATCATCCCGAGCATGATCAGCAGGCAGACGCACGCCGCCGCCGTCGCACCGAGACCCGCGTAGACCAGATGCATGTCCTCGAACATCTCACGCAGCTGCGCGGCGAACGACGCGGTGTGTTCGGCGTCGATCCGGTTCAGGACTGCCGCCTGGAAACTGACGTCCTCATCGCTCGAGAGCGGCTCGCGGCCCGGCATCGCCGCACGAAGCGCGGCGCCGACCGCGCGCAGATCTGCAAACGCTTCGGCGCAGTCGTCGCACCACTCGAGGTGCGAGCCGACTGCGATCTGATCGTCGATCGATAGTTCTTCGTCGTGATACGCGTGCAGCCGCCGTCTGGTCGCGCTGCAGGTCAGGGCTCTCATGCTGTTCGTGCCTCACGCAGCTCGAGCCGCAGCGCCTGGCGCGCCCGGGTCAGCCGGGATTTCACGGTGCCAATCGCCACGCCGAGCGAGTACGCGATCTCCTCATAGCTCAGGCCGTCGATCTCGCGAAGAATGATGGCCGTGCGCTGATCGAACGGCAGGTGTTCGAGGGCGCTCTTCAACCGCGCCGCGAGCTCTTTCTGCGCCAGAATCCGATCGGGACCGGCGTCGCCGCCCGGCAGCACGTCGCCGTGCGCGGCCACATGAGCGTCGAGCGACACCTGGTCGCCGCGGTGACGGCGCCGCCAGAAGCGGTGGCGGTTGCGGGCTTGATTGACGGCGATCCGATAAATCCAGGTACGAAGGCTGGACTGGCCGCGGAAGCGATGAATGGTTCGGAACACGCGCAAGAAGACCTCCTGCGATAAGTCGAGGGCTTCGTCGCGATCCCCGAGGAGGTTGATGGCGAGCTGGACCACCATCCGCTGGTGTTCACTCACCAGCTCGGCACACGCGGCTTGGTCCCCCGCTGCACACCGTTGCACAAGCGACGCTTCTCGTCCGCCTACATCCGACCAGCTGACGACGCGCGCCTGTTTCAAAGAGAGGTCCCCAAACGTTTCCGCCACGGTCCGGGTAACTCCTTCTACTATATCTCGCTTAGACTCCGGGCCCACCCGGAAGTTCCCCGGTCGGCCGGTGTGGGGCGCAGTCTGGCATTCGTGAGGCGCGCCTTCGGCGCGCCTGCGAGAGCGCGGCGCGGGGCCGTGGGCCCCCGCGAGCGACCGAGCCGGGGTCTGGGGCGGAGCCCCACGTGAAATTGAGGCGCGCCTTCGGCGCGCCTGCGAGAGAGCGGCGCGGGGCACGGGGCCCCCGCAAGCGACCGAGCCGGGGTGTGGGGCGGAGCCCCACGTGAAAGAGGAACCTTAAGTGAGAATGCAAACAAGATGAAGCGCGCGCTTGCAGCGTTGCTCGTCCTGACTCTGGCCGCCGCCGCCGGCGCGTTTGTCTGGCAGGCGGCCGACCGCGAGCGCAAATACCGGGGGCTCCTGAGCCAGGGCGATGCCGCCGTCAGAGATGGGCAGACCTTCGGCGCCATCGAAAACTACAGCGGCGCGATCGTGTTACGGCCCGACTCCATGCAGGCGCACCTGCGGCGGGGGCAGGCGTATCGCCAGCGGGGCGAGTTCGAGGCCGCCGCGCGCGATTTTCGGACCGCCGCCGACTTCGACCCGTCGGCGCCGCGTCCGCTCGAGGCGCTCGGCGATGTGCTGTATCAACGCGGCCGTTTCGCGCATGCGGCTGAGGCCTACCAGGCGCGCCTCGATCTGGACGAGCGGTCGGTGGAGACGTGGTACAAGCTGGCGCTCACGCGTTACCGCGAAGGCCTGATCGATGCCGCACTGGAAGCGTTGGCCCAGACGGTCCGCCTCAACGATTCGTTCCCGGAAGCCTATTACGTGATGGGCGTCTGCCAGCGCGAAAAGGGGCGCTCCGCAGACGCGCTGCGGTCCTTCGAGAAGGCCGTTGCCTTGTCGTACGGTTTGATTCCCGCGCGCGAAGAACTGGCCGAGCTCTACCCGTCGCTCGGGCGCAGCGCCGACGCGCTCGACCAGTTGCAGGTGATCGCGCTGCTCGATCGCGCGCACGTCGAGCGGCAGGTCGCGCTGGGCCTGGCGCAGGCGCGAAGCGGCCATGGCGAGCTCGCCGTCCTCACGCTCGGCGCAGCGCTCGAACGAACGCCCGATCAACCGATGGTCTACGGAGCGCTCGGGCGCGTATGGCTCGACATGGCCGACACGCGAGCGGACGCGCTGAGCAAGGCACTCGACGCGCTCGAGCGCGTGGCATCGACGCCGACGGCTTCGAGCGAGATGCTGATGCTCTATGGCCGCGCGCTGCTCAAGGCGGGACGGCCCGACGAGGCTGAGAAGGTTCTGCAGGACGCCACCGCGCGCTTCCCCGTCGATCCGGACGCGTACGTGGCTTACGCGGACATCGCCGAGCAGCGGAATCACGCGGCGGCGGCGCGCACCGCGCTGACTGCCTACGGTGCGATCGTGACGAGCGAGCCCGACTTCGCCACGCGCGCTTCGCGGATCGGCCGCTTGTCGCTGCTCCTCGACGATCCCGCTGCAGCCGTTGCCTGGCTGCAGCGCGCCGCAAACGCCGGACTCGGCAATGTTTCAGTCCTCGTGTCGCTCGCCGACGCGCAGCTGCGGTCCGGCGATCGCGCCGGCGCCCGAACCACTATTGCCACGGCGCTCGACAAGGAACCAGAGAATCCGACACTGCTCGAGTTGGCGCGTAAAGCGCGTTAGCACGCCTCACGCTTTGGGATCTGTGAAATCCCGAAGACCATCGCCAAGAAAATTGAACCCGAGCACCAGCAGCGCGATCGCGAGCCCGGGGAACAGCGTGAGGTGCGGCGCGTCGAGGATGTGTGCGCGGCCGCCGTTGAGCATCGTGCCCCAGCTCGGCGTCGGCGGCTGTACACCCAGGCCGAGAAAACTGAGCGCCGCTTCGCCGATGATCGCGGCCGCCATGCCGAGCGTGGCCTGCACGACCACCGCGGGCATCGCCGTCGGGATCACGTGACGCCATAGCACGCGGCCCGATCCGGCCCCGAGCGCGCGAGCCGCTTGCACGTACTCGAACTCGCGCGCGCGCAACACCTGCCCGCGCACGAGGCGCGCGTAGCCAACCCACCCGATGGTCGTCAGCGCGAAGAGCACGTTGCCGAGGCTCGGCCCGAGCACGGCGACCAGCGCAATCGCCAGCAGCAATCCGGGAAAGGCCAGCAGCACGTCCACGACCCTGCTGATCACATCGTCGGTCAAGCCGCCGAAGTACCCGGCCAGAGCACCGAGCAGCGTGCCGAGCGTGGCGGACACGCTGACGACGGTGAGCCCGACGAGAAACGAGATGCGGGCCCCGGCCAGCACGCGCGTCAAGATGTCCCGGCCCAATTCATCGAGACCGAACAGATGAGTCCGGCTCGGTCCCGCAAGCCGCAGGGACAGCTCCTGGCTCGCAGGATCGAACGGTACGATCGCGGGGCCGATCACGGCGGCGATCGCCGCGAAGCCGACGAGTACGGCGCCGGCACGGAACAGGACGGTGCCGCTTCGGCGGCGGGCAGTTCCTTCACTCATAGCGAATGCGCGGGTCGAGGAACCCGTACGCCAGATCGACCAGCAGGTTCATCGACACGTAGGTGACGGCAATCAGCAGGATGCATCCCTGGACCGCCGGATAGTCGCGCGTGCTGATCGACTGAATCAGCAGCCGGCCCACTCCGGGCCACGCGAAGATCGTCTCCGTGATGACAGCACCGGTCAGCACCGCGCCGAACTGCAGCCCGAGCACCGTGACAATGGGAACGAGGCTGTTGCGAAAGGCGTGCTTCAGAACTGCGCGCACATGAGAGACGCCGCGTGCTCTGGCTGCGAGCACGTACAGCTCGCGCAATTCTTCGAGGAGGCTCGCTCGCGTCATCCGCGCGAGCACGGCCGCCAGCGGGGCGCCGAGCGTAATCGCCGGCAGCACGAGGTGCGCGAGCGTGCCGCGTCCCGAGACCGGAAACCAGCCGAGCGACACAGAAAAGATGATCGCCAGAAGGGGTCCGAGCCAGAACGTCGGCATCGAGATTCCAAGCAGCGCCACCGTCGTCGCGGCGTGATCGATGGGCGTACCTGCCCGGACCGCAGCGACAATCCCAAGGGGGATGGCAATGAGCGTGGCCACGAACATCGCGGCCAGCGCGAGCTCGAATGTGGCCGGGAGTCTTTCGCCGATCGCGCTCGAGACTTTTTGATTCGTCCTGAGCGACGTGCCGAGATCGCCGGTCGCGACACCCTTGATGAAGCTGCCGTATTGAACGTACAGCGGCCGATTCAATCCGAGCCGCTCGCGCAGTTCGGCGACATCCTGCGGCGATGCGCTCTCGCCGAGCATCGCTTGCACCGGATCCCCGGGAATGAGATGGATCAGCGAGAACACGAGCGTCGCAACGCCGACGAGGACGGGAATCGTCAGAATCAGGCGTCGCAACAGAAAGCGGAGCATCTCCCTCGTCGTCGTACATAGGCCCGAGCTGTAGCTCGGGCGGCCATTCATTCGACGATACCGAGACGTGACATGAGCTTCGTCAGACCCTGCCGCGAGACGCCAAGCTCTTCGGCGGCTCGTTCGCGGTGGCCGCCGGTTCGCACGAGGGCGGCGCGCACGAAGTGCTGCTCGAACGTTCGCCTGGCGTCATCGAGCCGGCACGACGGATTCGGCGCCGAGCCGACCTGCGCCGGCAGCGCGTGCGGCGGAATCAGGCCGCGCCTCGGGCCGCGCACCGCCAGCGCCGCCAGCACGTTCTGCAACTCGCGGACGTTTCCGGGCCAATCATAGCGCGCCAGCGCTGCGACGGTGGCGACGCCGAGCGCCGCCCGGCTCCCGACCCGCTCGATCGCCTCGCGCCAGAACCGCTCGATCAGCGGCGCGATATCCTCCCTCCGCTCGCGTAGCGGAGGAATGACGATGCGAATGACGTCCAGGCGATACAGGAGATCGTGGCGGAACCGACCGGCGGACACTTCCTGCCGCAACTCCCGGTTCGTCGCCGACACGATCCGGACGTCCACGCGCCGCGAGATGTTTTCACCGACGCGCCTGAGCTCGCCGTCCTGAATCGTGCGAAGGACTTTGGCCTGCGCCCTGAGCGACAGCTCGCCGATCTCGTCGAGGAACAGCGTGCCGGTGTGCGCCTCCTCGAACACACCGGGCCTTTCGACCATCGCTCCGGTGAAGGCCCCACGTGCGTGGCCAAAGAGCTCCGACTCGACGAGATCATCGGGGAGCGCCGCGCAGTTGAGCGTGCAGAACGGCCGATCGCGGCGCGGACTGCGTCGATGCAAGGCCCGCGCGACGAGCTCTTTGCCGCAGCCGCTCTCCCCTTCAATCAGAACCGCGAACGGCGCCGCGGCGGCGCGCTCGACCGACCGACGCACGCCCTCCATTGCGGCGCTCGGACCAACGAGTTCCCCCAGCACCTGTACGCGACCATCGGTCCTGCGGGCCACGACGCCGGCCATTGCCGGAGCCGCAGCAGCCGCCGCAGCCGTCAGCAGCATCGAGGCGTGGCCCAGATCGGGCGACGAGCCAAGCGCCCATCGAACGACGAGCGCGCCGTGCGTATCACCCCCGCAGCGGACCGGCGCGCCGGCCTCGAGGTGATGGTGGCACACGCTCGGAGCAATCAACTGGCCGGCGGCAATCGCACGCTTCGCGATCTCGGGATCGAGTCGGCTGCTGCCATCGATCGCGATCGGCACCGGCACGCCGCGATCGCTGATGAAGAACGCCACGGCGGCGGCGCAGACCCGTTCCCGGACCAGCGCGCAGATCCGCGCCAGGACCGTTCGGTCTTCGTCGGTCGACTGGCAGAGCCGTACGAGATCGACAACGTCGCGTGTGGCTGCGTGCGCGTCCTGAAGAGAACCGCGGCCACTCGGCGCGTACAGCGCGAGCCCGGGGAGTCCGCTCGCCGCAACATGGCGCCTGACGACGTCCGCGATTGGCTTGCGATTCTTTTCCCGCCCCGACACGAGATCGGCGAGCAGCGCGACGCGCGCCCGCACGGTTGTCGGCAAGCTCGTCACCGGAAATCTGCCAACTCGGCCGACCAGCGCGCTGGCGTCGCCTGTCTGGCCGACTCGCCGGGCGCTCTCCGCGCCAACCAGGCGCGCTCGAAGCGCCCGCAACGGATCGCGCGCCGATCGCGCCGCCACAATGGAGGCCGCAACATCACGTTCCACTGCTGAGCGGTCGCCGATCGCCAGATGCGCCAGCGCCATACCGCAGCCGGCAATCGCGAGAAGCGATGGATCGCGGGTGCGCTCGGCCGCTTCGAGCGCGCTTGCGGCACGCGCCATCGCGGTTTCCAGATCGTTCCGCCCGATCGCCACGCGGGAGCACGCGACTCCGTGCCGCACAGCAATTCCCGGCGAGACCTCACTGCTCTCGATACCCGAGAGCATCCGGTACGCATCCTCATATCGGCCTCGCCAGAAGAGACACCGCGCGAGCCCCAGGCGGCTCGAACCTGTCCGGCCAGGATCGCCGGCTGATTCCGCGGCGGTCACGGCCGCGCTCAGCACGCTTTCTGCCTCGTCGAGTCGTCCGAGATCGAGCCACGCCGTCCCCGCAAGGATCGCGACGTCGATCAGCTCGCGGTCGTGCCCGCCTTTCCTGCCGTACTCACTTGCCTCTTCGAGCGCCTGTTGCGCTTCGCGCGCCCTTCCGCGGCGGAGGAGCGATGAAGAGAGCGCCACGGCGCCAGCCATTGCGTACCGCCAATCGCGCCGGCGCGCCAGGCCCGCGGTGACAGACCGGAGCGCTCGCTCCCCGGGCGCATGCCGTCCAGCGGCGAGCTCCGCGACGCCGCGATCCATCTTGCGGCGGAGCGCGGACAACTCACCCGGCGCGGGCCACGACCCCGTTTCGACCGGTGTCGAGTCTTCTGGCGTCTCATCGCCATAGGTTCTGCGCCGCTCCGCCGCTATCGCGAGAGAGGCGCCCGAGCTCCGGCCATCGCCAGGACCTGAGCGTTTCTCCCCGAAGACGTATTCCGCCGGGGACGTGTCACCCCAGAGGAGAGCCGAGAACCGGCCCGGCAAGCCACGAGCCCGGCGAGCGGCATGTGCCACTCGGCGCCTGTCGGCAGGCGACAGCTCAGAAGGCACCAGCGCACCCCTCAACGCCTGCGCGTCAAGCCGCTCCAGACGAAGGCCGGAAGCGGCAGCGGCGCTCGCTGCCTCAGCCACCAGCAGCACGTGCGGCTTGGGTGAATGAAGCGCCCACTCGATCAACCCGCTCCGGGCGCGCTCGGATTCGATTCGTTGCGCGATTAGAAACAGCGACCGGCGTTGAATGAGATCGCGAACCGCGGGCCGATCGACGCTCAACGACAGCGGGATGAAGCCGGCGAGCCGCGCCGCCCGCGACAGTTCGGCGATCGCTGTCGTCAGACCAGAGCCGACAGGCGCAGAAACGACGACGAGGCGCTGTGCGCGGCTGGCTTCGTCGAACATTTCCGCAATCGCACGGACCGAACTGCGCTCGATGACTCTCATTCCGCAGGCGTCGAGCTCGAGCCGCGCAGTTGGTTCGGCTTCGCCGCCTGGGTATCCGGCATCCACGTCTGGAATCACGACCGGGCGACCGCTGTGCACATGAATGCCGCGGGCTCCGATCGTCAATCCGTTCGCAGTCATAAAACTACAGACGCGTATGCGTACCGCCTCGGCTTCCTGACGCGACCCGCGCCACGGGCCACCGCACCGCCACGCTTCGAAGCGTCGCATCTCGCCGAACACGCCGAAGTCTACGAGCCGCGCGATCTGGTGATGTCTCACACTGAAGAACCAATCGCATCGCATCGCCCATTGCCGTTGCTCCGACACGCCGCCGGCGGTTGACACGAAGATGGCGACGCCGTCACCCGTCGCGAGATCGATCGCCTGTTGATCGCCGACGACAAATCGATCCGCAACGAGCTCCACGCATTCCTCCGAGTCGGATGCGACGACGATGTGCAAGAAGTTCGCCGCGTGGATTTACTCAATGAACTCGCGGCCGCGTCTCCGGAGTACGCAGATTTTTCGGATAGAATGAGCGCGCGATGCTGCGTTTTCTCACCGCTGGAGAATCTCACGGCCAAGCGCTCGTCACGATCCTGGAAGGCATGCCGGCGGGTCTCTCGATCGACTTCGACGCGATCACCACCGAGCTGCGGCGCCGGCAGACTGGATACGGCCGCGGACGCCGCATGGCGATCGAATCCGATCGCGCGCAGATTCTCAGCGGAGTCCGCCACGGGCTGACGACCGGCGGTCCGATCGCGCTCCTCATCCCGAACAAGGACTGGGAGAACTGGCAGCGCACGATGGCGGTCGAGTCAGATCCGCCTGCTGACGCCACAGGAGTCGATCGACCAGTGGTGACGCGTCCGCGTCCCGGTCACGCAGACCTCGCGGGCGTCGTGAAGTACGGTCACGAAGACATCCGCAACGTGCTCGAGCGCGCCAGTGCCCGTGAGACGGCCGCGCGGGTGGCCGTCGGCGCTGTGGCACGGCAACTGCTCCGTCAGGTCGGCACGGAAATCGTCAGCCACGTCATTTCGATCGGAGCCGTCGGACTGCCCGATCCGCTCGCCGTCACCTTCGAGGAAGCCAAGGGGATTGGCGAAGAGTCCGCGCTGCACTGCGTTGATGCAGAAATTGAACGCGCGATGATCGCGGAAATTGACAAGGCTCGAGAAGCCGGCGACACCATGGGCGGCAGCTTCGAGGTCATCGCGCACAACGTCCCGCCAGGGCTCGGCAGCCACGTACAGTGGGATCGCAAGCTCGACGGACGTCTTGCACAGGCGCTGATGTCGATCCCGGCGATCAAAGGCGTCGGCATCGGCCGGGGCCCCGGCGTCTCGTCTCTCCCTGGTTCACGCATTCACGACGAAATCCTGCCGAGGACCGGAGCGAAAAGCGCCAGCGGCCTTGCGCTTGCACGGCCAACCAACAATGCCGGCGGGCTCGAGGGCGGGATTACGAACGGCGAAGACTTGCGCGTCACCGCGTATATGAAGCCGATTGCCACGCTGATGAAGCCGCTGCGATCGGTCGACCTCGCCACGATGGCCGTCAGCCCGGCTACGGTCGAACGCAGCGACGTCTGTGCGGTGCCTGCCGCCGCGGTGGTCGGTGAAGCGATGGTCTCAATTGTTCTGGCCGATGCGTTGACCGAAAAATTCGGAGGGGACTCAATCGAAGAGCTCCTTCAGAACTTCCAGTCGTTTCGCTCGAGGACTGCGGCACGCTTCGGTCGCGACTGAATGATCAGACCGATCCTCAAGTACGGCGAAAACCCCCTGCACGAACCGGCCCAACCGGTTGACGCGTTTACGCCAGAAGTCGATCGCATCATCGGCGATCTCATCGACACGATGTATGCGGCGCCCGGAATCGGGCTGGCTGCCCCTCAGGTGGGCGTTCCGCTGCGGATCTTCGTCATCGATCTTTCGCTGGGGCGCGACGCCGCGGGCCTGATCGTGATGGTCAACCCCGAGTTCGTGGAACGCGAAGGGATGCAGCTCGAAGAAGAGGGTTGCTTGAGCGTGCCGGGCTTCAACGCGACGGTCGTCCGTCCTTCGCGCGCAGTCGTCAAAGGTTTCGACCGAACCGGCACCCCGCACCAGCGCGAGGGATCCGGTCTGCTCGCTCGCGCCTTTCAGCACGAAATGGACCACCTCGACGGGATGCTGTTTGTCGATCGGCTTCGCGGGATCAAGCGCGACCTGATCGTGCGCAAGATCAGGAAGCTCTCGCGCGCGGGGAAGTGGTGAACGTGGTCTTCTTCGGCACGCCGGCATTCGCCGTGCCGACACTTGACGCTCTGCTCTCCTCGCCTCACACCGTCGTTGGTGTCGTCACCCAGCCCGATCGCCCGCGCGGTCGTGGCCAGAAAGTGACTGACGCGCCAGTCAAGGCTCGCGCTGCCGCCTCGGCAATCCCGGTCTTGCAGCCAGCGTCGTTGAAGGACGCGTCGTTCCTCGCTGCGCTCGCCGCCCTCGAAACCGACATCGGCGTGGTCGCCGCCTACGGAAAGATCCTGACCGACGCGGTCCTGGCGACCCCGCGCCTCGGGTTGATCAACGTCCACGCCTCGCTCCTGCCGCGGTATCGCGGCGCCGCGCCGATCGCCCGCGCCATCATCGCAGGCGAACGGGAGACCGGCGTCACGATCATGCGCGTCGTCAAGGCTCTGGATGCGGGCCCGATGCTTGCGGAAGCACGGCGTCCGATCGGTCCGGACGAGACGAGCGAAGATGTCGAACGAGAGCTGGCTCGGATTGGAGCCTCGCTGCTCGTGTCGACGCTGGATCGAATGGCCGCCGGAGACGCCGTCGAGACTCCCCAGGACGATAGCCGTTCGACGTACGCGCCCAGGCTCACCAAAGAGGAGGGGTTGATCGACTGGTCACGAAGCGCCCGCGATGTCCACAATCTCGTTCGCGGCCTGCATCCGTGGCCTCACGGATACACCTTTCTCAAAGGTCAACGGTTGATTGTTCACAGGACCTCTCACGTGGCCGGTCGCGGCCTTGGACCGCCCGGTGCGATCGTGGAAGCGAGCGGTGACGAACTGCTGGTCGCCACGGGAGACGGCGGCATCCTGCTCCTGTCACTTCAAACGGAAGGTAAGCGGCCGATGTCCGCGCGAGAGTTCCTCTCGGGCCATCACCTTGGGCCGGGCGACCGCTTCACCAGCGTCGCATGATCGCGCCGGCTCGCGTCGCCGCCTATCACATTCTGTCCTCGGTGTCTGCGGGCCGGGCCGACCTTCCATCCGCGATCGCTCAGGCACGCGCGTCGCTCCACGACGATCGCGACCGCGCGCTGGCCAGCGAGATCGCGACCGGCGTCCAGCGATGGCGGGCGGCCCTCGATCAGCTGATCGAGTCGATGTCGAAGCGGGCGATCGATCGCCTCGATCCGGAGATCGTCGAGATTCTGCGTCTGAGCATCTATCAACTGCTGCATCTCACTCGGGTGCCGGCCGCCGCCGTTGTCGACGATGCCGTGGATTTGACGAGGCGTGTGGGAAGACGGAGCGCCAGCGGGTTCGTCAACGCCGTGCTTCGGAGCGTGTCGCGCAAGCGATCGTCGTTGCCGCTTCCGGGCCGTCCGGCGAACACCGCTGACCGCGCCGCCGCGCTGGCGTATTTCGCGATCACCCTCTCGCATCCCGCCTGGCTTGCCGCGCGCTGGTACGATCGGTTCGGATTCGACGTCACCGAGCGCTGGCTTCGCTTCAACAACGCACCGGCGCCGCTGACGCTGCGCGCCAATCGTCTCGTAATCGCGCCAGGCGAACTCCGCCGTGCGCTTGCGAAAGAAGACGTCAGCGTCGAGCCTGGGAGCTTTGCTCCCGATGCGCTGATTGTGAGCGCCGGCAATCCGCTTCGCGGATCGCACTCCGCCCAAGGCTGGTTCGTCGTCCAGGATGAGGCGTCGCAGCTCATCACGCTTCTGGCGGGCGAACATCCCGGACCGCGTGTGCTGGATACCTGCGCCTCACCCGGGGGAAAGACGACGGCCTTCGCCGCGGTGCTTGCGGAAGGCGGTCGGGTCGTGGCCTGTGATGTTCGTGACCGGCGTATCGAGTTGCTTCGACGCACTGTCCGCGCCGCGCGGGCCACACGCCATGTCGATATCGTCCAGGCGGACGTCCGCCTTCCCCTTCCCTTTCGCGCGCCATTCGACTGCGTGATTGTCGACGCGCCATGCTCCGGCCTCGGCACTCTGCGGCGTGATCCTGACATCCGCTGGCGGCGGCAGGAAGCGGATCTCCCGGCGCTCGCAGCGTCCGAGCTGCAGATGCTGCAGCAGGCCGCCGGACAGGTCGCGGCCGGCGGACGCCTCGTGTATGCGACCTGCTCGAGCGAGCCGGAGGAGAACGAAGAGGTCGTGGATGCATTTCTGCACAGCGCGCCGGACTTCGTCCACGTCGACGCGCGGACGGCCCATCCACTTCTGGCGCCGGCGCTCGTCGACGCTCGCGGCGATCTGCGCACGAGCCCCGATCGCCACGGCCTCGAAGCATTTTTCGGCGCTGTATTTCGGAGGCAGGCGTGAAGGACTGCACTGAAATTGTAGTACTCTTTTCAGTGCATGGCCCTCACAACCCGCGTGTGGACCGCGGGCAAGCTGCTTCTGCTCACCGGAGCGCTCCTCGGGACCTACCTGCTGTTCGCCGCCGCTTCGATGCGCCTGGCGCTTCGCGCGCGTGAAGTGCAGGTCCCGGATCTCACGAACCGCACGGCCAGTGAAGCGACCATGACGCTGGCGGAACTGGGACTCACGCTTCGCGTGGACGAAGCGAAGCGGCCGGATCCCAAGATCGCCGCCGATCGCGTCGTCGCGCAGGAGCCTCTGGCGGGATCCACGGCGCGGCGTCAGCGCAGCATCCGCGTGTGGCTGAGCACCGGTCCACGAGCCCTTTCGGTGCCGGTTCTGGTGGGTGAGACCGAGCGTGCCGCTGCCTCGCGGTTGACGCAGGACAACCTCGAGCTGGCCGGGGTTTCCGAGATTCGTTCCCAGGCCTATCCGCCCGAAGTGGTCGTCGCGCAGGATCCGCCTGGCAAGGAACCGGGCGCGAAAGTGAGCCTGCTCGTCAACCGCGGAGAACACGGCGCGAGCTATGTGATGCCCGACTTGATTGGCGTCAACGGCGAGCGCGCGGCAGACATCCTGCGCGATCAAGGCTTCCGCGTGGCGGTCGTCGGGTCCCGGCCCTACCCAGGCGTGGCCGCCGGCATCGTCCTCGGCCAGAACCCGCAGGCCGGATTCCAGATTGCACCCGGTGAACCGATTTCGATCGAGGTGAGCCGGTGAGCGTGAAGATCGCGCCGTCGATTCTGTCGTCCGACTTCGCCAACCTCGGCGAAGCCGTCGCAGCCGTCGAGCGCGGCGGCGCCGATCTGATTCACGTCGATGTGATGGACGGCCATTTCGTCCCCAACATCACGATCGGTCCGCCGGTCGTCAAATCGCTGGCGCGCGTCACGCGGATGCCGCTCGACGTGCACCTGATGATCACCGACCCGGATCGGTACATCGAGGCGTTCCGCGACGCCGGCGCAGCGATGATCTCGGTCCACGTCGAAGTTCTGCCACATCTGCATCGCACGGTCCACGCCATCAGAGCGCTCGGCGCCAAGGCTGGCGTCGTGCTCAATCCCTCGACGCCGGTCGTGGCGCTCGAGCAGATTGCCGGCGACGTCGACTACGTGCTGGTGATGTCGGTGAACCCCGGTTTTGGCGGCCAGACTTTCATTCCGCGAAGCGAGTCAAAAGTAACAGCCGTGCGGGCGGCACTCGATCGCGCGGGGAACACGGCCGCGCCGGTGGAGATCGACGGGGGGATCGACCTGGCGAACGCGGCGCGCGTGGTCGCCGCAGGCGCGCGGATTCTCGTTGCCGGATCGGCCATCTTTCACGCGAAGGATCCCGAGCGCGCCACCCGCGATCTCAAGGCCGCCGCCAACGGCGCCCTCTCGGTGACCTCGCCGGCCGGACGTTGAGCTCTCCTCGCTCTATCTCCCGGGTGCGCGTCCGCTACGCTGAAACCGATCAGATGGGTGTCGTGTATTACTCGAACTACTTCGTGTGGTTCGAGGTCGCACGCACCGATTTGCTCCGCCACGAGGGATGCAGCTACAAGGACATGGAAGCCGACGGATTTTCACTGCCGGTCGTCGAAGCACACTGCGACTACAAACAGTCGGCGCGCTACGACGAAGACGTCGAGATTCGAACGAGCGGCGTTCTGCTGTCGCCCGTTCGGGTGCGTTTCGAGTATGAGGTCGTGCGGCCGGCAGACACGGCCGTGCTCGCCGAAGGGCACACGGTACACGCGGTCCTCGACAAGTCCGGGAAACCGCGCCGTCTACCCGATCGCATCCGTGAGCTGTTCGCGTGAACGCATTCATTACCGGAGTCGCGGGCTTCATCGGATCGACGCTCGCCGAGGAGCTGGTCGCCGGCGGCGCCGATGTCGTCGGCATCGACTCGTTCGCCGATTACTACCCGCGTGCGGTCAAGGAGCACAACCTGGCCGGCTTGAAAAGCCAGGCACGTTTTCGCTTCGTCGAGGGCAGGATTCAGGACGCCGATCTCGAGACGCTGCTGGCCGGTCGCTCGCACGTGTTCCACTTAGCGGCGCAGGCCGGCGTCCGGAAAAGCTGGGGCCGCGATTTCGCCGTTTACACGACGAACAACGTCGAGGCGACGCAGGTGCTGCTCGAGGCGTGCGCGGAACGGCCGCTCGAGCGCCTGGTCTACGCCTCGAGCTCGTCGGTCTACGGCGACAACGTCAGCCTGCCGATGAAGGAAGACGCGCTGCCGCAGCCCGTCTCGCCGTACGGCGTCAGCAAACTCGCGGCGGAACACTTGTGCGCGCTTTATCACAGCAATTACGGCGTGCCGGCGGTCTCGTTGCGGTACTTCACGGTGTACGGACCGCGTCAGCGCCCCGACATGGGCTTTCACAGATTTCTGCGCGCGTCGCTTCGCGAAGAGCCGATCCGGGTCTACGGCGATGGTGAACAGACGCGAGACTTTACTTACGTGCAGGACGCGGTCCGGGCGACGATCGCGGCAGCGACCCGGGGCGTTCCGGGCCGTGTGTACAATATCGGTGGCGGATCGCGCGTGTCGGTCAATCACGTACTTGAGGTGATTGGCCGCGTGTCGGGCCGGCAGCCTCGCGTCGAGGTCGAGCCGGCGCAAAAGGGCGACATGCGGCATACTTTTGCCGACACGGAGCTGGCCCGCCTGGATTTGGGATTCCGGCCGGTGACGGGACTGCAAGAAGGGCTCGCGGCCGAGTATCACTGGCTCAGGGGCACTCTGAAATGACGGCGTGTGTGAAGCGATGGGGCGGTGTGCTTGCCGTCCTGGTCGTGCTGATTTCCGGCGCGTGTGCGACGAACAGCCGTCGCGCGGTTCCGCCCGGCACGACGCAGCCCGACAAGTTTCTGTTCGATCGCGGCACGACCGAGCTGAACGAGAAGCACTGGCTGACGGCCCGCGAATTCTTCAAGCAGGTCACCGAAACCTACACGCAGAGCCCGTACCGGCCCGATGCCAAGCTGGCGATTGGCGACAGCTATCTCGGCGAGAACACCGCTGAATCGCTCGTGCTCGGCATCAACGAGTTCCAGGAATTTCTGGCGTTCTACCCGACGAACGCGCGCGCCGACTACGCGCAGTACAAGCTGGGCATGGCGCACTTCAAGCAGATGCGCGCGGCCGAGCGGGACCAGACGGAGACGAAAGCGTCGATCAGGGAATTCGAGAGCTTCGTCACGCGCTATCCGAACAGCTCCCTGCTGCCGGAGGTCAGGACCAAGCTCCGCGAGTCGCGCGATCGTCTGAGCCAGTCCGAATTCCTCGTGGGGCGCTTCTATTACCGGATCAACTGGTACGCGGGCGCCATCGAACGGCTGAACGGCATCCTCAAGCAGGACGCCCAGTTCACGCACCGGGACGGCGTGTACTACTACCTTGCCGAGTCATACGTGAAAACGAAGCGCGGAGGCGAAGCGCTGCCGTTGTTCGAGCGGCTGATCGAGGAATTCCAGCAGAGCGAATATCTCGAGGATGCCCGCAAACGGGTGGCTGAACTCAAAACCGAACTCAAGATACAGGCACAGGTGAAGTCGCAACCATGAAGACACTGCTTCGCATCGCGTCTGGTGTCGCCGCACTGTTGGTTCCCGCGCTCGCAACGGCGCAGGAAGCGAACAGCGCGCTCCGCGCGTCGGTCGTGTGCGCGCCCGGTATGCCATCAGATGCCGGCGACGCGCCGCGCATCGTCGGCGTGCAGGACACGCAAACCAAGAGCCTGTTCGGAACCCGCGACCTGCTCATCATCAACGGCGGAACGGACAAAGGGCTTCAGCTCGGCCAGAAGTACGCGTCGCGACGAATCGTCTCCTCGAAGGTCTCCGGCTCCGGGTGGGACGCGCAAGTGACATCGGGGCTGCTGACGATCGTGGCGGTCAACGAACGCAGCGCGATTGCGTCCGTCGACTTCGCGTGCGACGGCATCGAGCGGGGCGACTACCTCGTGGCATGGACTCCGCCGGCCATTCCGCCGAACGCGGACCGCACCGACGCGGGCGGCGAGCTCGATTTTTCGTCACCGGCCCGGGTGCTGTTTGGCGACTACGGACGCTCGACGGCCGGTACCGGCGATCTGGTGGTGATTGATCTGGGACAGGAGGACGAGGTCGTGCCTGGCGCGCGGTTCGCGGTCTATCGCGACCTGCAGACCGGCGGCATCCCGCTCGCGGCTATCGGTGAAGCTGTCGTGATTTCAGTAACCGAGGGTTCCTCGGTCGTTCGCCTCACGCGAACGATCGACGCGATTCAGACGGGAGATCTGCTGATTCCGCGAAAACGCTGACGTGCCACAGCGACCGTCGTAGGGGCCGACCTTGGTCGGCCCGCCCAGGGCGGAGCAAGCTCCGCCCCTACGGTATCCGCGATTGACGTCTATCCCGCCCTGCGATCCTCCCGCCGTACGATTTCGATCTCGCGCGAGTGCGGCATGTCCGTCACTCGCGTGCTGAGCACGCCGCTGAAGCTGCGGAAATAATCAGCCGCCGAGACGAGCGCGAGCGTCACGACGACCCAGAGCGCGGCGCGGCCGATCTCGAGAAATCCCGGCAGGTACACATCACCCAGGATCAGCGCCAGAATGGCGACGACCTGCGCCACCATTTTTATCTTGCCGAGCCACGACGCGGGCATCGCCACGCCGCGCGCGTAGGCGCGGTTGCGGAGCGCGGTGACCGCCAGCTCGCGGCCGATGATGATCGCCACCATCCACGCCGGCGCGAGGCCCATCTGCACCAGCGCCAGAAACGCCGCCGAGGTCAGCAGCTTGTCGGCGAGCGGGTCCATGACCTGGCCGAGCGGCGTGATCTGTTTTCTGCGGCGCGCCACGTAACCGTCGAGCCAGTCGGTCAGCGACGCGAGGCCGAAGATGGCGGCGCCCACGAGCTCTTTCCGCACGCCGAAAATCATCCGCCCTTCGAATTTCGTGAGGAGGACGACCACCAGCAGCGGCACGAGAAAAATCCGCGACGCCGTGAGCGCGTTTGGCAGGTTCATAAGGCGCGCGTACTCACATGATATCATCGGTGGTTGGCGATGAAGGCGATCCTGCTCGCAGGGGGCAAGGGCACGCGGCTGCGCCCGCTGACCATCCACACGCCCAAACCGATCGTTCCGATCTTCGAGCGGCCGTTTCTCCACTATCAACTCGATCTGCTCAAGAAAGTTCCGGAGATCGACGAAGTCATTCTCAGCCTGAACTATCAGCCGCGGCGCATCGAAGAGATCTTCGGCGACGGCAGCAACGCCGGTCTGAGCATCCGCTACGTCGTCGAGCCGGCGCCGCTCGGCACCGCCGGCGCGGTGCGCTACGCCGGTGAAAAGCTGCGCGAATCGGTCGTCGTCTTCAACGGTGATGTCCTCACCGCAGTCGACCTGGCCTCGGTCGTGGCGCTGCATCGCGAACGCCGCGCGAAGGCGACGATCGTGCTGACGCCGGTCGAGAACCCGTCGGCCTACGGCCTGGTGGAGACCGACGCCACCGGCAACATCCGGCGCTTCCTCGAGAAGCCCAAGCCCGACGAAATCACCTGCAACACCATCAACGCCGGCATCTACGTGCTCGAACCCGACACCTTCGATCGCATTCCGGCCGAGACGCCCTGGTCGATCGAGCGGAGCTTTTTTCCATCCCTCATCGAGCGTGCCGAGACTTTTGTCGCCTACGTCTATGACGGCTACTGGATTGACATTGGGACGCCGGACAAATACTCACAGGTGCATCGCGACATCATGGATGGCCGTTTCCGCGCCGCGCCATTTGCCGCGCACCAGTCGCACGCGTTCGTCTCGCCGCAGGCACGGATCGAGGCGGGCGCGATCATCGAAGGCCCCTGTTTCGTCGACGAGGGCGCCGTCGTGAAGGCCGGCGCGCGCATCGGCGCCTACAGCGTGATTGGCCGCCAGTGTTACATCGAGGAGCTCGCGACCATCGATCGTTCCATTCTCTGGGCAAACACGCGCATCTGCCAGGAAGCCGTGGTCCGGCGATCCATCCTCGGCCGGCAGTGCCACATCGGCCGCAGCGCGCTCGTCGAAGACGGCGTCGTGCTCGGCGACAAGTCCGTCGTCACCGATTTCAGCCGGCTATGAACCTCGACCCCGATATTTTCAAGGCGTACGACGTGCGGGGCACGTACCCGGATCAGATCCACGAGCAGGGAGCGCGGGCGATTGGCGCGGCGTTCGTCGCGTATCTCAACGCAAAGACGATCGGGGTTGGTCGCGATATGCGGCTGTCGTCGCCGGCGCTCGCCGCAGCCTTCATCGACGGCGCCTCGTCGCAGGGCGCCGACGTCGTCGACTTCGGGATGATCGCGACCGACATGCTGTATTTCGCCGTGGCGACATACGGCCTCGACGGCGGCGTTGAAGTGACCGCCTCGCACAATCCGAAGCAATACAACGGCATGAAGATGGTTCGCCAGGAGGCGTTTCCACTCAGTGGCGACGCCGGCATCTCCGACATCCGCGACATGATTGCCGGCAACCGCGTTCCGCCGGCTGCCTCGCGTCACGGACGGGTGACGACGAAGGATGCGCTCGTACCCTACGTCGATCATGTGATGTCGTTCATCGATCCCTCCATCATCGCTCCGTTCAACACGGTGCTCGATGCCGGCAGCGGCATGGGCGGCCTCGTCGCACCGAAGTTATTCGACCGCCTGCCCTGCAAGACCGTCCGGCTCTGCTTCGACATCGACGGCCGTTTTCCGAATCACGAAGCGAACCCGCTCATCGACGAAAACCGCCGCGACATCGTCGAGCGGGTGCTTCGCGAGAAGGCCGACATCGGCATCGCCTGGGATGGTGATGCGGACCGCTGTTTTTTCATCGATGGCGCCGGCGAGTTCATCTCGGGAGACTTCATCACGGCGTTGCTCGCGGAAGCCTTCCTGCTCAAGGCGCCGGGTTCGACGATCATTTACGATCTGCGCGCCAGCCACGCCGTCAAGGATGTCGTGAACCGCTACGGCGGCACGGCGCTGATGAACCGCGTCGGCCACGCGTTTTTCAAGCGGCGCATGCGGGAGACGAACGCGATCTTCGGCGGCGAGGTCACGGGCCACTACTACTTCCGCGACAACTTCTACGCCGACAACGGCTTCATTCCGGCGCTCCTGATTCTCGAGCTGATGTCGAAGAAGCAGAAGAGCCTGCACGAACTGCTGGCGCCGCTGCGCGAGCGCTACTTCATTTCCGGCGAGATCAACACGAAGCTGTCCAGCATGAACCAAGTGCCGGAGAAGCTGGCCGACATCGCCGCGAAGTACTCGGACGCCCACCAGTACACGCTCGACGGCCTGTCGGTCGAGTACCCCGACTGGCACTTCAACGTCCGTCCGTCGAACACCGAGCCGCTGCTCCGACTGAACCTCGAAGCGGCGACGCCGGAACTGATGTCGACAAAACGGAATGAAGTGATTGCCCTGATTCGCGCGTGATAGACTCACGGAATCGGGTAATTGGGTAATTGGGTAATCGGGTAATTGGATTGATCGATTGGCTGATATTCAATCGATCAATTCAATTACTCGATTACCCCATTATCCAATTACCCGATTCACGCGTCCGAGTGCGGGCTTAGCACAATGGTAGTGCAGCGGCTTCCCAAGCCGCCTATACGGGTTCGATTCCCGCAGCCCGCTCCAACTTGTGCTCACGATTCCGCGAAAGTTGTCCGCCGAAGCGGCGCGCGCGGCGCGCGTTCACACCCATCCTAGGCGCAAGAAACATGCTACGATCGAACCGTGGTTCGATTTTCGAACGGTAGTTCGAATCGGGCGGAACGGCGCGCCGAGCAGCGCCGGGTCGACATCCTGCGCGCCGCGGCGCGCGTGTTCAGGAGCCGCGGGTTCGCCTCGGCCGGCATGCGCGAGATTGCCGTTGCCGCCGACCTGTCGCCCGCCAACCTCTATCACTACTTTGCCGGCAAGGAAGAGATCCTGTTCTTCTGCCAGGACCGAACGCTCGATCGGCTCCTGAGAGCGGTTCGCGCGGCGCAGTCCGAGGACGGGCGGCTCGCGACTCGACTGCATGGCCTGGCCACGGCACATGTCCGCTGCATCGTCGACGAGGTCGAGGGCTCGGCCGCACATTTCGAAGTGGATGCCCTGCCCGCCGCGCTGCGGCGGCGGATCGTCGCCAAGCGCGACCGCTACGAACGAGCGGTGCGTGCGCTCATCGCGCGTGGCATGGCGCGCGGCGAGCTGGCCGACACCGACGCCACGATCGCCACGCGGGCATTTCTCGGAGCGTTGAACTGGACGGCGCAGTGGTTCCGGCGCGACGGTCCCACGCCTCCCGATCCGATCGCAGCGGTTGTCGCCGACTACGCAGTTGCTGGTCTTCTGAAGAGGCGAGGTACTTCCCGTGCCGCAGCGAGAGCTCGTTCAAATCGCGTTGCAGGTCAACGGCGAGCGGACGTCGGTCGCGTTCGCCGGCTACAAAACGCTTCTCGAGGTTCTTCGTGAAGACCTGAATCTTTGCGGCACGAAACACGGTTGCGAGCTGGGCGAGTGCGGCGCGTGCGCGGTGCTGCTCGACGATCAGCCGGTTCTCTCGTGTCTCGTGCTCGGCGTCGAGTGCGACGGCCGCCGGGTGACAACGGTCGAGGGGTTGGCGACGGACAACCGGCTGCACCCGCTGCAGGAGACGTTCGCCGACCTCGGCGCGGCGCAGTGCGGCTACTGCACGCCGGGGTTTCTCGTCACCGCCAAGGCCCTGCTCGACCGGCATCCGAATCCCACGCGCGAACAGATTCGCGAAGCGCTGTCCGGTAATCTCTGTCGCTGCACCGGGTACGTGCAGATTTTCGAGGCCGTCGAGGCAGCAATCGGGGGCGGAGCAAGCTCCGCCCCTACGGATGCTGGTGTAGGGGCCGAGCTCGCTCGGCCCACGTCGAAGCCATGACGATCATCGGCCGGGCGCGGCGGCGAGTTGACGGCCGGGCCAAGGTGACGGGCCAGACCCGGTTTGCCGACGACATCATGCTGCCGCGCATGGTGCACGCCAAGCTCCTGCGGTCGCCTCTTCCCCACGCCCGGATCGTTTCGATCGATACCTCGCGGGCGCTCGCGCATCCGGACGTGCTGCTGGTCCTGACCGGCGCCGATTTCCCGATTCCATACGGCATTCTGCCGGTGAGCCAGGACGAGCACGCGCTTGCCATCGAACGCGTGCGATTCGTTGGAGATCCGGTGGCCCTCATCGTGGCTCGCGACGAACTGACCGCGTTTGAAGCGCTCGACCTCGTCGACGTGAAGTACGAAGCGCTGCGGACGTTCAATCGTCCCGAAGACAGCCTCGCGGTGAGCAGCCCGCAGATTCACGACTACGCGATGCAGGGCAACATCCACAAGGTCGTCTCGCTCGGGTTCGGCGATGTCGATCGCGGTCTCGCGTCTGCGGATCGCGTATTCGAGGACATCTTCTTTTATCAGGGCAGCACGCACCTTCCCATCGAACAGCACGCGGCCGTTGCGGCGAAGGATCCCGACGGCAAACTGACGCTCTGGTCGAGCACGCAGACGCCGCACTACGTCCATCGCGCGCTGGCCAAGGCGCTGGATATGCCGGCGGCGCACATTCGAGTAATCGCCACGCCGAACGGTGGCGGCTTCGGCGGCAAGAGCGACCCGTTCAACCACGAAGTGGCGATCGCCAAAGCAGCCTGGCTGCTCGATCGTCCCGTCAAGATCTGTCTCACGCGGGAAGAAGTCTTCTACTGCCATCGCGGACGGCATCCGGTTCTGATGCGATTCACGACCGGTGTAAAAGAAGACGGCACGATCACCGCAATGCGGTTGCAAACGCTCCTCGACGGCGGCGCATACGGTTCGTACGGCGTCGCCAGCACCTTTTACACCGGTGCGCTGCAGACGGTGACCTATCACGTGCCGGCCTATCACTTTCAAGGCTGCCGCGTTTTCACCAACAAACCGCCGTGCGGTCCCAAGCGCGGCCACGGGACGCCGCAGAGCCGATTCGGCCAGGAAGTTCAGCTCGATAAGATCGCCGCAGCGTTGTCGCTCGATCCTGCCGAACTGCGTCTCCGCATCATCGAACAGCCCGATACATTGACCGCCAATTACCTGCGAGTCGGCACGATCGGTCTCGCAGAATGCATCCGGCGAATCGTCGCCGCGTCGAACTGGCCGGCGAGGTTCCGAAAACTGCCGCCGGGGCGCGGCGTGGGGCTCGCCTGCTCCTCGTATCTCTCGGGGGCTGGCCTGCCGATTTACTGGAACGAAATGCCGCATTCCGGCGTTCAGCTCAAGCTCGATCGCAGCGGCGGCGTGACCGCGTTTTGCGGCGCGACCGAAATCGGTCAGGGATCCGACGATGTGCTGGTCGCGTGTGTAGCCGAGGTGCTGGGCATCGATCCGTTCGACGTGCGCCCCGTCACCGGGGACACCGATCTCACGCCCGTCGATCTCGGATCCTATTCGAGCCGCGTCACGTTGATGATGGGCAACGCGGCGATCGAGGCGGCCACGCGCGCACGCGATCGGCTCGCCGAGGCGGTCGCCGGCAAGCTTGACGTCCCGGCCGCGCGCGTCGTTTTCGAGGGCGGTCGCGTGTTCGACAAAAACGATCCATCTCGCGGCGTGAGCTTCAAGGACGCCGTGTGTATTGCCGAGGCGCAATTCGGCACTATCGGGACCGTCGGTTCGTACACGCCGCCGAAATCTGCCGCCCGGTA
>Ga0114129_10001311_pt1 | contig 33246 bp, 23 predicted proteins | sample RhiMetdeltSRZDD1_FD_80071 | JGI IMG/M metagenome (GOLD analysis project Ga0114129, IMG submission 80071) | Populus rhizosphere microbial communities from Tennessee, USA - Rhizosphere MetaG P. deltoides SRZDD1 (version 2) (version 2) | ecosystem: Host-associated > Plants > Roots > Rhizosphere >...
CGAAAGTCGCTCCCTCCGGCACGACACCGCTGCCCCCTGCGCCACCATTGAATGGCACCATGCGCGAGGCGACCGCGGACTGCACCCCCGGGAGCTGCTCCAGGCGCCGGACGATGTCCTCGACGCGTCGAATCCGTGCCTCGGGCGTCGCGTACGCGTCCCCCACCATGAAGATTCGCAGCGTCATCAGCCCTTCGCTCGACAGGCCTGCCCGCGCGTGCTCCAGGTTGATGAACGTGCGCACGAAGAGCGACGCACCGACCAGCACGACCAGCGCGAGAGCAATCTCCCCGCTGACCAGCACGCTGCGCAGGCGATTGCGCGCCACGCTGCCCCCCGTGCCTCGGCCACCGTCCTTGAGGCCGCCGTGCTGATCGCCGCGCGCCGCTTGCAGTGCAGGCGCCAGTCCGAACACGATGCCCGTGATCGCCGCGATGGCGACGGTGTACACGACGACCCGCGTGTTCATGTCCCAGTCGATGTAGTAAGGAATGTCGTTCTTCGGAACCGAGGCGGAGAGCCAGCGCAGGCCGACGTAGGCGATCGCCACGCCAAGGGGCGTGCTGGCCAGCCCGACCATCACGCTCTCGGTGAGCAGCTGGCGGATGATGCGGGAGCGACCCGCGCCAAGCGCGGCGCGGACCGCAATTTCTCGCTGTCGGACCGTCGCGCGCGCCAGCAGGAGGTTGGCGACGTTGCCGCACGCAATCAACAGCACGAAGGTCGCGGCGCCCATCATCGTGAACACGATCAGCCGCACGTCGTCGGGCACGAAGTCGTCGCGCAGCGGCTTCGCCCCCGCCGTCCAGTCCTTGTCCTCCGGATACTCCGCCGCGAGCTGCGCCGCAATGCCGACGACATCCTTGCGCGCGTCGTCGATCGAGACACCAGGTTTCAGGCGCGCGTAGACGCCGAGCTCGCGCACGGAACGCCGATTGCCGGCCGTCGCCGGTGCCACCGGCATCCACATCTGCGCCCGTTCGGGAAACTCGAAGCGCACGGGCATCACGCCCACGATCGTGGCGGGCTTTCCGTTGACGAGAACCGACCGACCGGCAATTCGGGGATCCGAACCGTAGCGGCGCTGCCAGACACCGTAGCCGATGAGCACCACGTCGGGCGCGGCGAGCCGATCTTCCTCGTCGCGAAACTGGCGGCCCAGGATCGGCTGGATGCCCAGCATGGGAAACAGGTTGGCCGACACCAGCGCGCCATCGAACCGCTCCGCTTCGCCACCGTCGGAGAGCGCGAAGTTCCGGTTCGATAGCGCCGCGATCTGTTCGAACGACCGCGTGCGGGCGCGCCAGTCCTGGAGATCGAGATACGACAGTCCGTCGAAATCGGTCCCGCTCCCCGTGCCGGCCTTGAAGCTTCCGGTCGACACCAGCCGCCCTGGATCCTTGAACGGCAGCGGTCGGATCGCCACCGTGTCCACGACGCTGAAGATGGTGCTGTTGACGCCGATGCCGAGCGCCAGGCAGGCAACGGTGAGCGCGGCGAATCCGGGATTCTTGACCAGCGCGCGCACCGCGTACCGAAAGTCCTGGAGCAGTGCGTCCATACGGCACTTAGACGTCAGCCGCGGCAGGAAGTTTCGATACAATCCGCCGCATGGCACGTCTGCCCTGAACCGGAGTCAGCACACCATGCGAACAGCGCTACTTGTCGTCGCGGCAACTCTCATGACGGCGCAGGTCGATGCACGCCCCCTCGCGGTCGAGGACTACTACCGCATCGTCTCGGTGCAAACGCCTGCCCTGTCGCCGGATGGACGATGGGTTGCCTTCATTCGCAGCTCCATCGTGGAAGTCGAGAACCGGAGACAGGGTGAGCTCTGGATCGTGCCGGTGGACGGCAGCGCGCCCGCGCGGCGTCTCTCGGATCCGGCACTGAACGCATCCGGACCGCGCTGGAGTCCCGACGGTGCGTTGTTGGCCTTCTCCGGCCGCCGGCGCGGCGCACCCGCGTCGGACGATGGAAGCGGATCGATCTGGTTTCTCCGCGTCGATCGTCTCGACGATCCGCCGATGCAAATCCGCGGCGTCGACGGCGCGCCGATCTTCAGTCCGGACAATAAATGGATCGCATTCACGAAGCGAATCGCGAAGCCGAAGTCGCCGCGGTACGCGAACGAGGCGGAACGTCTGATCAACGAACGGTTCAAAGGGAAAGCGTACGAGTGGATTCAGTATCGATTCGATCAGCGCGGCTATCTGTCCGACCCGCGCGACCCGGAGGCGTCGCCGCCGGAGGAGTTGTTCGTCGTGCCGCGCGCGGGCGGTGAGCCGAAGCGGCTGACGCACCTCTCGGTGAACGTGAATGGGGCTACGTGGCGTCCCGACAGCGGCGCGCTGGCATTTGTCGCGAACGAGTTCCAGCGTGATGAGTACACCTACAGCCGCGCGGATCTCTGGACGGTGACGCTCGACGGGACGATCAAACGGCTGACCAACGACGGCTACGATCACAATTCGCCAGCCTGGTCGCCCGACGGCAAGAGCATCGTCGCGCGGCACGAGCTCGGATTGAGCGCCGTGATCGCGTCCAAGCAGATGCACGGCGCGCCGACCGACGTCGCGCTGTTCGATGCCGATGGCGGGGCGCCGAAGAATCTGACGGCGGATTGGGATCTACTGCCGGGTGCGCCTGCGTTCAGTCCTGACGGACGTTTCGTGTATTTCGCGGCCGGCATCGGTGGCAGCGATCACCTGTTCCGCGTGCCGACCGCCTCGTCGCGCGTCGAACAGATCACAACGGGCGAACGCCATCTCGCGAACTTCAGCCCGTCGGCCCGATGGGACCGAATGGCCTACATCGGAGGCGACAGCGCACATCCGGAGGAGTTGTTCACATCAGGCATCGACGGCCGGGGCGAGAAGAAGCTGACGGCGTTCAACGATGCGCTCGTGAAGGAGATTGAGGCTGCGACGGCGGATCGCATTCTCTACCCGAGCAAAGACGGCACGCAGATCGAAGGCTGGGTGCTGAAGCCGCGCGGCTACGATCCGTCGCGCGCCTGGCCGCTCATTCTCGCGATGCACGGCGGCCCTCACGGCGCGTACGGGAACGACTTCTCGTTCGAGTTCCAGCTGTTCGCGGCGAACGGCTACCTCGTCGTCTACACGAATCCCCGCGGCTCGACCAACTACGGCGAGAAGTTTCTCTGGGCCACGTGGGGTGGGTGGGGCAACCTCGATTTCGAGGATGTGATGGGCGGCGTCGACTACGCGAAGACGAAATACAACGTCGACGAAAAGCGCATGGGCGTGACCGGCTACTCCTACGGCGGCTTCCTCACGAACTGGGTGATCAGCCACACGACGCGCTTCGCGGCAGCGATCTCCGGCGCCGGGATTTCCAACTGGATCAGCGACTACGGGACCGCGGACATTCCGCGCACGAAGGAAAGCGAGTTCATGGGTCCGCCCTGGGATCCGAAGGCGCACGAGATCCTGCGGAAGCAGTCGCCGATCGAGTACGTGTTGAACGTCAAGACGCCGACGATGTTTCTCGACGGCGAGTCAGACCATCGGGTACCGATCGAGGAAGCCGAACAGATGTACACGGCGCTGCGCAAGCTGCGCGTGCCGGCGCGGATGGTGCGCTATCCCGACTCGTACCACGGCGGCTGGAGTCCCTGGAACATGGTCCACCGCTACCACGAGGAGCTCAAATGGTGGCGGCGGTACCTGGACGCCCCTCGGAGCACTTCGAGCGCTGGTCAACCTTGAATGGCTGAGGGCTCATGGGGGGCCAGCCCGCGCCGGGACTGATGACGAGAGCTATAGTCCCGGTGTCGCGGTTGCCTTGGACAGTCCCGCAGCGCCGCTGCGCACGATACCGTAGGCGACGAGAGCAGCGACCAGCAGCTTGAGCATCTCGAGCGACGTGTAAGCGCCGTGAAGGATCCAGAAGCGCCGCATCTCGACTGGCGCAGGATCGCGCGGCACGAAGTCGAGGCTGCGTCCGAGTGAGACGATCTCCGGCGTCAGGTAGCCGAACATCAGCAGCGTAATCGCGATCATCAAGACAACACCCCATCGCGCGCGGTTCAAGCTTGGATTCCTGCGCTGACTTCGCGATGCGGTGAGCCACAATGTCAACACGCCAAACACGATCTGCGTGACATTCCATCCCTGAAAGTACAGGCGATTCAGTTCGGACGACAGATAGCGAAGGAGGTCGCGCGCCTGATCCTGTCCGAGCTTCTGCACGGCTGCATAGAACTGGGGCTTTGTCGACGTCTTGAGCAGGCGGTCGATCGTATAGAAGTTCTGGGTGGCAACCACCGACAGGCAGATCGACCCCATGATCCATGCGCCGACGATCACGAGCGCCCATTGGAGCCTCGCGCTCATTGCGCCAGCGCCTTTGCGACAATCGTGAACGCGTCGACGAAGCGTGCGATAACGCCGGCGTCTACAGCCGCCGGGCCACGATCGGCCGGATTGTGGAACAGCGCGCTGCGTCCGATGACGGATATATAGCGGCCACCGCCGCGATGTACGACTTCCGCTTCGCCGCCTGGGATGGCGCCTCGGGGATTCCTGCGCGTGATGGCGAGACCCACCGCGCCCATCGCGTCCGCCTGCTTTTTCTCGAGGTCGTCATCTGACGCCTGGATCGTGTTGCCGGGATTCTGCGCGGCGCCGATATTGGCGCCGAAGTGCATCCACGAGGCGCTTTTCGCCACGATGCCCGGCCTTCCATCGACGAACGCGTTGATCCCGAGGTGGCCCAACTCGTGACCGCTGGAGGCCACGAACACGACATCGCGCGCGCGGCGGGCGGGCTCGAGCTCCCGCATCAGCTCGAGCCAGCAGGCGATCCCGCCGCCCCGTTCGCTCCCACAGGACCACCAGCCGCTGCGCGGCGTCATGACGACGAGCGGATGCGTACTGTCCGCGCCGCCGAGCCTCGCTGTCACGTTGAAGGCCTCCGCGTGTGTGCGGTCGACGTGAGTGACGACGCGGACCACTGCGCCCTGACGCGCGCAGTCCTCGAGGAACGCGGAATCATCGCTCGACACCTGAAGGACGGGAGGCCCGAATGGCTTCAGGAATGAATCGGCGTTGCTCGGACACAGTCCGGGGCGATCGCCTCGCGTCACGCAGACAAGCGCCCTGTGACGCCCCGCCCGACGTGCCTCGCCGAGCGGACCGCCGCCGGCAGTGTTGGGCACCGCACTCACCAAACCGATATCGGCGCCACCGGCGACGGCACCAAGATGTCCGCTGACACCCGCCGCGCCGGTGAACGATGCATCGAACAACGGCACCCCATCGATGCGGCGATCGCGCGCAACGAGGAACGCAGCGATCGGATCGACGCGTGAAAGCAAAAACGGTTCGAGCACGGGGGTGAGCCCGGCTCTCGCAGTCTCGCCCGCGAGCCATTCGGCGGAAAGCCGGTCCACGTTCGTGGCAGTCCGGTGGATGCCTTGCTCTTCGTAGGCTGCGATCAATCGGCCGATGCGCTGTTCGCGTTCTCGTGAGGCGGCGCGCCCGATGAGCGGCGCGGCCGCCGCCATCGAGAGCCATTCGCGGCGCGTGATCAACATTGCGGCGCCACGTCAATAGGCGATCAACAAGCGCGCCGCGCGCTCGATTTGCGACTCGCTCGGCAAGTAGAACTCCTCGAGCGACGGCGAATAAGGGACGGGCGTGTCCAGCGCGCCGATGATCCGGATTGGCGCATCGAGCGCTTCGAACGCCTCCTCCTGAATGATCGCGGCAACGCTCTCGCCTATGCCGCCAGTGCGCGAGTCCTCGTGAATGATCAGCACTTTGTGACAGCGGCGCGCGAGCGCAAGCACTGCCGCTCGATCGAGCGGCGACAGCGTTCGCAGATCGAGCACGCTGGCTTCGATGCCGTCTTTGGCGAGCGTGTCCGCGACGCGCATACCGACATGCACGAACGCTCCGTACGAAATGATGGCGAGATCGCTTCCGACGCGCCGAAGCGCTGCCTTGCCGAGCGGTGCAGGAACCGGAGGCGCGTCGGTCAGCGCCTGCTTGATCCGTGGATCCCGGTACAGAGCGATGTGCTCGTAGTAGAGGACCGGATCAGGATCGGCCACCGCGGACGCCATCAGCGCACGCGCGTCGTGCGGCGTCGACGGCACGACGATCTTCAGACCTGCCGTGTGATAGAACCAGGCCTCGGTATTCTGCGAGTGGTACGGGCCCGCATGGCGAAGCCCACCCCACGGCATGCGCACCACCATCGGCGCACCGTACGACGTGCCGCCCCAGCGGTAGCGAACCTTCGCGGCATTGTTCACCAGCTGGTTGAAGCCGGTGGCGACGAAATCGTTGAACTGCATCTCGCCGATCGGCCGGTGGCCGGCAATGGCGGCGCCCACGCAAACGCCGAGTACGCCGCTCTCGCCAATGGGCGAGTTGAGGATGCGATCGCCGAACTCCTTGAGCAGGGGCTTCAATAAGAGGAAGGCGTTGCCGTAGCTCCCGCCGACGTCCTCGCCGTACACGAAGACGCGTGGATCGGCGCGAAGGGCGTCGCCCACTCCCAGCATCACTCCTTCGAGGAACGTCCTCCCCTTCGGATCGAACGGCGGCGCGGGCTCAACGCGTCCGCGGTCAACCGCAGAGACCGCAGAATCATCTGGCTCGGTCTCGGCGCGCTCTGCGGCCAATCGGATCTCCGGGTCGAGCACTTCGACATGTACTCGGCGCGGTTCCTTGTCGAACACGCCGACGCCGGCCTGCGATGGCTCCGGCCACGGCGCCTCGATGACCGCTCTCGCTTCTGCCTCGACCATCGCGTCCGCTTCGCGCTTGAACCGCTCGATGTCCGCAGATTGGACGAGGCGCTCCGCCTGGAGGCGCGCGGCGTACAGCGCGATCGGATCGCGGCCCGACCAGTAGGCGTAGAGCTCCCGGTCCGCGTAGCCCTGGTCCGCAAGCGGCGGGATATCCCATGACGTCTGCGGATCGCGACCGAGGTACAGCATGTCGTCGTGATGTGCGTGGCCGCACAGACGCATGGCGACGAGCTCGATCAATGTCGGGCCGAGGCCCGCGCGCGCCCGTTCGGCCGCCCAGCCGAAGGCGCCGGCGATTGCCTCGGGATCGGTGCCGTCGAGCGTGATGCCAGGCACGCCGTACCCGGCGGCTTTATCCGCGAACACGCGGACCGCTGATTGATCGCAAACCGGCGTCGACAGCGCGGTCTGGTTGTTCTGCACGCAGAAGATCATCGGGAGCCGTCGCGCGGCGCAGAGGTTGATCGCCTCGTGCCATTCGCCCAGCGACGATCCGCCTTCGCCGATGAACGATACGGTGACGCGCTTCGATCCGTCGCGCCAGAATGCCATCGCCATGCCCGCGAGTGTGAGCGTCGCGATGGTCAGCGGCGATGCCGGCAGCAGGATCCCCCAGTCGAGGTCTCCGTACCCGAAATCCTTGCCTTCGGTCGGCATGCCGGCCTTGGCCACCTGCGAGTTCAGCACCATCCGGACGGTGGCCGGCTCGGGACGCATCGCCAAGGTCGCGCCGAGATCTCGAATCATCGGTCCGATGACGTCGCCCTCCCAGCGTCCATCGGCCGTGCGGTAGCGGCTGCCTCGGCGCAGCCGCAGCGCCGCGCCGTAGATGGCCTCCTGGCCGAGCGATCGAAACCCTTTCCCCTGAAACGCGTTCGCTCCGTAGCGAACTTCGCCGCCGAGGAAGAACGCCTTGAGGCGGTTGTCGGTGGCGCGCGTCAGAATCATGCCGCGGAGAATCTCGAGGCGCTCTTCGCGCGTTAACGAAGCCTCGATTGCGGCACGACGGACGAAGCCATCACAGTCATCGGCGAAAGACGCGTGCGCCTGCTCCATGCGTTTCGAGGCAGTTATCCGAGGGGTCGTTTCGGGAAGGCCCTGGGGCAACGCACGGGACTGGATGCGCCGGTTCAGTTCGCGGCGAAGCGCCGGCCGCAGCGCGTCGATCGCCGCCTCTCCCTCCGGCTCGCGCCCGCCGGCGACGGCGTCCCACGCGTCGATCGCGTCGTTGACTGCGAACGGGTGCCGCTCGGCGACGAACGCGCCGAAGCGGCTCGCGAGGCCTGTCAGCTTCTCGAGTTCGACCGGCTTGGCCATCGACGCCTAAATCGTATCAAAAGACGCATTGCCCGCTTTCAAGCACGGTCGGTGCGCGCGCCTTCAATATAATTCGCGCATGCGACACAGATTCTTCGCGTTGTTCGCGTCCCTTCTCAGCGGTGCCGCCGCGATCCCAGCGCAGGCGCCCGCGCAGCCATCAGCGGCGGTGACGGTACTTCGGCCCGCGCGCGTGTGGGATGGTGAAACGATGCACGAGGGATGGGCCGTCCGCGTGAAAGGGGAACGGATCGACGCCGTGGGCGCCGAGCCCAGCGTCGCCGCGTCGGGCGCAAAAGTGATCGACCTGCAGGGCACGACGCTGACGCCCGGTCTCGTCGAGGGCCATTCGCACATTCTCCTCCACGCTTACAGCGAAACCTCATGGACCGATCAGGTGTCGCGCGAAGGCCTCGCGCTGCGCGTCGCGCGCGCGACGAATCATCTGCGCGCTACGCTCATGGCCGGCTTCACGACCGTCCGCGATCTCGGCACTGAAGGAGCGCAGTACGCCGACGTCGAGCTGAAGCAGGCGGTGAATCAGGGCATCATTCCAGGACCGCGCATCCTCGCGTCGACGAAAGCGATTGTCGCCACCGGCAGCTACCAGCCGAAGTTCATCGCGGAATGGAACGTGCCGCAGGGCGCTGAGGAGGCCGACGGCGTCGACAGCCTCACGCGCGTCGTCCGTGATCAGATTGGCAAGGGCGCCGACTGGATCAAGATGTACGCCGACTATCGTTGGGGCCCGATGTCTGGTTCACGTCCAACGTTCTCGATTGACGAGCTGAAGCTCGCCGTCGAAACCGCGAAAAGCGCCGGCGTGCCGGTCTGCGTGCACGCGACCACGCCGGAGGGGATGCGGCGGGCGACCCTTGCGGGGGTCGAGACGATCGAGCACGGCGGCGAAGGCACGACTGAAGTCTTCAAACTGATGGCAGAGCGTCACGTCGCGCTGTGCCCGACGATCACCGCCGGCGCGGGCCCGTGGCCACCCGCTAACCCGGATTCACCCGCCGCGCAGCGCAAACGAGCGAGCTTCAAGGCGGCGCTCGATGCCGGCGTGACGATCCTCAACGGCAGCGACGTCGGGACCTTCCCGCACGGCGACAACGCGCGCGAGATCGAAGCGATGGTTGCGTACGGGATGCCGATCATCGCCGCGCTCAAGAGCGCGTCGTCTGTCGCCGCGAAAGTGCTGCACATGGAGAACCAGATCGGCGGAGTGAAGCCTGGACTCTACGCGGACCTCGTCGCGTTCGACGGCGATCCTACAAAAGACCTGTCAGCGCTGAGGCGGGTGAGATTCGTGATGAAGAATGGGACTGTGTACAAGCAGTAGGGGCTCGGGACTGCGGGCTAGCTACGGCGCGAGGCGGCTCCGGGCCAGAAGAACAGCCAGCCCCTAGCCCCAAGCCCTGCGACCGTAGTCAGTAATTCAGCCAATATGCGAGCTTGACGAGGAAGACGTTCCTCGGGGCGACGCCGAAAATGTTCCGCATGTCACGGCCGAACTCGAACCCTCCAGGCACGGCGTCGTTTTCGCGGGCCTGCTGCCAGACGACGAAGAGCGTCGACCCTGGTTTGTATTCCCACCGGAGCACATTGGTCGTGCGGAATGACTTCACGTTGAAGTCCGGGTCACTCGCATACCCGAACGGCGTATAGCGCGCGTCATATGAGAGGCTGCGACCGTTCACCAGCTCCTTGAACGCACCGTAGTCGCCCGCAGAGACAAACGGCTGGGCGTAGAGCTGCAGAGACAGCGTGGGCGTCATGGTGAAGTTGAACCGCTCAGTGAGCGCGACCGTCGTCTGGTCGATCCGACCGAACACGTAGTGCTTCGCAGCGTCGGTGACGAGCCCGGTCCACTGCGCGTCGTTGACCGCTCTGCTGATTCTGAGACCGCTGGTGACGGTGAGTGCGGCGATCGGCCGGTAGGTCATCGTGATGTCGTGATCGCGGAACCAGGAGTGGACTCCGTCGCGGCCTCCCCCGTTGAAACCATTGACGGAGATCGCCTTGCGATTGTCGGTGTTGAACCACATCCAGACGGTGTTGTATCCCTCGGAATAGGCGCCTGGACCGCCGCGAGTTGCGCGATCATCGAACCCGAGCGCGTTGACGTTCACCCCGCCGCCGACCGACCAGTTGTTGATGAAATTGAAGTTCGCGTTGACGTTTCCGCCGCTGTACTGAAGATCGCCATCAGAGTTCCAGCCGGCGTATTCATTGAAGTTGATGTACCGGCTCCGGAGCCAGCGGCCCGGTTTCTCGTTGCGAAACTGCAGCCAGTTGCCGATCGTACGCTGATCGGCGCGGCGCATGAAGCCGATGTCGTTGATGTCGAAGCCTGGCGACTTGAACGAGGTGTTCGAGTTGAACCGGATGTGCTCGCCGCCAATCTTGCTGATGCCGATCGCGGCCGAGCCGCCTTGGAGGACGGTGCGCGTGGTGTCGAGCGACGCGCTCGTCAAATCGGGACGCTGGTAGTAGTGGCGGCTGTTCTGCTGAATGCGTGCAATGGCGTCGGCTTCACCATGCAGGCGACTGCCGACCACGTATCCGTTGATCGAGTATCGCTTCTTGACGCGAAGATCCCAGTCGACGCCGCTTGAGTACGCGCTGTCGGGCAGAAAGCGCAGGCTATTGCCGACCTGGCGATTCACCGCGGTGACCATCACGCCGATCGCTGACTGGTTCGTGAACTCTCGCCGCACGCGCCCGACGGTGTAGCTGGACAGCGGTTCGACCGGTTGCCTGGACGCGACGCCGCTCGTGAGGATACGCGCCTTTTCTTCCTGCGTCGCCGCCTGCAACACGCCGATCGAGTACTTGCCGACGCGGCCGGTGAGCTTGCCTGCGCCGAGAATCGTCGACTGCGAGGGGGCGTCGGTGTAGATCCCATTGCCGCTCGGAAGGTCGCCGACACCCTGGGGCGAACGCCCGATGCGGCGCGAATAGAACAGCCCGGTACAAGCGCCATCGTTGCAGTCGAGGCCGAAGTTGAACGTGCCGGAGCCCTCGACGAAAAATGGCCTGCGCTCGGAGAAGAACGTTTCGAACGCGCTGAGGTTGACGACCGCGGGATCGGCTTCGACCTGCCCGAAATCGGGGTTCACGGTGCCGGTGAACGTGAGACCGGGCGTGAGCGCGTATTTCATGTCGAGGCCGACGGCTCCGCCCGGATCGGACGCGCCCATGAGCGGATTGCCGCCGGTCCGTTGCCGCGTGAGGTTCGCGACCGTGTACGGCACCAGCTCGAGCTTCTTCGGCGACGCCGCCATCGACAGTCCACCGAGCTCGCCGAAGGAGGAGACATAGCCGGTTGCGCTGCGCGACAGCAGCGGCCACGTATCCGTTTCGTTGAGCCGGCCGATCCGCCGCGCGACGGCAAATCCGAAAGTGCCTGATTGTGAAGGATTGAAGCGAAGCTGCGAGAACGGAATGCGGAACTCCGCCGTCCATCCCTGCGGATCGCGCGACACGGCGACATCCCACACGGCGTCCCAGCTGTCGTCGCGGTTGTTGTCGTTATACCAGTAGCGATCGATCTTCACGCCCGACGGATTCACGGCAAATTCGTAGGCCGTGCGTTTGTCGTGGTACGAGTCGATCAGCACGTGCAGCCAGTCGCACGGAGAATCCTGATCGCGGCGCGTCAGGAAAGTCACGATCTTGTTCGCCTCGTTGTCGTAGGCGCGCACCTTGACGAACAAATTGAACGCGTCGTACGCGACGCGGAATTCCGTCCGCTGGCTCGGCTCTCCTCCGTCTTTCGGATCGCGCTGGCGAAACGCGTCGGTCGGTGTCGCAAGCTGCCACACTTCGTCATTCAGCGCAGCTGAAACGCGGAGCGCGTTCGAGGTGGCGGGAACGGCAACGGCATCGACGTGGGCGGTTGCCGCAGTGGCGACGGCAGACAGCGAGAGCACAGCAACGCTGAAAAACATGACGATCAAGTGAGTTAGACGAGTGTTTCAGCGTCTTGGTTGGCGGGAGCCCTGCGACCGTTGATCCGATGATATCGTACTGCTGATGTCCTTCAGGACGCTGATTTCCACGGCTGCGCTGGCACTGCACCTCGACGATCCCGCATTCGTCATCGTCGATTGCCGCTACAAGCTGGACGACGAATCGTGGGGTGAGCGGGAGTACACGAACCTGCACATATCGGGAGCCGTGTACGCGCATCTGGGTCGCGATCTTTCCGGTCCCAAAAGTGGGACGAACGGACGCCACCCTCTCCCCGACCCGCGTGTGCTTGCGGAGACGTTCGGTCGTTTGGGAATCGAGAGCGGTATGCAGGTCGTGGCGTACGACCAGGACAATAGTATGTACGCGAGCCGTCTCTGGTGGCTGCTGCGTTGGCTCGGGCACGATGCCGTCGCCGTGCTCGATGGCGGATTGAAAAAGTGGGTCGCCGAAGATCGACCCACCAAGGGCGAAGTAGAACATCGAGCGCGTCGGACGTTCAGTGGATTGCCACGTCCTGACATGGCGATCGACGCGACGACGGTTGCGGCTCTTAAGGACAACACGGACTGGAAGCTCGTCGACGCGCGCGCGCCGGAAAGGTACCGCGGAGAGACCGAGCCGATCGACGCGACGCCAGGCCACATTCCAGGCGCGGTAAATCATTTCTTCCAGGGGAATCTCGATGAGCGTGGGATATTCCGATCGCCCGAGGAGCTGCGCGCCAAGTTCGGTGCGGTGCTCGGATCGCGCGTCGATTCCGCGCGCGTCGTGTGCTACTGCGGCTCCGGCGTCACCGCCTGCCACAACCTGCTGGCGCTCGAACACGCGGGACTGAAAGGCGCGAAGCTATATCCCGGGTCGTGGAGCGAATGGTCATCCGATCCTTCTCGACCGATTGAAACTGGATAGGAACTGCCCGATTACCCAATCATCCAATCACCCAATTAACATACGCGGATGTCTCACAAGCCAGTCCACGCCGCAAATCTTCCCAAGCCGGTCGGCCCTTACTCCCCCGGGATGGGGTTCGAGCGCCTTGTGTTCGTATCCGGTCAAGGTGGCGTCAATCCTGCGACCGGAAAGATCGCGGCCGACACCGAGGCACAGGCCGAGCAGTGTCTCGAAAACATCAAGGCGATTCTCGAGGCCGCGGGTTCCGGCCTGCAGTACGTGCTGCGCTGCGGCGTCTTCCTCGTCGACATGAGCGAGTTCGCGACGATGAATGCCGTCTACTCTCGGATGTTCGGGGCGCACCGGCCCGCGCGAACCACGGTGGAGGTCGCGGGCCTTCCGGGTGAAGGACTGCGTGTCGAGATCGACGCGATCGCTTACGTCCCATAAACTCTAACTCTCCACCGCAGAGGACACAGGGGACACGGAGAGAAGATCTTTTCGGGGTTGCAGTGTAGGAGATGGCCCCTCCTGTCCATTGTGTCGTCCCTGTGGCGAGGTTGATCGACATGAGCGATATCGAGGTCGTGACGCCAGGCATCGCGCAGCCAAGCCTCTGGACGACGGTCCGCCAAGCGCTCGCTGGAACGCATCACGGCCAATACACCGAAGGTCCGATCGGTCGCGCCATCCTGTTGCTGGCGATTCCGATGGTGCTCGAGCTCGTCCTCGAGTCGGTGTTCGCGGTTGTCGACGTCTTCTTCGTCTCGCGGCTGGGCGCCGATTCAGTGGCGACCGTCGGTCTCAGCGAATCGATGCTGACGATCATCTACGCGGTTGCCATCGGCTTGAGCATGGGCGCGACGGCGACGGTCGCGCGGCGCATCGGCGAACGGGATCAGGACGGGGCGGCCATCGCTGCAGTGCAAGCAATCGCGTTGGGCATCCTCGTGGCGTTGCCAATCGGTCTCGCAGGGGCCTGGTTGGCGAGCCCTCTGCTGACCCTGATGGGTGCCTCACCGGAAGTGCTGGCGCACAAGTCGTATACCCAGATCGTGCTTGGCCTGAACGGTGTCGTCCTCCTGCTGTTCCTGATCAACGCCGTGTTCCGTGGCGCGGGCGATGCGGCAGTGGCCATGCGTGTGCTCTGGATTGCCAACATCATCAACATCTGCCTCGATCCATGCTTCATTTTCGGCCTCGGGCCTTTCCCTCGACTCGGCGTCACGGGCGCAGCCGTCGCGACGACGACGGGGCGCGGTATCGGGGTGCTCGTGCAGCTCTACTTCCTCACACGTGCGAGCGGCCGCATTGTCATTCGCAGCAGGCATCTCCGGCTCGATCCGCAGGTGATGCTGAACATGGTGCGCCTCTCGGGCAGCGCCGTGTTCCAGACGCTTATCGGCATGACGAGCTATGTCGGCATGGTGCGGATCTTCGCTTCGTTCGGCAGCGTCGCCGTGGCCGCCTGCACGATCGTGATTCGCATCATCCTGTTCGTGCTGTTGCCGTCGTGGGGCCTCTCGAACGCAGCGGCCACGCTCGTCGGCCAGAATCTCGGCGCGGGACGACCAGACCGGGCCGAAACGTCCGTGTGGCGAGCGTGCAAGTACAACGTCGTATTCCTTGCGGTGACCGGCGTGTTGTTCCTGGTCTTCGCCGACACGGTCGTGGCGCTGTTCACGAACGATCCTCAGGTGCGACCGAACGCCACGCTGGGCCTTCGGATCATCTGCGCCGGTTTTCCGTTCTACGCGGCCGGCTACGTGCTGACGCAATCGTTCAACGGTGCGGGCGACACCCTGACGCCCACGTTGATCAACCTGGGCTGCTTCTGGATGTTCGAGCTCCCGCTGGCGTACATCCTCGGCGTGCCGATGGGGTTCGGCCCACCGGGCGTCTTCTGGGCGATGGCGATCGCGTTTTCGACGATGTCTGTCGTCAGCGGGCTCATCTTCCGACGGGGCCGATGGAAACTGAAGCGCGTGTGACTCACGCCTGTTTTCGGGAGGCCCGCGCCGTGGGCGCGTGCTTCACGAGGAGATCGACGAACTCGCCGATGTGGTCGGCGCGCGCCAGGTCCTTCGGCATCACGGCGCGCCATTCGCGGTGCAGCCCTTTAGCCGTCAGCGGTCGCGCGACGAGCGCGCCCGCATCGAGCAGCGGCTGCACGGCCCATCGCGCCAGCACGCTGACGCCCAGCCCGGCCTTCACGAGCTCCGCGATCGCCTCCGTCAGGAGAACTTCCTCGACTCGTGCCGGCGTGTTTCCCGACGGCACCAGCACTTCCTGCAGGACGCGGCTTTCTTCTTTCGGCGGGTAGACATAGAGCGTCTCCTCGCGCAGCTCCGCCAGACGCACGTGCGTCTGCCGGGCGAAGCGATGATGCGGCGCTGCTATCACGACGAGCTCGTCGTCGAACACCGGACGCGACACGAGCCGGCGATCGGTCGTTGGAGTGCTCATGATCGCGAGATCGATTTTCCCGGTCAGAAGCGTGTCGAGCGGGCGACCGGTTGCGGCTACGTCGATTCGTACCTCGACGCGCGGAAACCGCCGCCTGTAGCGCATCAGGAGCGGAGGAAGCCAGTGGTAACAGGTGTAACACTCCGTCGTGATCCGCAGGATGCCGGCGCGATCCTTTCCCATCTGCCGGATCTCGTCCTCGGTACGATCGAGTTGCTCGAGCACCTCCCGTGCCGACGAAAGAAGGCGCTCTCCCGCCGGCGTGAGCACCAGCCGCTTGCCCACGCGCAGGAACAGCGCCGCGCCGAGCCGCGCCTCGATGTCGCGGAGCTGGTGGCTGAGCGCCGATTGCGTGAGGTGCAGGCGGTCGCCCGCCCGCGTCAGGCTCCCAAGTTCGGCGACGGCCGACACGAGACGCAGATGCCGTATCTCCAAATCCATCATCATGAGTCTACATCATCATCATGATGATGATAAAGAGTTTTGCTCATGATAAGCCGAGCGCTAGGATGAACCGATGCTCATCGCGCTTGCGCTTCACCTCGCGCTCACATTTCAGAATTCCCGATCGATCCCCGCCGCGATCGTTCGCGAGGCAGTGGCCGAAGCGACTGTGATATGGGCGCCGTACGGAGTCGCCCTCCACGACGATTCGAGTGGCCTGGCCGTCGACGACGCGAAGGTGCTGGTTATCCGGATCACTGAGCAGGCGGCGCGCATCGAAATGGCTGTCCCCCTCGGCGTCATCACGTTCGGCCCGGACGACATGCCGGAGCCTCGAATCATCATTTTCCTGGACGAAGTGGTGCGGCTCGTGTCCCTCGCGCGGGTGCTCGGCGTGGACGAATCGCATTGGCCGCGGCGGCTGCGGGAGCAGATTATCGGACGGGTGCTTGGCCGCGTGCTGGCGCACGAGATTGGTCATTATGTGCTGCGCAGTCGCCAGCACAGCGCGTTCGGATTGATGAGGCCGGAGCAGCGGATCGACGAGCTCACGGCAGAATCTCGTGTCAGCTTCAGGCTGTCAGTCGAAGAAGTGGCGCAGCTCGGCGCGCTCGCAGCGCTTGGATCGGGTCTATCGAGGAAGGAGAACGAGCAGGCACATGCAGCCAAGCCGTGAACGACCAGGCAGCTCGTGAGCCGAGAAGCGACGTTCTAGTGAACGAGGACGGGTATTGATGTCCGGTACGGCGCCGGAGAACGCATCGCCCGCCAATCGTCTTCGAGAATGGCGTAGAGCACTTGATCGATGCCCTTGCCGTCGCGCACAAACGACCTGCGTAGCACACATTCCTGGACCGCGCCCATCTTGAGCAGGGCGCCGTTGCCCCGACCGTTGAGCACCGCAGCGCGCGCTTCGAGCCGATGTGAACCGAGAACATCGAACACGAAATCGATCACCAACCGCGCGCTCTCGGCGAAAACACCGGTGCCCCAGAACGGCGAGCCGAGCGCGAATCCCCATTCAGCCGTCGCAAAACCTGGATCGTGCTGACGTATCTGGAAGATCCCAATCGCCGTATCGAATCCCTGAAGCGTGACGGCATAGCAGACGTAGGTGCCGGCGATCCGCTGCTTGTGCGTCCAGGCGATGAAGTGTTCGAAGCCTTCAACCGACGTCGGCGGCGGCGAGATGAATCGCGCCACTTCCTCCGTGGTAAGGAGCGCGAAGAGCGACGGAGCGTCGGACGCTCGCAATTCGCGCAACGCCACCTGCTTGCCGCTCAGGAGCGGCAGCTTCTGCTGCCAATCGCTGCTGACCGGCTCTACGGAAGACACCGGCATCACCCTGGTGTCTAACCCCGGCGTGTAAGGCATCTTTTCCATCGTCCTGTCCCGATATGCGCTTGACTACAGCGGAACGTTGGTGCGAACGGCAATCACTTCCCCGAACTCCTGCCTCATCCACGGCGCGCGATTGGCGATGTCGAGAAACCAACCGTAAGACGGATTGTTCTGCAGGTTGAGGCGAGGCTGTCTTCGCGTCAGCGTACCCCACACGATGTTGTCGCCTACGGACACCGTGCCCCACACGATGTTGTCGCCGTCGGACACCGAGCCCCAGACGATGTTGTCGCCGGTGCTGGCGCTGCCCCACACGATGTTGTCGCCGGCCGTCGCCGTGCCCCACACGATGTTGTCGCCGTCGGTCGTGCCCCACACGATGTTGTCGCCAAAGCCGGAGCCCCAGACGATGTTGTCGCCGGCAGCCGTGCCCCACACGATGTTGTCGCCGCAATCGAGGCCGCTGCAGACGGAGCCCCAGACGATGTTGTCGCCCTCGGCAACCGTGCCCCAGACGATGTTGTCGCCGTCGCCCACGGTGCCCCACACGATGTTGTCGCCGTCACCCGCGGTGCCCCACACAATGTTGTCGCCCTCAGCGTGGGTGCCCCAGACGATGTTGTCGCCGCAGTGCCCGCTGCTGCAGGTGGTGCCCCACACGATGTTGTCGCCGGCGTCGCCCTGGGTCTTTGCGGCTCCCCATCGAACGCCGATGCTCCAGGCGTTGGCCGATGGCAGCATGAATCCGCTGGTGAGCCGGTGATTGCCCCAGAAAACCTGACGACCCCAGATTGGCTCCACAGGAACGGGATCCCCGGCGGCGTGCGCGCTCGCGTAGAACTTCGCGAGCCGAACGGCGCCCAGCGAATTGAGGAAACCTGCGCCCTCTTCGAGCGGGTCGTAGCCCGGATAAATCTCGGCGGTGTACTGCAGGATCGCTTTGATGAAGTTCGGCGTCAGATTCGGGTTCGCCTGCAGCATCAGCGCGACGGTGCCGCTGACGACTGGAGCCGACATGCTGGTGCCGCTCAGGACCATGTACGGCTTCGTCCGCAACGTCAGACCAGTCGCCGCGACGAGGTAGTTCGAGTTGATGGAATACAGCGATCCCTCGGTCGACACGGTCGACACAGTGCCGACGCCGGGCGCCACGAGGTCCGGCTTGGCCGCACGGTTGATAAGCGTCGGGCCACGGGAGCTGAACCTTGCCACCGTGTCGTCAGCGCGGGTCAGCGTGCCTTCGGTGCTCGACGCGCCGACTGTCAGCACCCACGGGGCGTTAGCGGGCGATGAAATAGCGCCCCACAGCGGGTGACCGCCGCTGTCTTTGCCACCGTTGCCCGCCGCCGCCACGACCGTGATTCCCAGATCCACCAGCCGCTTCGCGGCGAGCGTCAATGGGTCCACGTCGTACGAATCGGTGACAGGCGCGCCAATCGACAGGTTGACGACTCGAATGTTGTGACCGTTCTGGTTGTAGTTCGCGGCAACCCACTCGAGTGCCGCGATCACATTCGCGACAGTCCCATTGCCGCTGCGATCGAGAACTTTGAGCACGACGAGCGACGCGCCGGGTGCGACGCCGGCATTCTGACCCGAAGAGTCCTTACCGCTGCCGGCGATGGCGCCCGCAACGTGTGTCCCATGGCCGAAATCGTCGTAGCGCGTGAGCCGCGGCAGGCTCGTGAAATCCTTGAAGAACGTGACGTTCCTCACATCGTCGTGGTTGACCGCGACGCCGGAATCGATGACCGCCACCTCGATGCCCGCGCCGGTGTATCCAAGGTCGGTGCGAGCGAAGAACGCGCCGGTAGTCACGGCGGTGCGGAAGTTCGACGCGTGCACAGACTGATCGCCGTGCACGTGCTGAACGTTGCTATTGTTCGAGAGCGATGAGAGCACGCTGTCGGGCACGTCGAGCACGTGACCGTTGATGGTTGTGAGCTTGCCGGTGCGATCGAACTGCCGCAGCGAGGCCGGTAGAACACCACCGGGTGCGAGCGTCACAATTACGCGGCTGGTTCGCAGCATACTGCCAGCGACTGCCCGCGACCGGAGATCCGCATCGAGTTTGTTGAGAGCATCAGCAAATGCAGGCCGGCCGGTCCCGACGAGCGCACACGCGAGGGTCATGAGGGCGAGAACGCGCTTCGGCCCCCAGACTGCCTTGCTTCTGTTGAGATGTGTTGGAGTGAGATTCAAGCGCCGAACAAAGTGCAAAAGAGTGGCCAGCTCTGCACTTTTTGACGCAGCTGTTACAAACGGTTGATAATAAGCTATTTAGCAGAATCGGCCGTTCGCCCGATCATGATCGGATGGCGGTGAGTTGTGCCGAGTCAGCACACTGCCGCGGGCATAACTCGCACATATCCGCAGAATTCCTAACAAAAACGTCGAAAGTCGCCTGGGTGTTCCGTTCTGAGTCGCCGTTGTCAAAATGGAGCACTCAAATGCTATTTAAGTCATTTAATGTCATATACGGAACTGCAAACTACTTCCTGATTTGTCACGGATGCGTGCCAGGAATCGACACGGCGTTTCTGGAGACTGGGTATGTCGGACCCTTCAGGGGCTAGCAACGCGCCGGCTCGTAAGACAGATTCGTCGTCAACCAACGCTCGACCTGCTCGACCGACTCGCCCTTCCGCTTGGCGTAGCCGGCAATTTGATCCTCGCCGAGCCGCCCAACGGTGAAGTAGCGCGCTTGTGGATGCGCGAAATACAAGCCGCTCACGCTTGCCGCCGGCATCATCGCGGCGTGTTCGGTCAACGCGATCCCGGCGTCGGATGCTCCGAGGAGATCGAACAGCTTGAACTTCTCGCTGTGATCGGGACAGGCCGGATATCCGAACGCTGGCCGGATACCGCGGTGGTTTTCGTTGTGCAGCTCCTTTGGCGCGTGCATCTGATCGATGCCCCATTCGACACGCGCGCGCTGATGGAGATATGTCGCGAACGCCTCGGCCAGCCGATCGGCGATCGCCTTCACGAGGATGCTGCTGTAGTCGTCGTGCTCGCGCTCGAATCGCTTCGCCAGCGCGTCGGCGCCGAGGCCGGCCGTTACGGCGAAGGCGCCGATGTGGTCGCCGTGGGGCGCGATGAAGTCCGCGAGCGACAGATTTGGTTTGCCGTCCGCGACTGCTTCCTGCTGCCTCAGCAGATTGAAGCGCGTGAGTTCGCCGACTGACGGGGAAAGGTCTCGGTTGGCGTTCGATCGGGACAGGTCTCGGCTGCCGCCCGAACCGAGACTTGTCGCGGTATACACCACGATGTCGTCGCCTTCGCTGGCGGCCGGCCAGAAACCGTAGACGCCGCGGGCGGTCAGCAGCTTTTCGCTCACGATGCGGTCGAGGAGTACCCGCGCGCTGTCGAAGAGATCGCGCGCCGCCTTGCCGTACTGCGGGTGGTCGAGGATGGCAGGGAACCTGCCCTTCAGATCCCAGGCCGCGAAGAAGAACGTCCAGTCGATGTACGGCACGAGGGTCTCGAGCGGCGCATCGACGAGGCGGCGGCCGATGAACGGCGGGAACGGCAGCGTTTCCCGCTCCCAGTCGATCCTCAGCCGGTTCGCCAAGGCGTCCGCGTACCGCAGCAGCGGCTTTTCGCGCCGCGCATGATGCTGCTCGCGCACCTTCTCCTGCAGCTCGCGGTTTTCCTCGGCGAATGCGGCGCGCCGTTCGTTGCTCAACAGGCTCGAGACGACGTCGACCACACGTGATGCGTCGAGGACGTGCACCGTCGTCTGGCCGAATTCCGGTGCAATCTTCACCGCGGTGTGCTGCCGGCTCGTCGTGGCGCCGCCGATGAGGAGAGGAACGGTCATCTTGCGACGTTCCATCTCCTTTGCCACGAACACCATCTCGTCGAGCGACGGGGTGATGAGGCCGCTCAATCCCACCATGTCTGCCTTCTCGTCGACGGCGGTCTGCAAGATCTTGTCGGCTGGCACCATGACACCGAGGTCGATGACGTTGTAGCTGTTACACCCGAGCACGACGCCGACAATGTTCTTGCCGATGTCGTGCACGTCGCCCTTCACTGTGGCGAGGACGATTTTGCCTTTCGCACGTCCGACCTGCCCGACCTGCCCTGCCTTCGCTTCCCGTTCCTTTTCCATGAACGGTTCGAGGTAGGCGACCGCTCGCTTCATGGCGCGCGCGCTCTTGACGACCTGTGGCAGGAACATCTTGCCGGCGCCGAAGAGATCGCCAACGACCTTCATCCCGTCCATCAGCGGTCCTTCGATGATGTCGAGCGGCCTCGCGTACTTCTGTCGCGCCTCTTCGACATCTTGCTCGATGAAGTCGAGGACACCGTGAACGAGCGCATGTGACAGGCGCGCCTCGACGGTCGCTTCTCGCCACCCGACGTCCTGCTCGCGCTTCGTCCCGGCCCCCTTCACCGTCGCGGCGAATTCCACCATCCGTTCGGTTCCGTCCGGCCGGCGATTGAAGATGATGTCCTCGACGTGCTCGAGCAGGTCCCTTGGGATGTCTTCGTAAACGACCAGCTGACCGGCGTTGACGATCCCCATGTCGAGCCCGGCCTTGATCGCGTGGTACAAGAAGGCCGAATGGATGGCCTCGCGTACGACGTCGTTGCCCCGGAAGGAAAACGACAGGTTGCTCACGCCGCCGCTGACTTTCACGCCGGGGCACGTCGCCTTGATGATGCGCGTCGCCTCTATGAAATTGATCGCGTAGGCGTTGTGCTCCTCGAGGCCCGTCGCGATGGCGAGGATGTTCGGATCGAAGATGATGTCGCTCGGATCGAACCCTGCCTGCTCGGTGAGCAGCTTGTAGGCTCGCTGGCAGATTGAAACCTTCCGCTCGATCGTATCTGCCTGTCCCTGTTCGTCGAATGCCATCACGACGACGCCGGCGCCGTACCTCCGCACGAGCGACGCTTTCTTCAGGAAATCGTTTTCGCCTTCCTTCAGGCTGATCGAGTTGACGACCGGCTTCCCTTGCACACACTTCAAGCCGGCGAGAATGACGGACCATTTCGAGCTGTCGATGACGATGGGCACCCGCGCGATCTCCGGTTCGGTCGCAACGTAGTTGAGAAACTGGGTCATCGCGTGCTCGGAATCGAGCATGCCCTCGTCCATGTTGACGTCGATCAGGTTGGCGCCGCCGCGTACTTGATCGAGCGCCACCTGTGTGGCCGCCGCGTAGTCGCCGGCGCGAATCAGCCGCGCGAAGCGCTGCGAACCGGTCACGTTGGTGCGCTCGCCGATCATCTGGAAGTTCGAATCGGGGCGGATCGTGAGGGCTTCAAGGCCGGCGAATTGAGTGAAACGTTCAAGTCTGAGGTCTGAAGTCTGAAGTCTGCGCGGCGGCACTCCCTCGACCGCCTTTGCGATCGCCGCAATATGCTCCGGCGTCGTTCCGCAGCATCCGCCGACGATGTTCACGAAGCCGCTGGTGGCGAACTCGTGGAGATATCCGCCGGTGTCGGCCGGATGCTCGTCGTACTGGCCGAATGCGTTCGGCAGGCCGGCATTCGGATAGCAGCTGATGTAGCAGTCGGCAATTCGCGACAGGTCCGCGAGGTACGGCCGCATGTCGCGGGCACCGAGCGCGCAGTTGGTGCCGACGCTGAACGGCCGCGCGTGCGTCACCGATGCCCAAAACGCCTCGATTGTCTGACCGGACAAGGTGCGGCCGCTGCGATCCGTAACCGTGACGGAAATCATCAGCGGCACGCGCTCCTCGGTGGTGGTGCCTCGTTCCTCGTATACCTCTTCGATCGCCACGATTGCAGCCTTGGCGTTGAGGGTATCGAAGATCGTTTCGAGCAGCAGCAGATCGGAGCCGCCATCGAGAAGGCCGCGCACCTGATCTTTGTAGGCGTCCTTCAGCGCGTCGAACGTGATCGCCCGAAATGCGGGATCGTTGACCTCTGGTGAAATCGAGAGCGTCCGGTTGGTCGGACCGATTGCTCCGGCGACCAGTCGCGGACGTCCTGGAGTGCGCGCGCTCCAGGCGTCGCACGCCTGCTTCGCGAGCCTGGCGCCTTCGAGATTCAGCTCGTACGCCAACGACTCGAGACCGTAGTCGGCCTGCGACACGGCGGTGCTGTTGAACGTGTTGGTCTCGATGATATCGCTGCCCGCCTCGAGATACTGGTGATGGATGTCCAGGATGACCTCGGGCTTCGTGAGCACCAGCAGATCGTTGTCGCCGCGGAGATCGCGAGAGTGGCTTGCGAAACGAGGTCCGCGGAAATCGGCTTCCGTCAGACGATGCCGTTGGACCATCGTGCCCATCGCGCCGTCGAGCACGAGGATGCGTTGGGCAAGAAGCGCCTCGAGTGTATCTCTCACTCTCTTCATGTCACGTCCTAGGCCTTCGCGTCCCTTGGTTTCTTCGCTTCGTGAAGCAGCGCCGGCTTCGTTCCCGACGCGATCAGCACCGTGAACGGATCGCCGGCTTTTCGCGCACCCACGGCGACGCGGACGTCCGAAAGTCCTGCGCCGCTCAACATGCTCTTCAACTCGTCGTCTTCGAACCCGAGCCGGCGATCGCCAAGCTTGGCGCGCACCCAGTCCTCCTGGTGTGCGCGCAGATCGAGGACGAGTACGCGCCCTCCGAGCGTGGTAATCCGCGCCGCTTCCGCCACGGCGCGGCCAGGATTGTGTGCGTGGTGCAGCGCCTGCGACAGCATGGCCACGTCGACTGCGGCATCGCGCATGGGCAGCTTCTCAAGCTCGCCTTTCTTCCAGATCACGTTCGACACGCGCCGGCGTCGCGCGAGCGCGCGAGCGCGTGTCAGCACCACTTCCGATCGATCCACGGCAATGACCCTCGAGGCCCACCGCGCCGCTTCGACCGTGAGATAGCCTTCGCCGCACCCGAGGTCGGCGACCGTGAGCGGGGGCAGCAGCAGACCAAGGGCGCGCGACCAGGCCGCCCAGCTGCGACCCGGCACCAGCTGGCGCGAATCGCGGGTGTCGGGGCCGGCGTGGGTGTCGAAGTTCTCCTTCCTCAGCCGCAGCACCTCCTGGAGGCGCGCCTCGTCGGCGCGCACCGACGCATCGCCGGCAGACGCATCGAACTGTTGCTGCAGCGCGGCTGCGAGCGATCCATCCCGCAGCGCTGTCGACAACCGGTAGTAGCTGAAGCCACCGTCGCGCTCTTCGAGGACCAGGCCAGCGTCCTTCAAGAGACCGAGATGCCTCGAAACACCGGACTGTGCGAGGCCGAGCACGCCGGTGAGCTCGGTCACGTTCAGCCGTTCCTTGGCCAGGACCCGGAGGAGGCGCAAACGCGCCTCGTCACCCAGCAGGCGGTACAGGAGGGCGGCTGATCTCACATCTATGAATCTACATTTATTGATTCATATCGTCAAGCGGCCGATGGTGCCGTGTCAGGCCTCGTCGTCTGCCAGACGAGGCCTGACTCCGAGTCGCGAGAGGGATCGATCGGCGAGCAGGCGCCCGCCGGTCTGGCATTTTGCGCAGTAATTGCACTCGTTGTCGGCGTACACGATGTGCTGGATCGGCGCGCCGCAGACGGGACAGGGCTTCCGGAACCGGCCGTGCACCGCCATATCGGGCCGGAACGCCGTGACCTTTTCGGGGAAGCCACTCCCGGTGTCCTTTCGGAGGCGATCGATCCACGTGCGCAACGTCGCGCGCGTGGCATCGTACAGACGGCGAAATTCTTCCTCCGACAGCGTCTGCGTCAGTTTGAGCGGCGAGAGCTTCGCCGCGTGGAGGATCTCGTCGGAGTACGCGTTGCCGATGCCGCTGAAAAGGTGGGGATCGGTGAGCGATCGCTTCAGCGTGTGGTTCTCGCGCGTCAACGCGTCGTGGAACTGCTCGAGCGTCGCGTCGAGCGGTTCGAGCCCTCCTGGATCGAGCGCCCGCAGCGCCGCCTCACCGCGTACGAGCTGCATCGACGCACGCTTTTTCGAGCTCGCTTCGGTGAAGAACAATGTACCGTGCGCGAATTGGAGCGACGCGAGAATCAGCTTCGGACCCACTCCCGGCTTCTGACCGGGCGCGCGCCATCGAAGGCGGCCGGCGATCATCAAATGAATGACGAGAAACAGGTCGTCTCCGAAAACGAGCACGACACGTTTGCCGACGCGCCGTACTTTTGCCACCGTCTGTCCATTGATTGAGTCGATCGGCGGGTCGACTGACCGAAGAACGAACGGGCTCAAGAGGGTCAGGCGCTCGAGCTGATGACCGACGACATGCCGTTCGAGCGCCTCGATATACACCACGACATCGGGAAGTTCGGGCAACGTCAGTGCGGCCGTTCAATCTTTCTTAAGCCAGTCGACGATCTGCTCGCGCGTCCAGTGATGGTCGTCGTTCAGATGGAGAATGATCGAGTTGAGCGGCAGCCGTTTGTTGCAGCCTTCAGGGCAACGGCGTCGGACGTTTTCGAGGCAATCGAAGAGACGATCCATGCGCGGCCGGATCGCGTGCGCTTCGTGTGGATCCCGAGGCAGCGCGTATGCGCCTTCGTATGCCGCACCGAGAGCGCAGGATCCCCCCGCATCCGAGAAGTACTCGCCAAACGCCTGTGTCGGTCTGCGCCTTGCGCCGGCGGCTATCGCTTCGGCGAGCTCGAGCTGATCTTCACGTGGCACTTGATGCATTTTGCAGCCCCTGAGTCCCCAAATCCCGGCAATCCCCCGACTAAACGCGCATTCTACGCCTCTGCGACGCAGAGCGCATCTGTTCGAAACTGAACGCTTCCTCGTGGCGCAAGTCGTGCAAACACAGTAGTCTTGGGCCGGACGGCTGAAAGGTCGCCCGCAGCGTCCTACACCCATATGCGACTGTCGGCTCTGCTGTTTACGGCGGTTCTGGCTGCGACGTCCGCGCACGCGCAAACGCCGAGGCCGTCCTCGCCGCCGGACTCGTCGACGAGCTCGGTGTCCTCGGATGAGAACGCCCTGAACCTGCCTGTGTCGCTCGACAAAATCAAGGGAGCGCTCGAGCAGACGCCCGCCATCTCGTTTCGAACTCTTGACGAACGGCCGACATTTCGTATGCAGATTCGCGAACGCCAGCGAATCGAAGAGCTCCTCGCGACGTTGAACTACAAAACAACGCCGGCGCCGGCGGGTGGCCTTTATGGTTACGAGATGCAGCGGCAGGTGTGGCCATCGGTCGACAACCCGCTGCGTCAACCGTACGCCGCCTTCAATCAGCCGGAACTTCTGACGATCCTGGTCGAGAATCTTGTAGGCCGCTACCTCGCGGGGAAGGCTATGAACGCGATCACTGCCGCGGAGCGCGCCCGGGCCGAGACCGCCGCACGCAACGAGGTTCGTCAGGCTGTAGCAGACTACTGCGGCGCGCAGCCGAACGCGGGCTCCGGCATTTTGATCTGCGACACGCCGATTCGGTAGCGCATGGTCGTTGCGCTCGCCATTGTCGCGCTCGCCGCGGCCGATCAAGCGCCATCGGCGCCGCTAGATTCGGCGCAAGTGGACCGCGTTCGCGCCGCGCCGGAGAAGCGCCCGTCGAAGCTGACGTCCCCGGACGCGACGCCGACCTTCAGAGTCCACATCGAAGAACGGCAACCACTGCACGAGATCTTCGAGACGCCGCCCTGGCAGCTGCCGCATGTCGAATGGACGCCGCCCGCCCTGCCAGCAAAAACTGCCTTCGGCACGATCCCAATGGTGAACGTCGACTTGCTTGCGATCGCTGGCGCCATGGGTGAAGTTCGGCGAGCCCGCACCTCGCGCAGCACAGCGGACGAAGTGCGCCGCGCCATCGCCGATTACTGCATCGGACAGCACAATGCGGGCGCCGGCATCCTGATCTGCGACAATCGAATCCGTTAGCAGATGTACGCCGCGCTTCTGGCCCTCGCGCTCGCCGCAGCGGATCCAGGACAGGCGCAGGTGCCGGACGTCGCCGATCCGCAGGTCGAGCGTGTCCGCGCTGCACTAGAAAAGCCGCCATCAAGACTGACGCTCCCGGAGGTCAAGCCGGACTTCAAAGTGCACATCGAAGAGCGGCGTCCGCTGCAGGACATCTTCGACGTCCCGCCGTGGCAGTTGCCGCCTATCGGATGGACGCCGCCAGCTGTCGGGTTCAATCTGATGAGTCTGGTGACGAAGGCCGCAAAGGCCCTTGGCGACGTCAAACGCGGACATGATCTGCACGTCGCCAGAGACGAGGTCCAGCGGGCGATCGCCGAGTACTGTGCCGCGCAACCCAATACGGCTGAGATTCAAATCTGCTCGAGCTCGTCGGCGATTCGCTGATTTGAATTTGTCGGCGCGCCGCTACGAACACTCGTGAGCCGAGGCCACCGCTACAGGCTGCGCCCAGGAACGCTCGCAAGGCGCGGCGTACCGATTGCACCGCCTCGCCTCATGCATGTTCGATGCTTGGCCTTGATATTGGCGCTCGCGATCTCCGCGCCTGCGTCGGCGCAGTACTTCGGCCGCAACAAAGTCCAGTACAAGAAGCTGGATTTCCAGATCCTCAGGACCGATCACTTCGACATCTACTTCTACCCAGAGGAACGCGAAGGGATCGATATCGCGGCGCGTATGGCCGAACGATGGCTTGTGCGTCTGGAGCGAGTGCTCGGCCACCAGCTTCGCGGACGTCAGCCCCTGGTGCTCTATGCGTCGCACCCGGACTTCGAGCAGACCAACACCATCGGAGGCGAGCTGGGAGAAGGCACCGGCGGCGTCACAGAGCCTCTGCGCCGTCGCATTGTTCTCCCGCTCGGAGGGCCGCTGGCCGACACGGACCACGTGATCGGTCACGAGCTGGTGCACGCGTTCCAGTTCGACATGACGACCAGTCCGAATTCACCACCCGGACAGAACGGTGCTGAGCGCCTGCCGCTGTGGTTCATCGAGGGGATGGCGGAGTACCTGTCGCTTGGACCCATCGACTCGAACACGGCGATGTGGTTGCGCGACGCCGCCAGGGAAAAAGACGGAAAGGACGGGTTGCCGTCGATCGACGATTTGAACGATCCGAAATATTTTCCCTATCGCTGGGGCCAGGCGTTCTGGGCTTATGTCGGCGGCCGCTATGGCGACGACGCCATCAGGCGAATGCTGGCCATCGGCGCCGCAGCAGGCGATGTGAATGTCGCGATCGAGAAAGTGCTCGGGGTGAAAACGAAGCAGCTCTCAACTGAATGGCAGGAATCGATCCGTCAAACGTACCGTCCTATCCTAGCATCGACGATGCCGCCGAACGAGATCGGTCGACTGATCGTCAAAGCAGCAGGGCTCGGAGGCGACATCAACGTCGGACCAGCCCTCAGTCCAGATGGGCGCTGGATTGCTTTTCTCTCGACTCGAAGCATCTTCTCGATCGATCTGTTCCTGGCGGAAGCGGCCACCGGCAAGATCGTGCACAAGCTGACGAGCACGGCGAACGATCCGCATTTCTCGAGCCTGCAATTCATCTATTCGGCCGGCGCCTGGGACGCGGCCAGCGAGCGAATTGCCATCGCAACCGTCACGTCGGGTCGTCCCGCGCTGGCGGTGTTTGGCGCCGAGCGGGGCGACAAACAGCGCGAAGTGGAGCTTCCCGAGCTCGACGAGATCTTCAATCCGACCTGGGCGCCCGACGGCCATGCGATCTGCTTCACCGGCATGACGCGGGGCCTCACCGATCTGTTCGTCTACGACCTTGAAGCGTCGAAGCTACGTCGCCTTACGAATGACGCCTACGCCGACCTGCAGCCGGCGTGGTCGCCCGACGGCCGGCGGATCGCGTTCGCGACGGATCGCTTCTCGAGCAACCTGAGGACGCTCGCTGTCGGCGCATATCGCCTCGCCCTCATCGATCCCGACACCGGTGCCATCGAACAGGTCCGTGCGTTCACGTCGGGCAAGAACATCAATCCGCAATGGACGCCCGACGGACGTGCCTTGCTGTTCATTTCGGATCGCGATGGCATCTCGAACCTCTACCGCGTGTCGATCGACGCCGGCGATGTCGGCCAGATTACCCGCGTCGGCACCGGCCTGAGTGGAATCACCAGCTCGAGTCCGGCGCTCTCCGTGTCGTCGCGCACCGGCGCCGCCGCGTTCACGGTTTACGAGAACGGGAAGTACGACATTTACGCGCTCGACGATGCCGGCAAGCCGATCGCGAGGGGTCGGTCGGGTGGGTTGGGGCCGGCCTTCAACGGCGGCGCGTTGCCACCGGCCGATCGGCGCGCAAGCGAGGTGGAGAGCCTGATGTCGAACGCCACGTTCGGGCTGCCCGCTCCGACTGAGTATGAAACATCCAAGTACACGCCGGGTCTCTCGCTCGAGGCAGTGGTGCAGCCGTCTATCGCGGTCGGCGCGAGCCGCTACGGCGCAGCGATCGGCGGCGGCGTGGCGTTTCAATTCGGCGACATGCTGGGGAATCACATTCTGCAGACCGCGGTGCAGCTGAATTCAGGCTTCAGCAACAACTTCAGCGCGAAAAACACCGCCGCGCAGGTGGCCTACTTCAATCAGGCTCACCGGTGGACGTGGGGCCTCATCGGCGGCCAGGTGCCGTATTTGAGCGGAGGGTTCCAGCAGGGGCTCGGAACCATCGGCGGCGAGCCGGTGGAAGTCGATCAAACGATCATCTTTCGACAGACGGAACAAAGCGGTGCTGCGGTCGTGGCCTACCCGTTCAATCGTGCGCAGCGCGTCGAGTTTCAGGGAGGCGTGACGCGGATTTCGTTCGACCAGATCGTCGAGACGAACGCGTTCTCGTTGAACACCGGCCGACTCGTCGCCACCGATTCGTCGGAGACCTCACTTGCTCGGCCGCTCACGCTTGGAACGGCGTCGGCCGCGCTCGTCTTCGACACCTCCAACTTCGGCGCGACCAGTCCGGTCCAGGGACAGCGATATCGGCTCGAGGCGTCGCCGACGTTCGGGTCGGTGCGATTTGCGAGCGTGCTCGCCGACTACCGCCGCTACTTCATGCCCGTCCCGTTCTACACGATCGCCGCGCGGGTGCTGCACTACGGCCGCTACGGCGGTGGCGGCGACGATTCGCGGCTGTTCCCGCTCTTCATCGGTTATCCCACTCTCGTGCGCGGATACGACGTCAACACGTTCGACGCGTCGGATTGCACGCCGACCAGCACGAGCGATTGTCCAGCCTTCGACCGACTGATAGGCAGCCGGCTGCTCGTCGGGAATCTGGAGTTGAGATTCCCGCTGCTGCGACCGTTCGGCGCCTCGCAACGGATGTACGGGCCGATCCCGGTGGAAGTGGCGTTCTTCGCGGACGGCGGCGTGGCCTGGGATCGCAGCTCGAAGCCATCGTTCTTTGGCGGCTCGCGTGAAGGCGTCGGCAGCGCAGGCGTCACGTTCCGTGTGAACCTGCTCGGCTTTGCGATCGGCCAATTCGATTTCAGCCGCCCGTTCCAGCGCACCGGAAAGGGATGGGTGTTTCAATTCAATCTCACTCCTGGATTCTAGTGGCCGCGTAGGTGGAGTAGGTCGACCAGGTCTCGGAGGTTACATCCGCGAAAGGCGAACTTCCTCACCAATGGTCCGTCTACTTCCGTATGCCCGGCCTGTTGATCTTCGCGTTCTTCGCCACGCTACTGGTGCTGCGCCTGACCCGCGCGCCCGGCGCGTGCATATCCGGCGGCCTCGTATTGATGGGATTTGGCGTCTGGCTGTTGATGGACGTCACGATCCATGCGCGGGGCGGCGGCGCGCTCCTCGAGCCGCCGCAGCTGTTCGGCCTGATGCTCGGCCTGTGGTGCGTGATCAAAGGAGCTCTCCGCTTCTCTGAACGCTGATCCGCTTTTCGCGACTGACCTACCCAACGCACCCAACCTACCAACCCTGCTGCCGCACCTGCCCTGGCGCGCTACGCCGGCCCCTTGACGTCTGTCCGCCACGCGGTTTATCCTTTTAGCCGGTTGTACGGATGAATGCCCGCGCGCCCGCAATTTGGGATCATCTTGCGTCGCTCGCCGACACGACGCGGAGCCGCATCCTGCTGCTCCTCGATCGGCACGAGCTCACCGTCTCCGAGCTCTGTGGCGTCATGCAGTTGCCGCAGTCGACCGTGAGTCGCCATCTCAAAGCGTTGGCTGATGCCGGCTGGATCACGGCAAGGGCGGAAGGCACCAGTCATTTGTACGCGATGACGAGGAGCGAGCTCGACGGTGCTGCGCGCCGACTTTGGCTCCTCGTCCGCGAACAGGTCGGCCCGACCGCCGCGGCAGCCCAGGATCAACGGCGATTGACCTCAGTCCTCGGCGAACGGCGCAAGAAATCGCAGGAGTTTTTCTCGACGTCGGCGAGACAATGGGATCGCGTCCGCGACGAGCTCTTCGGCGATCGATTTCATCTCGCGGCGTTTGCCGCATTCGCGCAAAGCGATTGGGTGGTCGGCGATCTTGGCTGCGGGACCGGTACCGTGAGCGCCGCGCTCGCTCCCTTTGTTGCGCGCGTGGTCGCAGTAGACGGATCGACGGCCATGCTCCAGGCCGCGAAGAAGCGTCTTCAGGACTTCGACAACGTCGATCTGCGGCGCGGAGAGTTGGAGTCGTTGCCGATCGACGATGCGCGACTCGACGCGGCCACGCTGATGCTCGTGCTCCATCACGTTCCGGAGCCGGAGCGCGCGCTCGCGGAAGTCTTGCGCGTGTTGAAGCCCGCCGGGCGCATCGTGCTGGTCGATATGCTGCCGCACGATCGAGAGAGCTACCGTCAACAAATGGGCCACGTCTGGCTCGGCTTCAACGACGAGCAGGTGAAACGGATGTTGGCGGGCGCTGGTTTCGAAGACGTTCGTATCGCTTCATTAGCGCCGGATCCAAAGGCAAAGGGCCCGGGATTGTTTGTAGCGACGGCGAAAAAGCAAATGCAAGGAGAAGCAGATGGCAACCGTGACCGAAAAGATGCACCCGTTCGCGGCCGCAAAAGCGGCGGGCCGTGACCCTTACAAAGTAAAGGATCTGTCGCAGGCCGAGTTCGGTCGCAAGGAGATCCGGCTCGCCGAGCAGGAAATGCCTGGTCTGATGGCGCTGCGTAAGCAGTTTGCCGCCAAGAAGCCGCTGGCCGGCGCCCGCATCATGGGCAGCCTGCACATGACGATTCAGACCGCGGTGCTGATCGAGACGCTGACCGAGCTCGGCGCCGACGTGCGATGGGTGTCGTGCAATATCTTCTCGACGCAGGATCACGCCGCGGCCGCGGTCGTCGTCGGGCGTCCCGAAACCGGCGGCACGGTGACGGAGCCGAAAGGCACACCGGTGTTTGCGTGGAAGGGGGAGACGCTCGAGGAGTACTGGTGGTGCACGAGCGAGGCACTCGAATGGCCCGACGGAAGCGGCCCCACGCTCATCGTGGACGATGGCGGCGACGCGACGCTGGTGGTCCACAAAGGCGCGGAGTTCGAGAAGGGCGGTAAGGTGCCGGCGTTCAGGCCGGACAGCGACCCCGAAGAGTGGGGAGTCATTCTCGATTGCATCAACAAGTCGATCGCGCGCGACACGTCGCGGTGGACGAGACTCGCCTCGTCCATCCGCGGCGTGAGCGAAGAGACGACAACCGGTGTCCATCGTCTGTATCAGATGATGGAAGCGGGAACGCTGCTCTTCCCGGCCATCAACGTCAACGACTCGGTGACCAAGAGCAAGTTCGACAACATTTACGGTTGCCGCCATTCGCTACCGGACGGGCTCGCACGCGCGACCGACGTGATGCTCGGCGGCAAAGTCGCTGTCGTGTTCGGGTACGGTGAAGTTGGCAAGGGCTGCGCTCAAGCGCTTCGCGGACAGGGCTGCCGCGTCATCATCACCGAGATCGATCCGATCTGCGCGCTGCAGGCAGCCATGGAAGGGTTCGAGGTCAACACGCTCGAGAACGTCGTCGAGCGCGCTGACATCTTCATCACCGCGACGGGCAACCACAACATCATCACCGTCGACCACATGGCGCGGATGAAGGATAAGGCGATCGTCGGCAACATCGGGCACTTCGACAACGAGATCGACATGGCCGGCCTGAAGAAGTATCCGGGTGTGGAACGGATCAACATCAAGCCGCAGTACGACGAGTTC